>Ga0334722_10000270_pt1 | contig 79125 bp, 59 predicted proteins | sample C3_bottom_MG_FD_207210 | JGI IMG/M metagenome (GOLD analysis project Ga0334722, IMG submission 207210) | Sediment microbial communities from Yellowstone Lake, YNP, Wyoming, USA - C3_bottom | ecosystem: Environmental > Aquatic > Freshwater > Lake > Sediment | place: USA: Wyoming | collected...
CCGTTTGGATTGTGGACTCATCAGAACTAACCCTCCTTTTGGGGGTATAGTTCCGGTAACATGCATTATGAGTCAACGATATATTTCAAAATGCGTTTGGGTAACATTTATTGTGAGTCAATTCGGCGATGACTTGAAACTTGATTTTATTTCACATAAAATGGTAATATGGTCGCGCGAAATCTGGATGCTCAGACCGCAAAGAACGAGATTGAAATGTGGAACCTGTTAAACTCAAAAAAATTCGCAGTCTATGTCTTCGCCGTCTTTCTGGTGTTGCTTGTCGCCTCGACCTTTCTGCCGAATTTCGCCGTTCTCGGGGAGAAAAAATGGTATGAGCTCGAAAATGAAAAACCCGCGCTCTTCTGGCTGGCCTCGCATTTCTCGACCCCGTATCTCGTAACCAGCGCGCTGTTTATCGCTGCCTCCACTTTCTTATTTCTCTCCACCGTTGTCTGCACAATTACAAGGATCAGTCGCTGGTCCCGATACCGTGACTCGGAATTTTCGAAGGAAAAGGCTTTTTCCTTCGAAAGGGATGCTTTTTCCCCTTTCTCAAACGAGGAGCTTCAGGAGCGGATCGAGCAGCGCCTCTCTTCCGGCAGATGGCGCTTGTCGCTCGAACGGACGGACAGCGCCGTCCTCGTGTCCGGCCAAAAGGGCCTTTCCGGCTTCTGGGGGTCGGTTATTTTTCATCTTGGGCTTATTTCCTGTTTTCTGGCGGGGCCGGTGACGGCCTTGACGAATTTTCATGGCGTGCTGACCCTTACGGAGGACACGGAAGTACTTCTGAAAGACGGTTTTGAAGCCGCAACAGGAAACACGTCCCTGCTCCGCTCCCGCGCGCTTGTGCGCGTACATGATTTTCGAGGGATGTTTTACGAAGGGAAGTACAATTTTGATTTCAAAGGTATGCTCACCTTACGGGAAGGATATTCCCGCCTTGATCGCCCTTTTGCGGTGAATCTTCCGATCGATTACAAAGGGCATCAGTTCAGCCTGCAGCAATTCGGCTACTCGCCGCATATCACGCTGGAAAAGGACGGCAAGACCATCTTCGATTACTACCTGAACCTGAAGCACGCGGAGGAAGGAGATTATTTTGAGGTCCCCGGCGGGCTGCGGGCGTTTGTGATGTTTTTCCCGGATTTCATAAACGAAGGCGGTAAGATACGGACGAAATCCATGGACGAGAATAATCCGGTCGCGATGCTCAGGCTTTCCGGAGAAAAGGGCGAGCTCTTCAAGACGCTTTTAAAACCGGGTGAGCGGAAGGTCTTCGGGGCCTACCGGATCAACATGCCGGATTATCGGCACTGGGTAAGCTTTTCCGTTTCCCGGGAACTGGGTATGGTCTTTCTTGTGTTCGGATTTCTTCTGGTGGTTGCGGGTTTATTGGGCAGATTTTTGAGCAACGAGAGGCGACTCGAGTTTACGCTGTCTCCACGGGAAAAGGGGACGATAATCAACGTGAAAGGCTACAGCAGGTATTATCCCGCATTTCTTGAGGAGGAAGTGGGGAAGGAAATGGGTGAGATAACAACGAAGCCTTAAAGGAGAGAGCATGACAACTTTGGAATCTGTGATCATCTGGCTGGCGATCGGCGGGTATGCCGTTGCATTTGCGCTGGAACTGGCCGGGTTTGTGTTTAAAAAAGACCGCCTGCGTGCATACGGTTTCGGGCTGGCCGCCGCAGCGCTGGCCTTCCATACTCTCGGCTTCGCGGTCCGCTGGTGGTTGTCCGGACATATACCGGTCATGGGTTCCTATGAGAATTCTCTCGTAAGCACCTGGGTCATTATGGCGATCTATTTCTCGCTTTGCCGTTTTTTCCCGCCGTCGAGGCCGTTCTCAGTGGTCATAATTCCGGTTGTGCTGCTTATGCTGGGAAACGGTCTTATGGTGGGGTCCGACATTCATCCCCTGGAGCCCCCCTTCAGGAGCAACTGGCTTTATATCCATATCATGTTTTCCTGGTTCGCTTTTGCGCCCTGGGTCGCGGCTTTTGCCGCCGGTCTTATGTATCTCGTCAAGGACAGGCCGGAGACGGCCATTGAGGGCCGGACCCATGAGTTGAAACTCCTGGAGGAGCTTTCGCTCAGGTTGATCCTGTTCGGATTTTTTGCCGATGCCATCGGCGTGGGCAGCGGCGCTATATGGGCCAAGAGCCTGTGGGGGCGTTACTGGTCCTGGGACCCGCTTGAGACCTGGGCGCTCATTACATGGCTCATTTACGGGTTGAATCTTCACTTGAGGCTTACGTACGGGTGGCGCGGGAGAAAAGCCGCATGGCTTGCCGTTCTGTCGCTCTGCTGCGTCGGGATCAGTTTTTCCGTGGGCTTTGTATCGGTGCACACGGGTATTTTATAGAATGACCATCGTAAGGAAAACGGAGGTACTGACAAAATCTATATGTAAAACGGAGAGGTAACCACAGAGAGCACTGAGGAATGCCTCGGGTAAAATCTGAGTTGCAAGTAATGATTTTAATAAGATGCTCTGTGCACTCATGGTTCAACAGAACGAAAGAAGAGACGGGAAGGCATTTAAGAGGAGGTCACGGAGGGGGAAGAAGGACCAAAGTTTATTTTACGTTTCTAATTTAAGATGTTCTCTGTGGGCTCTGTGGTTAAAGTTTGATATTACGAAAACTGAGAGGCGGATATCGATGAATAGACGGGTTGTCGCATATTGTTCAACAGTGATTATGCTCCTTGCGCTCGCAGGGTGCGCGAGCCGGGAGGAGAAGGAGCTAAAGAAGTTCGTGGAGGATTATAATAAGACGCTGCAGACGATCTACCGCACGGCAAACTTGAATCCGCTCGGCCCGTATGCGACTGAAAACGAACTCGCCAGAGTGTTCCCGATCATTCAGGCGCTTTCCGCGTCGGACAGCATCATGCCGACCGAGATCAAGAAATTCAACGCGGTAAAAGCCGAGATATCGGCGGGCGGGGTCAAGGCGCTGGTGGAGACGCGTGAGACCTGGGAGTATCGGTGGGAGAACAAGAAAACAGGGCGGATAGTGAAACCCTCTAACACCGAGAGTTATCACCTTCGGTACTATATTCTCAAACAAAAGAACGGATGGAAGGTCGATCGCATCGAGCTTCTTGACGAAAATAAATGAGAAAGATCGGGCCTGCGACCCGCGTAAGAGCATGAAGCATATCGCCGAAGTAACTTGAACAGGGAGGGGCACCATTGAAAAAGCGCATTATTGCGGTTCTTGTCATGGCTGTGTTCTCAAGCTATTCCTGCGACAACACGCCTTTGGCCGCGGTTGTCGGTACGGAGAAAATCACACTTGCGGAATTCAACGGGCTTTGCCAAAACAGGGCACAATTGCTCAACGTCGCGTCCCTGTCCCGCGAAGAAAAGAGAAAGGTCCTCGAGGTCCTGGTCCAGCGGGAGCTCGTGTATCTCCATGCGGTTAAAAACAAGCTCACCATCTCCGAGGCTGAGTTTGAACAGGCGGCAAAACTGCGGTCCTTTGCCGGCCTGTCAAAAGCGGACCGGGAGAAAAAGCTGCTGTTCGATAAAGTAAGAAGAAGCGTGACCGGGAACGTGAGCGCCACCCGGCCGGAGATCGAGGGGTACTACCAGGCGCATAAGAAGGAATATTCTCTGCCGGAACGGTACCGGGTATATCTGGTGAAGGTGAGCGAGGCCGAGGCCACCCATGTTTTGAAGAATTTAAAGAAGAATCCGGCGGCCTTCGACGATATGGCTTTAAAGCGGGGGACCTCCGACTTGCAGGAAGTAAACCAACAGGCCCCCTATACGCCGTTGGACCAATTTCCGGAGGAGATGGCGCCGGCCCTGAGGACGATGAAGATCGGCGAAATAGCGGGTCCGGTTGCGGTGAAGAAGGGCACGTATCTCTTCAAGCTGATTGGCAGGCAGAAGGCCTCCGCGAAAAACCTTGTCGATGTATATGCGGAGCTGTCGCATCTGCTGTCCGCGGAGAAACAGGACGCGGCGTTCGGACGATGGTACGATACGATCAAGGGAAGCTATAATGTGGAAATCAGGGTGAAGGATTTGGTATCTATTCAGTAGAATGATCGGACATTGCAGCATCCATTTTACCCATGCAGTCATTCCCGAGGACGCAATCGGGAATATGGTGTAACAAAAAACTGTAAAACCAGATCCCCGATAGAACCATTCGGGGATGACCATTTAGTGGGCTCTGAGAGCCGATTTGAGGACAGCTGAATAAATACAGGATTTGTAGCCTCGGCGGGGTCCACTGTTTATTTTCTCTCCCGTGAAATGAAATCCAGAAACTGCCGCGCCCGCAAAAAACAGGGATGTATTCTCAAAGTCGCCTTGAATTCCGCAGCCGCTTCTCCCGTGAGCCCCCTCCCCAGGTAGATCACCCCGAGGTTGAAATGCGTCGCTTCGTTGTCCGGCTCCAGCAGCAGGGCGGTCCGATACTGGTCTATTGCCTTGTCGATGGCGCCGGCTGCGCTGTAGGCAAAGGCGAGGTTATTGCGAGCTTTTGCGTTTCCCGGGTTCTTCGTTACGATGTCTTCCCACAGGCGGGTCTCTTCGTGCCACAGGATGTTTCTTGAAAAGGTCGCGACGGACAGAATAAGGGCGATGAGCGCGCATACCGGTATGATAATATTGCTCCGACCTCCGGGAGACGCGGCGGGGGTCTTCTTTTTTTCGGATGTTTTACGCATGGGAAAACCGGCGCGGAGAAGCTCTTCGGGTGGGGGGATGCTCACTCGTTCAACAGGCCGCATGCGGTCTTCACCCCCAATTCGCACGCTTTTCGCAAATCAGCCATGGCCTTTCCGCGATAACCCATAAGCTCATTGGCCAAACCGCGCTCATAATATACCGCGGCCTGCTCCGGCTCCAGGGACAGCGCGTTCGTATACTGCTCGATTGCCTGACGATAGTTTCCCTGTTTTCCGTATGCGCTCCCGAGCCGGGCGAAGGCCCTGGCGTAATTCGGATTCAGGGTTACGGCCATTGTGCAATCGGCTATGGCTTTGTCGAACTGCCCGTCGTCATAGTACGAATCGCCGCGATTATAATACGCCTTGTCGCTTTGCGGATTCAACTCGATTGCTTTTGAATAATTGTCAACAGCCTTCACATTATTACTCATCAAAGAATAAACGTTTCCCAGGTCGTTATAGGAAGAATAGTCCTTCGGGTCCAGGGATACGCCCATCATAAGCGCATCAAGCGCCTTGTCAAGCCTGCCTTTCATTGCGTACGCCTTGCCGAGGCCGATATAACCTCTTGCCTTGTCCGGGCTTTTAACCACTATATCCTCCATCAGCGTGAGGTCGTCCGTCCAGAGCAGGTTTCTTGAATACGTCGCTCCAGACAATAATACGAGGACCAGAAGAAGCGGCCGGACTGATGACTTTGCAAAGGTCGTTGAAATGGAGGTCATACGCTAATGTTATTAATCATCTCAATATAGAAACTACACAATCAAACGGTCATTCCCGAAGGTTAAATCGGGAATCCGGAGTTAAAACCATATCCCCGATAGAAGCATTCGGGGATGACGCAAAGTGTCATGTCATTGCTATTATGGTACCGTTAATATCCGGCCGAGGACGTTACGGCAATCATATTTTCAGACTTTCCTTATACACGTCCTTTTTCGGCAGGCCCAGCTCTTCCGCGGCGGCAGAGATCGCTTCTTTCTTGCTAAGCCCCCGATGCAGCATAAGGTTCCTGAGATATTCACCTGTATCGATATCCCGCGTCAGCGGTTCCGCTGATGCGCCATGCACGATTACGGTGAATTCGCCTTTGATCGATCCTTCGTTCAGGCGCCTCAGTATCTCCGAAAGGGTCCCTCTTATTGCTTCTTCATGGATCTTGGTCAATTCCCGGGTGATGACGGCATGGCGGTCGCCGAGAACTTCGAGCATGTCCCCGACTGCCTTGATGATCTTATGCGGAGCTTCGTAGAAGATCATGGTGCGCTCTTCCTTCACCAGCTCCTGGAGCCGTTTGAGCCGGGCAAGGTGCTTCGCGGGGAGGAAACCTTCGAAAAGGAACCGGTCGGTCGGCAGGCCTGAAACCGACAGGGCGGCGATGGCCGCTGTTGCGCCGGGGATCGGGACTACGGTGACCTTCTGGTCGATGGCGAGGTTTATGAGAAAATATCCGGGGTCCGAGATACCGGGGGTGCCGGCGTCCGACACGAGGGCCACGCTCTTTCCGTCGAGCAGTCGCGCGACGAGGACCGGGGCTTTCTCCTCCTTGTTATGGTCGTGGTAGCTGGTGAGCGGTGTCTCGATCTGATACCGGTCGAGGAGATGCCGGGAATGCCGCGTATCCTCGGCCGCGATGAGATCCACTTCCTTGAGAACCCGGAGCGCCCGAAGCGTGATGTCTTCGAGGTTCCCGATGGGAGTGGCGACGATGTAGAGGGTTCCGGTCGGCATTAAAATATACCTTTTTCTCGCGAAGAAACAAACAGACTCAAAAAGCTATCTCTCGCAAAGCCCGCAAAGGTCGCAAAGGAAAGACTAAAATAGGGCTCTCGCTGGTTAAAAAAAAAGACCCGTCAGTTTTTAAAAAAGTCGTAACTATTCAGCACGTCACGATCCTGAAGGAGAAATGGAGAAATTGGAGAAAGGGAGAAAAGAGCTTCCGCGGTTGTAATGAAGTTGTCCTCATTTCTCCCCTGTTCCCCCTTTCTCCTGATAGATTTGTTTCTGAACCTGAGTAGTTACAAAAAGTCAAAGCCTTTCGCCTTTCTTTGCGCCCTTTGCGAGAGACAGGTTTTCGTCTTTGTTCTGGTTTTCTCTGCACCCCCCCGCGTCTCTGCGAGAAACCAGCCCTAATAGCTTTTATATCTGTTGGTGATCGGAAACCGCCTGTCCTTGCCGAGCCCTCGGGGCGTGATCTTTACTCCGGGCGGGGCCTGGCGGCGTTTGTATTCGCTCGCATCAACGAGCTTGATCACGCGCGCCACCGTCTTCCGGTCGAAGCCCATTTTGATTATTTCCCTGAACTCCCTGTCATCCTCGACATAGGCTTTGAGGATCGGATCGAGCACGGGATAGACGGGCAATGAATCGCTGTCTTTCTGGTCCGGACGGAGCTCCGCTGTCGGCTCCTTGGTCAGAACGCGTCCGGGTATCAGGCGCGTTCCGGCGAGCCGGTTCACGCAGGCGGACACCCGGTACACCATGGTTTTCGGCACGTCCTTGATCACGGCAAACCCGCCGGCCATGTCGCCGTAGAGCGTCGCATAGCCCACGGACATCTCGCTCTTGTTCCCGGTGGTGAGCACGAGCCAGCCGAACTTGTTCGAGAGCGCCATCAGGAGGTTGCCCCTGATCCTCGCCTGGAGGTTCTCCTCGGTCACGTCCTGCCTGGTTTTTGAGAATATTCCGCGAAGCGTCGTGAGGCAGGCGTCGAAGGTCTGCGTGATGGGAATCTCAAGGACGGAAATACCGAGGTTCCGGGCGAGCGCAAAGGCGTCTTCGCGGCTTTCGTTCGAGCTGAAACGGGACGGCATGAAGACGCCGGTCACATTCTCTTTCCCGACGGCGGCCACGGCCACTGCCGCGACAAGAGACGAGTCGACCCCGCCGGAAAGACCGATGACCGCCGCCCGAAACCCGTTTTTGCGCATATAATCGCGGGTGCCGAGGACGAGGGCGTTGTATACCTCTTCGAAGTCCGCAAGGGGTTTCGCGGCGCTTCGCGCGGCAAGGGGCTTCTTTTTCCCCGCGGGTTTTGTTGAGAGCTCGATATAATCCATGAAGTCGTTGCACTGCCCGCGCTTCCGGGGCAGCCGGAGCGACGCGCCGGGGACGTGCAGGTCCAGGGTCAGCAAGTCCTCCTCGAACTGCCTCCCCGTGGCGAGCAGTTTACCCTCGGAATTGACGACCATGCTCTGACCGTCGAAGACCAATTCGTCCTGGCCGCCGACTGTATTCGTGTACGTGACGATGACCCCGTTCTCACGCGCCCGTTGGGAAAGCATCTTCAGGCGTTCTTTGCCCTTTCCCTGGTGATACGGCGAGGCATTGATGTTCACGATGACCTCGGCGCCCGCCAGGGCCTGGACGCGCAACGGTCCCTCGGCATACCAGATGTCTTCGCAGATATTCACGCCCAGGCCGACGCCCTTGACGGTGAAGACCGGATATCGCCCGCCCGTTTTAAAATACCGGTATTCGTCGAACACGCCGTAGTTCGGCAGAAATATTTTTCTATAGGTGTAGACATGTTTTCCGTTATGCAGAACAGCGGCTGCGTTATACAGGCCTTGCTCCCTGCTGTCCACGAACCCCACGATGACCGTGATCCCGACCGAGGCCTTCCGGAGCTCTCCAAGCGTTTTCAGGTTGTCTTTCACGAACCGGGGTTTGAGCAGCAGGTCCTCGGGCGGATAGCCGGTCACGGCAAGCTCGGGGAACGCCACGATGTCGGCGCCCAGCTTTTTTGCCCGGCCGATGACCTCGAGGATTTTGTCCCGGTTCCCGGCGAGGTCGCCGACAACGGGGTTGATCTGGGCCATGGAAATGCGGATAGTTCTCATTGGGTTCTCTCTAATTATAAATCAACGTCAAGAGCGTTTCTCGCAAAGCTCGCAAAGTTCGCAAAGAAAAGCGAAGGTCCGGGTAAAAGCAAAAGCATGGGCGAAAAGCAGGATCAAAGGCCATTGGCGATACGGGTGATGCCGTCCTTCATCAGTTCAACATTAAAGTTGACAAGAAGGCCGAGCTTAAGGTGTGATAGCTTTAAATATGTCAACAGTTGTTTCTTGAAAACGGGTGAAAGATTTTCCACCGATTTCAGTTCAACAATAACTTTTCTATCTACGATCAGGTCGGCTCGAAAACCAATGTCGAGTTTGATGCCGTCGTACTCAGCGGGGACATCTATCTGGTTTTGGACAAAGATTCCAAGCTTTCTCAGTTCATGCATAAGAGCCGCTTCATAAACCGATTCCAATAGTCCAGGTCCAAGTGCTTTATGGATTTTCACACAAAGATCGACGATTATTTTAGATAATTCATTTTCCGTCATATATTTCTAAATAAGCTTTACTTTGCGTCCTTTGCGAGCTTTGCGAGAAAACTGGCCTTAGCTTCTTCCGTTACTGTCTTCAGCGGCGCCTGCGTCTCCTCCGCCAGCTTTTTACAGTCCTCATATTCCGGCGCGACCGTTAGCACTTCTTTTCCCCGGCGGCTTACTTTGACCTTGATATTCCCATAGATCGTATCAACTGCCTCGATTTCCCGACTGAGCTTTCTTCTGCCGACTTCCTGGATGCGAACCCCGATGCTCGTGGTTTCCCGAAAGATGATGTCCAGCATTGAATCGCTTTTCGCATTATCCGTCAAGACGGAAAGCAGGATCGCCGGTCTTCCTTTTTTCATGATGATCGGCGTGAGGTACGCATCATGCGCGCCCTGTTTCATCAGCTTTTCAATCAGGTAATCATAGACCTGCGGATTCATATCATCGATGTTCGTCTCGATCACGACGGAGGTGTCTTCCTCATATACGGCGACGGGATCTCCGATGAAAAGTCTGAGGACGTTCGGCCGACCCGGGAAGTCCTTGTCTCCCGCGCCATAAGCGATGCGGTCGGTCCTCATCCGCGGGAACGGACCGAAGGACGAAGCCATGGTGCTGATGATGGCCGCGCCGGTGGGCGTGGTGAGTTCGAACTCTGGTGACGACGAATAGAGCGGGACCCCCTTGAGCAGTTCCACGGTAGCCGGGGCCGGGACAGGCAGGCGGCCATGGGATGTTTGGACGCTCCCGGAGCCGACGTTCAACGGAGATGCGATTATATTTGTCAGGCCGAGATGCTCCATCCCGATCACTGAACCCACGATGTCCACGATGGCGTCCACCGCGCCGACCTCGTGGAAGTGGACGTGGTCGATAGTCGTATTGTGGACCTTTGCCTCCACCCCGGCAAGCCGCTGGAATATCGCCACACTCTTCTGTTTTATCGCAGGTGAGAGCGAGGAACTTTCTATGATCTTCGTTATGTCTGGAAGGCGCCGCGCCGGCTGATCCTTTTTCTCAAGAACAACATTCACCTTGGTTGCGGCCAGGCCTGACCTGGTGACCTTCTCTGCGGATATTTCATACCCCGCGAGGTTGAGCTTTGTCAGCTCCGAGCGCAGATGCTCAATCGGCACGCCCGCGTCCACGAGGGAGCCGAGGGTCATGTCGCCGGATATGCCCGAAAAGCAGTCGAAGTAGGCGAGGGTCATGGTTTTATTATCAATTACCTGTTGAGGCATGCTCTCGAAGTTCCCATTTATCGTTGGGTTGTAAATCCACTTCTGACGTGCGCCCTGTCGGAGAAAGACTCGGTTACTTTATGCTCCAGTCTACTACCTCTAACTCTTTAATCCACGTAAAATGGTCAACGTTGTGAGTCACCAGAACAAGACCGTTGGATATGGCGATTCCGGCAATGAGAAGATCGATATCGTCTATGGGTTTTGCGGCTTTTCGGGAAGAAGCGTATAAGTCCGATGATATGGCGACTGAGTGCTCAGTCAAAGGCAGAAGGGAGCTTTGTTTGGAAAATTCCTGGAAAGAACCCAGTTGTTTGAGAGCATCACGATGCTTCAAGCCGCTCAGGATTTCATAATAGGTGATGATGCTGAAATTGATTTTATCGTATTGGGCAAGATATTTCTGAAAACGGGAAACGACATTCGGGTTGTTTCGGAAATACAGTGAAAGGACATCTGTATCGAGAAGCGAGGAGTTCATGCGCTTCGTCTCCGTGAAAATGCCTGCGACCTCCGCTCGCTGATTTCCCGTGTAAATTCCTGAAAGACTTCATCAGGCAGCTCGCTCCAGGAACCGGCAAATTTCATGACTTCTTCTTTATCTCCGCGGACGGCTTCCCGCAAGCCTATTCTAAAATAATGGACAAAATCGTACACCTCTTCCAGTTTATGCTCGGGGATAAGCTGAATTTCCTCCATGACCTTATTGCGGGTAATTGACTGACTCATTTTGTAACCTTCCTGCCAACGAATACGTTTTTCTCTTAGCTGCACTATATGCTATCACTTATTATACCAGTGGGGGCAAAACAATCAAGAAATATATTGGTTTGGGGGCCCACCCCATAAAGCGGTGAGCGGCGCATGAATTTCACGAAGCTTTCCCGCGTATGCTTATCTGAAATCCTTTTTGATGACAATCTGTCCTTTTGCGCTTCCCGGAACCCTTCTTGGTTTTGAAGGAGGAGTCGTTTCTTGATTTTTTTCCCCCAACAGATTTATCCTGTGCGCCAGCACCCCGGCGCCGAAGCCGTTGTCTATGTTCATCACCGCCACGCCCGAGGCGCAGGAATTGAGCATGGTGAGGAGCGGGGCAAGCCCCTGGAAGCCCGCGCCGTAGCCCACGCTCGTGGGGACGGCGATTACCGGCTTGTCCACCAGTCCGCCCACGACCGACGGGAGAGCGCCGTCCATGCCCGCGGCTACAATGATGACCCGCGCGGTGTCGAGAATTTCCCGCTTGCTCAAAATGCGATGGAGCCCCGCCACACCCACGTCATACACGGTCCGCACCGCGCTGCCGAGCATCCCGGCGGTGACCGCGGCCTCCTCGGCAACCGGAATGTCCGACGTACCCGCGGTAAGGACGAGAACAAGACCTTTGGTAAGAGTCTTCTTCGTATGCTGTACTATGACGGCCCGCGAGGCTTTATGATATATTGCGCGCCGGTCGAGTTTCCTTATCGCCTTATAGACATTTTCGTTCGCGCGCGTGGCGAGGACATCGCTTTTGTTCGCGAGCATGCGTTTGGTGATGCCTGTCACCTGTTCGAGCGTTTTTCCCTCGCAGTAGATCACCTCGGGCATGCCATGGCGCAAGCTCCTGTGGTGGTCGATATGGGCGTAGGCGACATCCTCAAACGGAAGGTTCTTGAGCCGGGCGAGGGCGGTATTGACATCTGTTTTACCCTCGCGGACGCTCCTGAGAAGTTTGGCAAGTTGTGCTTTATCCATCTCTTCGTGAATTCCTATCTCTCACCCAACCGCCGCTGCCGTCCGTGCCGTATTCCGCCGCATTCATGGATGGTCGCGACAGCGATGTCCCTTTGCTTCGGAGCCCGGTCCGCACGCCAGTCCTTCAGAAACCTGTTAAGGTACTGGACGGCCCTTTCGCACCTGTTCAGGCTCTTCAAGGTCATGCCGGTGTGAAACAGCATCATGGGGTTGTGCGGCCTCACCCGCTCCACAAAATGAAATTCCCGTAACGCGTCCTCGTAATTTCCCTTTGTCTGGAGCAGGACGCCTAATTTCATATGCAGGACGGGATTGGAGGGATGTTTCTCGATGGCGGTCCGCAGTTCGCCTTCGGCGGCCGGCAGGTCGCCGTTTCTCTGATAGATGGAGGCGAGAAGGGAGCGTGCGCGCTGATTTTGCGGGTTGATGCTGATCGCCCGTTTTAGAACAACGGATGAATTGTCCAGGTCCGCCTGCCTGATCTCCGCTCCGTTCGCATCATCGCTCAATTTAAGGGCCAGATTGGTCCAGACCCTGGCGGTATCGTCGTTGGTCTCCTCCCGGGAGAGGACCGCGTCCAGTTTCGTCCGGGTTTCCGCGGCCTTTGTCTTGTCCTTCTCCGCGCCAAGCTGTTTGACAAGGTTGTCGCGCTCTTTTCTGAGGTCTTCGTTTTCCCTTGAGGAAGCTTCGAGTTGTTCCTTGAGTTCCTCGTTGTCCCTGTATTGGCCGATCCGGGCCGTCAGAACCTCGGTGTCTATCCTGCACCGCGCCTTGATGTAAATTTCCGGATGCTCCGTGGTCCCCCGCATCAGTTCCGACACGACCTCGGTTTCAACGATCCCAGCGGTGTACGTCCTGACCTCGTCCCTGGCGAGCTGATAGTTTCTGACCTGCGTAAGGCTCTCCACATAGGCGCCTGCGAGTTCGAGGGCCTTTCGCTTCGCCTCCTGCACGGCGATGCGGCGGGCTTCCACTTTGCTGTCGTTGTCGCCCATGACATACGTGCTGTCGGCTTCGAGGACCTTTACCTCGGCGCGGACCGCGGGAGGCGAAAGCGCCGACATTATCAGCAGGATAAGGAGTATTATGAATGAACTTTGTTTATGACGCATTTTTACCTCCGGCGCCTCGCCTTGCAGCGAACACACCCCACCCGTACCGCGGTAATTTACTCCCCTTTTAATTCTCTCAGCATCAGGTCCTTGAGCGCCTGCTTCGGGTCCTTGCCTTCGTACAGGAGCAGGTAGACCTCTTCCACGATCGGCATCTCTATCCGGTATTTCCCTGCCAGGTCGCGGGCGGCTTTTGCGGTCCTGACCCCTTCTGCAACGGTCTTCGAACCCGCCATGATGTCTTCCAGTTTTTCCCCTTTGCCGAGCCGCACCCCGAGGGAACGGTTCCTCGACAGCCCTCCGGTGCAGGTAAGCACCAGGTCGCCCATGCCCGCGAGGCCGGAAAAGGTCTGCAGCTTGCCGCCCATGGCCACACCGAGGCGCGCCATCTCCGCGAGCCCGCGCGTGAGCAGCGCGGCCATGGTATTGTACCCGCAGCCCATGCCCTCAAGAACGCCCGCTGCTATGGCGACGACATTCTTGAGCGAGCCCGCGAGTTCCACGCCGATGACGTCGGAATTGGTGTACACCCGGAAGTAGGGGCTGCTCAGAAGCTCCTGGGCCTTCCCGCCGATAACGCGGTCGTACGAGGAGAGAGTGATGGCCGTGGGCATTTTTTGCGCGACCTCTTTGGCGAAACTCGGGCCGGAAAGGAAGCAGAGCCGGTTATGAAACTGTCCGGGAAGCGTGTCTATGAACACGTCGGAAAGAGGCATGAGGGTGTCGAGCTCGATGCCCTTGGAGGCGCTGATGATGACGGCCTCCTTGTTGGACAAAAAAGGCGCGAATTGCCGTGAGACCGCTCGGACGGTATGCGACGGGACAACGGACAGAATAAAAGGCTTGTCCCTGACCGCGGTTTCGAGCGATGAGGTTATTCTGATGGAGGCCGGCAGGTTGAAGCCCGGGAGATAGACCCTGTTCTCGCGCGTGCGCGATATCTCTTCCGCAAGGTCCTGCTCGTACATCCAGAGGTCCACCTCGCGGCCCTTGTCCGCGAGCAGCATGGCCAGGGCCGTGCCCCAGGCGCCCGCGCCGATTACAGCGATTTTATCGGTCATAATGGCGGATTATAAAGGGAATGGCGGAAAGAGTCAAAAGAATTGTGGAGACCGATGGTTAGCCAAATTATTTAGGGAACAGTGATCGGCTGTTCATGGTTTTTTCCCTCGGAGGCCCAAAAAACACGCCTTGACAGCGCATTGTTTTGCCGATAGAATATTTTCAAGCATTGTAACTATTCACCTACTCTCAAATCGGCACTCAGCACCACACAAAAGGTCATCCCCGAAGGGTTCTATCGGGTATCTGGTTTTATGGTTTTTCGGAACACCATATTCCCGATTACGTCCTCGGGAATGACAGGATAGGTAAATTGGTATTGCAAGTGACACTAAATGTGCTGAATAGTTACCAAGCATTATAAATAGCAAGCGGCTGCAGGGGTTAATTCATGTTTCAGCACGAAAAAGAGGCGTTGCATCGGATTTCGGAAAGGCTTCATGACAGCCTTTCGGGGAGGGTTGTTTCCGTACATGCCTTCGGTTCGCGTGTGCGGGGTGATCACGAGGCTTGGTCGGACTTCGACGTGCTTGTGGTCGTGCGGGACAAGGATTCAGTAATTGAACATTTGATCATCGGCGTGTTCGTGGACGAGGAGTTGCGGAGCGGAACATCCTTCACGCCGGTGATCAAGGACCTCCGGGCCTTCGAGATGGAGAAAAAGCTTCACACCCCGTTCTATGAGGCCCTTGTCAAGGAAGGGGTGCTGGTATGACTTTGGAGCCGCAGGACAAAAAAGCCCTGAGCGCGGTGCGTATGGCAAAGGCGTATGAGTTTTTGGAAGACGCGCGCGCCAACCTGAAAGAGGGGAGATATAAGACAGCCATCAACAGAAGCTACTATGCGGCGCTCAGCGCGGCGCGGGCCATCCTGATCCTCGATGGCGCAAATCCGGAAACACATGAGGGCGTGATCACCATGCTGAGCCTGCGTTTCATAAAACCCGCGCTGCTGCCGGTGGAAAGTGTAAAGCGTTTCAAGGTTTTGCTGTCAAGAAGAACTGATGTCGATTATGGGGATTTCGAAACCACCAACAAGGCGGATGCCGAAGACTCCGTAAAGATCACCGCCGAAATGCTCGAGGTAATAGATAAAGCGCGACAAAAGGTGATGACATAGTCTCCCCTCACGGCAACTCTTCGTAATAATCCAGATCTTTATGGAAGGTTTCGTCCAGGGCAAGCAGGGCAAGGAAGGCCGCTGTTATGCAGACGGCACCGATGGCCAGCGCGCCGCCTTCGAGGCCCAGATGCCCGCGGAACAATTGAAAGAGCAGGGTGATGGGGACCACCATGCCTCGAACGAAGTTGGGCACGGTCGTGGCGACCGTGGCGCGCAGGTTCGTGCCGAACTGCTCGGCGGCAATGGTCACGAAGATGGCCCAGTAGCCGCTCGTAAATCCGAGTATCAGGCAGACGGCGTAGAAAAATTCCGGGCTTTGGCCGCCCTGCAGGAAGTAAAAGGCGATCGCGCCGAGGGTCATGAGCATGAACAGAAACACGACCTTCTTCCTGCTCTTCAGGATCTGGCTCAACAGGCCGCTAGAAATATCGCCGAACACCAGGCCCAGATAGCAGAACATGACCGCGTTCCCAGCGGAGACCGGGCCGGTCGTTCCGAACTCTTTGGCGAATTCGGGCGAGAAGGTGATCAGGATCCCGACTACGAACCAGATCGGGACGCCGATCATAATTGAGTTGAGATACCGGAAGAACCGTTTCCGGTCGGTAAAAAGGGCGGCCAGGTTCCCGCGGCTCATGCCGGTCTTCGCATTCATGGCGCGGAACATGCCTGATTCGGCCACCTTCATCCGGGTGATGAGAAGGACAAGACCGAGCGCTCCGCCGATCATGAAGGCCTTTCGCCAGTCGTAGGCATTCGCAACGGCGTTCGCGAGGATCGCGCCCGAGACGCCCACGGAGGCCACGAGCATGGTGCCGTAGCCGCGGACGCTGGTGTGCAGGACCTCGGACACGAGCGTGATGCCCGCTCCGAGTTCGCCCGCCAGGCCGATGCCCGCGATGAAACGAAGCACGGCGTATTCCGCAAGGGACGTGGCCGCGCTGTTCGCGATGTTCGCGACAGAGTACAGGAAGATCGAGCCGAACATGATCTTAAGCCGGCCTTTGCGGTCGCCCAGCACGCCCCAAAGGATGCCGCCTATCAGCATTCCCGCCATCTGCATGTTAAGGAGGAACACGCCGTTGTCGATCAAATCCCGTCCTGAGAACCCCAGAGACTTGAGGCTCGGCACCCTGACGATGCTGAAGAGAACCAGGTCGTAGATATCGACGAAGTAGCCGAGGGCCGCGACGATGACGGGCAGGCTGAAGATATGGCGGTGATGATTGATGGCTTTATGCTTCATAACGCGGTTTCCTGCCGTAATTAAACCCCCTCTCTTTCAAGGAGAGGGTCGGGGTGAGGATGGGTTAGAGCCGGTTCCACGAGGCCCATCCACACCTTAATCCTCCCCTTGAAGGGGAGGAAACTCGCATAACATCACATATTCGGCTCAATAATGACCTTCATGCACCCGTCCGGTTTTGCGCCGGTCATGAACGCTTCGCCTATCCGGTCGAGGCCGAAGCGGTGCGTTACCATGTCGGTCACGGTCACCGTGTTGCGCCTGATAAGTTCCATGGCCTGCATGTTGTCCTGCGGGGCCGCGCCGTAGCAGGTCTTGATCGTGATGTCGTCCCGCCAGAAGGGATTGAAATCAACAGCAACGGTCTCGCCAGGCTTGGGCACGGCAAAGAAGAGGATGGTCCCTCCGCGCTCCGCCGACATGAGCGCGGTACGGGCAGCGGGAAGCGCGCCCGCGGAAAGAATCACCACATCCGCCAGGCGGCCGTCATTCACCTTTCGGACGAACGCGGGCACATCTTCATTTGCCGCAACAGCATGATTTGCCCCGAAGCGCGTTGCCTGTTCAAGGCGATATTGGCTGAGGTCGGTCGCGATGATGTTTCCCGAGCCCATTGCCCTGGCCAGTTTGATGAGCAGAAGGCCGGCGACACCGCTGCCGCATACGAGCACGCTCTGGGCAGGCTTGAGCGCCGCGGTCCGGAGCGCCCTCACCGCGGTCCCGAGAGGTTCGATAAAGGTGGCCTGCTCAAAGCTGACCGTATCGGGAAGTTTTATCGTTCCGGTTTCAACGCTCCTGCCGGTGACGGAAAGTAATTGTGAAAATCCGCCGGGATCGAAATTGTTGACGGTCTGGAAGGTTGTGCAGGCTGTTTCGTGGCCGGAGAGGCAGTGGTAACAGGCGTTGCAGGGCACATGGTGCGTGACGAAGACGCGGTCTCCGGGTTTGACGTTTGTAGCAAGCGTGCCCGCTTCGACAACGATCCCGGCCGGTTCGTGGCCCAGCACCAGCGGCGCCCGTTTGATCCGGTACCACTCCAGGAGATCGGAGCCGCACAGGCCGCAGGCCGAGACCTTGACGACAATATCGCGGTCACCCGCTTTCGGTTCCGGCCGCTCTTCGACGCGGACATCACTGTTTTTATAGTAGACGCCGACTTTCAATTTTTCAATACTTTCTGGTTGTTCGAAGGTTCAATCTGTTTTCTCCCCTTCAAGGGGAGGATCAAGGTGGGGATGGGTCTCGCGGATACCGCTTTAAACCCATCCTCACCCCAGCCCTCTCCTTGAAGGAGAGGGTGACTGATTACTGTCAGCGGTTGTTACGATTTGTTTTTCATGTCAAGATAATACTGATACGCTTCATCCACTTTGCAGTTGTCATGCACGACCTTGCGCACCGCCCCGAGCATGGCCGTCGGCGAATCGGACTGGAAAATATTCCTGCCCATGTCCACGCCGGAAGCGCCCTGGTTGATCGCGTCCCTGGCCATCTGAAGGGCTTCGCGTTCGGGAAGTTTTTTACCTCCCGCGATCACGATCGGCACGGGGCATGCGGCGGCCACCTGCTCGAAGCCCGGCACAAAATAAGTTTTGACAATGGAAACGCCCAGCTCGGCCAGGATGCGCGTTGCAAGGCCGATGTACCGGGCGTCGCGGACGAGCTCGGTGCCGACCGCGGTGACCCCGAGCACGGGCAGGCCGTAGCGCATGCCCATATCGACCAGCCTGGTCATGTTGTTGACCGTCTGGGTTTCGAACTGGCCGCCGATGAAGACCTGCACCGCCACGGCTGATACGTTCATGCGCAGCGCGTCTTCGACATCCACGGCGATATGCTCGTTCGAGAGTTCTTTCAGGATGCTCGGCCCGCCGCTGGCCCGCATGACCACGGCATTGGTCGAGGAGGGCTCGATTACCGAGCGCAGGATCCCGCGCGTCAGCATCAGCGCGTCCGCGTAGGGTATGAGCGGCCGGATCGTGACATCCACCCGCTCAAGCCCGGTCGTGGGACCCTGGAAATATCCGTGGTCGAACGCAAGCATCACGGTTTTTCCGGATTTGGGGTTGAAGATGCGGGCCAGCCTGTTTTTCATGCCCCAATCATAGGAGTTCGAGCCCTTCAGGAAAAAGGCCTCGCTCTTTTGCGGTATGTCCGTGTGGTAATTTTTTTCTTTTTTTGAGTTGTCCGCTTCTGCCATCGGAGGGCCTCCTGGGAAAACCGGGGAAATATCAATAACAGGAATATAATCTAATGGAAGCGCCGGAATAAATCAAGGGAAAAAGATCAAAAGACGGGCAGCAGGTACTTGAAAAAATATTACAATAGCGTATACTCAGTGCTGGTTAAAGCATGAATAGTTACCAGGGAGCTTGTCCGGATCAGGAGGAATATAATATGTTTTTTGTTATTTCAAAAGTGCTCCTTATGCTGATTTTGCCGCCCGCCGGGCTTCTGATACTTATGGCCGCCGGGTTTGCGATAGTGAAGTCCCACCGTCTTACCGGCAGGCTATTGATCGCATCCGGGTTTCTACTTCTGTATCTCCTGAGCATCAGTCCGGTATCCGACGCGCTGATAAAGCCGCTTGAGACGAGTTATCCTCCCTTAAAGGGGAAAGTGATAAACGCTGATGCCATTGTCGTGCTGGGTGGAGGGGTGATGGACTTGTCGTGGCTTGGCCTGGAGCCCATGCCGGGCGGGACATCTCTCGAAAGATTGATTTACGGGATAACTCTGTCCCGAAGACTTCACCTTCCGGTCGTTATATCGGGGGGGAGTGGAAATCCGCAGAACCCGGCGGTGTCGGAGGCCGAGGCCCTGAGACGCACGGCTTCGGATATCGGAATCTCCACCAGGGACATGGTCCTGGAGGGCAAATCCAGGAACACCCTTGAGAACGCCAGGGCCGTCAGGAATATCGTCAAAGGGAAACGTATCATCCTGGTGACCTCCGCTTCCCATATGAGAAGGGCGTCGGCCATGTTCCGGGCGCAGGGTTTTGATGTTGTAGCCGCGCCGACGAATTATGTAAGTGAACAGCTCAGGATCACTCAGTTCTCATGGATCCCCCGGCTCCACAGTCTGGGGGTCTCTTCCTCGGCGCTGTACGAGTACCTGAGCCTCGCCTGGTACGGCATCAAGGGGGACTTGTAACATCCCGCCGTCGCTTCCGCCTGACATGAAGGTAATTCGTAAAGTTGCCATTGACAAAACGGGAAAACGCGGTATAATTAGTTTAACATTAAACAATTTAATAATGAATTGAGTATAAGAGGCGAACGATGAGGAAGACGTCCTATAAAGGCCCGAAGGAAGAAGTAAGGGCCTTAAGCGCGTACGTAAAGCTGATGCGGGCCACCGAGGCGGTGACCGCCCGGATTCACCGCCACCTGGCCGAGGCGGAACTTACCGTGAGCCAGTTTGGAGTGCTGGAGGCGGTGTACCATCTCGGCCCGCTGAGCCAGGCGGAGCTGGCAAAAAAGATACTGAAAAGCAGCGGGAACATCACCATGGTCATCGACAATCTGGAAAAGAGAGGGCTGGTCAAGCGCGAGCGGAACGCGGAGGACCGGCGGTTGTATTCGATCCGGTTGACGCCGGAAGGAAAAAGACTGATTGCGGACGTATTCCCGCGTCATGCGGCAAAAATCATGGGGGAAATGGGCGCCTTGACAAAGACGGAACTGGAAACTCTCGGAAATTTGTGCCGCAAGCTCGGATTGCGGTAAGAGCGAAGTGAAGGAGTTATTGGTGAGGGTTAGGTTGTATATTCTCAGAGGAAAGGAGATCAAATATGTTTAAGAAATTGATTCATACGAACGATGATGTGGCTGCATTGGTATTGAGGCTTATGCTTGGGATCGTGTTCTTCCCGCACGGGATGCAGAAACTCCTGGGCTGGTTCGGAGGCTACGGCTTCAGCGGAACCATGGACATGTTTACGACGAAGATGGGCATCCCGGCTGTCTTCGCATTCCTGGCGATCATTGCCGAAGGACTGGGGCCCCTGGGTCTCATCACGGGGCTGCTGACCCGCGTAGCGGCATTCGGTATCGCCGTTGAAATGGCCGTGGCCGTTTATATGCTGCACTGGCAGAACGGGTTCTTCATGAACTGGTTCGGGAACCAGAAGGGAGAGGGGTTTGAATATCACCTGCTTGTCATTGCGATCGGCATCGCCCTTATGATCACGGGAGGAGGGAAGTGGTCTGCGGACAAAGCAATTGAAAATGGTTTGAAGTAACTCACAACCAGGTGGGTGTCATCTACTACGGGGCCATCTCTCAGATGAGACGGCCCCTTTTATATATTCGGGTCTTACTGGTAATATAATCTATGATGCTTAAATTGGGCGAGGGACGTCATCGGAGAACTTCATGGATGAGCAGAATGATGTTTATTATGCAATAGAGTGCAGCATTATGCGGGATTCTAAGAAAAATCACTTTAAGCAATCGCAATTTACTTGACAATGCCACCGCCTGTCTTATATAGTTTCCACCTGTCTCAATAATCGCCATCAGTTATATAAATCCGAATATCATAATATCAATATTTGCGGGTGTCCGCATCTACGTAAGGTTATCTTTCTCTGGGGAGGGGATTATGACTGCCGAGCAGGGCTTAACAAGGCAGGTGACTTAATGCCGTAATGCGCGAGGCAAACGCTTCGTGATTAATTACGGCTTTTTTGTTTTTCGGCGTTGTTGGTTTTACAAATTCAGTTGTATCTATTGAGGACATCAAGATCCTGAAGGAGAAATGGAGAAGTTGGAGAAAGGGGGAAAAGAGCTTCCTCTCTTGTAATGGAGTTATCCTCATTTCTCCCCCGTTCCCCCTTTCTCCTGATGGATTTGTTTCTGAGGCCTGAGTAGTTACATTCAATTATATATTTTGTCAAATACGGAGGATATATGAAAAGAGCTGCTGAAACCAGGAAAGTTTTGAACGGTTCGTTTGTATTTGCGCTTATTCTTTTTTTGATCTGCCTTACGGTTATTCCGGCAATGCCCGCACAGGCCTCCGCCGTGTGGACGAGAATGCTCGGCACGCCGGCTGAGGACAATATCTGGGACGCGGTTGTTGACGTCACAGGATACGTGTACGCAGTTGGAATGACGGGAGGCCGAATCGCCGGCGACATCAGCAACGGCGGCAAAGACATAGTTGTGATCAAGTACGATTCGGCGGGCAACAGGCTCTGGACCAGGCAGTTCGGCACACCGGCCGATGATATTGCCTTTGGCGTTGCAATGTACGGGTCCGGAAATGTGTGCGTGTCGGGAAGGACCTATGGCAGCCTGGGCGGTCCGAACTCGGGGGGCGCGGACGTCTTTCTGATGAATCTTGACTCCCAGACCGGATCCCCGATCTGGATCAGACAGTTCGGATCTTCCGGGGACGATCTTGCGACAAGGGTGAGCGTCGATATCAACAGCAATGCATATGTCATCGGTTATACGAACGGCGGCCTGGAAGGATATTCGAACTCGGGCGGCGGCGACCTGTTCGTGGTCAAATACGATCGGTACGGAAACAGGCAGTGGACGAGACAGATGGGGACCGCTATTGTCTTAGGATTGTACCCTCCTTTCGACGGGACGATCTCCGGCGGAATTGTAGTCGACGGGAATAGCAATATCTATGTAACAGGGAGTTCGCAGAGAGGGCTGGACGGCAATACCTGCTACGGAGGGCAGGACATCGTCCTGGTGAAATTTGACGATCAGGGCAACCGTCAGTGGACCAGGCAGTCCGGGACAAGCGCAAATGACCTGGGGCTCGCGATTGCCCTGTTTCCCGGCTCGGGCGGCGTTTATGTCGCGGGCAATACCGACGGAGGCCTTGACGGCAATACTTATCTCGGCAACACCGACATCTTTATCATGCGGTATGACCCTGCCGGCAACAAGCTCTGGACAAGGCAGTTGGGCACGCCTATGCCGGATTTCACGCATAACCTGACTTCCGACTGGATGGGAAACGTTTATCTGATCGGCATGCTTCACCAGGCGCTGGACGGAAATTACGGCTATGAATATTCCTGCGATATGGGGCTGTTCAAACTCGACAGCATGGGCAATACACTCCTGGCCCAGAAGATGGGCGATCTCAAAATGGACCATAGCCTCGCGATTGGGATCGACAATTCGGGAAATATCTACATCGGGGGCCAGACCGAGAACAATCTGGGCGGGAATACGAACCAGGGAGGATTGGATATTTTTCTGATGAAGTATGCCCAGAACCCCTCTCAGGTTCTGACCATTACGACTTCCTCCCCACTGCCGGCTGGAACGGTCGGCTCATATTACAGCCAGACGTTCATGGCAGAGGGTGGGACAGTGCCTTATTGGTGGTCAGTGTCACCGGGCAGTCTTCCGAGCGGTTTGTACCTGGACATGAACGGCACAATATCCGGAACGCCGTTGTCGGCGGGCACGTACACTTTTTCCACGCAGGTGTCCGATTCTTCCGCGCCGCCGAACAATGCGGTCCGGGGGTTTGCGCTGACCGTTGATAACCCTCCCGCAAATACAAGGATCATTACCGCATCCTCGGGTTCAAATGGCGGCCTTTCGCCTTCGGGTTTGCTTACCGTAGACTATGGCGCGAGTCAGGCCTTTATCGTCACGCCGAATACCGGATACCATCCGGTAATGTCGGGGACCTGCGGCGGCACGTTGACAGGAACGGGGCCGACCTATACCTTCACGACGAATGCTGTCACATCCGATTGTACCGTATCAGCCGCCTTCGCTATCAACACTTTTACCGTGACCCCGTCGGCATGGTCCGGGGAAGGCGGGCACTATCAATATGTAACTCAGTGGTCTGCTGGTGGCCCCGGAGTCGCGGTGGATGCCGGCGGCAACATATATGTTCCTGATTGGATCAACAATCTCATACGGAAATTTGATTCAAATGGGACGTATTTGATTCAATGGGGTTCTTATGGGTCTGGTAATGGTCAGTTCAATGGTCCTTCTTGGGTGGCGGTGGATTCATCTGGTAACATCTATGTGGTTGATACTAATAATAGCCGAATCCAAAAGTTTGATTCAAACGGCGGGTACCTGGCCCAGTGGGGTTCACATGGTGCAGGGAACGGCCAGTTCAATTATCCGTGGGGCATAGGCGTAGCCGCATCGGGGGATGTCTATATCACTGATTTAGAGAACGACCGTATCCAGAAGTTTGATTCGAACGGTACGTACTTTGCCCAGTGGGGTTCTCATGGTCACGGGAACGGGCAGTTTTGGGGTCCGGTTGGGGTGGCTGTAGATGCATCTGGCAATGTTTATGTCACTGATGCATCTAACTACCGAATCCAAAAGTTTGATTCAAACGGCGGGTACCTGACCCAATGGGGTTCTCATGGAAGCGGTGACGGGCAGTTTAATCCCCCATTTGGGATTGCCATAGACACATCGAGCAATGTCTATGTTGCTGATTTTGATAACCACCGCATCCAGAAGTTTGATTCAAACGGGACCTATTTGAGCCAGTGGGGTTCTTATGGGACAGGTGAGGGGCAGTTAATTGAGCCTGAAGGCATTGCAGTAGACGTGTCGGGCAATGTATATATTGAGGCCAACGGCATGATTAATAAGTTTGCCCCGGTCTACTCCGGTTCCTCAGCAGGCGGGAGCATAAACCCATCTACACCTCAAACAGTGACTTATAATGGATCAGAATCATTCACGATAACGCCGAACACCGGATACTATGTTAGTTCAGTCACCGGCTGCGGCGGCACGCTGAGCGGGAGCACGTACACGACCGGACCTGTAACAACGGATTGCACGGTCAATGCATCATTCGCCATAAACACCTATAGCATTACCGCAACTGCGGGACCCAACGGAGGAATGACACCTTTGGGGGCTGTAACGGTGAATCATGGAGAGAGCCAGACCTTCACCATCACGCCCGATACCTGTTACCATGTGGCCGATGTGCTGGTGGACGATGTGTCAGTCGGCGCGGTCACGAGCTACTCCTTCAGTAACGTGACTGCCGATCACGCGATCAGCGCGAGCTTCGCCATAAACACCTATATCATTATCACCGAGGCGGCGGCCAATGGAAGCATAGCGCCTCCCGGTCCGGGTACAGTGAACTGCGGAGACGGCCGGACCTATACCATTACACCCAATATCGGCTACCACATTGCCGATGTGCTGGTGGACGGCGCATCAGTCGGAGCGGTGAGCACCTACACGTTCAGCGGTGTAACAGCCGATCACACGATCAGCGCGAGCTTTGCCATAAACACCTATACAATTACGGCAACCGCGGGCGCCAACGGAAGCATCTCTCCTTCGGGGACTGTGACGGTGAACTATGGAGGGAACTTGACCTTCACCATCACACCCGATACCTGTTACCACGTGGCCGATGTGCTGGTGGACGGTGTGTCTGTCGGCGCGGTCACGAGCTACACCTTCAGTAACGTTACCGCCAATCACGCCATCAGCGCGAGTTTCGCCATAAACACCTATATCATTATTGCCACGGCGGGTGCCAATGGAAGCATAGTGCCTCCCGGTCCGGGAATGATAACCTGCGGGGGCGACAGGACATACTTCATTACACCCAGTACCGGCTATCACATAGTGGATGTAATAGTGGACGGTGTTTCTGTCGGAGCGGTGAGCACCTACACGTTCAGCGGTGTATCAGCCGATCACACGATCAGCGCGAGCTTTGGTATAAACCCCTATACCCTGACGGTTTCAAATACAGGTTCAGGGACGGGTACGGTGACGAGTTCACCTGCCGGGATCAGTTGCGGAGCGGATTGTTCGGAGGTATACAACTACGGAACGCCGGTGACACTTACGGCGACCGCAAGCGCTGATTCAGTCTTTGCCGGCTGGAGCGGCGGGGGGTGTTCGGGCGCGGGCCCCTGCGCGCTGACACTGGCTGCGGATACGGCGGTTACGGCGACATTTACCCGGGCCATTACCGTGATCAGTCCGAACGGCGGTGAGAACCTGATTCGAGGGAACAGCTACACCATAAGCTGGATATATGCGGGCGCCGGCAGCTCCGTAACAATCGAGCTGCTCAAGGGTGGGACACTGAACCGGACAATTACCACAAGCACTTCGATAGGGAGCAACGGCAGCGGCTCATACAACTGGAAGGTCCCAAACGGCCAGACGCCGGGAACGGATTACACAATCAGGATCACCAATACGACGAATAGCTCTTTCACGGATACGAGCGACGGGAACTTCGCTATTTCCAAGTAGACGGCGAGATGATCAAGGGGAGCGGGCCTTTTTGCCTGCTCCCCTTTTGAATAAAGGGACATCCGCAGAGAAGGCATGGTTTGGCTGATATGCAGTGCAGAACTTATTAACAAAGGACTGCAGAAAGTTGCACTAAAGATCGTTGACATAGGTATGCATATAAAACTATAATCGCACCCGTATTATCCGTATAAGCTTTTCAGACGCATCCAGGGGGGGAGCGATGGACAGCCCGGGGGGGAAGTCTATTCAATAAGCCCGTTTTTCGGTTTTGACTGTTCGTCAAAAGACCGATGGCGGGCTTTTTTGTCTCCAGTCCATTATCCCGAAAAATTGAATTGGCAAGATTTCGCAAAGGGAGGCTGCTTAAGCACTCCTTTTGTAGTAGCCCATTTTTAAAAGGTTCATTTATCAAACAGGGGGGATTGAAAAAATGAAAAAACATGCTAAATGGCTTGCCGTGTTATCAGCTCTGAGTCTGGCTTTTGTTGTCGTCCTGACGTGTGCTCAGGCAAGCGCTGATACGACCGGGTACGAATTGATCGAAACGCTCAGCGTCAGCGCAACGAATCCCAACCCCGTCTCTATGAGCACACCGCTGCAGACGGGCAGTGAGTACAGGGTCGAAGCCTCAGGCACATATAATTATTCCTCCGGGAGTAATCAAGCCGACGCAGCTTATGCAACCAATGACGGCTGGTCCAGCCTCAGAACCGATATAGGCATCCATCCCACCACGGCCGAGCCCACGGTAGGCATTCCCTCTCCGGGTGTAACCTCGTTATTAGTCGATTTCGGCGGCGGAATGCGGATCGCAGACTGGGGCGCCTACCGCGCCGATCATGTCTATACATATGAGTTTACGGCATCGTCGGGTTCGCTCGGCTTCGTGATCAGCGACTGGTGGGAAAACTGGTACGGATCCCCGTGGGACTATCAAAAGGGAATGTCGGACAACTCAGGGTCCCTCACCGTCCGCATTTACCGTAAGAATTCCGCGACCTCGGGGCTGGTGGCATACTATCCCTTTAACGGCAACGCGAATGACGAGAGCGGAAACGGCAACAACGGCGCCGCGCACGGGGCGACTTTGACCGAGGACAGGTTCGGAAATCCGAACAGCGCCTACAGTTTTAACGGCGTGGACAATTACATCGGGATCATGAACAGCCCCACCCTGGAGATGGGATACAGCGACTACACGATTGCGGCGTGGATCAAGACGACCGCGACCGCGAACAATGGGCGGATATTCTCCAAGGGAAGTTCCGGATGTCTCACGGGCTACATGATGAGGATGGGCGGTCCGGAAAGCGCATATGTGCACCTTGAGAATGCGTACAACGGCGGATGCCCGACTTTCTTCTACGGCAATAATCCGGTAAACGACGGTAAATGGCATTTTGTGACCGGCGTGGTCAAGCGGAGCTCCGAGGCGAGGATCTATGTCGATGGCGTCCTCGACAACAGCAGGTCTCTCGATACGTCCTCGCTGAATCTTGATAACGGGAGAAATCCCACCATAGGGTCGAACGACGTGGGCAACGCAGTGGAGTATTTCAACGGCGCCATCGACGATCTGCGCATCTACAAGCGCGCTCTCACCGATTCGGAGATCGTAGCGCTGACCGTGGAACAGCAGGGTTTAACAGGCTACTGGCCTTTCGAGGACGGCGCGGATTATTCCGGCAACGGGCGTGATCTCGTTCTGGCCGGCAACGCGGGGTTGTCGACTGGTTTAGTTGGACAGGCACTCGAGCTGCGCAACGACGGCTCCCAGTATGCCGCGCGGACCGCTGACGATGCTGTTTACGATTTCGGATCGAACGACTTTACCGTCCAGGTCTGGGTAAACTTCAACAACACTTCACGGGAGCAGACGCTGATCGAGAAGTTCTACGGAGGGGGCGGCCCAGGCTGGACCCTGACCAAGCTGGATGGAAATGTGCTTCATTTCTGGGCCAATCCCAGCGCTGTTTTTTATTCTCCTGTTGTCCAGATCCAAACCGGCGTATGGCATCAGTTCATTGCGCGAAAGAGCGGGTCACTGTTCCAGATCATCTACGACGGGAATGTCGTTGCACAGGCTTCAAGTTCCGTCGCGGTGCCTGACACAACAATGCCTCTGCTCATCGGGAAAAGAAATGCTTCCGACGGACGCAATTTCGCCGTGGACGGCCGGATCGATGAGGCCGCAATCTGGTCTCGCGCGCTTACGGATGCGGAAATCGCGTATCTTTATAACAACGGCAGCGGAAATTCCGTTACCCGTATTGGTTTATCGCCGGCTGAAAACCGGTCCCCCGTGGCCAATGCCGGGCCCGATCAGGTTGTATCCTGCGCCGGGACCGGCGGCTCCACGGTCACGCTCGACGGCTCGGGCTCGGGCGACCCCGACGGGGACTCGCTCACATACAACTGGACATGGGCGGGCGGCAGCGCCGAGGGAGCGAATCCGACGGTCACCCTGCCTTTTGGGACCACAACCGCCACTCTTACGGTTGCCGACGGCCGCGGCGGGACGTCCTCTGATACGGTTGAGGTCACCGTGGCCGACACCTCCGCACCTCTGATGACAACGTCCATAGATGGCACCATCGGCGCGAACAACAAGTACGTCTCCAATGTAAAGATCACACTGACCGCGTCCGACGGATGCTCCGGAGTAAAGGAAATCCATTACACGATCAACGGCGCGGAAAGCGTAGTTTCCGCCGGCAGCGTAGAACTCGTCCTGTCCGAAGACGGAGACTACGCCATCGGATATTGGGCGGTTGATAACGCCGGATTGGCAGGCCAGGCGGGCAGTCTGCAGATCAGCAGATCAATGAGGCTGAGAAATCCCTGGAATGGCCATGAATACGAGAGGTTCGACACGAGCATGACGTGGCACGGGGCCAAATCGTTCTGTGAAAGCAAGGGCGGCCATCTGGCCACACTCACATCGCAGGAAGAAAATGACTTTGTTTACACCAATCTCGCCGTACCCTCACCCTATATTCCCTGGATAGGCGCAACGGATGAGGCTGCCGAAGGTGTCTGGACGTGGGTCACGGGAGAGCCCTGGGAATATACAAAATGGTATCCAGGCGAGCCGAATAATGCCGGGGGTATGGAACACTACGCCCATTTCACCGCGGGCGCAAATTCCTGGGTAGGAAATGTCAACGGATGGAACGACCTTCCTGATCAGGCATGGCTTACAACGTCCACGATCTGCGAATGGGACAATCAACAGGCCTGGATATTGGCATCGGAATTCAGGCTTTCCCCCAATCAGGCAAATCCGAACCCGGACAACATGGGGAACACCGACATCTGGTACTTTATGCAAAGCGGCTCTCTTGTCCATGACCCGGCCACGTACAGTCTTTTGCCCAATTTCTTCCCCGATGCCTTGTATGTTCCCGGATTGCAGGCATGGCAGGGTTCTGTGATTTCCTCAGGCGACAAAGGCAAGCTGCCAATGATCGGTATTAACGCTACCGGCGTTTTCCAGCATGTCCTTACACTTTCCTGGCCTGCCGGCGCCATAATGATGCATCCATTGCCGGATCAATTGGCCGTCGTCGGCTGGCGCAGTCCGGTTACAGGAACCATCAGCATTACCGGAAGCTTCGCCGATATTGATGGGGTATGCGGCGACGGCATCGTCTGGTCAATCGACAAAGGCGCGGCCACGTTAGCGAATGGGTCTTTCCCGAATGGAGGCGCGCAGAACTTCGCCGCGGGCAGTAATGGCGCAAGTCTTGCCGGCGTCTCTGTTAATCAGGGGGATTTTATATATTTCATTGTCGATCCTAACAACGGTCATGGTTGTGATTCCACCGGGTTGGATGTAACAATAACTCTGCTGGAAAAAACTTGTAATCAGCCTCCTTCCGGCATGATAGGCTGGTGGCCTGGCGACGGCAATGCAAACGATATCGCGGGACAAAATAACGGCACTTTGACGGGCGGAACAACGTATACAACCGGATTGGTGGGGCAGGCGTTCAGTTTTGCCGCGCCCGGTGATATGGTTCAAATAGCCCACGATCCCTCGTTGAACCTCGAAAGCCTTCCGGGAGCGAGCTTTGAAGGGTGGTTCAAGTCTTCCGGGGGGAGCGCATACGGTGATGCGATTATCATAAGCAAGCACACCTGCGGGACCATGGGGGGCTGGTTCTTCACGACAGACCAGGGCTGCCAGATCGGAGACCATTTTATCGGCGGGTACGGCGTCGGCAATGTGAGCGACCTGGATGACGGCAAATTCCACCATTTCGCGTGCGTCAAGGATGGAACGACGTACCGCGAATACATAGACGGGGCACTTATTTCCCAGGACACAGGTCCGGCCTTCGGCACTCCCGTTACCGAGCCGGTCCAGATCGGAAGCATAACCACGGGTTACTGCTATTCCGCGAAGCATCAAATTTACGGCAGTATCGACGAACTCGGTATTTTCGGTCGTGCGCTCTCAGATCAGGAAGTGCGGGCTATTTATTCCGCGGGCGGCGCGGGAAAGTGCAAAGGCCCCGTGGATTACATGCTGGTGGTCCCGAACACCATTCCCGGAAACAATCCTGCCAACCTGACGCCCGTTCTCCGCTATCGTTTCACGGATACGGGGCCGCTGACCCAGTTATCGTCGATACCCCCGTATCCCGAGACTCTGATCAAAGATCCCTCGTATGCGGTCTTCAGTGCGAAAGGGGAACTGTTCATAGCCAACCGGCAGGGGAATGTGGGCGGGGGAGAGGGAAGCATTGCGCGCTTCATTATTGACAATGACCTTAACTATATCGCAAATGGCTCCGTAACGGGGAATTATCTCGAGGCGGTGCACGGGGTGGCTTTCAGTCCGAGCGGAGAGCTCTTTGCAGCCAACGTGATGAACGGCAGGATTTCCCGCTTTAAATTCGACGCTGTTGGCAACGCTATTCCAAATGGAACAATAGAAACAGGCTTATCCAGCCAGATCGGAGTGGCCTTCAGTCCGAGCGGAGAACTTTTTGTTTCCAACTACTACGTGATTAAGCGCTATCTTTTCAATGCCGATGGTATTGCCCGGGACAACGGATCGTTTTCAATCCCTGGCGCGTCACTTATTCACGGGCTGGCGTTCAATTCAGCCGGTGAACTTTTTATAACTTCTGCCGATACCTCCCTTGTCTATCGTTTTCTGTTTGACGGGAATAATCAGCCCGTAGCCAACGGGACCATATCCGCACCGGGCGGGCCGGTGGGAGTTGTTTTCAGCCAGTCCGGGGAGCTGTTCGTATCATGTCATTTGTCCGGCGCGATATACAGGTTCCTCTTCGAGAATGGCAATGCGGTAAGCAACGGCGTTATTTCAACGCCTCAACTGGGCGGCGCGGCAATCCTCGCGCTGAGGAATTTACCTGCCGCAACAGACAGCGACGGGGATGGATATACGACGGCAACGGATTGCAACGACAACGATCCATTGCAGCATCCGGGCCAGATCTGGTATAAGGATTCCGACAATGACGGCTATTCAGACGGTACGACCGTAACACAGTGCGCAAGGCCGGCCGATTACAAAGCCGCCTCCGAGCTGATTGCAACGTCAGGCGACTGTAACGACAGCGACCCCCTGGATCATCCCGGACAGGTTTGGCACAAGGATGCAGATAACGACGGATATTCCGACGGCAGCGTCCTGACGCAGTGTTCAAGACCTGCCGGGTATAAACTTGCCGGCGAGCTTACTGCGGTCTCAGGCGACTGCAACGACAACAACATCACGATAAATCCAGGGGCAACGGAAGTCGCGTTCAACGGTATTGACGAGAACTGCAACGGCATCCAGGACGACGCGAACACGGTCGTGTACAATCCCGCGAACGGGCACTGGTATACCGCTGTAGCAGCGGCCGGCAACTGGGACGCTGCAAACGCCGCGGCGCAGTTGATGACCTTCCAGGGAATCACGGGCCATCTCGCGACGCTCACCTCGGCCCAGGAAAATTCCTTCGTGGCAACGAACCTGCCCGCAGCCGCTGCCGCGCGTTACTGGCTCGGGGGATACCAGGACCGGTCGGCCACCGATTATTCCGAGCCCGCCGGAGGCTGGCGCTGGGTGACCGGCGAACCCTGGGCCTACACGAATTGGACATCCGGAGAACCGAACGATTCAGGGCCGGAGGATTTTCTGCTGTTTAGTGTCGACGGCAGCTGGAACGATGGTAAAGCGTACGACTATGACCGGCCAGGCTATGTCGTGGAATTCGACAGCCCCGACAGCCCATCCCAGTCGGCCAGGGTCGATCTGGCGCTCGAATGGGGCGACATATCGTTCTGGCAGAACGGCGTCGAGGTCACGAACCCCGGAGAGCTCGATTCCATTGTCATCAAGGCGAGAATCCATAACCTTTCCTCCGATACAGCTTCATCTGCCGGCAGCGTCTCCTTCTACGACACGTATGTGACCGGCAATCGCTCGCAGGTCCTGCTCGGAACCGCAACGCTTCCGGCCATTGCGCCGAACGCCGACGTAATGGTGGAACTGCCCTGGACGCCCGATCCCCAGGATCCTCAGCCCGACTTCCATGTAATACAGGTATCGGTTGCGAAAGATCCCGCTGAAACGTACATTGACAACAACTCCGCGACGCATCACATTGTGCGGGGCACCCGCCAGGCAGCCGGGAATGTCAATATCGACATAAAGTATCTGAGTGTTTCCAGCCAGCAGCAGATGACGGTCGGCGCCCGGTTCACCCTCTCCGGCCAGGCCCAGTATCACTGGCAGAACGGTTATTATCTGCCTGTACTTGGCGGCAAAGTAACGCTTCGCCTGGGTGATCAAACGTATGAGACCAGGACCGGATCCACCGGCTGGTTCTATCAGGAAGTCGTCATGCCCTTGACGCCGGCCTGTTATTCCCTGAGCATCGAGGTTTCGGACGCAACCATAAGCGGCCAGGCCCAGCTGAGTCTCTGCGCCGTTTCACCTCCACCTGCAACTGGTCCGGATCTTGCTGTCTATAACATCTATCTGGCCAACGGAGTGGCCGATATGCCCGAGACGGTCTACGCCTACATAGCTAATCAGGGCGGAGACACGGCGAGCGGCTCGTTCACGAATCATATAGAGATCACGGGCCCGAGCGGCCAGCCGGTATTCACGGACACCACGACCTACGAGAACGCAGGCGGCCTTGCTGCCGGCAGCGGCGTGACCATTTCGTTTACGGGCTGGAAACCATCAGCGGCGGGAAACTACCGGATCACCGTAAGCACCGACTACAACAATGCCGTAAGTGAGTCCAATGAAGGCAACAACACCACGACGGTCATCCAGTACGTATATCCGCATTCCGCGGACATCGAAGCGGCGGAGCTGCGTCAGTCCTGCAACGCGATCAGCGTCCGCATCGCCAATCACGGCGGCCTGGCTTCCCAGCCGGGAACGCTTCGGATCACCGACGGCGTCACGGAGCGGACGGTTACACTTTCATCAATACCGGGCAAGAACGATTACGGCGTCTGGATCGACGGCGGAGCGTATACCGGAAATCAGACGAACACAGTCATCACGGCAACAGCAGTCGTCCCGGAAGATTCTAATCCGGACAACAACACCCGCTCGGGCATATTCGATTTCACGAGCAAGTCCGACCTGACTATAAGCAACCTGAGAGTCAACGGCCAGTCCTGGGGCGGAGCAAATACCGTGTATCAACTCGTTCCGAACACCGTGGAGGCCGAGCTCCGGAACCTTGGCTGCATCGGGGCCGCCGGAACAATTCAGTTCTACCTCGACGGCAATCCTCTCGGCGAGCCTGTGGCCTTCTCCGAGATTTCGGGAGGCGCAACCGCGGCGGTTTCCATCGAGGACAACTTCGCAAACAGTACGGCCGGGACCAACTACACGCTATCCGCAACAGTTTCCGTGTCTCAGGGATACACGGACGCGGTACCCGGAAACAACACCTATGCGGAAAGGCTGATTGTCTCGCCCCAACTGCCTGATTACCGGGTATACTCCGAAGACATCCATTTCAGCTCCGATCCCGGGCACCCGGCAAAAGACGACAAGATCGTGATCACCGCGGATATTCATAACGTCGGTCTGGCCGAGGGCAACAGGTTTACCGTCGCCTTCTACGAAGAAGGCCAGACCCTGATCGGCGTCGTCCAGACCTTCGAGAAGGACGCGGGAGAAGGGATCCAGCCGGGAAAATCGCTTGCCTTCTCTCCCAGGGACGCGAATAACAACGTCGTCGAGTGGAGCAATGGCTATTCCGGAAACCATGCCATCATGGTGGTCGTAGCGCCCGTGGTCGGAGTCGAGAACGACCCCAACGACGCGGACAACTCAGCCACCCGGAAGGTGTGGGTAAACTATCCGCCCCAGGCGCGGATTGCCGCAACCGCGACAACAACCAATCGGCCCAACGACACAGTCTCCTTCAGCGCGGCCGGATCCAATGACAATCTGGACATAGACGGAAAGGGCGGGATCGTCCGGTACGACTGGAACTTCGGCGACGGGCAGGCCGTTCCCGACGCAGGTCCTGACGTGACGCACATCTATCCTGCCGGGGGGGGCGTACACCGCAACCGTAACAGTAACAGACAATAACGGTGCGACCGCGTCAGCATCCATGGTCTCGGCAGTGCCGTACAGAATAACCGCCTCGGCCGGTTCGGGTGGGACGATTACGCCATCCGGCGAAATATTCGTGGATCCCGGCAAGAGCCAGGCCCTCAGCATTGAGCCCGGCGTTTACTATGGGATCTCCGACGTGACCGTGGACGGAAACTCACAGGGCGCCGTCGCAGCCATCAACCTCGACAACGTCGTCGCCGACCATACCATTGCCGCGAGCTTTGCGTTGCTGGATATCGTTCCTCCCGTGATAACCATATACGGGGTGGCCCAGGGCGGGACCTATCCGGCATGCACGACTCCGTCCTACAGTGTGACGGATGCGCTGTCCGGTGTGGCGTCGCACAGCGCCATGGAGAGCGGCGGAGACGGAAATGGTCTGGGAACGTTTACGTACACAGTGACGGCCACGGACAATGCGGGCAACACGGCGACGCTGTCCGTGATGTACACAAAAGTGGCGAATTCGAACCTGATAAGCTTCCAGTCGCCGGTCATACTGGGCAAGCCGTTCCAGCTCGGCAGCACGGTGCCGGTGAAGTTCGTTCTCACCAACGACTGCGGCAACGTAGTCCCGACAGCAGGCGCGACGCTCGCGCTTCAGTACTACTCGGGAGATGTGCCGGCGGAGGACCCGATCGTCGCATCGAGCACCGTTCCAGATCAGGGCAACCGGTTCAGGTACAGCGAGGGGCAGTACATCTACAATCTTGCGACGGACGGGCTGCACACGGGCCGGTACTTTGCAACAGCGACTCTGGATTCGGGAGAGACGAGGTCGGTCTTCATCTCGATCAAACAGTAGCATAAACGCGGAGGGCGGCGGTTTTGCCGCCCTCCGGATATCCCGTGGGCGCCTCGTAATGGTTTAATCGCCTCCGCGATGAAAGTTGAATAAGACCGGCAATAATAAACGGCAGGCATCGACACTCATTGGTAAACATGGGGTTACTTCTCATGATTGTTGCATTGTGCAAAGAAGACTTTCTTTAAGGGGGGACGCATGAAACGATTATTTGCTTTCTTAACGTTCTGCTGCATTTTTGTGGCCGCATTCTCGGGGTCCGTGTCCGGCGCGACGGGCGACATAGTAGCGGCCTATTCCCTGAGCGGCAATGATACCGGTCTTGTGTGGAAGGACGGGTATATCTTTAACATAGATCACGGGGGTTATGTACCCGCCCATATACGGAAAATAGACCCGGCAACCGGCGGCATACTGGAAACCCAGGAATTGCCGGTGACAGATGTTATGGGCCTCACCTGGGATGGCGGTAATTACTGGGCGATATCGCATCAGGGCGCTTATCTATATGAATTCGACTCCGCCTGGAATGTGATCCGGACAATAAGGACCCCCGGCCCTGCGCAGAGCGAATCATCGCCAAAGGGGCTCGCATTCGACGGCCGTTATCTATGGTTTGTCGACTGGGTCCCCGAATTGAACGGCATGGGCCTCATAAAGATGGACCCGGAGACGGGAGCTATTATCCGGACCTTTCCCGCTCCCACGTCGGGCGCCGAGGGATTGACCTGGGACGGTAAATATCTATGGCTTTCGGAAGTGAACAACAGGTTATATAAGATAGATCCTGCGGACGGCTCCGTCGTCAGGACAATAGATATGCAGGGATTTGCGAGCAGCTGGGCGGAAGGCGATCTCGCTTTTGACGGGCAATATATATGGATGAGCAGGAATTCCGATCAGAGGATCTATAAAATAGACGCGGGGATTATCCCGAAAAACTGCGCTGGCATCCATTCCGCGAATCCCGGCGCTCCCGACGGGGATTATGTTATCGAGCCTTCAACCGGCAGGGTATTTACGGTGTATTGCCATGACATGGCCGGCGGAGCTCCGCGGGAATATCTCACCCTGGCCAACACCGGCGGCGATCTGAATTTTGGACAATTTACGGCGGCGCGCATAACTCCCGGTGACAACATACGAACCAATTTCACGAAAGTCAGGCTTGACCCCGTCACACTGCAGGTAGATATTTTCGACCTCACTTTTGCCGTCACGACCGGAGTGATGGACCCCGGCGGGCACAAGCCCCTTACCTTTTACCCCTATGCGTCCGCCGGCGATTGCTCAGATTCAGGGATTCCGACAGGGGTTGGCAACATCAATCTCATCGGGACCCCTTTCAACGTAAACGACACTTTTACCGTCGTGGGATATTATCCCAATGGGTCGGCCGTTTTTAACGAAAACCATCAGATCGTGGACCTTCTCGGCGGCGGCTACTGCGGCGGCATTGCGCCGGCAGCCGCCGTTCATTACGGCATGAGTAACGAAGGCAACCATGCGCTTCAACTCGCTTATTGTCCTCAGCCGTCATCCGGTCTGGCCGGCTGGTGGCCGGGAGAAGGGAATGCACAGGACATCATCGGGGGCAATAACGGTACGCTGCAAAACGGCGCGACCTTTGCTGTCGGCAAGGTGGGGCAGGCGTTCCGTTTCACAGCAGACAATGATCGAGTTGAGCTGGGCAATCCGAAAAATTTACAACTTTCGGGCGGGGATTTCTCGGTAGACGCCTGGGTCAACTATGATCTTGCTGATCTTAGCACCGATGGCGCCATCGTTTCAAAAATGGGCGATTATCCTACTGTCAACGGCGACGGGTGGATACTAGCAAGACAAGCAGATAATCATTTTTGGTTCTGTTTCGGCGGAGGAGGGGACAACGGGTGCACGCCGACCGCGGCAACGACGGTGATAAGCGCGACTATGGCTACGAATGGAACCTGGTACCATATTGCCGGCGTCAAGAGCGGCAATGAGTTCGCAATTTACGTGAACGGCATCAAAGAGGCCTCAAAACCATTGCCCACGTTAACCGATACCGACGCCTACCCCGCATTCATAGGAGATTCTCGCCTTCGTCATCAGATGCTGGGTCTCATCGACGAAGTAGGGATATACAACCGCGCACTTTCTGCCGCTGATATACAGGGGATTTATTATGCGGGCGGCGCCGGGTTGTGCAAACCCGCCGCCGACGTCGATAATGACCATGACGGCTATGGCGCCGCGATTGACTGTAACGATAACGACCCGCTGGAGCATCCGGAGCAGGTTTGGTATAAGGATGCCGACAATGATGGGTATTCCGACGGTGCGAGCGTAACACAGTGCGCAAGGCCGGCCGGTTACAAAGCCGCTTCCGAGCTGACCGCTATCTCAGGCGACTGCAACGATAGCAGTGCGGCCGTCCATCCCGGCGCAGCGGAGATCAGAGGCGATGGTATCGACCAGGACTGCAACGGGTCCGATGATCCTTACTACCACATAATCAACAATGCGACGGGCGGCGATTGCTCATTATTCGGCAGTTGGAACCAGGCGACCTTGACATGCACTCTTGTTGCCGATATATCCGACGGAGTGACGTTAAACATTGAATCCGATAATGTGACTCTTGACGGCAACGGTCGCAGCATGAATGGATATTCTCCTGGTTACGGCGTGACGATCCTTGGGAAAACAGGAGTAACAATTAAAAACCTGAATGTATCCAATTACGCCTGCGGTATCCTCCTGTACGGCTCAAGCGGGAATACGATCACGAACAGCAACTCCTCGGGAAACGGCAGTTCCGGGATCAGCCTCCAGGCCGGCAGCAATAACAACAGAATTTTGAACAGCATGTTCGATAAAGATTCGAGCGCCGCAATCGATTTTCAGAGCTCGGACAACAATCTGGTTGTCGGCAATACCGCTTCAGGGACGCTGGATGGCATAAAATTCCAGGGCGGCAGCGGCAACCAGATCTACCATAACAACGTCATCGGCAACGTGCGCCAGCTGTCCGGCAATAATGGAAATGTTTTCGGGGACGCGTCCACCGGCGGCAACTACTGGGCTGATTTCGATTCTACTCAGGAGGGATGCAGTGACGCCGACAGGAACGGCTTCTGTGACGCGCCGTATGGACCGGACAATTTCCCGTGGACCGCGCAGGACGGGTGGGTCGATGCGGACGGAGACGGATATAACAAGGCAACGGACTGCAATGACAATAACGCATCGATTCATCCCGGCGCTGCGGAGATTCCTTACAACGGCATCGATGAGAACTGCAACGGCATGGCAGATGACGATGATCTCGATCATGACGGATACGGGCTCGCGACGGACTGCAATGACAACAACGCATCGATTCATCCCGACGCAGTTGAAATCCCTTACAACGGCATCGACGAGAACTGCAACGGCATCGAAGACGACGCCGCGGTCGTGTATAACCCCGCGAACGGGCACTGGTATACGGCTGTTGCGGCGGCGGGAAACTGGGACGCTGCAAACGCGGCGGCTCAGCAGATGACCTACCGGGGCATCACCGGCCACCTCGCCACGCTCACCTCCGAACAGGAGAACACCTTCGTGGCGACAAGCCTGCCTGCGTCCGCATCCGGAAGCTACTGGCTCGGCGGATACCAGGACCGTTCGGCTCCCGATTATGTTGAACCTGCAGGCGGCTGGCGGTGGGTGACCGGCGAGGCCTGGTCCTACACGAACTGGAGCGGGAACGAGCCGAACGATTCGGGTCCCGAGGATTATCTTCTCTTTAATGTGGGCCCGGGCTGGAACGACGGAAAATCAGACGATACCAGCTATAGGGGCTACGTCGTGGAATTCGACAGCCCCGACAGCCCGTCCCAGTCGGCCAGGGTCGATCTGGCGCTCGAGTGGGGAGACATCACGTTCTGGCAGAACGGCGTTGAGGTGACGAACCCAGGAGAACTTGATTCCGTCGTCATCAAAGCAAAGATCCATAACCTTTCGACAGACGCGACGTCGTCCGAAGGGACCGTTTCCTTCCATGACACGTATGTAACGGGCAACCGGTCTCAGGAACTGCTCGGCGCCGCACCGCTTCCTGCTGTTGCACCGAATGGCACTGCGACCGTGGAACTCACCTGGACTCCCAATCCCCAGGATCCCCAGCCCGACTTTCATCTGATCCAGGTGTCGGTCGCCCGGGACCCCGCGGAAACATACACGGACAATAATGTCGCCACGCATCACATCGTACGCGGCACGCGGCAGGCAGCCGGGAACGTCACGATCGACATCAAGTATCTGAACGTTTCCGACCAGCAGCAGATGCAAGTCGGCGCCCGGTTCACCCTTTCGGGCTATGCGCAGTATCACTGGCAGAGCGGTTACACCCTGCCGGTACTCGGCGGCAAAGTGACGGTCCGGCTGGGCGACCAGACATATGAGGCCCGTACCGGATCGAACGGGTGGTTCTATCAGGAAGTAGTGATGCCGCTTGCGGCGGGCTGCTATCCGCTCACGATCGGCGTATCCGATGCAACCATCACCGGTGCAGCGACCCTGACCCTGTGCGGCGTTTCGGTTCCGTACTCGGGTCCGGATCTTTATGTCCCCGGCATCTCCGTTGCAAACGCTGTTGCGGAAGTTCCGGATACGGTGTATGCATATATCGCCAACCGCGGCGGAGATGTTGCCGCCGGTTCATTCACCAATCATATCGAAATAACCGGCCCGAACGGCCAGACCGTATTTACGGATACCACGACTTATGACAACGCAGGCGGGATCGTAGCGGGCAGCGGTGTCGGCATCTCGTTTGCCGGCTGGACACCATCCGTGGCCGGAAACTACCGGATCACCGTAACCACCGACTTCGGCGGCAGCATCACTGAATCCAACGAAGACAACAACACCACGACCATCGTCCAGTATGTCTATCCCCATTATGCGGACATTGACGTGGCAGAGCTCCGGCAGTCGTGCAATGTGATCAGCGCGCGCATCGCCAATCACGGCGGCATGGCTTCGCAGCCGGGAACGCTCCGGATCACCGACGGCGGCACGGAGCATACGGTTACCCTTTCGTCCATAGCGGGCAAGAACGATTACGGCGTCTGGGTGGAGGGCTGGGCATATCCCGGCAATCAACCGGACACGCTCATCACGGTTACTGCAGACGTTGCCGGCGACCCGAATTCAGGAAACAACACCCGTTCGGGCAGGTTCGACTTCACGAGCAAGTCCGATCCGACCATCACCAACCTGAGAGTGAACAACCAGTACTGGTGGGGCGCCAATACCGTATATAAAGGCGTGCCGAACACGCTGGATGCCGAGGTCCATAACCTCGGCTGCCTCGGTGCAGCCGGAACGGTCCAGTTCTATCTTGACGGCACCCCACTCGGCGATCCCCAGGCTTTGTCCGAGCTTGTCGGAGGCGGCATTACCACGGTTTCCGTCACGAACAGCTTTGCTGACAAAACGGCAGGGGCCAACTACACTCTGTCCGCAACTGTCGTTGCAGGCGCAGGATACACCGACGCCGTGCCCGGGAACAACACGTACGCGGAGACGCTTCTCGTCTCGCCCCAGCTTCCGGATTACCGGGTAAGCTCGGATGACATTCATTTTGCTCTCAATCATCCGCGCAGAAACGAGCAGTTCCTGATCAGCGCCGACATTCATAACGTCGGGCTGGCCGAGGGAAGCGATTTCACCGTTGCCTTCTACGAGGACGGCAAGACCCTGATCGGGGCCATCCAGACGATAACCGACCGGCCGATAGCGCCGGGAAGCTTCATCACAGTCTCCCCGGTGGATGCAAACGGCAGCGTCATGAACTGGGGCAGCGGAGTCTCCGGGAACCACGCAATCATGGTCGTGGTCGCTCCGACCGCTGGCATCCAGAACGATCCCAACGACAACGACAACTCGGCCACCCGGAAGGTATGGGTGAACTATCCGCCGAGGGTAAAAGTCTCCGTCGTTGACGACTCGACGCGCACGGTATCGTTCAGCGCCGCGGGTTCCGACGACGGTCTGGACACCGACGGTCTCGGAGGGGTTGTCGGGTATGAGTGGAATTTCGGAGACGGCGCGACGGTTTCAACCACCGGGCCCGCGGCAAGCCACACGTACGCTCTGGGAGGCAATTATGCAGTAACGGTAACCGTTGGGGATACCAGCACCGAGACCTCGACCGCATCGGTTGATGCGGCCGTCCCGTATCGGATCACGGCCTCGGCAGGAGCGGGCGGGACGATCTCGCCTTCGGGTGATGTATATGCGAGCCCCGGAGCAAGCGCGGCATTTACGGTAACGCCGGATGCCAACTACCATATTGCCGGTGTTGAGGGCTGCGGAGGAACGCTCTCCGGGAACCTATACACGACCGCTGTGACATCGGCAGATTGCACCATCACCGCGTCCTTTGCAATCGATTCATTCATCGTGACCCCGGTCGCCGGAGAGCACGGCAGTATCAGTCCCTCGACGCCGCAGACGGTGAATTACGGACAGACCCTGTCGCTTACGGTAACTCCGGATACCGGGTATCACATTGCATCCGTGAACGGGTGCGGAATCGTTCCGAACGGAGGCGCCTACACCACGGCCGCGGTCACGGAGAACTGCACGGTGACGGCCGCGTTCCTGCCGAATCAGTACAGTCTCAGCGTGATTGCATTGGGAGGCGGCGTGGTGACCAGCTCGCCCGCGGGGATCAGCTGCAGAGGCGACGCAACCTGCACGGGCCTCTTTGATTATCCGACACAGGTTACGCTTACCGCATCAAGCAATCCGGATGCGTATTTTGTAGGCTGGAGCGGTGCCTGCACGGGAACCGGGAACTGCACGGTGGCCATGACCGCCAACACCACGGTCAACGCCGAGTTTGCGAAATACATCAGGATCTCCGACCCCAAAGGCGGCGATGTCTGGAGCAAGGGGAGAAGGTACACGATCAATTGGAAGTACGGAACCGGCGCAGGGCCACTGGTAAAGATCGAGCTCCTCAAAGGAGGCAGCCCGGTCCTTACGATCTCTGACGGCGTGTCGATCGGATCAGCCGGATCGGGGTCCTACAGCTGGACGGTCCCCTCGACCCAGACAACCGGGTCGGATTACAGCATCAGGCTCACCAGCACATCGAACGCGAATCAAAGCGGCACGAGCAACGGGTATTTTACGATACGGTAATTGAAAGCGCCGGTGAAGCATCATCAACGGGGCAGGAGCGATCCTGTCCCGTTTATTTTGTGTTATGGCAGGGGGATTTGCATTGACACCGGTCCCGCCCCTGGTATATGGCCTTTACGCTGCGGAATACAAACAATGGATCATGGGTTGCGTCTTAAATAGGCATCTGTTAGAGGGGAAAATTTCCAAGGGAAACGACGTCGGGAAACGGCGAAAGAACCTGTAGATATACCGCATCGTCCCACACGGCGAATGAGCTGCCTGCCGGATGCATCGGCGGGAAACAAAGAGCTTCCCGCCGGTCTTTCTTGAGATCATGGGACTTTTAATCGCGGCCATGGTTTTGTCACGCATTCAAGTGAGCCCGGCGGATTGCAGGTGGACGCGATGCGCGTCAGTCCATCTTGTCCCGGCTCTTCGGCCTTTTATTCTGGTCAAGCACCTTTTTCCGCAGCCGGATGGAGGTGGGCGTAACTTCCACGAGTTCGTCTTCCTTGATGAACTCAAGCGACTGTTCGAGCGACAACTGACGGTGGGGCACGAGGCGGAGCGCTTCGTCGGCGCCCGAGGCGCGCATGTTCGTCAGTTTCTTTTCCTTGATCACGTTCACGTCCATGTCGTTCTCGCGCGAGTTCTCGCCCACGATCATCCCTTCATAAACAGCGGTGCTTTCAGGGATGAAGAGCTCGCCCCGGGGTTGGATGTGGTAGAGGGCATAGGTGGTGGTCTTGCCCGCGCGGTCGGCCACCAAGGCGCCGGTGGCGCGCTTGGCGATCGCCCCCTGCCAGGGCTCATACCCGTCGAAGAGGTGGTTCAGGAGGCCGGTGCCGCGCGTATCGGTCAAAAACTCCGACCGGAAGCCGATGAGCCCGCGGGCCGGGATGCGGAACTCAAGCCTGACGCGGCCGTGGCCGTTGTTGGACATCTTGGTCATGCGGCCTTTCCGGGCGCCCAGTTTCTGGGTCACCACGCCGATGAATTCATCGGGGCAGTCAATGACCAGATTCTCCATGGGTTCGAAAGTCTTTCCATCTCGGATTTTGGTGATGGTCTCGGGCTGGGAGACCGAAAGCTCGTAGCCCTCGCGCCGCATCATCTCGATCAGGATGGCGAGCTGCAGTTCGCCGCGGCCCAGGACCTTGAAGCTGTCGGTTGCATCGCCCTGTTCGACTTTGATCGCCACGTTGTACAGGAGCTCCTTGTCCAGCCGCTCCTTCAAATGGCGGGAGGTGACAAATTTGCCTTCCTTGCCGGCAAACGGCGAGTTGTTGATCGAGAAGAGCATCGAGATAGTCGGTTCGTCCACGGCGATGCGCGGCAGGGGTTTCGGGTTTTCCGGGTCGGTGATGGTGTCGCCGATATTCACGCCCTCTATGCCGGCCAGGGCCACGATGTCGCCGATGGTGGCGCTGGGAGTGTCCACCCGCTTCAGGCCCTCAAACGAAAAGAGCGAGGTGATCTTTGTCTTCACAATGTCGCCGCTCTGGGTCACTACGCCGATGGGTTCGCCCACCCGCGCGGTGCCGCCGAATATCTTGCCGATGGCGAGGCGGCCGACATAATCGTTGTAAATGATGTTCATGACCAGAAGCTGGAGCGGCGCTGTCTCATCGCCCTCCGCCTGCGGCACGGTATTCACGATCAGGTCGAAAAGCGGTTTGAGATTTACTGCTTCGTCTTCCATCTTCAGCTTCGCGATCCCGTCGCGCGCATTGGTGTAGACGATGGGGAAATCGAGCTGGGCGTCATTCGCGTCGAGGTCGATGAACAGATCGTAGACTTCGTCGACGACTTCGGCGATGCGCGCGTCCGGTCGGTCTATCTTGTTAATCACGAGGATGGGCGGCAGTCCGAGTTCCAGCGCTTTCTTCAGCACGAAACGGGTCTGCGGCAGGGGGCCTTCCGAGGCGTCCACCAGCAGAAGCACGCCGTCAACCATCTTGAGCGTGCGCTCGACCTCGCCGCCGAAGTCCGCGTGGCCGGGGGTGTCCACGATATTGATTTTCACGCCGTTGTAGTGCAATGACGTATTCTTGGCCATGATCGTGATCCCGCGCTCGCGCTCGAGGTCGATGTTGTCCATTACCCGCTCCTGGATGCGCTCATTGTCGCGGAAGGTGCCGCTTTGGCGAAGGAGCGTGTCCACGAGCGTTGTTTTGCCGTGGTCGACGTGGGCGATGATGGCTATGTTGCGGAGGTCGGTTCTTTTCAGCATTGACGGTCCTTTTTTACCACGAAGATGCAAAGACGCGGTTTCCGCTGTCTTGTGACCCTGGTGGCACTGTTTATAGTTATTTTGTGGAGAGCCGGACATAATAACGTTGAGTGGCGCGGTTTGTCAATGAAATAATTGCAGAGAGGGTAATAACATTGACCGACCAGGGAGGGTCATTCCGCTTCCGCAAGCTTCCCGAAGGCTTTCAGCACCACCTCGGAGAGCGCCGGGTGTATGTGCATGCCCTGGGCCACGGACCAGATGTTGTTGTCGACGGCCATGGCATTCACTACCTCCTGGATGAGTATCGACGCCTGGGGGCCGATGATGTGATATCCGAGGATCTTCCCGCTCTTCCGGTGGACCACGGCTTTCGCAAAACCCTCCGTTTCCCTCATTGCCTCGCCCCGCGCCACGTCCGCATACCCGGCTTTGCCCACGAGGACCTCGTGTTTGCCCATGATCTTGACCGCCTGTTTCTCGGTCAATCCAACGGAAGCGAGCTCGGGCCAGGTGAATACCGCGTGGGGCACGGTGAGGTAGTTCATGCGCGACTTTTTACCGTGTACGGCGTTATGCCAGGCGAGCTCCGCTTCATGGTTCGCCGAATGCCGGAACATCTTCCTGCCGATGGCGTCGCCGAACGACCAGATGTCCTTCTTTGAAGTCTCGAAGAATTCATCCACAATGATATAGCCTTTTTCGTCCGTTTTGACGCCGGTGTTCGCGACTTCCAGAATATCCGCGTTGGACTTTCTGCCCGCGGCGATAAGGACATGCCGGGCCGTGACCTCGAGCTGCTTTCCGCTGTTCCGTTCCCTTGCCATGACGGTGGCGACCTTGCCGGTTTGGCGCACTTCCATCGCCTCTGTATCGGTGTGGACCGTCATGCGGCGGGAGAGCGCGGTTTTCAGCAATTCCGATATTTCCGGCTCCTCTTCAGGGACGAGCCGCTCATTTCTCTGGATGATCGTGACCCTTGTCCCCATGGCTTCGAAGAAATGAGCGAATTCAGCGGCAATGTACCCGCCGCCGATGATGACCATGCTTTCCGGCATCTTCCTGAGCTGGAGCGCGCTCTCATTGGTGAGGTATTCGATGCTCTCTATGCCCCTTATCGCCGGGATTAGCGGCCGCGCCCCTGTGACAATGAATATCGTTTTGCCCTTGATGGTTTTATCGTTCACGGTGAGCGTATGGTCCCCGATGAAGTGCGCCTCGCCGGAATAGAAGTCGAAATCATCGGCATTTTTTAAGGATTCTTCTATGTGGTCGTGGCTCTTTTTGACCGCCATGCGCATTCGGTCCATTATCGCGGAAAAGTCGATTTGTTTGATTTCGGCGATGATGCCGAGTTTATCCGCCTCGCGGATTTCCATGATACGGTCGGCGGGGTAGACAATCATCTTGGTCGGGATGCAGCCCACGTTCAGGCAGGTGCCGCCCACCGGGCCCTTATCCACCAGAGCGACGGTCTTGTTGTGCGACAAGGCGTCGTCGATGATGTTTGCGCCGCTGCCGGAGCCGATGACGATAACGTCGTATTCCTTCATGGAAGCACCTCTTGATCGAATGTGTATTTGAACCTATTTTATCATACTCTGTCGCAGGAGAGGCCGATAGCACAAGGTTATCCCGGAATTTCGCGGTCGCGTGGATTGACAGAAAACCGTTGACTTCCCTGCAGCGGTGCTGTATTTTAATTCATTACAAAGCATGCAGAGCTTGTGTTGAAGCTGGGGGAGCCGATCGGCTGAGAGTCCTTTTTTGGGGACGACCCTTGGAACCTGATCCGGGTAGTGCCGGCGTAGGGAAGGCGAGAATGGAATCAGAGAAGGACCTTTCAAAGCCGTATCCCTTATCAGGTACGGTTTTTTTATTTGGCCGTGAGTAACTATTCAGGCCAGCCACTTCGCTTCGACGCAAGGCGCGGCAGGGAAAAAGGTTTTATGCACATTACCCTGAACGGTGAAAAGAAGGAGATACCCGACGGCCTGACCGTCACGGGCCTTCTCGGTCTTCTCCAAATACAGCACCAGCGCGTGGCGGTGGAGCGGAACCTGGACATCGTGAAGAAGGACGCGTATGGTACGACCGCTCTCGTTGAAGGTGACAGCCTGGAGGTTGTGAGTTTTATGGCGGGGGGACGAGCTCAAACAGGAAGGGGATTGTTATGAATGACGACAGGCTGGTAATTGCGGGTATTGAGTTTTCATCCCGGCTCTGGGTCGGGACCGGGAAGTACAAGGACTTCGTGGAGACCAAAAAGGCCATCGAGGCCTCGGGCGCCGATGTGGTGACCGTGTCGGTCCGGCGCGTCAACATCATCGACAAGAGCAGGGAAAATCTGCTCGACTACATCGATCCGAAAAAATACAAAATTCTTCCGAACACGGCGGGCTGTTACACTGCAAGGGACGCGGTCCGTACGGCCATGCTTGCGGCCGAGGCGGGGATAACGAAATTAGTGAAGCTTGAGGTCATCGGCGATGAAAAGACACTGTTTCCGGACAACGAGGCGACGCTCGAAGCGGCCCGGACGCTGGTGAAGGAAGGGCTCATCGTATTGCCGTACATGAGCGATGATCCGATCATGGCAAAGAAGCTCGTTGACGCGGGCTGTCCCGCGGTGATGCCGCTGGCCGCTCCGATCGGTTCCGGCCTCGGCATCAGGAACCCCTACAATATCCGCATCATCATGGAACTCGTGAAGGTCCCGGTGATCGTTGACGCGGGTGTGGGCACCGCCTCGGACGTGGCGTTCGCGATGGAGCTGGGCTGCGACGCCGTGCTGCTGAACACGGCGATCGCGGGGGCGAAGGACCCGGTTTCCATGGCGGAGGCGATGAAATACGGTGTGCTTGCGGGGAGGCTCGCGTTCAAGGCGGGCAGGATACCGCGGAAGCTTTTCGCCACGGCAAGCAGTCCGATAGAGGGGATGATTGGGAACTGATAGTACAGAGTACAGAGTACAAAGTACAGAGTGCAGAGTGCGCTATGCAAGATGAAATTAAGCTGCCTTTCAAACTTTACCTGATCACCGACCGGAATGCGACGACGCTTCCGCTCCCGCAGGCGGTCAGGCTGGCTTTAGAGGGCGGTGTGCGGGCGATCCAGCTCCGGGAGAAGGATTTGCCGATTCGGGAACTGCTCGCGCTTTCCTTTGAGCTGAGGGCGATCACCAGGGAGTTCGGGGCGCAGCTGTTCATCAATGACCGGGTGGATGTCGCCTCTGAGGTTTCCGCCGACGGGGTGCACCTCGGACACCAGAGCATGCCGGTGCACGCGGTCAGGAAGCTCGTCGGCGCGAAGATGCTGATCGGAGCATCAACACACAATGTTGACGAGGCGCGCGTTGCCGAGGCTGAAGGCGCTGATTTTATCACCTTCGGTCCGATTTATGAAACGCCATCGAAAGTGAAGCTGGGCGCTCCCGTGGGGCTGGAGGCCCTGAAAGGCGTGAAGAAAGCCGTCTCTCTCCCGATATTCGCCCTGGGCGGCATTCGGGGACGGAATATCGGCAAGGTATTGTGGGCGGGCGCCTATGGCGTTTCCATGATCTCGGCGATCTTCGGCGCGGAGGATATTCGGAAAGCGGCCCGGAACACCACTGAAATGGTACGCATTGTCGACAGGTCGATCTGTGTGCAGTGCGGCCGCAGATGAAGAAAAGCATGAATTGAGTTAGGATCGGAAACGGAGCGAGGTGCACGAATGACCCAGATTCTTGAAGCGCGAAAAGGAAATATCACTCCTGAAATGGAAGCCGTGGCCCGGGTGGAGGGCGTCGGTCTCGACCAGATTGTCGAAGGAGTGGCGAACGGCACCATAGTCATTACCAGGAACAACCGGCACACCTCGATCACCCCGCTCGGGATCGGCAAGGGGCTCAGGACCAAGGTCAATGCGAACATCGGCACGTCCAGGGACAGGATGTCGGTCGCGGACGAGATCGATAAGCTCAAGGCCGCCGTGGCGGCCGGCGCCGACGCGGTCATGGACCTCTCGACCGGCGGGCCGATCATCGAGATCCGGAAGGAGATACTGAGGCACTCGACCGTCGCCATCGGCACCGTGCCGATTTACCAGGCCGCGGTCGAGACCGTTGCCGGCGGAAAATCCATCGTGCAGATGGACCCCGAAGCGCTCTTCCGCGTGATCGAGGAACAGGCCGAAGAGGGCGTGGATTTCGTGACCGTGCATTGCGGCGTGACCCTGTCGAGCATCGAGCGGTTGAAGCGCCAGGGCAGGATCATGGACGTGGTAAGCCGCGGAGGCGCATTCCACCTCGAGTGGTGCATCGTGAATGGGGCCGAGAATCCCCTTTACACGCAGTATGACCGATTGATCGAGATTTGTAAAAAATACGATATGACCCTGTCTCTCGGCGACGGCATGCGGCCGGGTTGCCTGGCGGATGCCACGGACAGGGCGCAGATCGAGGAACTGATCACCCTCGGTGAACTTCGCGATATCGCGCATGAAGCAGGCGTGCAGGTGATGATCGAGGGGCCGGGCCACGTGCCGCTCAACCAGGTCGAGACCAATATCAAAATACAGAAAGAGCTTTGCAAGGGCGCTCCGTTCTATGTGCTCGGGCCGCTCGTGACCGACGTGGCGCCGGGTTACGACCACATCACCTCGGCCATCGGCGGGGCGATCGCCGGGGCCGCCGGAGCGGATTTCCTGTGCTACGTGACGCCGTCCGAACATCTGCGTCTGCCGGACCTCGAGGACGTGCGCGAGGGCGTGATCACGTCGCGCATCGCCGCCCATGCGGCGGACATCGCCAAGGGTGTCAGAGGCGCGATGGACTGGGACAACGAGATGGCCCGCCGCCGCAAGGCGCTTGATTGGAAGGGGCAGATCGAGCTTTCGATCAATCCCGAGCGCGCGCGAAAACTTCGTGAATCGAGCATGCCCGGGGAGTCCGACGTCTGTTCCATGTGCGGCGAGTTCTGCTCCATGAAGGGCGTGAGCAAGTATCTGAAGAAAGACCCGGCAAGGAAATAAGAAATGAAAAAACTGATCATTCCTGTCATGCTGTCCATGATATATGCGCTCACCGGGGCATTCCCCGCGGTCGCCGCCCCGCAGATGAAGGTAACCCTTTCTCCGAAGAAGATCGGTCCCGGCGATATCCTGCTCATTACCGTGAAGAACGCGGGCGGACCCGTGGACGGGACTTTTAACGGGAAGAAGATATTCTTCAACCCGATCCAGGCTTCTTACGAAGCTGTTGTCGGCATCGATCTCCTGACCGAACCCGGGAAGTATGACCTCAATATTACATCGGCAGGCAGGACGTTCGCACGCGCCGTAAAGGTCTCGAAGAAGCGGTATCCAATCCAGCGGCTCACCCTGCCCAAAGACATGGTCGAGCTCACGCCCGAGAACGAGGCGCGCGTGGAACGGGAGCAAAAGAAAATGGCCGCACTCTGGCCGAACTTTTCGGACCGGTACTGGACGGGGAATTTCATGAACCCCCGCGAAGGCGAGATCAAAACGCAGTTTGGTGTCAGAAGATTCATGAACAACATCCCTAAAAATCCACACACCGGCGTTGATGTCCTGGCGGAGGAGGGTGACGAGGTCCGGGCGCCGAACGCGGGCGCTGTCGCATTGGTCGATATGCAGTACTTCTCCGGCAACTCGATCGTTCTGGACCATGGTCAGGGCATCTATACCATGTTTTTTCACCTTTCCAAAATACTGGTGACTCCCGGACAGCAGGTAAACAAAGGCGAGGTGATCGGCCTTGTGGGCTCCACCGGACGCTCGACAGGCGCGCATCTGCATTGGGGCGCGCGCTTACAGGGAGCAAGGGTCGATCCGCTGGAATTGATACAGTTAAAGCTGGAATGAGGAATAAGTAAGAAGGAAGAGGGAAGAAGTACGAAAATTTATCTTATTAACGGTTTCATAATAGTATTGACATAGAACTTTGTGTCATCCCCGAATGCTCCTATCGGGGATATGGTTTTAACACCAGACTCCCGATTAAACCTTCGGGAATGACGGTTTTTTATTTTGATTATGTTGTTTCCATTTTGAGACGATTAATATTTCCTAATTCTGAAAAATATAATGCCATGTTTAAGGTCCTCTCCATAGCAGGCTCCGACCCTTCCGGGGGCGCGGGCATCCAGCTCGATCTCAAGACCTTTCATTCCCTCGGGGCGTACGGAATGGCGATACCGGCGGCGCTCACGGTACAGAACAGCCGGGGCGTCGTTGGCGTTAAGGCCTTATCTCCGGGGATGCTTTCAAAACAGCTTGAAGCCCTTCTGTCTGACATCAAACCCGATGCGATCAAGACCGGCATGCTTCTCACCCGGGAGAATGTGCGGGCCACGGCTGCCGCGGTCATAAAGTTCGGTATCAGGGGTCTTGTTGTCGATCCTGTTCTCCGGTCGAGTTCCGGCGCAACGCTGCTTCAGCCCGCCGCGCTTACGGTGCTCAAGAAATACCTCTTTCCCCTGGCGCTCGTGATAACGCCCAATATACCCGAAGCGGAAACTCTGTCCAACATGTCCATCACGAGCGGGCATGATATGGATTATGCCGCCGGAAGGCTGATCGATATGGGTCCGGCCTATGTCCTGATCAAGGGCGGGCATTCGAGAGGACCGGCCACGGACACGCTTTACGGAGGTAAAACCGTGCTCAGTTTTTCCACAAGCAGGCAAAAAGGCGCGTTTCACGGCACGGGGTGCGCGCTTTCTTCCGCTATCGCGGTGTTCATTGCGCAGGGATATCCTGTGGAAAAGGCTGTGGAGAAGTCAAAACAATTTGTGGACAGGATGTTGAGAAGCGCGAAGCGGGTGGGGAAGGGCGGGACAAAATATTTTCAATTCTGAGATGATGGATTGATGGCGGGGGAACGATGTGGCGCTGTGCGGCTTGACCGCGCCGGTGCTTTGTTCCGCCCGGCTTTATTTCAACGTTGCCCCTTTCGACAATCTTTGTAATCGCCATGAAAACCGAAATTACGGCAACGGTAACGGCTCACTTCTCTCACTCACAGTCACATCCTCCTTCACCGGTGTTTTCGCCCTCTCTCGGGCTTAGACCTTGAGTCCGTCAAAGATACTAATCGCCTCCTTGATCTGTTCCGCATCTAACTTGCGCTGAACGGCGTCCTGGTATACGGCCAAAGCCTTTGTCTTCATGCCTAACCGCATGTAGAAATCCACGAGTTTCAGATAGTAACCAATATTTAACGGTTCCATTATGATCGCCTTGAGGAAATATTCCTCCGCATCCCGGCCTCTCCGGGGCAGACGCGAGAGGGCCAGTGCCCGGTGAATTACGTATTCCGCCCTGGAAGGGTCAAAGCGAACAGCCCACTGAAAAGCCTCTTCCGCATCCCAGAAGTTCCCGCCCGTAAAATATCTCATGCCTTCTTTGAAATGGGCGGCGGCAGCCGCCTTGTTGGCTTGTTTCTCCTCCTCCGGCGTTCGTTCCTTCGTCTGCGTTGATCTTATGCCGCTCTCGAGAACGCGGTTGTACCGGGCGCGTTTGTCCGGATCGGTCAGTGTCTCGTATGCGTTATGTATGGCGTTAAAAAGCTCTGTAAGGATTTCTATTATTTCGCTCAGGGCGGGTCCGAAGTGCCGGTCCGGATGGTAATGCTTGGCAAGTGAGAAGTATGCTTTTTGTAATTCCTGCGCCGAGGCGTTGAGGCCGACGCCGAGTATCTCGTAATGGTTCTGGTGTGCAAGCCTTTTGTGAGCTTCGAGAAGCGCCTCTTTTGAAAGCACTTCAACGGCTTGCGGTTCAACCGGGCTAATATTTTCCAGCTCGATGGCGGCATGCGCCGCTTCCGGGCCGGGCTTCGTCGGCACTCCGGCTTTTAACGCTCCCTTGTTAACCATCCGGAGCGCCAAAAGCGCATAGATCGCCATGAGCGTATTATAGTCCCCGATGCTGGACTGCAGGCAGAGCTCCTCTATGCTCCTGCTGCCGTCGATGAGCGAAAGAACTGCCCGCTGGTCCTGCTCAAGGTCGGAGCCCTGAACAGGATTCGCCTGATCGGCATTGGGCAGGACAAGCGATTTGAGAGAAGGGAGCGACTTGCGCACGACCGACCATTCCGTTCCGTGAAGACCCTCGATGATCAGCTTTAGGGTGTTTATCGGCGGCGAAACGCCATCGTCGTCCGGCAACGAGCTCTCGTCGAACAGGTAGGAACCGTCACGCCAATTGAAAAGGCTGATGATGATCTGCCTGATCTGATACCGTATACCGTCCATCAGGAGGTCGGGCGTGATGAAACCAAGCGAGATAAGAATGTCGCCCTGTCTTTTGCCGGTCTTTTTGACCAGCTCTGCCGACGCATCACTCTGGGTCCTGGTGATCGTTCCCGTGCGGTGGAGCCATTCGCCGAGCCGGTCTTCGCTCAGGTTGGATGAGGCGAAGACAATATCCCCATGAACAAGGTGGACTTTTTTAACCACCGGCTCGCGTGTAAAGACGGCAAGGCCGGTCTTTTCCCCGGTCTGTATTTCCCGAAAGAACCAGGGGATGGTCATATTCTGTATATTTCCGGACAACGAGAACATAGGGGACCCCAGGCGCTCCCACGGTTTCCTGTCGACTACAGAGACAGCACTTTTCCTATAAAGAGTATCAAGCCGGTTTGCCTTTCCCGGATGAGAAAGATATAGGGATGGTCGATCTCAAGCGCCAGAGGATAGGTATATCCGGTCGTGCCGATTGTAATTGCGGTCGCCGCGGCTGCCTCTGTTCCGTGTTCGTCCACGCTGATGAATGCCTTGTGGAAAACATCGCCGAGCACCAGGTCGCGGTTCCCGTCAATGCCTGAGAAGTCCGCGACAGCAGGATCGAAGGCGTCGATCATGCCGACGGAGCGCAAGAACGCGCCCAGGCTTACGTCTTTGGTAAAGGTGAATTTCGGGAGAGAAAGATCTATCTCCTTATCAGCAAGATGGTTGGTGATGTCGCCCAGCACAGTCGGTGTAAACGAGGACAGAAAGGCATTGAGCGTGCCGGGAATCGGCATGAGCACCAGCATGGAAAATTTGTCTCCGGCATAAGGGATATCGACTGCCTGGCAGCCGTCAGCTTGCGCATAGGGCGCCATAAATTTGTGCTTCATGAAGGGGACCGATGACGAGGGGCCGGTCTGGTTGAAAAAGGATTGGTTCGTCGTGCTCTCTTCCGAAAACTGCGTTGCCCAGTTTGCCTTGAACCACACTGCGTTCGTCAGAACAACACGAGTGTCCGGTGATACGCCTCCCTCGGGGATCAGGTCCGGTATCCTGTTGTTCGTCTGGCTTTCGACCCATGTGTTGATCGTGTTCCGCGCCGCCTCAGTCTCATTGATGAAGTCCACGAGGTGCATGCCCGCGCCGTAATTGACCGCAAGGGTGTCCAGATACGTCGGGAGAATGGAGAATCCCGCTTGTCCCCAGATTGCGTTGGCGTTCTTTAGTATGGGAAGTCGATCTCCGGTCGTGGTAATGGAGCCGGTAGCCTCGCTCCTGAGCAAAAGGTCGAGCTTGTTTAAAGCGGTGGTAAGGCGCTCCTGGGGAAGAGGAAACGACATTGCCTGTTCGATCCCGCTTAAGGTAGTCCCGCGCGCGCCCGGCGCTGCAAGGGCAAAGGCCTGGGTGATGCTGAAGGGGGAAAATACAGTGTTGCTGTTTCCGCCCGGATCGAGAAGAGGAAAAATCTTAAGCGCGAAATCCGTGGCGCCCGCTATGACCGCGGTGAGGTCCGCGTCACTCACCTGCGGGTTTGTGTCGCGGGCAAGGGCTGACAGCGCCATCTGGTCCTGCGGCGGCTGCGGCTGCGAGGTGCTTGCGGAGTTCGTGCATGCGATGGTGAGACAAAGGAAGGCGAAAGTAATAATTCGAGTGGTGTTTAGCATTGTTCTTCGCATAAACATTCTCCTTTTATCAATTATAGCAGTTTGCAGCAGGGCGGACCATATTTAGGTATACGTACCATCTTCTTCTCCTTCACTCGTCAGTGATAGTCGGTGATTTCCACGTTTTCCATGCCATTATCCGTCCACACAAAACATACGCGGAACTGATCGTTAATCCGTATGCTATGTTGACCCTTCGGATCATGCCTGAGGGCTATCAGAGTCGAACTGAATTATGGTATGCTCGGAGGTGCCCTTTATATGATTATCACTTATTTATCATTGTCATCCTTGTCAAGATAAAAGAAGCGAACCCTATATCCTTCCCTTCCTATATCCTTCGCGACCCTCTCGAGCCGAATTGTAGAACATCGTCGGGTTTCGCGACGCTTACACGACCTATCGACTGCTTATTGCTTTTCGCTTAGCTTTCGCACTGTTTCCACGAACTCCTTCGGCTGTTCCACTTGCGGCATATGGCCCGCGCCGGTAATAGGAATAATAGGCGCATCAGCGAACCACTTTTGCACGCGCTCGATCTGCTTGGGCGATAACAGTTTGTCTCCGGTCCCCCAGAGCAGTGTTGTAGGGACATTCGGCGCTGCCTGCGCCCTTGCCTGAAGCATGAACGCATTAAACACTGCTCGGCTGTGCTGCTCTTCATGCTTCCGAATGCACTCGAAAAAACCCGGAGGCAAGAGATGTTTGTTCGGAAAGGCGTTGGTGAACGCCTTGTCTGAGTAGACCATGCTCCGCATAAACGCGCGGAATTTTTTTTCCACAATGGGGACCCTGATCATCTTCTTGATAAAGGAAGGCAGGAAAGGCAGATAGCCCCCGTTCACGACCACGAGACGGCTCACCCGATCGGGGTAGGCCAAAGCAAGCTCAGTTGCCAGCGCAACGCCGAATGAATTCCCGATCACAACCACGCGGTCAAGCTTGAGATGGTCCAGCAGCTCCCGCAGCAGGCGGACGCTTTCCGAAAGAGAGATCGGAGCAGAGGGTCCGGACGTCCCGAATCCCGGCATGTCAGGCGCAACAACGGTAAAGGAGTCGGATAGTTCGGTCCAAACCCGCGACCAACTCAGCTCCGCGTCGCCCCAGGCTGAATGGAGCAAGAGCAGCCCTGGCCCGGTCCCGCTGGACCAGAAGCGGATAGCGTGGCCTTGAATATGTATTTCCTGAGATTTCATTTTACATCACCTCGAAAGAGCTTTGAATAACACGCCGGTGTAGGGCGCGGTTCATAGCGACCCACACGACCCGCTGGTGTACGCCCGGCACGGGCGTGAACTTATGGGGTGAAAGTCCCCTGTACGAGAACCGATGCTACCACAAGTACGAGCCAATGGCAAGGGCGGAAGGGCGACCGTCCGTCCGGAGGAAGCCTAACGGCGAACGTGCGAGCCGACGGACAGAAACCGCATACAAGGCTCAGTCCCCGAGGCGAGTCAGCACCACATGACGAAGCCCACCGGTTCAGGGGATAGGGTAAATGCGGCGGTTGTGCACGGAAAGTTCACGTTCTTATCCGGGGAGATCTGCGCGACATGCAATAGAATCGTTGTGAGAAAGTCCGGGACGGGTCAACCCGGCAAACAAGGCCCAGGCATATCCGCTTGCTGTCAACGGATATGAGTCCCTTCACGGGAAACACGAAATAGACGGCATCTCATGACGGTTTCTATAGCGCCCTGCATGGAAACATACCGGGTGAACGTGCAGAAGTCAGCAGACGGCATAGTAGTTCACTTTGTGGACGAAGGCCAGAACGCGGAAAGGAGGAAGGGCATTCCATAAGCTTCGGAACGGTAATGAGTCCGACACGGATGAGCCGTATCCGGGCGCGTTATGGAGAAGCAGCCCACTCGAATGACCACAATGGAACAAGTCGTAAGCAGTGAGAACATGCAGCAGGCATGGCAGTGGGTCAGGGCGAACAAGGGAGCAGCCGGCATCGACGATATGACGATTACGGACTATCCCGACTTCGCTCGGGCCAACTGGCCGGGAATCAAGGCATCTCTGCTGGACGGGACGTACAATCCCGCGCCGGTAAAGAGGGTCGAGATTCCCAAGGACAGCGGGGGAACCAGACCACTCGGCATCCCCACGGTCTCGGATCGCGTTATCCAACAGGCGATCACCCAGGTACTTGTCCCGGTGTTCGATCCCCATTTCTCCGAATCGAGCTATGGGTACAGGCCGGGTCGTTCGGCGCTTCAGGCAGTAAAGAAGGTGGTTGGGCTGATCAATGAAGGATACCGCTATGCCGTTGACATAGACCTTGCGAAGTTCTTCGACAACGTTGATTGGGACGTGTTGATGAGCCGGGTCGGAAGACGCATCAAGGACAAGGGCATCCTGAAACTGATCGGCAAATACCTTCGGGCCGGAGTCGTCGTAAACGGCAGACTTACCCAAACGACAAAAGGAGTGCCGCAGGGCGGGCCATTATCGCCGCTCCTGAGCAACATTCTTCTGGACGATCTCGATAAGGAATTGGAGAAACGGGGGCATCAGTTCGCACGGTATGCCGATGACCATATCATACTGGTCAAATCAAAGCGTGCCGGTGAGCGGGTGATGGCGAGCATCAGCCGGTTCCTTGAAAAGAACCTCAAGGTACAGGTGAACAGGGACAAGAGTAAGGTAGGGAGCGCGGAATCAAGTATCTTCCTCAACTTCACCTTCCACCTGAAGAGACCGACCGTCTCCCGGATGGCGTTCAGAGATTTCAAAGCTGAACTGCGACGCTTGAGCGGGCGCAGTTGGGGTGTATCCATGAAACACCGGTACGAGAAAATCCGCGTCTATTTACAGGGGTGGATGAATTACTTCGGTATCGGCATGCGATACAACGACGCTGTGGAACTGGATCATCGCCTTCGACGCCGCATTCGGATGTGTTACTGGAAACAGTGGGGCACGACGAGAAAGCGGGTCGGGGAACTGATGAAACACGGTGTCAGCGAGCACCGCGCCGTATCGGTTGGAATGAGCAGGAAGGGCTACTGGCATCTTGCAAAGACCGAGGCGATAAACGTGGGCCTGTCGAATGCATATCTCAAAAAGCAGGGGCTTATTTCTATCAGAACGCTGTGGATCAAGGTTTACTATCCGGCTAAGGCCCGATAATTTCCGCGAACCGCCCGGTGCGGACCCGCACGCCGGGTGGTGTGGGGGCTGGGGGAGAAAATCCCCCGGCTACCCGATTGGAATTACGGTTTTGAATATCGCATTACTTCATTTGCTTGGTACCAATAAATCAGATCGAGTAACTTCAAGTCCGTCATCTTGGCGTTAAAAGGTTCGGCTGTTTGATTTTGATTAAATTCTTTTCTGATTTGGCCCATCATTTCAGAGTTTTCGCTTGCCCACTCGTGGTATGCTTTACTGATAATTATGAACGCTATATAGAAACTCTCTCTACCAAGGCCAAATTGATCTTTTATCGGATTATCAAGCGCGCAATATTTGTCCGGCTTAAAGGTGTGAACAAGTTTTGCAAAAAAAGATCCTAAATTCTTTTTCACAACCTGTTTCCCATGTTTAATTTCTGCTTCCGCAAAATAAGTGAAATAAAGCTTAATCAATTCGTTACTCTCAAGGAGATGTAGAATTGACAGTTTCTCTCGTTCGAGTCTGTCGAGATATGTTCCATCTATACCTTGCAAGGAATATCTCTGCTTAAAGACTCGAAAGAAATCGGGCGTAGCTAAAAATCGTTCTCGATTCTCGATAATGGTACAATAGTAATTTTGAAACGCTAATGAGGCCGTGTCTTTAAAGTGAAAGCTAAAGGCTGCAGTCGCGACCTGTTTAACAGATTCAGAGTTCAAAAGGCCAGAGATTTGTCTTTTGACACTTTGCTTCAATTCATCCAGATAGGGTAAAATTGTTTGCATGTTGTTATGTCTTCTATCAACTGTTAGATTCTTCATGATCTACGACAGGCCTCATCGTAAAAGAATCGGCTTCCGACGAAATGATATATTCTTGACCACATCGTATAGAGCCTGGCTCAACTTTGTTATGTGCCAGAGGGTTATGGATAAAGGAAAAGTCACAACCCAATTTATCGAGTTCTACTGAATTGAATGCATTTACATATGAATACAATACGCCGCTAACGAATGAGAACTCTGGCTTTAAGAAAAAAGCTGTAGGAATCGTTTTGTCGCCCTCACTTGTGATCTTATTTACGCCTTCACGGTATTTATGATCTCGTCCCGTGATCTCTTTTGTTTCCCGATTTATCCAAACTACAAGATCACCGATAGGAAGTAAGGCTTTTACAATCTGAGGATAGCTGCCAACTGGTTGCAGAGGAAAAGGTCTTGACATCCACCCACCAGAAATACAAATAATAACTTTCTGCTGGGGCTGAATGATGCCTTCGTCGAGATACGACTTAATTTTACGTGCCTTATCGGAAAAGACGCTAGTCAATCGCAATATAACTTGTCTCTCGGGAAAAGACGTTGCTGTTCCTAAAACGGCACGGGGTACGGAGTTCTCACTACCCGGAATCCCATCACGTACAGTTGTTATCTCTGCCCAGCAATTCAAATCCTTGATAAATAAATCAGGCCCCTTATCGGAAGGATGCTCAAGGTTAAATCTCAACCGATGTCTTAATGCAGAAGCGAAATACATTTCGCTATAGCGAGCTGCAAAGTCACGTTTAATTGCCTCAGTGAAACTGGCGTCCAGGAGATCGTGAGATATTTCATAAAGCTCTTCTACTCTATGAAGCGAAAGCAGTGGATTATCGGCGTACTTACGCTCCTTTTGAATGTTGTGGTATAAGACATCAGTAGAGCTTGCGTCAGGTTGAATTAATTTCATACGTTAATTAAATACAACGATCGCGTCACTCGCCGCTTTTTGGCGAGTCGATGTGGACGCGATTGTTAAAACATTTTTATGCATTATTGGCTTCGGTTATTTGCCGACTTTATCGAGAGCATCTTTCAGATTCTTGTCAATCAAGTTATTGGTTTTTTGCTGATCTTGAGTATCAATAGGAGTTTTTTGTCCTTTTTCCTGTTCAACGATGCATTCTGAATCAACATCGCTTGAGGTCCACTCAGTTTTGTCTTTATCTGACCGTATAACCCCACCACCCCGGTGAGACGATTCAATACTTTTAATCTTACAGTCGATCAGCCTCTGTTCCTGAGGACTTGCACTCCGACTCTGATTGTACAAATCATTAATCTGTAGTTGCTCATCGGGTGTCAACTTGCGTGACGAGCAACCAATGAATACCCAAATTAGAGAGAGCAGGATAAACAAAATATGACTTACAAGCAATCTTTCTAAAATATTTTTAAACAAGCGATGACCCTCTCAGAAGAAGTTAACACCCCCGGTGAGCGGCTTACCCCGAAGGGGTAAAGTCCGTCTCGACCGGTTTGATGGCTCGCGCTGCTTTCGCGCGAGACGTCAGGTCGGCCGCTCACCGGGGGTGATGGTACGCGCGAAGCGCGTGCCATCAAGTTATTCTAGGGACGGAATACAGTAGCATGGATTATATGAATTGGTCAACAATATTTGAAAAAAATCGATGTAACCATTGGGAATCGTTATACTTCGGTTGCTGACTAATATGATTCAAATGTAATATCAAAAATATGCCGAATAATATGCAAATGGCATATTCATCGGAGGCTCGCTTGTCATGCTCCCCATTCCGGACGACCCGTTAAACTCTTTAACGCCACCATGGACGATAAGGCGATTTCCAAAGCTCTCCGCGCCGATTACTGGAAGCGGGCAAGGGTGGCTTCTCGGCGTTTGACGATGTTTTCGTTTTATATATCATACTCCAGCGTGTGAATGCACGTTCCCCCGTTTGAGGATGTTTTAAGGTTGCCGGGATACCGTCTTCGTGATATTATCCAACGCGATATTGACAGTGGCATTTTATAGAGGAGGTATTATGCGCGGTGACGGCAGGAAAGCGGACGAACTCCGCAAGGTAAAGATAACCCGGAACTATATCAAGACCGCGGAAGGCTCGGTACTGATCGAGATGGGGGACACGAAAGTCATCTGCACGGCCACGGTCGAGAACTCCGTTCCGCCGTTTCTGCGGGGCAAGGGCACGGGCTGGGTCACCGCCGAGTACGCCATGCTGCCGCGGTCTTCGGGCCAGAGGATCCAGCGTGAGAGGAGCAAGGTGGGGGGCCGGACGCACGAGATACAGAGGCTCATCGGCCGGTCCCTTCGCGCCGTGGTGGACATGAAGGCGCTCGGCGAGCGGAGCGTGCTGATCGACTGCGACGTGATCCAGGCGGACGGAGGCACGCGCACCGCGTCGATCACGGGCGCGTACATCGCGCTGGTGGATGCGCTGCGGCATCTAAAAAAGCAGGGGACGCTCACGGCTGTGCCGGTCAACGACTACCTTGCCGCGATAAGCGTTGGCGTCGTGGGCGGGAAGCCCATGCTCGACCTTTGTTACCTTGAGGATTCAACTGCTGACGTGGACATGAATCTGGTGATGACCGGCAAGGGCGGGATCATCGAGGTGCAGGGCACGGCCGAAGGAGAGCCGTTCTCCAAAGCAGAGCTGAACCGGCTGCTTGCTCTGGGCGAGAAAGGCATCAAGGCGCTGGTCAAAAAACAGAAGGAAGCGCTTTCATGACGGCGTTCCTCACGTCTCTTGTGATCGTGGTCCTGGCCGAGATGGGCGACAAGACCCAGCTCCTTGCCATGGCCTTTGCTTCGCGGTTCCCGTGGCGTACGGTGCTGTGGGGCGTGTTCGCGGCAACAGCGGCTAACCACCTATTCGCGGTGGTTGCGGGAAATTACCTCACCACGCTCATCCCGCTCAATACCATAAAACTCGCGGCGTCGGCGTCCTTCATTCTCTTCGGGCTCTGGACGATCCGCGGAGATACCCTGGCAGGCGAGGACAAAAAATTCAACTTCAGCCCTTTCTGGACCGTTGCGGCCGCGTTCTTTCTCGCCGAGATGGGGGACAAGACCCAGCTTGCCACCGTGGCGCTTGCGGCAGAATTTCGCACCATCCTCCCGGTATGGATGGGCACCACGGCGGGGATGCTGATCGCGGACGCCGTCGGCATCGTCCTGGGCATCGTGTTGCACAAAAAGCTGCCGGAAAAAACGATCAAATGGTCCGCTGCGATGAGCTTTATAGCTTTCGGTTTGTGGGGGATGTACGAGGCGGTCTTTGGTTGAGAGTCAGAGGGATGCGTCCGGCGCAGGTCTCAACGGGGTTTGCCCTACTTCATTGCCTTAAACGTCCATTCACGGTAGGTCCCTTTTTGCTCGAAGTCTTTGTATGGTTCGGGGAAGTTAGACTTCTTTAGCGGTTCCTTTTCACTCGGGCTGTTGACGCCGATGATCCGTTTTGTGGCCGGGTCCCGTATTTCCATAAAGTCCTCTCCTGAAATGGGGTCCTTGAATTTCTGGCGCAGAAAACGCCTGCCTGCCGGCGTCCGGTCGTCGTTCAGGAGGTCGTCCAGATTCTCGGGATACTGCACCTTGCCTGGTATGGCGTGAGAGTAACGCTCGAGCGCCAGCCGGTATTGGTCGCCCCGGAAGAGAAGTTCCTCTTCCTTATCGCGGAGCGAAATGTTTTGCCAGGAGCGCGCGGCCGACCCGAGCGAAATGCCGATGATTACTATGGCCACCAGCAACGCGATGTAGGTGAAGCCGCGTTCGGAAAGCGGAACGTCCCGCCCCCGTTTACCCGTTGAACTCTGAACTTTGAACTCTGAACTCTTCACTCAATCTTTTCCTGGTTCACTGACCTGTCCTTTGAACTCTGAACTTTGAACTCTGAACTATGATCTCTGAACTCTGATCTCTGAACTTTTCATTAAAGCTTTCCCTGGTTCACCGACTTGCCGTCGCAATCGTAGAACACGTCGGCGGACGGAGGGCTCCCGGGCTTGCCGGCGGCCTGGTACAAATACAGGAATTTCTGCGGCTCCCGGTCGGCTGTCAGTTCATAGGTGATCGTGTTCGCGTTGACAACGCCGGCATTCGTCCAGACGACTCGCGAACCCTCCGGCAGGGTCTCCTTTATTCTCGCCTTTACCGGTCCCGTGGACGACGACACAACGAGTTCGCCGGTGGAGGCTTCGCCGCCGGGAGCCTCGCTTTCGGGCGTGGCTGAGCGGACTGCCGAGCGGAGCAGCAGGCTGTAGAGCGCGGTGGTCCCCGCGTCCCGCGCCGAGCGGATGAAGGAGAACGTCATGAGCGCCACGGGGCCCTTTCCCTTCCGGTCGATCAGCGCGGCGGGTTGTTTCGTGTCCGTCATTTCAGCAGCTGTTTTTGTTCCCTCGATCAGCGGGGAGAGGATCCTGCCGCTTACCGGGACCGTGCCTGACAGACCCAGCCCGGAATCCCCGGAGAGGGAGATCAGCGCGCCTGTTTCCGAACGCTCTTCTCCGAACCGGTAACCAAAGGCCTCCATGGCGGCCCTGGTTATTTCCCCCGAGCCTATGATCAAAAGCCCTTCACCCCGGGCGATTCTGTCTTTGAGCCATTCGGTCTTATCCAGCAGCTCATTCGTCTCGAACAGGACATAGGTGTTGAAGGCCCCGCTGACGGCCTGGTTGATGAAAGCGTCGGCCTTGTCCACGATCTTGTAGTAGATGTTCTCCTGCTCGAAGGCCTGCTTCAGAATATTCTCGGAAACAGCCTGCTCCACGGCGGTGTCGGCCTGGCCGGCCCAGACGAGCACACGGGGGAAGGAACCCGCGCTTCTCCTGAACTCCACGGGGCCCGATACAGACAAGGGCTGTTCAGCGAGGGGAAATTCCGTCGTTATTTTGTACTGCGGGTTTGCGGCCGAAGCCTTGAGAGAAAGGACGTATTGCCCGCGCGGGATTTCAAGCTTGTCGAGCGTAATGGTTTTAGTGTCCATGGTCAGGGCGAGCTGCCGGGTAAACAGCGGCTGGACCGCGCCCGCTGCCTTGATTTCGAGATTCAGAGAGCCGGAGGACGGAGGGATGTTGCCGGTGTTGTTGACCGTATATTGAACGGTAAAAGGCCGGCAAAGGGCCGCGGTTGCCGGCGTGCCGTCGAGGCTGCCTTTGAGCTGCAGCGTCGGCAGGATGCCGAGAGGGTAGGAGAAGTCGGCCAGGGACTTCTCCGCTCTGGATATCCGTGTGGAGACCTGGTATGCTCCGAGCGGGAGCGCCGGGACCCGGATCGTACGGTCGAATTTTTTCTCACTTTCCCGCGCGAACTCGGGGACAGGGACAGTGTCCGTGAAAAATACTTTCCCCGATACATCAATGAGCCGGACGGACAGATTGAGGTCCTTGTAGTCCCCGACGGTCAGATTTGCCATGGTAATGGAAAGCGGCATGCTTTCCTCACTGGTAAACACGTCTTTAGAGGGCCGGGAGATGAGCAGAAGTTCGGGTATCGTTAGTTCGAGCGAGGCCGTATTGTTGTTCTTATTCGATTCCGTGACAACACCGTCTATATCCGCCACGGCCACGAGCGTCCTCTTGCCTGCTTTCTTGTACAAAGGCCATTCGACAAGGGAGACATTAATCTCTCCAGCTTTGATAGGCGGTACGTCGACGGCGGCGATCAGTGTCCCGTCTTTTGCCGGATCTCCCTCATAGAGCGCCGCACGGCTCTTCGGTATGTCGAGCTTGCCCCGGTTCGTTATGCCGATGCCCACGGGGAGGACAATCCCCGCCAGGCCGCCGGCTTCAAGGCTTATTGTCAGGTCCGGCAGACGGGCGCCATAAATGAACGGCAGCTCCCTGACGCTTTCTATTTTTTCACCGGTCACCACGGCTCTCAGGGAGTGTGATCCCGGTTTTACGTCCGTCAGCGTTGTCGTATAGGGAGCGGCGCCGGCAAGTTCGAGCTTCTCTTTTCTGATTCGCTTTCCATCAAGGTATATTTCCAGCCGCGCTTTGCCCAGGCCGAAGACGGAGGCGGACAGCTCGACGGGGCCTGTCGGTTCGTAGTAAACAGGCTTGCCTGTCGCAAGGCCGAGCATCGCTGCCTCTCCCACGTCGAAGAGTTTACGTCCTGACGCGATGGTACGGAATTGCGGGGCGGATTCAAGGCTGTTCAGCATGCTGACCGAACTGCTGTAGAAAAGCTCCCACATCCCGCCCTGCTCAGGTTTAAAGGTGAATTTGAAGGGCAGGTCCTGGACGCCGGAAGAGAGTTTCACCTCATTATCCGCGACAAGGACCGCGGGGCGGCCGGGCGGCCGGAGCCACAGCTTCATGCGGGACGAAATTTTCTGCGAGGTCTTGACCCGTATGAGGGCCGTGGCGTTGTACACTCCGCGCTCGAGCTTCTTTTCCAGGGAAGCGCCCTGGAATTGGACGCTGTTGCCGAGGATGTTGAACGGCAATTCCCCCCGCTTCAATTCACCTTCAACGGTACGGTGTTCCCACTGAAGTGTATACGTGCCGGTAGGAAGGCCGGCGGGGAGAGGGACCGGGATAGTTCCATTTTCCGAGACCATCCGGGTATAGGACAGGCCCGGAGCATTCAGGGTAAGTTCACCGCTGCCCAGGCCGTTTATCCTGAACGAGGCCTGCTGTCCCGGGAGCGCATAAGGATTTTCGACAAAGACGCCCCTGGCAGCGGGGTTGGCGACCGGGAGAACGCCCCGCACAAGCGACCTGCCGCTCGAATGATAGAGGGTGTACGCGATCATGTTTCCCGGGTCTTTCCCGCTTACATCGAGGGAAAGCGAGGTCTTGTTGTCCGTGAGTCTGAAGAACTTTTCCTGACCTGCCGCCCTCAGGTAAAAGTCCTGGCCGGCAAGCGGCACGGTTTTCGATTCCTGAATGAGCTCAAAGTTCATCTTCAGTTTGTCCCCGCTCCGGTCCAGGGAGGCCTGGACGCGGAACTGGGCGGGGAAGGGGGTCAGAGGCTGTTTCTGCCGCAACAGCGGCGCCAGGACCACGGGTTGGCCCACGCTGAAAAAGCCTGCGTCGCTTTCAGCCCTGGCGGACAAACTCCTGCCGGCGCTATCGAGCAGAACGTACTCAATATGATGTATGCCCGGCTGCGCATCAATGGGGACTTTCGGGGAAAACGAAAGCGTCCCGCTCTGGCCGGCCTTGACGACAAACGGCAGCACCTGTTCCGAGATCGGGGCGTCATAGTCGGGTCCCACAAGCATGAGCCTGATCCGGGTCGCCTCCCCCTGTTCGGGCCCCGGGATACCGAGGTTGAAGTTGAGCTGCTCTCCGGCTGAAGCCTGAACAATCCGGCCCGGCGCTTTTGCCCAGAGAAGCATGTCGCGCACAAGACCTTTTTCCACGGGGTCAAGCCGGCCCAGCTCGTATGATATGTCAGAGAACAAGGTCGAGAGCACCACCCATCCCGAGCCATACGGATATACAATGAGCGTGGGGAACCCGTCGGGCCGGGCGAGCAGCACCGTTGCTTCCGGGGGGTAGGAAATCAGATAGCCGTTCGTCTCCACGTTCGGCAGCGTCTTTCTGAGGCTTGAGAGCAGCGGATGCCGGCCCTGGACGGAAGATGCGCGGAAGAGCGGGCCCGAGTCCTGGGCCCAGCCCGCAGCCTCGAGCTTCGCGCCGGAGTGAACGGGCAGGGAGGTGAAGTCCGCGCCATTCTGCTGGGCAAAGCAGACGATGACCCCGCCGCCTGCCGCGAATTCCGCAAGGCCCGCCTTGAAAAATTCCGAGGCTGATGAGCCGGAGAGTGCGCCAGTCGGGATGATCAGATATCGTTTGGATTTTTCGAGGCCCGCGACAGCGCCGGCCTCGACCAGGACAGAGGGCTCCTGCAGTTCCATGAGCAGGTCCGGCCACGGCTCGAAGAAACCGCCTTTAAGCACGGCCGCGTCGGGCGCCGCGAACACCTCCTGGTCGAGAACGTGGTCGGTGACGCCCTTCCTGGTCCCGGTCCGTTCCAGCCAGGGGGTGAGCGGCCGCAGTTTCCGCGGCCGGGGCCCGCGCATGATGACCAGTTCCCCGGCGGGGCTGTCGCCGCCAGGAAGCAGCCCTGCGGATGTTTCTTCCCGAGCCGGTTCGAGGGCTGGGGAGGACGAGGCGATGAGGAGCATCAGACCCGCCGCGACAAACGGTTTTATTATTGAGGAGAGTATTCTCGGATTTAAAGTCTGGGCGCTCATTGGGTCCTTTATTCTATGAACGTTACGCGGTTGATCTCTTTCAGCGTGGTTTCTCCGGCCAGGACCTTGAGCATGGCGGATTGGCGGAGGGTTGTCATGCCTTCCGTCAGGGCGGCCTTCCGGAGTTCCGAGGAAGGCCGTTTTTCGATGATCATTTCCCTGATGCGGTCGGACAGGTCCAGAAACTCGGTGATCGCTTTCCTGCCGCGGTACCCCGTGAAATTGCATTCCTTGCAGCCGGCGGTTTCATAGAACGGGTGGTCCTTGTATTGTTCATAGTCGACCGCCGAGTCCTCGAGTTCCTTCTTCGATAAATGGACCTGTTTTTTGCAATGCGGGCAGAGATACCGCACCAGCCGCTGGGCGAGAATGCAATTCAGGGATGAAACGAAATTGTATGGTTCGATCCCCATGTTGAGAAAGCGGCCGAGCACATCAAAGGCGTTGTTGGCGTGCACCGTGGTAAAAACGAGGTGGCCGGTGAGCGCGGACTGCACCGCGATCTGGCCGGTCTCGGCGTCGCGGATCTCGCCGACCATGATCTTGTCCGGATCGTGCCGGAGGATGGAGCGGAGCCCGCGCGCGAAGGTGAGGCCCTTTTTTTCGTTCACCGGTATCTGCACAACGCCGCGGAGCTGGTACTCCACGGGGTCTTCGATGGTGATCATCTTGCTCTCGCCCGTGTTGATCTCCGTGATGGCGGCGTAGAGCGTGGTTGTCTTGCCGCTGCCCGTGGGGCCGGTGACGAGGACCATGCCATACGGCTCGCGGATGCTTTTCCGGAACCTGCGGAGGTCGTTTTCATTGAAGCCCAGCGTCTCGAGTTTCAGCGTGTTTACTCCCGCGGTAATGGACTCCTTGTCCAGGATGCGGATGACCACGTCCTCGCCGAACGCGGACGGAAGGATTGAAACGCGGAAGTCGATGGTTTTTCCGCCGGTCCGGAGCTTGAACCTGCCGTCCTGCGGCACGCGGCGCTCGGCGATGTCCAGATCGCTCATGACCTTGATGCGCGAGATGATGGCGCTGTGGAACTTGATGTCGATAGGCTCGGTGGCGGGGTAGAGCACGCCGTCGATGCGGTACTTGATGATGACGTTATTGTCCGTGGATTCGATATGGATGTCGCTGGCGCGGCGCTGGGTGGCGTCGAAGACGGTCGTGTGTATCAGCTTGACGATGGGGCTCTCGTCCTTGTCATTCTCGATCGAAAGCACTTCCTCGCCGTCTTCCTGCTCCTTGACGAGGTGGAATTTGAAGTCCTCGGAGACCGCGTGCATCACCTGTTCCGAGCTGCCGCTCCGCTGCAGAACGGTCTGGATGGCGGCCGGCGTGCTCACGCAGATGTCGATCTGCCGGTCCAGGATCATCTCCAGCTCATCGATGGCGGGGATGTTGTTCGGGTCCGTGATGGCGACCACCAGCCCTTCCTGGGTGTCCTCGATCGGCACGAACTGGTACCGCTGCATGAGGTCCACGGTTATTGTTTCGAACATCTTCGGGTTGATGCGGAAGTCGGCAAGATCGAGGTAGCGCAGATCCCGCTGTTCCGCGAGCGCCTGGGCGAGATTTTCATCGCTGACCAGGCCCTCGACGGCGAGGAGTTCCCCGATCCGTTTCTCACGGCCGTCGGTCTTCGCCACGAGCTCGTTGATCTGGGCCTGGGTCACGCAGCCCTTGGCCACGAGGATGTCTCCCAGGCGTTTTCTCCGGAAGGATGTCATTTTAATCGCGCCCCCATTTCGAAAATAGGCAGGTACAACGCCACCACGATCACCGCGATTACGATGCCCATGGTGAGCATGAGCACCGGCTCGATCATGGTCGTGAGCACTGTGAGTTTGTTCTCGACTTCCTGGTCGTAAAACTCGGCCACGTCTTCAAGCATTTGAGGCAGGTCTCCCGACGATTCCCCGACCTCGATCATCCGCACGGTCATGTCGGGCGCGAGGTGTGTGCGCTCGAACGCGGCGGCAAGGCTCACGCCTTCGGTGACGAGCTGCCGGGCCTCGGCCAGTTTTTGCGCCACCACGGAGTTGGCGACGACTCCGGCGGTGGTGTCGAGCGCCTGTACCAGCGGGATGCCGCCTCGCAGGACGGTAGCGAGGGTGCGGGTGATCTGGGCCAGGATGTACTGGGTGATCAGTGTGCGGGCGAGCGGTATCCTCAGTTTTATCCCGTCGAGGAAGGCCTTTCCCGTTTTTGTCTTCCGCCACCAGTGGAGGCCGATCCCTCCGGCGATCGCCATGACGAGGATGAACGGCGCGAACGTGGTGAACCCCGAGGTGAACGCGACCAGGAGCCTGGTCAGTAACGGCAGAGAGCCCGCCTGGTCGCTGTACATCTGCGTGAAGTTGGGGATGATGTAGAGGAAGAAGAGCAGCAGCACCGCGACCAGGGCGAGCACCAGAAAGGCGGGATAGGCGAGCGCTGTTATGAACTTGCGCTGGACCGAGAGCATCTTTTTCTGGTAGGCTATGAAACGCCGGAGCACGTCCACGAGGGAGCCGCTCTTTTCTCCCGCCCGCACCGTGGCCGTGTAGAGTGTCGAGAAGTACCCCGGGTGGCTTGCCATGGCATCGGAGAGGGCCTTGCCGCCCTTGATCTCCTGGATGATGCCTGTAAGGACCCTTTGGAAACCCTGTTTTTCAGCGCGCTTATGTAAAAGTTCGAGGGCCTGGAGGATCGGAAGTCCGGCTTTGACGAGCGTGGTGAACTCCTGGTTGAATATGAGGAAATCCTTTGCGCTGCCGCTGCCGCCCCCTGTCCCGCTCTTATTCTTCTGCTTGAGGTTCAGTACCAGGTAGCCCCGGCCCTCAAGGTCCTGCTGAAGCTCCGCGGCATCAGCTGCCATGGTTTCATCGGTGACCGTGGTCCCATCTTCACGAATTGCTTTGTAGGTGAACAGAGGCATAAGCGGAATAATACCAGATAGGTCCCTTGTAGTCAATAAGTGCTTGAGTTTCGATGGAAAAGCGGCGCTCGGAGCGAGGGGATGCGGAGATATTTTATCATTACAAATAATCTATTTTCCTTCGTTTTAGTTTGGTGTATACTTGTAGAAACTTATAACGAATAAAGGAGCACCCTTATGAAAAACACATCCTTAAAAGAAGTCACTATTAAATTACCGAAAGGGCTTGCAAATGATATCTCCGCCACGGAGATCGTTAAAATGGTCATGGACAAATCCGTGACTATGGCCGAGTATTACCGGAGCCGTTGCAAGGAATTTGAGCAGAAATACGGCTCCACTTTTGATGCTTTCAAAAAGAAGGTGGAATCGGCAAAGACCGAACATTCGTCCGAATGGGACGATCTGCTTGCATGGGAAGGGTTCGCGCTTGCGTATGCCGAGTGGAATAATAAAAGCAAGGATCTGCGGAAATGCGGGGCATAGTTTCGCTTTTAAAGCGATCGAGGGTCTTCACGGACATTGATGTTCTTGAGTTTGTGGATGAAGGCACGGTACAGCTGCTGCGAATCAGGGCGCTCCTCAAGGATGCGTCTATTTTGCATATTACGGAACTTCATACAGCGGACTTTCAGAAGTACTCCTATCATTGGCAAAAGAGAAATGGAGATATTCTACTGCGGTGGGACAATGCGCCCCACCATAAGGAACTGAAAACTTTTCCTCATCACAGGCATGAAGGCAACAAAGTATTGCCTTCGCACAGAGTTACGATAGACGAAGTCATTGAGGTGTTAAAGAACAAACTCGAATGACCGCAGTTGACCGTGTCCAGCCCTTTCTAAATGGTGATTGTCCGTTGCTTCTCTCTATTTTCCCGAATAAATCGTAATCCAGTCCGCGCGGCTATTTGTATCTTTTTGCCGACTTACTTCAGACTTTTCCAAAAATTCTTTTGAGCGCCGATGATCCGCTCAATCACCAGGTCGGCTGCTTTTGACGGGGTATCCTTTGCTGGGGCAGGGGATTGTCCAAGGAAGGTATTAAGCACTGACCTGACGCCGTCACGCAATCCTTCGGGATTGTACCCGCCTTCGAGGGTTAGCAGCACCTTTCCGCCGCAGCACGAGTCCGCGATATTCTTTACAATTTCAGCCAAGGCACCGAAACCATCAGCGGTCACTTTCATGCCTCCGAGCGGGTCTTTGACGAAGGGGTCGAAGCCGGCGGAAACGAGGACCAGCTCCGGCCTGTATTCCAGGGCGATGGGTCTGAGGATGGATTCATAGACATGGACGTACTCGGCATCGCCGAACCCGGCAGGGAAAGGCGCGTTCACGGTAAACCCCTCGCCTGCTCCGCTCCCGACTTCATCAACGCCGCCGCTCCCCGGATAATAGGGGTACTGGTGCGACGAAAAAAAGAGAACACCGAGGTCGTTGTAGAAGGCGCGCTGAGTTCCGTTGCCGTGGTGCAGGTCCCAGTCCACGATGAGTATTCGCCTGAGTCCGTGCTTCTCTTTTGCGTATTCAGCGGCGATGGCCACGTTGTTGAACAGGCAGAACCCCATGCCCCGGTGCGGTTCCGCATGGTGGCCGGGCGGGCGGACGAAGGCGAATATAGAGTTCAGAGTTCTCGGTTCAGAGTTCGGAGTGAGAAGCGAGTCCACGGCAGCCAACAGGCCGCCTGCCGCGAGGCGGGCTATTTCGTAGGAGCGCGCGGAGAGCCCTGTATCGGGGTCGAGTTGGGAGAAGGTCAGTCCCTCGGTGTTCGCAACGGTCTGTATATAGAGCGGGTCGTGGACCAGGGCGAGTTCGTCTTCGGTTGCGAGGCGGGGAGGAATAAGAGGGAGTTCGCTGAATTCCCTGTCGATCAGGCCGTGAATGACGCGCAGGCGGTCCGGGCTTTCCGGATGGCCTGCGCCGGGGTGGTGCTCCAGATAACGGTTGTCTCTGATGAGCGCAAGAGATGACATGGATGATGCCCGGTGAAATTCGCGTTTGACAAAGTCGTAATCAAAAGACCTGTCTCACACAAAGCCACGAAGCCACAAAGAGAATCTTGAAAGTTTTGCCAGTGCTTTTCTTAGTGGCTTTGTGGCTTCGTGTGAAAATATCAGATCTTTATATCTTGTTAACCGGTTATTACGCCTGCGGCTTTGCGATGGGCGGCGGCGCGGCCTCCCGGTAATTTTTCACACCCAGTGACTCAAGATATTTCTGCATGGCGGGCGGGGACAACAGTTTCGAGGGAAGCTTCGCGTCCGGGGCGCAGACCGTCAGAACTGTTTTCACCAGGTCCCTGACGCTGTACTCCAGAATTTCCCTGACCGCTTTCGGAGAGGCCTGATCGAGCAGCATGTTGTCGCGGTACCATCCGTTTCCTCCCGGCGGCGTAATGGCTGAGCAGGGGATATGCTCCGCGTTTTTTGTCCGGACGCCCATGTTCAGCGCCAGGGCCGAAACATCGGCTCGCAGCAGTTGAAGACCCTTAAATGCGGGGTTCGAGCATATGCCCGCTTTTCCCCAGCAGAGGGGGTCGAACCTGCTGATATTAATTCCGCAGCAGTACAGGTATGCCGCCGGTCCCTGCTCGGGCGCCTCGCGGACAATAATATAGATAAAATCATTCTTATATTCAAATGAGCGGATCGGCTTCCTGTTCATGGGTCCCCTCCCTCATTGCTACTTGGTCTTTTTGGTTTTGGGGGCCCTGGAGGATTTCTTCACCGTGGCTTTTTTCTTCGCTTTTGGCTTCGGCTGGGACTGAAGTTTCTCAACCTGTTTCTTGAGGGCCTCGACTTCCTGGGTCCGTTCCTCAAGCCACTGAGACAGCTTGACATTATCCTGCTTGCTCGCCTCGAGTTCCTGCCGCAGTGCGTTGCGCTCCGACCTGGCTTTGCCTGCGTAAACGAAGCTGATGATGAGAAGAACCGTCACCAGGGCTGCGAATGACAAAAAGATGAGTTTGGCCTTCTGCGCCGCGTCTTTTTCACTCCGTTCCATTTGTTCCTCCTGTAGTTTTAATTAATGATACCGTTTTACTTCAAACCGGAAAAGCTCAATCGCCGAACCGGGCGCTATTCCCGCCTTCTGCATGGCGATGCTTATTTGATGCTCCACGGTGTCCACTCCCTCGAGGTCGGGGAGGAGAAGCCCCCGTTTTCCGCCTGACTTGACGATTACGCCATAGCGTGCCGGGTCGAGCGCGCTTTTGTCGGGAACCGGCTCCGGCGGCGTGAGCACATCCACCGTATACTCGACGCTGTCCAGTTCATCCGCCCGTGTGCGGGTGAACCGCGGATCGCAGGTGGCGGCGCTGATCGCGTTTTTCACGGTTTCGTGCGCGATCGTGGGTTCCGTCGGCTGGAAGGTCCCGATGCACCCGCGCAGGTCGCCCCGGATTTTCAGGCAGACGAACACACCGGCGCGTCCCTTCAGCTCCGGCGGCAGATTGGCTTCCTTCACTTCGTATATTCCGCCTTCCCTGGTATAAAGCTCGACGGCGTCTTTTGCCAGTTTGACAAGCGGATGCATCACATCTCCCGCTGCACCACGTAATCCGCCAGCGCCGTCAGAGCCTGACGGGAAGAGGATTCCGGGAAGAGGTTCAGGGCTGTTTTTGCCTCGTTGGAAAATGTTTGCGCAAGGCCGAGAGCCTCGCGGACCGATCCGTGCCGCGCCATCAGGCCGAGCGTGTAGTTCAGGTCGTTTTCACTGACACTGTCCGCGTTCAGAATGTTTCTGATATTGTCCTTTTCTCCGGCGTTCGCCGTCCGCATAAGATAAATGAGGGGGAGCGTGACCTTGCCCTCGTCAAGGTCCTTTCCGAGGACCTTGCCGAGCTGTTTCTGGTCGGCGGCATAATCGAGGGTGTCGTCGGTGATCTGGAAGGCGAGGCCGAGTTTTTTCCCATAGGCGGTGAGGGCGTCTTCCTGAGAAAGCGGCGCTTTGCCGATAATGGCGCCTAGCCGGCATGCGGCAGAAATCAGGACGCCGGTTTTGCATTCGACAAGCCGGAAATAGTCGGCTTCCGTAATGTCCGCGTTCTGGATCTGCATGAGCTGAAGCACTTCGCCCTCGGACATGGTGGTCGTTGTTTCGGAAAGTACGTCCATGACGCGTTGGTTCTGCAGACGGACGGCGTGGTAGAGGGCCTTGGAGTAGAGGTAGTCGCCGACAAGGATGCTTGCCTGGTTGCCCCAGATCGAGTTCGCCGAAGACTGTCCTCTGCGGAGCCTTGCCTCGTCCACGACATCGTCGTGCAGGAGCGATGCGGTGTGGATATATTCCACGACTGTGCCTAGGAGGTACTCCGAATTGTGTTCGCGGTATCCGCTGATCCGCGCGGAGAGGAGGTGCAGAAGGGGACGGAAACGCTTGCCGCCCGCGCCGAGGATATATTTGCTTACCTGCTGAATAAGAGGAACATCGGTGCCGAGACTCTCATGGATGCGGTGCTCCATGCGCTCCATGTCGGACTTGTATTCCTGAAGGACATCTTGAAGAGTTGTTATCATAAGGATAGGCCCTGGAGGGCCATGAATGAATAATAGAAGAGACGCCCGCTCTTGTCAAGGATTTTCCGGCGAGCAAGCTGGCAAGCAGTCAAGCTTGTAAGCCTGCAAGCTTGTCAGCTGGAATCACAGCTTCATCGCCTCGTACACTTCAGCCAGTGTTTTCGCGGCAATGGCGCGGGCCTTGCGCGACCCTTCCTGGATGAACTCCGTGATCTTCTCCGGCCGGTCGGCCAGTTCCTTTCGCCGGTCCTGAATCGGTTTGAGATAGGCGAGGAGATGCTTCAGGAGTTCCTTCTTATCGTCCACGCACCCTATGCCCGCCCTGCGGCATTCCACGTTGACATGCTCACACCAGGCCGCGGGCGCGAATATTTTATTGAGCGCAAAGAGCGGGCATATGTCGGGATTGCCGGGGTCTTGCCTCCTGATCCTTGCCGGGTCGGTCACCATGGCCATGACCTTCTTCGTGAGCGTCTCCGGGCTGTCGGAGAGGTACAGGCAGTTGTTGTAGCTCTTGCTCATCTTGCGGCCGTCCGTGCCGGGCAGTTTGGGATACTCGGTCATGAGCGGCTGCGGCTCAGGGAAGACTTCTCCATAGAGGCCGTTGAAACGGCGACCAATCTCGCGCGTTAGCTCAAGATGCGGAATCTGGTCGATGCCCACGGGCACGAAGTCTGCTTTATAGATGAGTATATCGGCGGCCTGCAGAACCGGATAGCCGAGGAAGCCGTAGGTGTTCATCTCCCGGTCCTTGATCTGGTCAATCTTTTCCTTGTACGTGGGCACCCGCTCGAGCCAGGGAAGCGGCGTGGACATGGACAGGAGCACGTGCAGCACGGCGTGCTGGGGCACGAGCGACTGCTGAAAGAGCACGGCCTTCTCCGGGTCGAGCCCGGCCGAAAGCCAGTCGACGACCATCTCGCGGCAGTACCCGCGGAGGTTCGACGTATCGGCATAGTTGGTGGTGAGGGCGTGCCAGTCCGCGACGAAGTAGTAGCACTCGTACCGGTCTTGAAGTTTCCGCCAGTTGTCGAGGGCGCCCATCAGGTTCCCCAGATGGAGGAGGCCGCTTGGCTGCATTCCGCTTAAAACGCGTTGTTTGGTCATAGAAAGTCCCTTTTCAGACGTCAGAGGACAGATGACAGACGACAGATTAAAAGCAATTGGGGCGCTCCTTCTGTCTTCTGACCTCTGTCTTCTGAGTTCTGGTTCTACATAATATCCCCGCCGAGCAGGAAAGAGAGGATCGGCTGGATGAGCGGCCCGATGATTTTGCCTAGCACATTGAACGCAAAGAGCGCCATAATGATGATCATGCCGTACGGTTCGAGGCGGTAGTACGCCGCCGCCTGCCTGGGCGGAAGGAGCCAGTACATGACCCTGCTTCCGTCGAGAGGGGGAATGGGGATCATATTCAGCACGCCGAGCACGACATTGATGATGACGCCATAGCCGAGCATCAGGGTCACCGGGAGCGCGAACCATTCCAGAAGCTGCTTCGGAGCGGCCCCTTCTACCACGGGCAGGACCACGCGAAGGAGGAAGGAAAACCCGACGGCCATGACCAGGTTGATCCCCGGGCCGGCGAGGGAAGAGAGGGCCATCCCCTTTTTGGGATTGATGAAATTATTGGGATTGATGGGCACGGGCTTGGCGTAGCCGAAGACCATCTTGCCGTTCGTCAGGACAAAAAGGAGGAGCGGCATGACGATTGTCCCGAACAGGTCGATGTGCGATACGGGGTTCAGCGACAGTCTGCCCATATCGCGCGCCGTGTGATCGCCGAGTTTGTCCGCGACCCATCCGTGCGCCACCTCATGCAAAACGATGGCGAATACGAGCGGAAGGGCCATGACTGCGATTTTCTGTATGATGTTCAGTTCTTCCATGATATGTGATCCTCACACGGACAATCCGGAACAAAACCCACCACGAAGTCACGAAAACGCGAAGTAATGCATGAAGGCCTTTGGGGTTTGTTTTCCGTGAGTATTTTAAAGACCTTCGTGCGTAAAAACCGGTAAATCTCGTATGAAAACAATAAGCCCCTTTGCTCCTGCCGTTCTTTGCGGACTTTGCGACTATGCGCGAGACAATCTTTATCGGTTTCTGTCTTAAGGGCGGCAGTTGATAGTAAGGGAAAGAGGTGGTATGTGTCAAGAAAAAATGAGAGTTTGGCCCGATTATCAGTTGTTCAGGAGAACGAATTTCCCGTCTTCTATCTTGATGAGAAACATCTTTTTCTGCGCTTCGCAGGCGCCCGCGAACGTGGTTGTTCCGGATATGCCCGGGTAGTCCTTGAGCGCGAGAAGCCCGTCCCTGACGGCGGTCGGGGTGTCTTTGCGCTCCCTGAGGAGCGAGAGGACCATCATGGCCGCATCGTAAGCCTGGGCTGAAAGGATGTCCGGCTCCTCCTGGTAGGCGGAGCGGTAGGCCTCCGTCATCGCTTTCACCGCGGGATCGGTGCTTTCGGGGAAAAAACCATCGGGAAAGACAGCGCCCTCGGCATGGCGGCCCGCGCGTTCGATCAGGTCCTGAGAGTGCCAGCTGCTTGACCCGATTTTTGCCATGCCGGTGATATTATAGAACGCCAGCTGGGGGATGAGCAGACCGACCCGCTCTGCATAGCCGGGGAGATAGATGGCGTCAAAGCCCGGGGCATATTCCTGAATGAGTTTCTTTCGCTCGCTCTCGTCTTCGGGGATCGGTATTTTTCTGGAGCGGAGGTCCGCCTCGATGATCCTCTTGATATAAGGGCCGAAGTCGTTCGTCTCAGGAGGATAGGCCACGCTCGTGAGGATCTCGGCCTTCTTGGCCAGCTCTCGCGTGAACAGCCGTGACAGGTCTCTCCCATAGGCGTCGTCGGGGTAAAATATTACGAATTTTTTCAGGTTGAGACCGAGCGCGTACTGGGCCGCGGAGGCCGCCTGGCTGCTGTTCGTCAGGGCATTCCGGAACAGCCAGGGACTCAGCTTCCCGATGCCCTCGCCCGAAGCGGCCGGTGTGATCACAGGTATCCGGGATTTGTCCAGCAGTGGAGCAAGCGCCTCGGCCTCCTTGGTCAACAACGGCCCGATGGCGGCCACAATTTCTTTTCCGCCCAGTTCCGTGAACGCCGCAACGGTCTTTTCCGGAGAGCCTTCCGTGTCCCTGACGATGAGTTCCACCCGGTTGTCCGGTTCCTTGAGGTTGTAGGTGAGGGCCGCGAGCTGGATTCCCTTCAGCACCCGGTCGCCGAAGAAGGCGAGCTGGCCGGATTGGGGTACGAGCGCCCCAAGGAAATAACGGGGCGCGGCCAGCCGCGACGTGGCCTCGGTCATGAGCATCTCAGCACGGGTTTTCTCGGGATGGGACGGGAAACGTTCGAGAAACCCCTTGCTGACGGAGATGGCGTCCTTGAACTGCTTCTGCTCTACGAGGATTACGGCAAGACGGAGCAGGGCGATGTCCGCTGGATATACGGAACCTGTCGCAAGAACCCGAAGTTCGTCCGCGGTCAGGTCTTTATCCACGAGCTGGCGAATCCGGTCCTCGTAGCCGGCTTTCTGTCCGGCATTCTGGGCTGTTTGGGCCAGATACGCATACTCTTTTATCGCGCCAGGATAGTTCTTCTTCACGAGGTACGAGGCTGAGAGGACCTCGGCGATGCGCCTGAGGCGGGCCGGGTCGATTATTTTGCTCCTGTCCTCGAGGTTGGCTATCGCCAGGCTGTATTCCTTGAGCTCGAAATAGCAGAGGCCGAGATTGTACTTGGCGTCCAGAATGGAGGGGGAGGCCGGGAATTTTTCGATGAGTTCCTGATAATAGCTGAGCGCCCTTGAATAATCGCGCATGGTCAGGCGTATCTCTCCCGCGAGAAAGAGCGCCCTGGCCATCTGTTTGCTTTTCCGGAACCTCTCGAAGAAGAGCTCCAGGGTCTTCGAAGCCTGTTCATACTGCTTTTTCGAGGACAGGGCGGCGGCCTGGTCCAGGAGCGCGCGCGCATCCTTTTCCCACACGGGCTCCGGCGCAAGCGCGGTTGTGGCGCAGCCCGCGGCCGAAATTCCGGTAATGAGCGCGAGGATAAGCAGGAGAGCGGTTGTTCTGGAGAGCATATGCCCGACCGGCATTCGTTATTTCCCTTTCTTGGCGGCCGAGGCCGCAATGGCGGTCTTCACCTGCAGTTTCAGCGTCTCTTTTTTGCGTTTGCGCCTGCGGCGCAGTTCTTTCTGTCTTTCACGCATGGTATGGTCTCCTTTCGATAAAAGTCGCAACTTGAGAATGCACACTATAGCCGAGATGGGCGCTTTTGTCAATAAGTTCGGAAGTTCAGAGGGCAGAACACAGATGACAGATGACAGATGACAGACAACGGGCTGAAAGGGCAGTTTAAAAGCCTTGGTATCAGTTCCCCGATAGTCAGGTGTCTATTCACTGATTTTTTTCTTGCTTTCTTCAAGCCGATATATTAGATTATTCGCTGTTAAAAAGCTTTTGTCTGTTTTCTGAACGTCTGTCATCATGTTGTCTGTCTTCATAATGGGCGAGTAGCTCAGCTGGGAGAGCGCCGCGTTCGCAATGCGGAGGCCGAGGGTTCGATCCCCTTCTCGTCCACCAATTTTCCATCCAACCAAGCCCCACAAAGTGCAAAAGCCCCTTTAAAATAGGGGCTTTTCTCATTTCGCTTGCTTTTCCCCGTCCGATGTAATATTCTTAAATCCAGGTGTTTTGGGTGTACATTTACCCTTAAGATACACCCAAAACGGAACAAATCCTTCGCGTACACCCAAAAAGGAGGAAGCTTTATGCCGAAACGGATTATAGGATTATCGGACGCAAAGATAAGAAAAGCTAAACCTCAGGCGAAGAAGACCACTCTTTTTGACGGCGGCGGTCTGTTTCTCCTCGTGACGCCGACGGGCGGCAAGCTCTGGCGCTTCAAGTATCGCTTCGCAAATAAACAAAAGCTGCTGTCATTCGGTTCCTATCCTGAAATATCTATTGCCGTTGCGAGAAGGAAACGCGAAGAAGCGAGGCGGCTGCTTGCTGAAG
>Ga0334722_10000271_pt1 | contig 79002 bp, 58 predicted proteins | sample C3_bottom_MG_FD_207210 | JGI IMG/M metagenome (GOLD analysis project Ga0334722, IMG submission 207210) | Sediment microbial communities from Yellowstone Lake, YNP, Wyoming, USA - C3_bottom | ecosystem: Environmental > Aquatic > Freshwater > Lake > Sediment | place: USA: Wyoming | collected...
GAGGAGGGTCGGGCCCAGGCGGAGCGCCTGGCCGAGCTCTTCGTGGAATTCGATCTGGAGGATCTCTCCGTCGACTTTCCCGAGCTACTCGGCGACAGGGAGTGCGTCCCCCTCCTGGCCCGGGCCGGGGAGGAGATCATGGCTCGCCGCATGATGGAGGTGGTCGGGCAGGCGACGGAGCGGGCTGCCGAGGTCGTCCGGAACTTCCGCCACAATGTCGAGCTTCAAGGCATGAACGAAGTGCGGGATGTCGATGTGGACCGGGACCTGGAGTCGGTGCTGACCCTTCTCGAGGGCAGGATGAGGCCAGGCATCCGGATCGAGCGCCGCTTCGGGGGGGCGAGGGCCCGGGGCTCCTCCCCGGATCTCTGTCAGGTCTGGATCAATCTCATCACCAACGCGATCCAGGCGATGAACTACCGCGGGACCCTCGGGGTCGCCACCCGAGAGGAGGGAGGGTGGGCACTGGTCGAGATCTCCGATGTCGGGCCCGGAATCCCGGAGGAGATCCAGGACCGGATCTTCGAGCCCTTCTTCACGACCAAGAAGCCCGGCGAGGGCATGGGGCTCGGTCTGGATTTCTGCCGGCGAGTCGTCGCGGCCCATGGCGGACGCATCGACTTCGAGCGCGACCAGGGAGTCACGACCTTCACTGTCCGCCTGCCCTTGCCCGCGGATCCGCTCTCCGCGGGACCTGTCTCCGGATGACGGCTCTATGCCGTCTTCGCCAGACCGAAGGCGGATTCCATGGAAGGCATGGAATCCGGCTCACAGCGCCTCGACCGCCTTCCTCATCCTCTCGAGAGCCTCGGCGAGGGTGGAGCGGGGGCAGGCGAAGTTGAGCCGGACGAAACCCTCGCCTCCGGCCCCGAAGGCCTCGCCGTCGTTCAGGGCGACGCGCGCCTTGTCGAGGAAGAAGCGCTGCGGGTTGTCGAGGCCGAGGCCGCGGGCGTCGATCCAGGCCAGGTAGGTGGCCGCGGGCCTCGAGACGGCGAGGCGGGGGATCCGCTCGCGGATGTAGGCGCGGAGGAAGTCGCGATTGCCCTCGAGGTAGCGGAGGAGCTCGCCGAGCCATCCGTCGCAGGCTCCCGAGTAGGCGGCCTCGGCGGCGACGAGGGCGAGGCTGGCCGGATGGAGGGTCAGGCGCTCGATCATGGCGCGGTAGGCCTTCCTGAGCTCCGGGTCGGGGATCACGGCGAAGCCGCAGAAGAGCCCCGCGGTGTTGAAGGTCTTCGAGGGGGCGACGAGGGTGAGGCTCCTGCGCGCGATCTCTGGGTCGAGGGAGGCGACGGAGACGTGCCTCGTCGGGCCGAGGAGGAGCTCGGCGTGGATCTCGTCGGAGACGAGGACGGAGCCGGCGTCGAGGGCGATGCCGGCCATCCTGCGTAGCTCGGGCTCCTCCCAGGCGATGCCGGCGGGGTTGTGGGGGTCGCAGAGGAGGAACATGCCCGTGCGCGCGCCGCGGGAGCCGAAGGCCTCCGAAAAAAAATCCCAATTGATACGATATCCGACATCGCCTCCCGCGGCGGTCCGCTCGAGGGGGGCGTCCTGCCTGACGAGGCCGAGGTCGCGCTCGAGGTCGTTGAAGGGCATGTAGACGGGAGGCTGGATGACGTAGCCCGGGCCCCGGCCCCCGGGGCCGCAGAGGAGGCGGCCCGCCGCGTAGAAGGCGCTCACGATGCCCGTCACGGCGACCACCCAGTCGGGATCGACACTCCAGCCCTGGCGGCGCTCGAGGCGGCTCGCGACCGCTTCCCGCAGCGTGGCCGAGGGCTCCTCGTAGCCGAAGATGCCGTGATCGACGGCGCGCGCGAGGGCTTCGACGACGGGGGGCGGGGCGCGGAAGTCCATGTCGGCCACCCAGAGAGGAAGGACGTCCTTCCCGTATCGATTCCATTTTATCGAGTTTGTGGTCCGTCTCTCGATGAGGCGGTCGAAGTCATGTTCCATGCCAATTTCCCCCGGGCTTTTGCGCGCTCGACGGCGATCACGGGCGCCGGTCCCTCGCCCCGAGCCTATCCTTTCTTGACGCGCGGGGCAAGAAGGCCGTTTTTCCTTGCGCGATTTCGGGAAGTCCGCTTATAAATATGCAAGCCAACCACAACAAGCCGCTCGGACGCCTCGGCGTCGGAACCGCAGGGCGGTGCGTCGATAGACCAGCAAAGGGGAATACCATGGCCAGCGAGACCCTCACCATCACCGACAACCGGACCGGAAAAAGCTACGAACTGCCCATCGAGGACGGCACGATCCGGGCCATAGACCTTCGGGCGATCAAGACGGGCAAGGACGACTTCGGCCTCCTCACCTACGATCCCGCCCTCCTCAACACCGCCACGGTGAGGTCCTCGATCACCTACCTCGACGGAGACCAGGGCGTCCTCCGCTACCGCGGCTATCCCATCGAGCAGCTCGCGGCGCACTCGAACTTCATGGAGACCGCCTACCTCCTGATCTTCGGCGAGCTTCCGACCGCCACGCAGTTCGAGCAGTGGAAGTACGACATCTGCCACCACACGATGCTGCACACGAACGCGCAGCGGCTCATCGAGAGCTTCCGGCACTCGGCCCACCCCATGAGCGTCTTCATCGGCGCCCTCTCCGCCCTCGGCTCCCTCTATCCCGACGCGCGCAACACGAGCGACCCCGAATGCCGCCTCCTCCAGGCCAAGCGCATCATCGCCAAGGTGGCGACCATCGGCGCCTTCACCTATCGCCTGAACCAGGGCTGGCCGATGAACCATCCCGACGACGAGCTCGACTACGTCGGCAACTACCTGCGCATGATGTTCCGCATGACCGAGCACCACTACGTGCCCAATCCCGTCCTCGTCAAGGCGCTCAACGTCCTGTTCATCCTCCACGCCGACCACGAGCAGAACTGCTCCACCAGCACCATGCGCATAATCGGCTCCTCGCAGGCCGACCCCTACTCGGCCCTGGCGGGCGCGGCGGCCGCGCTCTACGGCCCCCTCCATGGCGGCGCGAACGAGGCGGTGCTGGCCATGCTCGAGGAGATCGGAACCGTCTCGAAGGTCGCTTCCTTCATCGACAGCGTCAAGCGCGGCGAGGGCAAGCTCATGGGCTTCGGCCACCGCGTCTACAAGAACTTCGATCCGCGCGGCAAGATCATCAAGGCCCTGGCCCACGAGGTCTTCGAGGTGACGGGGGCGAGCCATCTCCTCGACGTCGCCCTCGAGCTCGAGCGCATCGCCCTCCAGGACGATTACTTCATCTCGCGCAAGCTCTATCCCAACGTCGATTTCTACTCCGGCCTCATCTACCAGGCCATGAACCTCCCGACCAACATCTTCACCGTCATGTTCGCCATCCCCCGCTCGGTGGGCTGGGTCGCCCAGTGGATGGAGATGATGACCGATGCCGATCTGAAGATCATCCGCCCGCGCCAGATCTACACGGGCCAGCCGGTCCGCGACTTCAGGCCGATGGCCGAGCGGAAGTAGGAGGGACTCGCCCCTCCCACCGCCCCGGGGTGGTAGCATCCCGGCGCGGCGGACCGGCGAGCCGGATCCGTCTCTCCGCGGGAGATCGTCGATGAAGAGGTCGAGAGTCGTCTTTCTCGCGCTCGGCTCGCTGTCCTTCGCCGCCCTGGGTCTCGGCTTCACGATCGCGCTGGCGAAGCCGCAGGCGGTCAGACTCGCGTCGCCCTCGCCGGGTTCCGCGGTGGACCTCGCCTTCGACGCCGCCGGGGACGCCTGGTTCCCTCCCGACGCGGGCGCCCTCGCCTCGGTGCTCCTCGTGGCGCGGGGGCCCGAGGGGCGGCTCGTCGAGACTCCCATGGAAAGGCTCGTGGTGAAGGACCGGGGCCGGCCTCTCCTCGCCCTCTCCCGCTGGCGGGGTCGGGTGACCCTGCCGGTGGAGGGCGGCTGGTCCCTCGTGGCCGAGGCCCGATCGACGGGAGGGCTCCGCATCGCGAGTAGCTGGCGGAGGGTGGAAGCCGAGCCCGGGGGAGCGAGGGCCTTCGTCGCCTTCTCGCCCAGCCACTGGATCCCCGTCCTCCTCATCCTCGTCGCGGCCCTGGGAGCGGCCCTTGTCGTGCGGCTCCGGGGTGGCATCCCTCCGGCCCTCGCCTGGGCCGTCTCGGCGGCCGTCTGGGCCAACGACCTGCTGTACCAGTCGGTCTGGTTCGCCCAGGGGGGATGGTCGGCCTCGGCCTCCCTGATGGCCCAGATCTGCGGACTCTCGATCCTCGCGATCCCCTTCGCCCTCCTCCTGGGGGACGGCCGGACCCGTGACCGGCTCGCGGGACTCCTCTGGTTCTGGGGGATGGGCGGCGCGACCCAGGCCCTCCTCTCGCCCGACCTCGGCGCCTCGGGCTTCCCCTCCCTCCGCTTTGTTTGCTTCTTCCTCTCGCACGGCCTCATCATCGTCGCGGCCGCGGTCCTCGCGGCCGAGTCCCCGAAGCGCATCGACCTCCGGGCCCTCGGTCGCGCCTTCCTCGCCACCAACATGATCCTCGTCCCCATGGCCCTTCTGGACGCGGCCCTGGCCCTCCTTCCCTCCCACGATCCTGGCAATTATTTCCTTTTGAGCTATCCGCCCCCCGAGGGCAGCCCGGTGGACTATCTGGCCGCCATCTTCGGCCCCGCCCCGCGCTATCTCCCCGGGCTCGAATTCATGGCCCTGGCCGTCTTCCTTCTCCTCTGGGCCCCCTTCGCCCTCGCGCGCCGCCTCGGAGGGAGCCGGCGCCCCGTCTCCGCGGGACCGGGCTGAGGGTGGGCGATACGGAGGGGGCGCGCCTCGCGGGGCTCCGCGACCGGGACCTCGCGGCCGAGGGCCTGGTCGTGGCCGAGGGACGCCTCGTCGCTGAGCGCCTCCTCCTCGAGCCGCGCTTCGCCCCCCTCGAGGTCCTCTGCGTCCCCGCCCTCGAGGAGGGCTTCTCGGCCCTGGTGGGCGGGCGCTGCCCCCTCCTCGTCCGCTCCGAGGCCGAGCTCGCCGCCCTCGCGGGCTATCCCTTCCATCGCGGCGTCCTCGCCCTCGCGGAGCGTCCCCCGCCTCTCGCCGCCGCCGCCTTCCTCGCGGCCCTCGTCCGGGGCGCCGAGGAGAAGCGGGACCTGGGCCTCCTCCTCCTTCCGAGCACCCGCGATCCGGAGAACCTCGGGGCCCTCGCGAGGAGCGCCGCTGCCCTCGGGCTCAGCGGCCTGGTCCTGGGCCCGGCCACGGCCGACCTCCTCTCCCGGCGCGTGCTCAGGGTCTCGATGGGCGCCGTCCTCGCCCTGCCCTCCACGCGGCTCGGGGGGCCCGGGGACCTCGAGGCCTTCCTCGAGGCGGGTTTCAGTCTCGCGGCCGCCCTCGTCGGCGCCGAGGCCCGCGAGGTCGAGGCCTGGGAGCCGGGGCCGCGCACCATCCTCGCCCTCGGCGACGAGTACGCCGGCCTCGACGAGGCATGGACGCGGGGGGCGGCGACGCGGGTGACGATTCCCATGGCTCCGGGCCCCGATTCGCTCAATGTGGCCGCGGCCGGCGCCATCCTGATGGCGCGGATGGCCCGACGCCTTGTGCCTCGGCCCCTCGGGCGCTAGAATCCCCGCATGAGTCAAGGACAGCTCCGCTTCGCCCGCGAAGGCGAGACTATCTTCTCCGAAGGCGACCCGGGCGACTCGATGTATGTCCTTCTCGAGGGCGCCGTCGAGCTCCGCAAGCGGGTCGGCAAGGCCGAGACCATCCTCAAGACCGTGGAAACCGCCAACGATTTCTTCGGCGAGATGGCCCTCATCGACGGAAGGCCGCGCTCGGCCACCGCCGTGGCCTCCCGGGCCTCGCGCCTTCTCGTGGTCGACGGTCCGAGCTTCGAGAGCATGATCCTCACCAACGGGAAGTTCGCCCTCAAGATCATCAAGGTCCTCTCGGACCGCATCAGGAATTCCAACGCCGCCATCGAGGACCTCCACGGCACCTCGCCGCGCGACCGCTTCCTCTACGGCCTCGTCGAGTTCGCCCAGGGCCACGGCGAGCGCATCCACGACGGGAGGCTGAAGGTGGACTCGTCCGCCCTCCGAGACTGGATGGGGGGCCGGATGGGATTCTCGAGCGAGGAATCGGAGGCCCTCATCGCCAAGTTGGTGAAGGGGGGGACCCTGGCCTGGTCCCAGGCCGGAGCCACGCCGAACGCGGAACTCCTGGTGCCCGAGGCCGTCCTGCGCGACTACGGCCGCCGGGGCGACGAGGCGGAGACGCGTTGAGCGATCTCGCCGCGGGGGGCGCTCTCGCCGGTTCCCCGGCCCTCCCCCCGCGATCGGTCTGCGACTACGCCCCCTTCTGGTGCGAGGAGAATGTCGCCCGCCTCCTCGGCCGACCCGAGCTCGCGGGCAGGCGGGCCTGGGCCCTCCTCGTATCGAACCCCTCGCGGACGGTGGCCCTCCTCCGGCAGCGCGCCGGCAACGGGCCCCGGGGCCTCGTGATCTGGGACTACCATGTCGTGGCCTGTGTCGCGGTAGCCGGCGCCCGCCCCCTCGTCCTCGATCTGGACAGCTCCCTCGGCTATCCCCTGCCGGCCCGCGAGTGGGCGGAGGCGACCATCCCCAAGGACAGGCCGGAGAGCCAGGCCGCCCTCTTCCGCCTCGTGCCCGCCGAGCTCTACCTGCGCGTCTTCTCCTCGGACCGCTCGCACATGCGGAGGGCCGACGGTTCCTGGCAGGCGCCCCCCCCGCCCTGGCCGGCCTTCGGCGCGGGCGGGCCGAACACGCTGATGGAGCTGATCGACATGGCCCGGCCGCGACCCGGCGAGGTCCTCGACCGGGCCGGACTCCAGGCCTTCGCCACGACACCGTGTCCCTGACGAGGGCCCGGAAGCTTCCGTCGCCGCGGAGCCCGCGGCTCTGGAGGGCGGCATGATGAAGAGGGTCCTCGTCCTTGCGATGGGCGTGGGCGAGGCGAGGGAGAGTCTGCCTCTCGGCGCGGCCTGTGTGGTCGCCGCGCTCAGGGAGGCGGCCGGCCCTTCCCTGCCCGCCGATCTGGAGGTGGAGCTCGTCGAGGCCGATCAGGGGGAGGAGCCCGCCCGCATCGCGGAGCGCCTGGCCCCTCGCGGGGCCGCGGCCCTGGGGCTTTCGGTCTACACCTGGAACCGCGCCTCGATGGTGGCCGTGGCCCGCCTCCTCCGGGCGGGCGATCCGGAGCTTCTCCTCTTCGCGGGAGGGCCCGAAGCGACGGCCGATCCCGAGGGGCTGCTCGCGGAGGCCCCGATCGATTTCACGGTGGTGGGGGAGGGCGAGGTCACGACAGTCGAGGCTCTCGGGCTCTTCTTCGGGAAGGGCGGAATGCCGGGCTTCGACAGGGCCGCTATCGGGGCGGGCCTGGCCACCCTGCCCGGAATCGCCCTCCCGGGCGGCGCCGCCCAGGGCCGGCGCCGCCTCCCCATCCAGCCCGGCACCCTGCCCTCGCCCTGGCTCGGGAAGGGGGCCGCCCTCGCCGCCCTCGCGGCGGGCCGCGACGAGGTGGTGTGGGAGCTCTCGCGGGGCTGCGCCTTCAAGTGCGCATACTGCTACGAGGGAAGGGGCGAGGGCGGGGTGCGGGCCGTCCCTCGCGAGCGCATCGAGGCCGAGCTCGCCCTCTTCGTCGAGCTCGGCGTCCGCCGCGTCTTCGTCCTCGACCCCACCTTCAACTGGAAGCGCGAGCGCGCTCTTTCCCTCCTCGCCCTCTTCGCGGAAAAGGCCCCGGGGCTGGCCTGGAAATTCGAGGCCCGCGCCGAGCTCCTCGACCGCGACCTCGCGCGCGCCTTTTCGCGCCTCGACTGCCAGCTCCAGATCGGCCTGCAGAGTTCGGATCCCGAGGTCCTGGCCCTCTCGGGCCGGCCCGGCTTCGAGGCGCGGCGCTTCGCGGCGAAGGTGGCCCTCCTCGACGCGGAGGGCCTGACCTGGGGGCTCGACCTGATCTACGGCCTCCCGGGCGACAGCCTCGCGGGCTTTCGGAGGAGCCTGGACTACGCCCTGGGGCTCCAGCCCAACCACCTCGACGTCTTCCCCCTTGCCGTCCTCCCGGGCACCGAACTGGCCCTGCGCGCGGCCGAGCTCGGTCTCGTGGTCGAGGCGGGGGCCCCCCACCTCCTCCTCGAGGCCCCGGGGTTCCCGCGCGAGGATCTGGCCAAGGCCGGTGCCCTCGCGGCGGCCTGCGACCTCTTCTACACGAGGGGGCGCGCGGTGTCCTGGTTCCTCCGGGCCCTCGCCCCCCTCAAAGCGAGGCCCGGGGCCTTCCTCGGGCGTTTCGCCGGGGCGATGGATGAAAAAAAGATTATAACTACGATGAAGTCAGTCAACTCGCGCGAGATCGAGGGCTTGCAGCTGGAATTCCTCGGACAGGAGTACGGCGCGAAGGGCCTCGAGGCCCTGGTGCCGGTCCTCCGCGACGTCGTCCGCTTCGAGGGGGCCTGGGGCAGGGCCATCGCCGAGGGCGAGACGACGGAACTCCGGCTCTCCTGCGAGGCCTCCCTCGTCATCGAGCCGCCGACCCCCGACCTCCGCGAGCTGGCCAGGCTGGCCAAGCCGCGGCCCTCGCGGATCCGCGTGACGCCGGGAAAGTCGGGGCCCAGGGTGACGCGGCTCGGGCCGGGTCAGTAGGCGACCTTCCAGGCCCCCGCGGCCCCCGGAGGACCCTCGGCGAGGGCCGCGAAGCCCAGGCCCGGGAGCTCGCCGCAGGCCGACCTGAAGCCCTCGGTCACGAGGATCTCGCCGGCCTTGGCCGTGTCCTCGCCCAGCTTGCTGGCCGCGTTGACCTCGGCCCCGAAGACGTCGGTGTCGCCGATCTTGAGCATCCGCCCCGAGCCGAGGCCGACGCAGAGCAGCACGGCCTCCTCGGGCGCCTTGTCCCCGTTGTAGGCGCCCAGGGTCCTCTGCATGGCGACCGCGCACTGGAGGGCCTTGCGGGCGTTGCGGAACACGACGAGGAAGGAGTCGCCCTCTACCTTGAGGAGGATGCCGTCGTGCTCTTCGATCACCGGGACGAGGAGGCGCTCGGCCTCGTAGATGGTCTGGAGGAAGTGGATGATGCCGAACTCCGCCACCCGGCGCGAGAATCCGGAGAGGTCGGTGAACATCACGCTCCACTCCTCCCCGAAGAGGTCCCAGATCCGGCCGTCGATGGTCTCGCGGTCGGCCCCCGGGACCAGGCGGTCGCGGATCAGTCTTTCGAGGCGGTCCTCCGAGGCACCGCTCAGTACGCTGCGTCTCCTGCTCATTCCGAACCTCCGAGGCCCGAGTATAGGGTCCGCTCGGGCGGAGCGCCACGGGGAGGGGCGCGCTTTCCGGAAAGGATGGGCCCGGGAAGGAAAACCCTTTCGCGCGTCCGAAAGGGTTGTCCTTCCCGGATTACTCCCAGTCGAGGAGGCGGCGCTGGCCCCGGAGGGCGCGGAGACCGGCCGCGTCCTGGGTGATCTCGAGTGTGCCGCGGTAGGCGCCCTCCGCGTCCCGCAGGGCGATATACTCAATTACGACGAACTTTCCGCCCATCTCGATCCAGAAGCGGGCCGAGTCGCGCTCGCCGGCCTTGAAGGCGGCCAGGATTCGCTCGACGATCGCGAGGCTCTTGGGGGGATGGCAGTTTCGCACATCGCGTCCGATGACGCCGGGGCTGCGGGGGAAGACGCGGTCGGGATTGTCGGAATAGTAGAGGACGCGATCGTGCTCGTCGACGACGCTCAGGTCGAGGGGGAGCTTCGTGAGAAGGAGGTTGAGGAGCTCGAGGGGAAGGACCCCCGTGTCGAGGGCGAGGCCCGGGAGGACGGCCTCGGTTCCGGCGGCGGGCCCGCCCCCGGCCGGGGCTTCGACCGCGCGCGCGGGAGCGGGGGCGGGGGCGTCGTACTTGCCCGGAAGGGCAGTGGCGACGAGCTCGGCGAGGCTGGGGGCCTTGGAGGTCTGGGCCAGGACGAGGGCCGCGTCGTACTCGGCGCCAGGCTTGATCCAGGCCCAGCCGATCGCGTCCTCGCCCTTGCGGACGAGGGCCCACTCCCTCTCGTCGAGGCGCGAGAGGGCGTTGGGGACGAGGATGCGCTCCTCCATGAACATCATGCGGCGCAGCATGCCCGCGAGCCTGCGCGACTCGGAGCGGAAACGGCGGGCCGCGTCCCGGCCCTCCCGGTCGCGGGACGTTCTCGAAGCCGCCCCTTCCACGGACTCCAGGGCCTCGCGGACGATCTTGAGTTGGGCGCGGATCTCGTCGTGCTTGCCCCACATCACCTTCGAGGGGCCGGTGAAGCCTTTCTTCTCGAGCCAGGGGAAGAGCTGGTTCTCCTTGCGCTGGTAGTGGACGACGATGGCGGCGAGATCCTCGAGGGCGGCCCGGGCCTCGGCGGCGCGGTCCCGGCCCCAGGCCAGGGCCCGGGCCTCGCCGAGGAGGCGGGAGATGCGGGGCTTGGCCGCCCGGTTCTCCGCGAGGAGGTTGTGCACCGGATGGCCCGGAATGGCCCGGGCCCGCTTCCCGCCCTCGAGGGAGGACTTGAAGACCTCGACATGGACCTCGCAGAGGCGCTGGACCTCCTCGACGGGGAGACCGCCCTCGATGAGGGACTGCTCCATCGCGGCGATCTCCTCGGCCGAGACGCCCTCGATGAGGCGCGCGAAATCGCGGCGCACTGTCGCCGCGCTCTCGCCGGCGTGGAGGCGCCCGATGATCGCCCTGAGCGCCTCCTGGCGCTCCGCCTTGTCGTCGGTCCTGTCCTTGTTCGCTTTCATGCCTGCCTCCGAATACCCTGAACTCGATCATAGCGGATCGAGGAGGAGGGTGCCGTAACGCAGGTTACGGTTCTTGGACGAAGGGGGGGCGGGGTTTGGAGAGGTCCCAGGTCATGCCGGCGGCCTCCAGGCCGTCCACGAAGGCCAGGAAACCTTCCTCGGTGAGGGGAGGAGCGAAGAGGAAGCCCTGGAAGGAGGAACAGCCCATGCCCCAGAGCATGCGGAGGGCCTCGGGGGTTTCGACGCCCTCGGCCACGAGGGAGAGGCCCATGCCCCGGGCGATGGCGATGAGGGAGCGCACGATGATCTGGTCGTGCTTGTTGGTCGGCAGGTCCTCGATGAACTGGCGGTCGATCTTGAGCTCGTGGAGGGGGAAGCGGTGGAGGTGGGAGAGGGAGGAGTAGCCCGTGCCGAAGTCGTCCATCGAGATGCGGACGCCGAGGTCCCTGAGGCGGGCGAGGAGGCGGGCGGCGGCGGCGGGGTCCTCGAAGAGCCCGGTCTCGGTGATCTCGACGGTGAGCTCGGCCGCGTCGCCGCCCGAGCGGGTCAGGGCCAGGGCCAGGATCTCGGCGGCGTCGCCGGAGTGGAACTGGCGCGCTGAGAGGTTGATGGAGAGGCCCGCGAAGGGCCTGCCCCGGGCGTGGAAGGTGGCGAGCTTGCGCGCGCTCTGGTACATGAGCCACTTGCCGAGGGGGAGGATGAGACCGGTCTCCTCGGCGAGGGGGATGAAGACATCGGGGGAGAGGACGCCCTTCTCGGGATGGCGCCAGCGGAGGAGGACCTCGGCCTCGACGCAGTCGATGCGGAGGAGGTTGCCCTCGAGGGCGGAGGCGAGGATCTTGGGCTGGAAGAGGAGGAAGAACTGCTCGCCTAGACGCTCGAGGCCGTTGGACTCGATGGACTTGATGATGGCGTTCTGGAGCTCGACGCGCTCCACGGCCTTCGACAGGAGGGCCGGCTTGAAGAGGGTGAAGCCCCCCGCGCCCTCCACCGAGACCCCGACGGCGATGTCGGCGTGGTGGAGGATGGCGCTGCGCTCGTTGCCGTGCTCGGGCCAGTAGGCGGCGCCGATGGCCGTGTCGATGGAGATGTTGAGGCCGGAGAAGATGTGGGGCTCGGCGAGGCGGGCCAGGAGGGGGCGGAGGAAGCGGGCCAGGGCCTCGCCCTTGAGGCCGGGCAGGACCAGGACGAATTCGCTCTCACGCGTGTGGAAGACGAGGTCCTCCTTCCTGAGGAGGCCGGTGATGCGGGCTCCGATCTGATAGAGGATCCACTCGCTCATGCTCGTCTTGAGGGTCTTGCGGATCGTGGTGTAGGTGTCGCCGAGCTGGAGGATGAGGAGGGAGAAGCCGCTCCGGTCTCCGGACTCCTTGTGGCGGGCGATCAGGTCCTCGAGTTCGACCTCGAGGCGGAAGTGCGTGGGAAGGCCGGTCTGGGGCTGGAGGGAGATGCGCCGCTCGAGCTGCTCGACGCGGCGGGCGAAGCGTTCGTTCTCCTCGCGCAGGCGCTCGAGCTCCGACATGGCTCCCGGATCCTCCTCGCTGGTTCTCTCTTGTTTCATGGTCTCTCCCAGCGGGGGCGGGTCGGAACCCGCGGCGGGTTGGCGCGGACGCAGGTCCGCAAATTCCCGTTCCGACCCGAGTATAGCGGTTCTTCCTTCTTGTTTAAAGCCGAGCGCGGCGCCCGCCTTTCCTGCCTGACGAGGGACCGACCGGCCTGAGGGCGGGGGACAGGGGAGGGGGGCCGGCCGGGCGGCGGAGTTGCCTGCCCCCCCGGGTACTCGGGGAGGGGGGCTCCGGTTGCGGCCTAAGGGGCCGGTTTCGTGGTAAATTCGCCCGGGGACGCCGCCGAGGACGAGGGCGTGACTGTCCCCGTCGGGGGGAAGGTGCCGCGAAGGAATTTTCTGTTGATCCTCGCCTGGGAAGGGACCGCCTTCGAGGGCTGGCAGCGGCTGCCGGGAGGCGCGCGGAGCGTGCAGGGCAGCCTCGAGGAGGCTCTTTCGCGCTGTCTCGGCGAAGCGATCGAGGTGACGGGCGCGGGGCGCACCGACAAGGGAGTGCATGCGGAGGGCCAGGCGGCGAGCTTCCACTCCAGGACCTCCCTCGCCCCGGCGGCCATCCTCGCGGCCCTCGCTCCCGCCCTCCCCGCCGATCTCCGGGCCCTCTCCTGCCGGGAGGTCGATCCGCGCTTCCATGCCCGTTTCCGGGCCAAGGCCAAGACCTACCGCTACCGTCTTCTGGTCGGTCCCTCGGCCGACCCCGCTCTCCGACCCTTCTCGCACCAGGTCGAGGGGCCCCTCGACCTCGTCCCCATGCGGAAGGTCGCGGCTCTCCTCGTGGGCCGCCACGACTTTGCCGCCCTCACCAACGCCAAGGAAGGCGACACGACGAGGACCCTGGACGCGGTGCGCGTCGAGGCGGGACTGGCCCCGGGGGGAGGCGGCATCGTCGACCTCGTCTTCGAGGCGAAGAGCTTTCTCTACAACCAGGTGAGGATCATGGCCGCCCTCCTGCTCGCGGTGGGGCAGGGAAGGCTCGGGCCCGGGGAGGCCCAGGCCATCCTCGCCTCGAAGGACAGGGCGAAGGCGCCCGGTGCCCTGGGACCCCATGGGCTCTGCCTCGTCGAAGTGAGGTTCTCCCCCTCGCAGGCGGAGTGAGGGTGGTTTCCGGGCCTTCGAAAAGCCTCTCCGGATCGCAACATCGAGGCGGCGCTTGACAGCCTTTCGCGTTTGCAGACTCTTAGAGGAATGTCCGACTTCCCCACCCCGCGGAATCAGAAGGGCACGGTCCTGGGGACCGCGCTTTTTTTCTCGATAGCCGCCCTCATCCTAGCCTCCCTCCTCCTCGCCCTCCTGGCCCCCGGGAACGATCTGCCGGCCGCCCTGGCCGCCCTTCTCGCCCTGATCGTCCTCGCCTTCGGCAGGCTGCGGGGATCCGGACGAGTTCCCGAGTCCGTACAGGCGGTCACGGTCGGCGGCCGCGGTCTGCCGAGCGAGGTCTTCGCCCTCCTCGAGAAGAGCCGTCACCACCAGGAGGAGCTCGCGGGCGAGATCCTCGGCACCATCAGGCTGGCCTCGAGCATCACCTCGCGCATCGTCGATGTGAACGAGCGCGTCGCGGCCTTCGACGGCGACTTCGGCGCCGGCACGGCCGTGGTCGAAGGGCTGCGAGGTCTCGTCGAGCGTTTCGACGCCCAGGTCTCCCAGCTCGCCGCCGCCTCGGAGCAGTCGGCCGCGGCCAGCGAGGAGATGGCCGCCTCGATCGAGCGCATGAGCGGCGAGTCGGGCAAGCGCTACGACGAGATCAAGGATCTCTCCGAGCTCGCGAGACAGGGCCAGGCCGAGATGAAGTCGAGCGTGGAGATCATCCGCAAGGTGGTGGCCTCGGTCGACACCCTGAACGCCTTCATCGGGACCATCAATGACATAGCCGACCGCACCTCCCTTCTCGCCATGAACGCCGCCATCCAGGCGGCCCACGCGGGCGAGGCGGGCAGGGGCTTCGCAGTCGTGGCCGCCGAGGTGCGCAAGCTGGCCGCCTCCTCGTCGGAGAGCGCCGGGGCGATCTCGGCCCGCCTCTCCGAATTCATCACGACCATCGGCAAGGCCGAGGAGAGCTCCGAGCGGAGCTCCACCATCTTCGCCACCGTCGAGCAGCGCGTGCAGCGGGCCTCCGATTCCTTCCTCGAGATCCGCAACGGCGCCCAGGAACTGGCCCTCGGCGGACGGGAGATCCGCGACGCCATCGCCTCCCTCCGCAGCGTCAGCGCCGACATCAAATCCGCGAGTTCCGAGGTCAACAGTTCGACCAAGGCCCTCGGGGAACGCTTCGGCCACCTGAAGTCGCAGTCCGACGGCATCGTCGACCAGCTCCGCCTCGCCGAGACCAACGCGGTCGACATCAATTTCCACTCCCTCGCCACGGCCCAGAGCGACATCGAGCAGCTCAGGATCTCCGAGGCCCTGATGATCGCAGGTGGCACCGCGGCCGCGGAGGACCTGGGCTCTCTGCCCTCCATCCTCAAGCTCCAGCACCTGGCCTGGGTGGCCCGCGTCAGGGCGGCCATCGACGGGCGAGTGCAGATCGACGCGGCCAAGGCGGCCGACCACGAGGGTTGCGATCTCGGGAAGTGGCTCGCCGAAGGCTCCTCGGTCGTCGCCGACCGCGCCATCCTCGGCGATCTCGACCGCGAGCACCGGGCCCTCCACGAGGCCGCCGGGGCGGCCATCGTCGAGCTCCGGGCCGGCAGGAAGAAGGAGGCCGAGGCCAGGCTGGCCGAGATGGTCGGACACAGCGAGGCGGTCGTGGAACTTCTCGGCCGCGCCTTCTCCGCGGTCAGGTCGCGCTTCATGACCTGGAAGAAGGACTTCGAGACGGGGAACGCGAAGATCGACGGCCAGCACCGCGGCCTCGTCGAGCTCATCAACAGGTTGAGCGACACACTCGACGCCGGCTCGGGCAGGGACGCCCTCGGAGCCGTCCTGGCCGAGCTCATCTCCTATACCGCCGTGCACTTCAAGGACGAAGAGAGCATCTTCCGGGCCAGCGACTACCCCGAGGCCGAGGCCCACGTCGCGAAGCACGCCGACCTCGTGACCCAGGTGCAGAAGCTCAAGGCCGACTTCGACTCGGGCGCGGGCGTCCTGTCCGCGGCCACCCTGGCCTTCCTCAAGGACTGGCTCAACGGGCACATCCTCGGCACCGACCTAGGCTACAAGAAGTACCTGAAGAAGTAAAATTGCGAGGCCCGGGAGGTGAGGTTCCTCGACCCTGTCGAGGCAGGTCCATGGGCTGACAGCGGCATTGTGCATCCCTCGTCGATAGGCGACACTTGAGAGAGGGAAGCCTGCCGAGGTCATAATGCGCATGGGCCTGTGTCTTCTCGCCCTGGTCCACGTCCTGCTGTCGGGCTGCGTCAAAGCGCCGCCGCGGACGGCCCGAAGAGTATCGGCGCGGCTCCGGATCTCGTCGGACCGGGGTCGCCGGGGGGACTCCCGCGGAATATCGCCGTTCGATCTTCCTGATCGTCCGAGGCGGCGGTATTCTGAAGGTAGTCCTCGCGGACGAAGCCTCCGCCTACAGGTTCTCCGAGGATCCCATGGCCCCGCTGCGTTCCTTCTGGGCTTTTCAGCCCTCCTCGCCGAGCTGTATGCGGCTGCCCTCGATGGCCAGGGCACCTGCCTCCTCTCCCTTTCGCGGACCGGAAGGGTCGGGCTCGCGCCCGCCGCGATAGCCACGAGCGCCCCGGCGCGGAAATCCTGGAGCCTTCCTTCGACGTCGGAGGTCGGAACCCAGGATTCCGAGCTGGCGATGCGGGCCTACGCACGACACAGGTCCGCGAACAAGGAGGCGCATGTGACCGGCTGGGCACATACGGTTGACTTCAGGTCCGACAGGTTCGCCGACGTGGGTCGCGGCACCTACAAGATGCCGAGGCTCATCCTCCTCGACGCGCTTCCCGAAAGCGGCCGGCGGGATGAAGGTCCGTGATGACCGGTCCTCGCGAATCGACGGGATCGGGAGGGGGGCTCCTCCGGATCATTTTCATCGAGGACCATCCCCAGGACGAGGAGCTCGCCCGGCGCACCCTCGAGCGCGCGGGATACCACTTCAATTCCCTCCGCGTCGAGACCAAGTCCGATTTTGCCGCGGCCGTGAAGGCCGGGGTCCCCGATCTCGTGATCTCCGACTACGCCATGCCCCAATGGGACGGAATGGCCGCGCTGAGGCTCGTCCGCGAGATGGATCCCTTCCTGCCCTTCATAGTGCTTACGGGTTTGATGAACGAGGACACGGCGGTCGAGTGCATGAAGGCCGGCGCGAACGACTACGTGATCAAGGAGCACATGACGCGGCTGCCCTTCGCCGTGAGGGAGGCCCTGTCCTCCAGGAAGACCAGGCGCGAGGCCGCCTCGGCGGAGCTGCGCCTGGCCGAGAGCGAGGAGCGTTATCGATCCATCTTCCGGGACAGCGGAGCGGCCATCCTCATCGTCGATCCCGATGACGGCACGATATTCGACGCGAACCCTTCGGCCTGCGCCACCTTCGGTGTCGTCGAGGGCGGACTCGCCGGCGTCGCCCTCTCCACGATCGCCCCGGTCGTCTCGGCCTGGCTGGAGAAGGCCATCGAGGATTCCCACGAGCGCCATCAGCGCTTTTTCCATCTGCTGCACCGGGCAAAGGCCGTCGGCGACAGGGACTTCGAGATCCATGCGAGTCGCTTCAAGATCAAGGACCGCGAATTCGTGAATCTCCTCATCCACGACGTCTCCGAACAGGTGAGGGCCGAGAAGGATCGCAACGCCCTGACGCAGCGGCTCAGCCACTACCTCAGGACGAGCCCCACGATCACCTACTCTTTCAGGATCGAGGGTGGCAAGGCTGTCTGGCAGTGGGTCAGCGACAACGTCGAACGGATTCTGGGCTATACCCCCGAGGAGGCCCTGGAGCCCGATTGGTGGCTGCGGCATGTCCATCCCGAGGACAGGACTTCGGTGATCCAGGGCCTCGGGCCGCTCGTCCGCAGCGATTCCCTAAGCCGGGAGTACCGGTTCACGACCAAGGACAGGAACCATCTCTGGCTCCTCGACGAGCTCAGGATCCTGCGCAAGGAAGACGGGAGCACGGAGGTCGTCGGGACTCTCACCGACGTGAGCGGGGGGAAGGCGGCGGCGGCGGAGCTCGCGCTGAAGAGCGCGGCGCTCGATGCCGCCGACAATGCGGTGGTGATCACCGACCGCGAGGGCAATCTGCTGTGGCTGAACTCCGCCTTCGAGAGGCTCTCCGGCTATTCGCGGAGCGAAGCCCTGGGACGGAATCCCCGCGAGTTGCTCCGCGCGGGCTTCCAGGGCAGGGAAGTCTACAGGAGAATGTGGGAGACCATTCTCGACGGCAGAGGATGGAGAGGCCAGATCGTCAATCGACGGAAATCGGGCGCGCTCTACGTCGAGGAGATGACGATCACGCCGGTGCTGGACAAGGCGGGACGCGTCTCCAATTTCGTGGCCGTCAAGGAAGACGTGACCGAGCGGGAGGACGCCATGAAGCGCCTGGAGGCGATGAACCGCGAAAATCTCGCCCTCGTCCGCGAGGTCCACCACCGGGTGAACAACAACATGCAGATAATCAGCAGCCTTCTCCATCTCTCGACGGGCAGGGGCGGAAAGGAGGCCTTCGCCGAATCGGTTCTGGCCCTCGACAGACGCGTCCAGTCGATGGCCCTCATCCACCGGCAATTCTACGAGTCGGAGACCATGGCCCGGATCGATTTCTCGATAGCCATCAGGAATATCGTCGATGGAATTCGGGAGGAATGGCCGGAAACGGCGGGGCGCATCGACATCAGCTTCGATACCGAGCCGATCGAGCTCGACATCGAGAGGGCGATCCTCGCCGGCCTCATCGTCGCCGAGCTCGTCGCCAACTCCTTCGAACACGCCTTTCCCGACAGGTCACGGCGCGGGACGCTCGTCATCGCCATGCGGGCCCCCGTGCCCTCCAGGATCCTCATCGAGGTGCGGGACGACGGAGCCGGGCTGCCGGCCGATTTCGATTTCGACAAGGCCTCCACGCTCGGCATGATCTTCATCGCCAGCCTAGCGAACCAGCTCCGGGGCGAGGTGGCTTTCTCCGGCGGTTCCGGTACGGCGGTATCCCTCGGTTTCCCGGCGAGTCAGAAGACCGCGGATTCGGCCCGCTTGAAAGCGGTCAAGTAAGGAAGTCCCATGGAAAGTGGAAGCAAGTTCATCCTCCTCGTCGACGACGAGGAAAACATCACCCGGGCCCTGTCCCGCGAACTCGAGGACTGGGCGGCCGGGCAATCGCTGGAGATCCTGACCGCCCAGTCCGCGAGACAGGGACTCCAGCTCCTCGAGCAGAACGCCGGGGGGGCCTCGATCATCGTATCCGACCTCAAGATGCCCGAGATGAAGGGCTCGGACTTCCTCCTCGAGGTCAGGAAGCTCTACCCGGAAACGGTCACGATCCTCTTGACCGGCAACTCGGAGACCGAGGAGATCGCGAAGTCCGTCAAGGCGGGCATCTTCAGCTTCATGCTCAAACCCTGGGACTCGGAGTACCTTCTCGGCGAGATCAAGAAGGCCTGGGAATTCGGAGAGGCGCGGCGGCACAACGCCGCCTATCTCAAGACCCTCGAGGAGGAGCTGCGCTGGGCGGGAGAATTCCAGAAGGCCATCCTCAAGCCCAACCTGCCGAGCTCCACCGGCATCGAATTCAGGGTGAGCTACCGTCCCGTGCCCGGTCTCTACTGCGGCGGCGACTACTACGATGTCATTCCCATAGGGCGGGATCGCTACCTCCTTCTGGTCGGGGATGTCGCGGGGCACGGGCTCAGGGCGGCCTTCGTGACCGGAATCCTGAAAGCGGTCATCTATTCGGAATACGTGCACGCCTTTCTCGGCAAGCCCCTGTCCGCCGGCACCTTCCTCGGATGGCTCAATCAGAGGATGAATTTCGAATTCCGGAAGGCTTCCAATCTTCTCGTCACCTTTTTCGCCGGAGTGCTCGACCTCAAGGAAGCGACCTTCCGATACGCGAACGCCGGGCACAATCACCCCTTCATCCTCCGTGGAGGCAAGGCTATCGAACTGCCGGTTTCGGGCTCGGCCATCGGCTTCGCTTCCACCGTCGCCTACGCCGAGCAGACCGTGGACGTCCGTGCCGCCGACACCCTCGTGATCACCACCGACGGTCTCGTGGAAATCGACTGCGCGGGAAGCCGGCCTATCCTGAGGCTCGGGCCGATCCTCGAGCGGGTGGAGCAGGGTCCCGACCACCACCGCAGGCTCCTCGAGGCCGCTCTCCAGGAATCGGGGGCTCCCGCCTTCACCGACGACGTCACCATACTGACCGCTCGGGTTCTCTGAAGATGCGGTATGGCGAAATCCTGGCGGTCTTCGCGGCCAGACATCCGGAGGCCTCCGCGACCCTCGTCTCGGACGCGCGCGGCGTCGTCGTCTCCCTGTCGGGCTCCCTCGACATGGCTGTGTCGGAGGACTTCGGCGTTCTCCTCTCCTCTTCTCTCGAGCTCGCGGAGGTAGGCCGTCCCTTCGTCGTGGACCTCTCGGGCGTGGCGTACATATCTTCGACAGGTGTCGGCACTCTCGTCACGGCCCTCGCCCATGCCCGCAGGCGCAGCATTCCCCTGTCGCTGCGGAACATGTCGCCCGCGGTGCGCGATGTCTTCGAGCTCCTGGGTTTCCTGCCCTTCTTCCCCGATGAGGCCGCGAATGGCCGGGGCTGAAGGGGCCGACCCGCGGCGGTCGGCGGCCGACCTCGATCTCCGGACCTGGCTTCTCCAGGTCACCTCGAAGGTCAGTGCGATCCTGGCGAAGGACGAAGGCGGCCGAGCCTACATTTCGGCGATGGACTGGCTCCGCCGGGCCTTCTCCGCGGACTCGGCCTCACTCTACTCCGCCGACTCGAACGGCCGGCGTCTGCGCTACTCCGCGGCCGGGGAGTGGCCCTTCGGCTCACTGCCGGGCGATTCCGCCGCCGGCATCGACGTTTCCGCCGCGGAATGGGCACAAATAGAGTTCGGTTTTTCCCCCGGGATCCTGTTCAGCTTGACCGGGGCGGCGGCCGATTCCGGACCCCTGGGGAGTCCGGCCTATTGGCTTTGGGCCCGCTTCGACGCGGTCGAGCGGGAGGAGGGCTGTCTCCTTCTGGGAAAGACCGCCGGCCCCTGGTCGACCGAGGACGAGACGGCCCTGATCTCGCTGGCGGGCACCCTGACCTCCATCGTGGTGGCCCGCAGGGAGCGCGAGCGCGAGACGAGGGAAAGGCTGGCGGCCGAGGAGCTTCTGGCCAAGAGCGAGAAGCGGCTGCGCGGCATATTCGAGGATGCCCGGGACATGGTCTACACCGCCGATGCCGAGGATCTCGTGACCTCCATCAACGCCGCGGGAGTCGGCCTGACGGGGTATTCGAGGAAGTCTGACATTCTGGGCCAGCCCTTCTCCGAGCTCGTCCTCAATCCCGGCGACAGGGCGATCTTCCTCCGCAAACTCCGGGAGGCGGGCTTCGTCGACGACTACGAGATCATCATGAAGAGGCGCGACGGGAAGACTGTCTTCTGCCTCGAGAACGCGACCGCCGTCAAGGGAGAGACCGGGGCGATGGTCGAGGTCCATGGCATAATCAAGGACATCAGCGACCGCGTCGAGGGTGAGCGCGAGCTCTGGAAGACCAATCTCGAGCTCGCTGAGGCCAATCTCAAGCTCCAGCAGACCCAGTTGATCATGGTCCAGCACGAGAAGCTGGCTTCCATAGGCCAGCTCGCGGCCGGCGTCGCCCACGAGATCAACAACCCCCTGAGTTATCTGAAGAGCAACCAGACCATGCTGGAGAAATACCTGCGCGACATGAAAAGGATCTTGCCCATGCCGGGCGAGGATATCCCCGAGGGCGAGTTGCAGGCGCGACGCGAGGGCATCCACCGCCTCATGGCCCGCATCGAGGACATCTCGAGGGAGTCGAACGAGGGAATCGCGAGGATCATGGCCATCGTCTCCAATCTCAAGAATTTCTCGCGCGTCGACCGGGCGGAGGACTTCGGGGACTACGATCTCAATCAGGGAATCGAGACCACCCTCGTCGTCTCATGGAACGAGATCAAGTATGTCGCGGAGGTCACGCGGGACTTCGCCGAGATACTTCCGCTCCGCGCCAAGGGCAACGAGATCAACCAAGTCATCCTCAATGTCCTCGTCAACGCCGCCCAGGCGATCGGCGGACAGGGGCGGAGCGCCAAAGGCAACATCACCCTCCGGACGAGAATGAAGGGAGAATACGCGATCCTGGACATCGAGGATGACGGTCCCGGCATACCCGAGGCTCTCCGCAGCAAGATCTTCGATCCCTTCTTCACGACCAAGGATCCCGGCAAGGGCACGGGGCTCGGATTGAGCATCTCCTACGACATCGTGGTCAACAAGCACGGCGGGCGCCTGACCGTCGGGGACCTGCCGGGGGGGGGACGATGTTCACGATCGCGCTGCCGATCGCCGGTCCCCCCGGCCGCAGGGCGGGCTAGGGATCAGAGCCCCCGACCGGCTGCCACCAGCGCGTCTATCAGCCCGTCGTCCACGCCGTAGGGCAGGGTTATGTGACCGAGGTCGGCGTGGGCGGTGTTGTACTCCGCCGAGACCTCGACGGCGTGGGGGTTCCGCGCCCAGGCCCGGCGCGACACGCCGGCCATGACGTCCCAGGGCAGGGCCGTGGCGATGACCTCGTCGACGCGCGCCGAGCCGTCGAGGACGAGGCCGAAGCCGCCGTTGACCGCCTTGCCGATGCCGACCCCGCCGCCGTTGTGGAGGGCGACGAGACTCATGCCCCGCGCGGCGTTGCCCGCGAAGACCTGGGTCGCCATGTCCGCCATCACGTTGGAGCCGTCCTTGATGTTGCTCGTCTCGCGGAAGGGGCTGTCCGTGCCCCCCGTGTCGTGGTGATCGCGGCCGAGCATGATGGGCCCCACCTCGCCCCTTCTCACCATCTCGTTGAATTTGAGGGCGATGTCCCGCCGGCCCAGGGCGTCCTGGTAGAGGATGCGGGCCTGGGTGCCCACGACGAGGCGGTTCTTCTCGGCGTCGCGGATCCAGACCCAATTGTCACGATCCTGGCCGCGCCTGTCCGGGTCGATGGCCGCCATGGCGGCGGCGTCGGTCTTCCGGAGGTCCTCGGGTCTGCCCGAGAGGCAGACCCAGCGGAAGGGGCCGTAACCGTAGTCGAAGAGCTCGGGACCGAGGATGTCCTCGACGTAGCTCGGGAAGACGAAGCCGTCCTTTTCGTCGACGCCGTTCCGCGACACCTCGATGACGCCGGCGTCGAAGACAGCCTTCAGGAAGGAGTTGCCGTAGTCGAAGAAGTAGGTGCCCTTGGCCGAGAGGCGCTTGACGACCTCGAAGTGGCGCCTGAGGCTCGCGTCGACCAGGCGGCGGAACTTCGCGGGGTCGGCGCCGAGGAGGCGGGTGCGCTCCTCGTAGGAGAGGCCGGCGGGGCAGTAGCCGCCCTCGTAGGCCGCGTGGCAGGAGGTCTGGTCGGAGAGGAGGTCGATGCGCGCGTCCTGGGCGTCGGCCCACTCGAGGAGGTCCACGATGTTGCCCCGGAAGGCCACGGCCAGGGGCCTGCCGTCCTTCGCGGCCGCGGTCGCGAGGGCGAAGGCCTGGGCAGGCGAGTCGGTCACGATGTCGACCCAGCCCTGGGAGTGGCGGGTCTCGATGCGGCTAGCGTCCACCTCGGCGATGATGGAGGCGGCGGCGGCGATGTTCGCGGCCTTGCCCTGGGCTCCCGACATGCCGCCGAGGCCCGAGGTCACGAACAACTTGCCCCGCAGGTCCCCGTCGCCGGCCACGCCGAGCTTGAGGCGCCCCGCGTTCAGGATGGTATTGTAGGTCCCGTGCACGATGCCCTGGGGACCGATGTACATCCAGCCGCCCGCGGTCATCTGGCCGTAGTTCGCGACGCCCAGGGCCGCCGCCACGGCGAAGTCCTTCGAATTGTCGAACATGCCGATCATGAGCCCGTTGGTGATGATGACCCGGGGCGCCCCGGGATGGGAGCGGAAGAGTCCGGCGGGATGCCCCGACTCCATCACGAGGGTCGTGTCGTCGGCGAGGGCCTCGAGGTATTTTCGTATTAATTGGTACTGCATCCAGTTCTGGCAGACCTGGCCGGTCTCGCCGTAGGTCACGAGTTCGTAGGGATAGAGGGCGACGGCGAAGTCGAGGTTGTTGTCGATCATCACCTGGAAGGCGCGGCCCTCGATGCAGCGGCCCGCGTAGTCGTCGACGGGCCTGCCGACGAGGCGGCCGGCCGGCCTGAAACGGTAGCCGTAGATCCTTCCCTTCTCGCGGAGCTCGGCGAGGAATTCCGGCGCGAGGGCGGCGTGCCAGCGCTCGGGGATGTAGCGGAGGGCGTTCCGCAGCGCCAGGGCCTCCTGGGCCCTCGTGAGCGCGGCCTCGCGCCTCGGGGCCCGCCGGATACCGGGCTCGAAGACGGGATCGGGGGGCAGCTCGTCGAAGTCGAGCCGGATCGTCATGGAGGCCTGGATGTCGGCGTTCTTCATTTTTCCTCGTCTCCCTCTTCTTCGGCTTCCTCTTCGGCCTCTTCGTCGGCCTCGCCCTCGTCGGACTCGTCCCAGTCCTCGCCTTCGACGCCCTCCTCGTCGAAGTCGATGTCCTCCTCCCAGGCGGTGATCTCGTCCTCCTCGCCGACCACCGCCTCGACGGCCTTGAGGGCCGTGCCTTCGGAGACGATGGCCTCGACGGCCTGGATGTCGTGGTACATCACGCGGTCGGGGCCGAGGCCCGGCACGGCCGAGCGGATGGAGCGGTAGGCCGCCTTGGTCGCGAGCGACAGGGCCTCGTCGAGGTCGATGTCCATGAGCTCGGCGCGGAGCTCGAGGGCCTGGCAGGCGGCGAGGAGCTCGATGGCCACGGTCGAGCGCAGGTTGCCCAGGATGGAGCGGGCCTTGCGCGCCGCGATGGTGCCCATCGAGACGTGGTCCTCCTGGTTGGCGCTGGAGGGGATGGAGTCGACGCAGGCGGGATGGGCCAGGATCTTGTTCTCGGAGACGAGGGCGGCCGCGACGTACTGCGCGATCATGAAGCCCGAGTTGAGGCCGCCCACGCGCGTGAGGAAGGCCGGGAGCCCGTTCGAGAGGGCGGGGTTCACGAGGCGCTCGACCCGGCGCTCGGCGATGCTGGCGAGCTCGGCCATGGCGATGGCCAGGAAGTCCATCGCCATCGCGATCGGCTGGCCGTGGAAGTTGCCGCCGGAGATGATCGCCTCTTCGGTGAAGCCGTCGCCGTCCTCGTCGTCTTCCTCCGGGAAGATGAGGGGGTTGTCGGTGACGGCGTTGAGCTCGCGCTCGACGATGTCGGTGACATAGCCCAGGGCGTCGCGGCTCGCGCCGTGGACCTGGGGCGCGCAACGGAGGGCGTAGGCGTCCTGCACGCGCTCCTCGCCCTGGCGCGTGACCAGGCTCGAGCCCTCGAGGAGGGCCCGGAGGCGGGAGGCCGCGACCTCCTGGCCCTCCTGGCCGCGGAGGGCGTGGAGGCGGGGGTCGAGGGCGTCGACGATGCCGCGCAGGGCCTGGAAGCTCAGGGCCAGGGCGACGTCGCAGGTGCGGAGGTACTTCCAGGCGTCGAAGACCGCGAGGGCGGCGACCGCCGTCATGGCCTGGGTGCCGTTGATGAGGGCCAGTCCCTCCTTGGCCTGCAGTGTGACGGGGGCGATGCCCGCGGCTTTGAGGGCGGCCCCGCCCGGCATGCGCGTGCCCTTGTAGAAGGCCTCGCCCTCGCCGATGAGGACGAGGACCATGTGGGCGAGGGGGGCGAGGTCGCCCGAGGCGCCAAGGGAGCCCTTTTCGGGCACCACCGGCGTGATGCCGGCGTTGAGGAGGTCGACGAGGGTCTGGAGGGTCTCGGGGCGGATGCCGGAATAGCCGACGGCGAGGGCATTGGCGCGGAGGAGGGCCATCGCGCGCACCACCTCCTCGGGGAAGGGCTCGCCGACCCCGCAGGCGTGGCTGACGATGAGGTTGCGCTGGAGAAGGGCGTTCTCCTCGCGCGAGATGAGGATGTCGCTGAATTTGCCGAAGCCCGTGGTGATGCCGTAGCTCACGCGACCCTCGTTCACGCAGCGGTCGACCACCTCGCGCGAGGCCGCGACCCGGTCGAAGGCCTCGGCGGCGATCTCGACCCGCGCCCCGTAGCGGGCCACGAGGACCGTTTCCTTGATTCCTAGGGAATGGCCGTCGATGAGGATGGATTCCATGGGTGCCGCCTTGGGTGCAGGGTAGTACCCGAGCTTAGCACGCTTTTTCGGGACGAGGAAGGAGAGCGACTCCGGTCAGAAGGCCTCGAAGTCCTCCTCGGAGGCCGAGACGGCCGCGGGCTTCATCATCCGGGACCGGCTGCGCGCCCCCGACCCGCCGCCGGGGGCCGGCGCCGGCAGGCTCCGGCCCGGCCTCGGCGAGGCGGGCGATCGCGCGGCCCCCTCCCTCCCCGGCCCCGTCGCGGCCGCCCTGCCGGTCTCTCCGTCCATCGTGAAGAAGGCCAGGGCTTCGGCCAGCTGCTCCGCCTGGGAACTGAGCTCCTCCGACATCGAGGCGAGCTCCTCGGAGGCCGCCGCGTTCTGCTGGATGACCGTGTCGAGCTGGGTGACCGCCGTCGCGATCTGCCCCACGCCGGCGCTCTGCTCGTCGCTCGCCGAGGAGATCTCGAGGACCACCTCGGCGGTCTTGAGGATGTCCGGAACCACGGCGCCGATGAGGGCGCCGGCGCCCTCGGCCACGGCGACGCTCTTCGCGGAGAGCTCGGAGATTTCCTTCGAGGCGGTCTGGGAGCGCTCGGCGAGCTTCCGCACCTCGCTCGCGACCACCGCGAAACCCTTGCCCACCTCCCCGGCGCGGGCGGCCTCGATGGCCGCGTTGAGGGCCAGGAGGTTCGTCTGACGGGCGATCTCCTCGATGATCGAGACCTTGGCCGCGATGTCGCGCATCGCCTCGACCGTCCGGCCCACCGAGGCCCCGCCGGTCTCGGCCGCGAGGGAGCTCTTGCGGGCGATGGTCTCCGCCGCGCCCGCGTTGTCGGCGTTCTGCCTGATCGTGGCACCCAACTCCTCCACCGAGGCGCTCACTTCCTCGGCGGCCGCCGCCTGCTCCGTCGCGCCCTGGGAGAGGCGCTGGGCCGTGGAGCTGACCTGGGCGCTGCCCGAGGAGACGTTTCCGGCGGCCTCCCGGGCGCTCGCGACGATGTGCCTGAGGCTCGTCATCATCGTGTCGAGGGAGGTCGCGAGGGAGCCGAGCTCGTCCCTTCGCCGGAGCTGCGAGGCATCGACCCTGGAGCGGAGGTCCCCGCGGGCGAGGCCGTCGGCGAGGGTGGCCGCGGCGGCCAGGGGCAGCGTGATCGAACGGGACATGAAGATGCCGAGGAGGAGGGAGAGGAGGAAGGCCCCGGCGAGGACACCGAGGCTGAGATAGGCGCAGAAGGCCGCGAGGTCGGCGTTGGACCGGGCCGTCCTTTCGCCGTGGGCGATCTTGTAGTCCACGAGGCCGCCGATCGCCGACTGGTAGGCGAGGGCGGCGTCGTTCCCGGCCCCGCGCATCACGGCCAGGGCCTCCTCGTCCCGGTTCGACTTGATGGCCGAGGTGGCCAGGGCGAGCTGCCCGAGGTAGGCCTCGCGCTTTTCGAGGAAGGTCGCCACCAGGGCGCGCTCCTCGGGGCTTCGAAGGGTGCCGTCGAGGTCCTTGAGTTCCGCCGAGATGGTGTCGCGGAACTTCTGGACCTCGGCGAGGGCCCCCTCGATCGCGGTCGCATCCGAGGCGTCGATGGCGCTGCGCAGGGTGAGCCGCATGCGCCAGAAGCTCTCCGTGATCTTGAGGAGGTTCTTCATGGCGAGGGTGTCGTTCTTGTAGAGGTACTGGTCCGCCTTCCCGATCCGGTCCATCTGGGTGATGCCGAACAAGCCCACCATGACGCCGATCAGTGACACGATGACAAACCCGATGACGAGTTTGATGCCGATTTTCACCTGCTGCTCCTTGGGGCCGCGCTCCGGGGAAGAGATATTGGGCCCGGGGACAGTCACCGGGTGTCATTTATGGGATGTTATATAAATATATAACGATTCAATGAGAGTGGCAAGGGGATGATGGCTTTTCGTTATGGCGAAAATCTATCAGGTGAGGGGATCGAGGACGGGGAGGAGAATGGCGTAGCCCGAGGTCGCGAGCCGGTCGATGGCCGAGGCGAGGGCCTCGGCCAGGCCCGAGCCTGAATCGAAGGAGGGGGCGTAGCGCGCGCGCACCATGCGGAGGACCATCTGGTCGGCGGCCTCCGCCTCGATGAGGATGCAGGAACCCAGGGCGAAGGCGAGGACGTACTTCCGCCTCTCCGCGTCGCCGGCCTTGATCCAGCGCTTCACCACCGAGGGGCCCGAGGTAAGGAGCTCGTTGTAGGCGATGCCGACCGCGAGTAGAAGGTATTTCTCGACCTCCTCGGCATGGCCGAGCCGCGCGAGTTCCTGGTTGGCCGTCATGGTCGCCTGCATGAAGCCGGCCGCCACCTTCTGGAGCACGGTCATGATGGCCCGGTCCTGGCTCTCCTCGTTCCGCTTCTCGCGGACCTGGATGGAGCGCCATTTGGCCCCCGCGGCGTTCATGAGAGGGTAGACCTGCTGGGGCGAGAGACCGAGGGCCTCGAACTCCTTGGCGGCGGAGAGGAGCTTCCCCTCGTTGAAACCACGATAGACCATGCCGAATCGTCCCTTCGATCCGAAGATCGTTCAGGCCACAAAGATAATCAATCGGCGGGATTTGGCAAATGGGGCGGGCCCCTCGCCGCGCCGCCCCCGCCTCAGATCTTCAGGATGGAGAGGAGGGCCGTCGTGAAGGTCTCCGCCGTGAGCCTGCCGTCGATGTAGGCCTTCACGATCGCCTTGATCTCCGAGGGCAGGGCCTCCCAGTAGCGGTCCTGCCAGCGGGGCATCCAGTCCCAGAGTTCCTTCTGCCGGCTCGGGGGCATCGTGCCCTCGGAGTAGGAGACGAAGTCGCGGGTCATCGCGAGCAGGGCCTCGGGGGCCAGGGGCGAGGGCGCTTCGGCACGGCGCTCGGCCCCCTCGGGGGGGAGGAGCTGGTCGAGGAGGCGCTGGACCTCCTCCTCGTCCATCTCCGATTCCTGCTGGCGGATCATGGTTTCCACGAAACCCCTGACGGTCTCCCTCATGCCGCCCATCGTGGCGCCCATGAGTTCCTGGACCCGGCCCGCCATGTCCTTGGCCATCACCGTCGGCGAACTGGCGCCGAGGGCGGCGAAGGCGCCGCCGTCCTTGAGCCGCCGCTCGCAGGCCTTGCGCACGACCTCGAATTCCGACTCGTCGGCGCGGTTCAGGATGAAATCGAGGACGGCGGAGAGCTCCTCGCGCGGCATGGCTTTCCGGCCCGCCTCAGGCCTTCGCGAGGCCCGCGCCGGAGCAGGCGGAGCGCACGAAGGCGAGATCGGCGGCGAGGGCCTCGAGGCCGCCTTCCTCCTCGATCGCGGCGCCGATGCCGCCGAGGAGGGCGAAGCAGCCGATGAAGGAGGGGCCGGGTTTGGCGGCGAAGGCCGCGATGAGGGGGGCCCAGCGTCCGGCCTCGTCGGAGAGGGGCCGGGCCCTTCCGTGAGGGTCGAGGCCGCGGGCCCGGAGGATGCGGAAGACTCCGGGATCGTCGAGGAAGCGTTCGAGCCCCTCGCCCGGCCTGGTGTCGGGAATGGGTTCCCAGGCGAGGCCGACGAAGGGGTGGGCGGCCTCGTCGGCGAGGCAGAGGGCCTCGTGCCAGGTCGTCATGCAGGTGTGGGGGCCGGGCGTGAGGGCGATGCCGATGCCCTTCGAGCCCGCGGTGTCGCCGAGGCGGCGCAGTTCGCCGAGGAGGGCGAGGCGCTGGCGGCCGACACAGGCGTTGCCCTTGCCCGCGTACACGCGGATGAGGGGGGCGTTGATCTCCATGGCCGTGGTGATGATGCGGGCGAAGGCGATGCCCGACTCCCCGCCCGGCATGGCGCGGAAGAGGGGGGCGTAGGAGGAGATGGTGAGGCCGGCGCGGAGGGTCGCCATCAGGGCCACGCGGGCCGCGGTGATATCGCCCTCGGGAAGGTGGGGATCGCCGGCCCATTCGATGCCGTCGAAGCCCGCGTCCCTGGCCATCGCGGCGACATCCTCGGGACTGCGGGGGAAGAGGGCGGAGGAGGAAAGACCGATCCTGAACATCGATGCTCCGGCTGCGCGGCGGGTTGGCCCGTCGGGGACGGTATTCCGTCATGGATTGTGGACGACCGGCCCAGTCTACACGATGCCCGGGGTCGGGACAAGGCGAGAGGAATTCCGGGGCTGACCCGGGGAAGGGCCCCGCACTATAATTCCCCATGCCCGAATCACTCACCCCGGCCGCGCGGGCCAAGGCCCGCAAGGACTACGATCTCTTCAACGTCCTCAACGCCGGCTCCTTCGTCATTCTCTCCGGCTCCATGGCCACCCTCTTCGCGCTCAAGCTCGGCGCCTCGGCCTCCCTGGTGGGCCTCCTCAATTCCCTCACCTACGTCTCCTTCTTCTTCATGCCCCTCGGCAAGAGCCTCGTCGCGCGGCGGAGCATCGTCGGGGTCTATCATCTCGGCTGGCTCGTCCGCTACCTCGCGATGGTGCCCGTCCTCCTCACGCCCCTCCTCGTCTTCGCCGGCGGCAGCGGCGCCGCCCTCGCCCTCCTCCTCGCCGGGACGGCCGGCTTCAACATCGCCCGCGGCATCGGGATGATCGGCAACAATCCCGTCCTCGCCAACCTGGCCGAGGGAGGCGACCGGGGCGCCTTCATCTCGCGGATCTCGATCTACGGGAACCTGGCCTCCCTGGCCACCAATCTCGCGATCTCCTTCGCCCTCGGCCGCTCGCCGGGCATCCTCGTCTACGTCCTGGTCTTCGGCCTCGGCATCGGGCTCGGCATCGCGGCGGCCTTCCTCATCCGGCGCCTCCCCGAACCGGAGGCCTACCGCCCCGTGAAGGGTTCGGGAATCTGGCGGACCCTGCGCGAGGCCCTCCGCGAAGGCCCCTACCGCGCCTTCATGCGGGTCTTCGTGCTGGCGGTCTTCATCGGCGGCATGGGCCGCACCTTCCTCCCCGTCTACGCGAAGGCCGTCTACGGCCAGGGCGACGACTTCGTGATGATGCTCACCTTCGCCGCCAGCCTCGCCGGCGTCGCGGCCGGCTACCTCTCGCGCCTGGTCCTCGACCGCCTCGGCGCCAAGCCCCTCATGGTCATCTACACCTTCGTGGCCATCCTCGGCCTCGCGCCCGCCATCATGTCGCCCGCCCTCGGCCCCGGCCTCGGGGTCTCCCTCCTCTTGCTCGGCCTCTTCTTCGTATTCGCCTTCGGCCTCTCGGGCCAGGACCTGGCGGGGCAGACCCACTACTTCGCCCTCGTGCCGCGCGAGCGCACCTTCGACCTCGCGATCGCCTATTTCGTCGCCAACGGCATCGGCGGCTCCCTGGGCTCGCTGACGGGCGGCCTCGCCCTCGACGGGCTCGCCCTCCTCGGCCTGGAGCCCCGGGCGGTCTGGAGGGTCTTCTACGCGATCGTGGCCCTCCTCCTCCTCGCCGCCATCTTCGCGACGCGGAAGCTCGTGCGCCTCGGCTCGGCCTCGATCCGCGAGAGTCTCCAGTCCCTCCTCTCGATCCGCGACCTCAGGACCTTCGACATCCTCACCCGACTCGACAAGAGCTCGGATCCCCGCGAGGAACTCGAGCTCATCCGCGAGCTCGGGGTCTCGGGCTCGCGCCGCAGCCAGCGCGACCTCGTGGGCTACCTCTCCTCGCCGCGCTTCGAGCTCCGCACCGAGGCCCTCCACTCCCTCGAGGCCCTCGCGGAGCTCGACGAGGCCACGGTCGCCGCCCTCCGAAACGAGGTCGCACAACGCGCCGACACGACGGGCTACATCGCGGCCCGCATCCTCGGCAAGCGGGGAGGGCCCCGGGCGGCGCCGGAACTGCGCAGGGCCCTCGAGGCCGCGGATCCCCTTCTCCGGGGCGCGGCGGCCATCGCCCTCGCCCGTCTCGGCGACCGCGAGAGTGTCCCGGCCGTCGAAGAGCTGCTCCGCGGCTCGTCGCCGCCCCGGCTCAGGCTCCAGGCGGCCTACGCCCTCGAGATCCTCGCGAGCAGGCCCTCGATCCCCGTCCTCGTCGCCGCCCTCTCGCGGGACGACCCGCCCGCCTTCGTGTCGGACGAGCTGGTGCTGACGATGGCGTCGATACTGGGGATGATGGGGGACTTTTGGCCCCTCTACCAGGCCTTCACCGAGGACGAGGAGAGGGGGCTCTCGCTGCTCAGGCTCTCGGCCGCGGAGAGGGGAGGGATCCGCGGCGCGGGGACGGCGGGCCTGACCGCCTACGAGGGCGCCCTGACCGACCTCTTCGGCGATCCGGGCGAGGGAGCCGCGCTCGCCCGCCTCCTCCTCGACTCGGAGCTCGAGAGCGCGGTGTCCCTCGTCTTTGCGGACGCCCTCTTCGACCAGCGCCTCGCCTACCGGGGCTTCCGCTTCCTCGCCGCCGCCTGGCTGGCCCTGGGACGGCGTGGCGGCGGTGGGGAGGGCGGAGAGGCGGGCTGATTACGAGGCGGGTTCCGAGCCGAGATCGAAGGTGTCAGAGGCCTCGCGGACCTCCGCGATGAGGGAGGAGTTGCGGGTGGACAGGTCGATGATGCCGGCCATGGCGTCGTCGATCTCCCTGGTGCCCCTCGTGATCTCCTCGTTGTGGCCGACCACGGCCGAGTTGATGCTCCTGAGCCTTCCGACCTGGTCGAGGATGGCCGCGTTTCCGGCCGACATTTCCTTGGAGCCGCGCTCGATCTCGCGCGTGATGTCGCGCAACCTTGCCAGGGCTTCGAGGACCTGGTGGCCGCCCGTGCGCTGCTCGCCCATCGCGTCCGAAATGTACCTCACCGAGTCGCCGACCTCCTTGGCGCCCTCGAGGATGGAGCCGAAGGCCGCGACGGCCGCGTCGGCCGAGCCGCGGACCGAGTCGATGGACGAGGCGACGAAGCCGAGGTCGCGGGCGATGTCCTTGGCCTGGATGGTGGACTGCTCGGCGAGCTTCCTGATCTCGTCGGCGACGACGGCGAAGCCCCTGCCCGAATCGCCCGCGTGCGCCGCCTCGATGGCGGCGTTCATGGCCAGGAGGTTGGTGCGGTCGGCGATCTCGGTGATGACGCGCGTGGCCTCGCCGAGGTTCTCGGCGTGCCGCACGATGGCCGTGACCGCCTCGGAGACCTGGTCGATGAGGGCCTTGCCCTCGGCGCTCCGCTCGAGGTTGCGGGCGCTGGACTCGCCCGCCTTCTCGGCCCCGGTGGCCACGGACTCGACGGTGGCGATCATCTCCTCCACGGAGGCTGAGGACTGGGAGATGACCCCCGCCTGCTCGCCGATCATCGAGCCGAGGGAGTCGACGGTGCGCGCGAGTTCCTCGATGGCGGTGGACACCTCGTCGACCGCCAGGGATTGATCGCCGAGCCTTCCCTTCGTGTCCGCGATGTTCGAGTTGATCTGGACGATGGAGGCGCCCGTCTCCTCCATCATCGCCGACAGTTCCTGGCCCGCGCCCTCGAGGGCGGCGAGGCGCACCTTGATGACGCCGACGAGGCCACGGAGGCCGGCGGTGAGGGCGTCGACGCTGGCCCCCATCCGCGAGAGCTCGTCCTTGCCGGCGCCGGCGTCGAAGCTCACGCTGAGGTCGCCCGTGCCCATGCGCTCGATGAGCTTGACTAGCCGGCCCATGGGGACGCGGATCGAGCGGACGATGAGGACGGTGAGGAGGACGAGGAGGGCGAGGTTGACGCCGATCACGATCGACACGCCGATGACGGCGGTGCCCGAGAGGGCCTTGGCCTTGTTGGTGAGGGTGACGCCGGTGGAGCGGACGGCGGTCTGGAGGGAGTTGAGGCTTTCCTTGAGATGGATGAAGGCGACGTCCGCCTCCTCCATGTAGGTCCGGACGGCGGCGTCGTTTCCCGCCAGGGCGGCCTTGGCCCGCGAGAGGACCTCCGCGAAGGCGGCGTAGTTCTTGACGGCCGTCTGGAGGGCGTCCGCGTCGCTCAGGTTGCCGTTCGAGGTCAGGATCGAGGAGATGAGGTTCTGCCCGTCGTCGAGGACGAAGGCCAACTGGGAGAGGGTTCCCGAATCGGCGACCTTCTTCGTCCCGAGGCGCTCTATCTGGGCCTGGAGGAGGAGGATCTGGGCGTCGTAGGCCCTGCCCTGGAGGTTGGTGGTCCGCCGGACCAGGCCCCCCTGGAGGAGCTGGATCTCCTCGGAAGCCTTGGCCAGCCTCGATACGGAGTCCTTGACCACGACGAACACGACGGTGAAGGACGCGATGACCGCGAGGATGAGGATGACGAGCTTGGCGAGGATGCCCAGTCGCGCGAACACTCCCCCCTTCTTCCCGGACTTCTTCATCGGAACTCCTTTCAGTCGAGCGCTATCGTGTGTTTTTCCGGATCGGGGTTCGGCTTCCAGAATATGGCGGTGTTGCCGATGACGCGGACGAGTTCGCTGCCCGTGGAGGCCGCGAGGGAGAGGGCCAATTCCTGCCTCCCCTCCTTCCTGTCCACGAAGCGTAGCTTGACGAGCTCGTGGCTCGAAAGGAGCCGGGAGAGTTGGGCGACGAGGGCCTCGGTGGCGCCGGCCTTGCCGAGCTGGACGAGATCCTTCCTGGTCTGGGCGATGCCGGCGAGTCGGCTTCTCTGGTTCGATGTGAGCATCTGGCGTCCTATCAGAAGGGCAGGCTGCGGAGGAGGCGCATGACGACGCCGATGAGGAGGTCGCCGCCGATGCGGAGCAGGACGAGGATGGCGAAGCCCGTGACCAGGCCCTGCAGGTAGTTGACGATGCGGTCGCGCCAGAAGAGGCGCGTTATGCGAAAGAGGACGGGGTTGAGCATGCTGTCGATGACCATCCACAGGGGATGGAGGGAATTCCAGCGGGCGGTGTAGGCGATGAGGCGGGCGAGGGCCGCGATGGCGAGGAAGGCGAGCACGAAGGCGACGGCCGACCAGAGGGCGTCGACGAGGAGGGCGATGAGGCCACCGATCGTGATCGCCCCCGAGAAGGCGAGGGTGGCGAAGACCTGGTTTAGCACGGCCAGGAGGGCCAGGCTCGCGATGGGGGAGAAGTCGAAGCGGCCGACATGGAGGATGCGCACCTGGGAGAAGATGGCCAGCCAGGGGTCGACCGCGCGCGCGAGGAGGGCGCCCGCCTTGCCCGTGTCGTCCCGCGGCACCCAGGTGAGGAGGATGCGGAGGGTGCAGAGGAGCATGTATACCGTCGTCGCCGCCGCGAGGGCGCGGAAGATCATCGAAAAGGCCACGATTCCCCCCGTCAGGGTCCAGCTTGCGGGCTGAGGTTCATCTTGCCGATGGCCTCCATGTCCGCTTTCAGTTTCTTCGCGTTCTCCGCGGCCTTGAGGCTCTCTCGCGCGGGGTCGAAGGAGGCGTCGGCGGCCAGGGCGGCCGTCCAGAGGGTGATGGCCGCGTCCAGATTGCCCTTGCCGTACTCGCTCAGTCCGTCAAGATAGAGTTTGTCGACCCTTTTTGCAAGCTCGGCCCGGCCCTGGTCGCCGAGGACGAAGGCGGCCTGGATGGAGATGCGGTTGAGGGGCGTGAACTGCGTGGTGAGGTCGAGGGTGTAGTTGACCGTGACCTTGACGAGGTCGAGGAGGAAGGTCGAGCCCAGGGAGATGCGGGGATCGCCGCCCTTGATGAGGAGGCCTCCCTGGAAGGCGAAGGCGTCGGTCATGGTGAGGACGAAGCCCCCCGCGTAGGCCGGAAGCTCGGACTTGGAGAGATCGACGAGGTTGAGGGGCTTCGAGATGTCGGCCGAGATGACGAGGGGGCGGAAGGGCGACCAGGAGGCCCCGAGGCTGGCGACGGTGGGCAGGGGCTCGCCGAGGACCGGGGGGCCGAGGTTCTTGATCGCGAAGCCCAGGGCGGTGTTCTTGGTCCGCGAGGAGTAGAGCTTGAGGAGGTTGAAGCGGACGAGGCCGCCCGTGTCGATCATGATGCCGAGACCGGAGTTGCCCGCGGCCTTTGCGATGGCGGAGGGCACGGAGCGGTAGGCCATCTTGGCCGTGGCGCCGAGGGCGAGGCCGGTGAAGTTGTAGCCCTGGAGGAAATTGTAGGAGGCGTTGAAGGCCGCCGTGGCCTCGGAGTAGTAGCCCGAGCCCACGCGGAAGCCGAAATCGTCGGTGGCGGGGAAGGGGAGATAGAGCCACTTCCCGGCGACGCCGAGTCCGAGGTTCCCGTAGCGCACCGTGTAGACCGTGGCCTCGATCTTGGTGTCGCCGATCCAGTTGTTGTGGAAGACCCCGAGCTCGGTCTGATCGATGACCGAGGAGGCCGCGGGGTTCGCGTCGAAATAGGAGGAATCGCGGGCGACCGCCGTGTAGGCCATGCCCATGCCCTCGGCCAGTCCCCCCATCGGGATGAGGAGGGAGCGGAAGGAGGTGAGGCCGGCGTGGGGATCGGGGCCGAAATAGCTCGATATGAAGTTGTAGAAGTCCGAGAAGGCCTGGGCTTCCCCCTTGGATAGGGGCACGGCGAGGAGGAGGGCCGCGCAAGCCAGGGCGGGGAGGCGCTTCAGTTTCATGGCTATTCGAGCGTAGTATATCATTGCGAGGTTTGCTTATCCACGTGCCGTTCTTCCTACATCGGAGGGTGGCGCGGGCCGAGAATCTAGGGGAGAGGTCCCCGCCCCCGGTCGGCGAGGGGGGCCGGGGCTATACTTTATAGGTGAACCGGTCTCCCCTCCCGACCTTCCCCCGGAGCGTCCCCGACCCGGGGCCCTCCGGGGCGAGGCGGGCGGGAGCGCGGGAGTCATGAGAGGCGCGAGGTCCAGGATCCGATGCGACGCGAAGTGAAGGGCAGCTGTGCGTCCCGCGGCCAGGCCTCCCCCGCCGGAGCGCCAGGCCGCGAGGGTCCCCGCCGGGGCCCGGCTCGGGGCTTGTTCCGATCCCTGCCCAAAGTGCCTGCCGGCCTCCTGACCCTCATCCTCATTCTCGCCCTCCTCCCCCCCTCCCTCGCCGCCGCGCCCCGGGTGCAGAACCCCGTCCTCGTCCAGGCGGACAAGGATCTCGCGGCGAGGAGGCTCGACCCCGCCATCGCCGCCTACAGGGAGCTCCTCGACTCCGGGACCGATGCCTCCACGCGGGTGGCCGCCACCCTCGGGCTCGGCCAGGCCCTGATCTACCGGGCCGAGACCCTGTCCAAGGCCAAGAACGACTCGGGAGCCTCGACGGTCTACGACGAGGACATCGCCCTCCTCGAGCCCCTCCTCGAGTCGACCCGCGACCCCAAGACCAAGGACCGGATCGACAAGCTCCTGTCCCAGGCCTACATGGCCAACGCCGACGCGAACATCAGGCTCAAGAACTACGACAAGGCCCTCCTCTCCCTCCAGTCCTTCAGCGCGAAGTACCCGGAGCGCTTCGACCAGGCCAACGGGAAGGTGAAGAGCATCTTCTCGATCCGTGAGCAGTACACCCGCCTGGCCTCCGAGATCCGCGACCGGGCCCTTTCCTCGAACGGCGGCGACACGGCGATCCCCGGCATGATCGAGAAGCTCCGCAACCTGGATCCCTACGCCAACAAGGACATCCTGACCGTCCTTCTCGAGGTCCAGACCAAGGTCCGCGACCTCGCCCTCCTCAAGGAGACGATGACGGCGGCCCGGGGCCGCATCGACGCGGGCGACTACGCCGGGGCCCTCGACGCCTATCTTCGCGGTTTCGACCCCTCCAGCACCCTGCCCGCCCTGTTCTGGCGCGAGTTCGCCGACGCGGGCTACGACATCGTCGAGAAGCGGGACGCCGCGACCGGTCAGGTGGTGATCGTCGACGCCGAGGGGAAGGCCAGGCTGGTCGTCCTCGACGCCTCGGGGAGGGCCTTCAAGACCGACGCGGAGGGGCGCCCCGTGAAGGGGCCGAACGGTTTCCTCCCCCTTCTCGACGGAGCGGGCAATCCCCTCTTCGTCCCCCTGCGCGACTTCGGCGGCCAGCGCCAGGTCGACGGTCCGATGAACATCGTCGCCGCCGTCGAGGCCCTCATGGTCCGCGCCACGGCCCTGGCCCGGGGACTCGGGGGGAGCGCCGGGAAGGGCGCCATCTTCACCCAGGCCTTCAATGCCCTCGATGCCGCCTATGCCGCGGGCGATCCGGCGGGAATCGTCGAGGCCCTGGCCCCCGCCCAAGCCGCCTTCGCGGACCTCGACGCGGACCGCCTCGCCCTCGCCCGCGTCGACGCCGATCTGGGGGCCCTCTTCTCCGCCCTTCCCGCCCTCCATCCCGACGGGCGGAGCCACTCCCAGCTCGACTACTCCTATGCCGTCTACGCGGGCTTCTTCCTCCGGGGCAGGCAATGGGTCGGCGACTACGCGACCCGCGACCCGCGGACCGATCCCCTCTGGAGGCCCGAGTCCGAGCGCGGCAAGGCCGAGGGTCTGGCCGGGACCTATTTCACCCTCCAGTCCTCCGCCATCGAGAAGGCCCAGGCGACTCTCCAGCCCCTCCTGGACGGTCTCTGGGCGAACTCCCTCGCCGCCTGGGAGCGCGGCTCTTGGGGCGAGGCGAAGGCGAGCTTCGACCGGATCAACGCCCTGATTCCCCCGATCAAGTCCACCCTCGAGTTCTTCCGGAAGCTCGCCGCGGGCGGGACCTCCGCGGGACCCATGCCGGAGGACCTCAATCGGTTGGCCTCCAAGGACGCGGACCTCGCCTTCCTCGACGAGTACGATTCCCTCGCCTCCTCCTCCTCGCGGCTCGCGACGGCTCGCCAGGCCCTCGCCTCCCTCCGTGCCCGCACCGGCGCCGAGGTGACGGCCCTCGCGGCCGGAGATCCCCCGGGAGCCGCCCACGACGGGGCCCTCGCGGCGGTGGCCTCGCTCCGGACCGACCTCCAGGCCCAGGCCAGGGCCATCGCCGCCGAGGCTGGCCTCGAGGCGGGCTTCTCGAGGCTCTCCGCGCGGAGCACCGCCTCCTTCGCCTCTTCCAAACGGCCCTCGGAGGGGCCGGGCAGGGAGCTCGAGGCCTGGAGGGCGCGGGTCGCCGCCTCCGTGGCCGAGGCCCGGAGCTCGGAGGTGGTCCTCGTCGCCCTCGGGACCAGCCTCGAGGTCGAGAGGCTCGAGAGCGAACTGGCCGCGAGGAGCGCCTCCGTCGCCGCCGCGACCGCCCTCACCGCGGGCTCACCCTCGCCGATCGCCGCCCGGAAGGGCCTCGTCGACCCCTATCCCTCGAAGAGCTCGGTCGTCCTCGCGGAGGAGGAGGCCAAGGTGAACCTCCTCACCGGCTCCGCCCGCGACCTCGGCACGAGACTCCAGGCCGAGGCCGACTGGATCCGGAACGACCCCGCGATCACGCCCCTCGCCGCGCGGGACCAGACCGTCGCCAGGGCGGGCGCCGAGCTCCAGACCCGCAGGGCGGCCGCCCTCGCGGAGGCCCTCGCGAAGAAGAAGACCGGCGCCCAGGCGATGGACGCCGCGAACAAGTCCTTCACCCAGGCCGAGACCCTCCTCGCCACGGCCAACGCCGAGCTCCCGAGCCTGGTGCGAAGACCGGCGGCGCGCGCCGCCCTCGAGGACGCCACCACGGCCCGCGAGGCCGGCTACAGCCGCTTCCTCGACGCCATGGCCGCCGACTTCGACCCCCCGACCTGGGAGGCCACCCTCGCGCGCTACAACGCCATCGGGAGGGGGGTCAACGGGGCCCGCGACCAGTACGCCCGCCTCGAAGTCGACCGCCTCCTCGCCGACGCCCAGCACTCCTACGATCTCGCCAACTTCGACGCCTCCTACGACAGCCTCTCGAAGGCGAACACCCTGTGGAAGGAGCGCTATCCCGCCCAGACCTATCCTCCCCTCGCCTACTGGCTCAAGCTCGTCAGCGACGCCCGCGACGCCGGGAACACGCGCGTCATCCGGCAGAACGACCCCCTCTACCGCGAGATGACCCAGTACCTCTCCCTCGCGCGCATCTCCTACGACAACGGGGTCGCCTCCCAGCGCGCGGGGCGGATGCCCGAGGCCAAGAAGCTCTTCGCGGAGGCGAGCTCCTACATCGCCAATGTGACGAGGACCTTCCCCCTCAACGCCGACGCCGGCTTCCTCTCCCTCCAGATCCTCAAGGCCACCAGCGAGGCCGACTTTCGCTCATCCCTGCCCAACCGCCTCACCGCCATCTCCGACCTCCTCAAGACCGACCCGGCCCAGGCCTATGCCCGCATCGCCGACCTCGCGCGCATCGAGCCCAACGACGACAGGGTCGCCCGCCTCCTCGTCCGGGCCGAGGTCGCCACGGGACGGAGGAAGGCGGAACCCACCTCCGCGGAGAAAGCCCGCTCGGCGGTGTTGACCGATCAGGCCCGACAGCTTATGAAGACGGGACGGCAGGCCGACCTGAACCTCGCCGCGCAACGCCTCGACGAGGCCCTGGCCCTCGACCGCAACAACCGGGACGCGCAGACGCTCTCGCTCAACATCCAGACCCTGAGGGGAGGGGGACCTGAAAAGACGCTCAGTGTCGAGGACTCGCGCCGCCTCGCCGACGCGCGGCTCTACTTCTCGCAGGGCCAGTACAACCAGTCCCGCGACACCCTCAACGCCCTGCTCGCGAGCGAGGCGACGAAGACCCGGGACGTCCTCCTCCTCGACGCCCAGCTCAACCAGTTGAACTACTGATGGGCGACGGCACAGGATTCCACGCCCGAGGGGCCCTGTTTCGGGGGCCTGTCCTCCTCTGCCTCCTCCTCTGCCTCGCCGCGGGGAGGGCGGCGGCGGCCGACTTCTCCGAGCCGCCCCGGGCTCTCGCCGAGGGCATCGCGCCGACGGCCCTGATCGCGGGAGGATCCCCCCTTCTCTTCTGGCAGGAATCCGGCACCAGGGACGGGCGGGGCCAGGCCTGGATCGTCCGGTCCCGTCTCGTCGACGGTCAATGGTCGACCGCGAGGATCGCGGGCCCGACGGAATACCGGGGAACGGAGCCCATCCTCTATTCGGCCGCCGTCTCGCCCTCCGGCGTCGTGGCCCTCGCCCTCGCGATCTCGGGCACCGCCATCGAGATCCGCCTGTCGCGCGACGGAGGCGCGAGTTTCCAGCTGGCCGCCACCGTGACGACCGAGAGGCCGACCGTCGGCGCCCGCGTCTTCCCCTCGGCCTCGGGGGGCTGGCTCCTCTTCGCCACCCAGCCCCAGCCCGAATCCGCCCCGGCCGCCCAGGACGCCACGCCGAGCCCGGCCGAGAACACCAACAGCATCGTGGTCGCCGCCAGCGCCGACGGCGCGACATGGACCGCCCCCTCGCCCCTCGTCGCCGACGCCGAAGGCCTCGTGAACAACTACCTGCCCGCCGCCGCGGCCCTCGGCAGGCGCGACTTCGTCGTGTTCCAGAACCAGGTCCTCCGCGACGAGACGGCCACCACCCACTACGTCCTCTACTCGAAGTACTCGGACGACGGCGGCCGGACCTGGTCGAAGGCCCTGCCGATCACCGATTACCAGGAGCCGGCCGCCGGCGCCCTCGCCGGCACCGCGACGGGCGAGGCGGCCGGGCCCCGCAACTACGACAACCAGGCCCCCCGCCTCGTCGAGAACGGCGGGCGCCTCCACCTGGCCTGGCAACGCCGGTTCACGAAGGGCACGCAGGTCCGCATCGCGACGGCGGTCCTCGACGGCGAGGGCCACGCGGATCCCAAGTCCATCTTCTACCTCTCGAGCCCGACGGGCTCCTACATCCTCGCCGACTTCCTCTCCGACGAGGGTCAGGGCGGCGCGCGCCTCACGGCCCTCTACCTTGAGGACCGTCTCGCCTCGAACGAGACCCTGCGGAGGCGTCTCGTGGACGGCAACTGGTCGGCGCCCGAGGCCTTGAGCCTCACCGCCCTCGCCGATCCCACCCGCTCGGGCGCCACCTCCTTCGCGCGGGCCCTGACCCTCGGCGGGAGATTGTACGCATTGTGGCAATATGACGACCAGGTCGGACCGCGGCTGGCGCCCGTGCCCCGGCAGCGCGTCTTCCTCCTCGAGCCCGTCCTCCATGTCGATCCGCCCTCGGTCGCGGTGGCGAACTACCGGCCCGGCGGGCGATCGCGCGACGAGACGGTGAGCGTCGGCATCGTCATGCCCCGGGCCACGGCCGGCATCGCGCGCCTCGCCTACACCTGGCGCCGCGTCGGCGACGAACCCCTGGCCGCGGCCCCCGGCCCCCTGCCGCCGAAGGACGAGATCTGGAGCGGCGGCACCCTCGTGCAGGGAGCCCCCGACCAGCTCCGTCTCGCGGCTCCCAGCGACGGCGCCTGGGTGCTGCGGCTCTCGGTCGAGGACCGGGCTGGCAACCGTTCGGTCCCCGCCTCCCTGGCCTGGTTCCGCGACCGCACCCCGCCCTCGCCGCCGGTCTTCATTACGCCGGCCCTCGACGCCAAGGGCTTCCTCGCCTCCAACACGATCGACCTCGAGTGGCTTCCGCCTCCCGAGAAGGATCTCGCGGGCTACACCTGGGCCGGCGTCGGCCCCCTCGATCCCCTGGCCGTTCCCGCGGCTCTGCGCCGGGGGGCGGGGTCGAAGGTGCCCGGCCTCTCCGCCATCGAGACCGCCGTCGTGGCCTTCTTCGGCCTGCCCAAGCCCCCGCCCGCCATCCTCGGGACGGGGACGAACCGGCGCCTCGACAACATCGACGACGGCTACTGGCTCTGGTCGGTCGCCGCCGTCGACACCACGGGCAACATCTCGGACACGACCACCATCCTCCTCCGCGCGGACAAGCAGGTGCCCTTCACCCTGGTCCGGGGCGTCAGACAGGCCACCGACCTCATCGGGAGGCGCAGCCTCGCGGTCGACGGCAGGGGCTTCCTCGACCAGGGAGCCATGGCCGAACTCATCCTCTCCCGCGACAAGGCCGGTCCCTACGACTACCTGCGACGCGTGGTCGACGGCGGGTTCCGGATCGTCTCGAACCGCCTCATCGATTCGGTGGAGGTCGAGGACCTGCCGCCGGGGAGCTACTGGCTCGGCCTGCGCCATCCCAGGCGCGGCCTCTACTGGGCGCCCACGCGAGTGGTCGTCGAGGTGTCCGGCACCATCAAGTACGGCCTCGACTACGCCTACAATCCCTCTTGGAACCTCGTCGGGACTCCCTCGACCCGGTTCGGATTCTACGATGCCATAATCGCCGCGGGCCTCCTCTTCTGCGCCCTCGGCATCCTGTTCTCGACAGGGCAGGTCGTCTCGGCCTGGCGCGACGGGGCCGCGGTGCGGCTCCAGGTGCTCGCCCTCGTCAACGGAGGTCCCATGCCCAGCGCTGAAAGAAAGCGGGCTGCCGAGCGGGTGAGGCGCAAGGGCCTCGGGCTCATGGTGAAATTCACCTTCTTCATCGGCACCCTCGTGCTCTTCGTCGTCCTCGCCGTCGCCCTCTCCCTCGGCCTCTCGATGGTGAGGAACCAGAGCCAGGCCCTCGCCCGGGGCCTCCAGGATTCGGCCAACGTCCTCCTCGAGTCCGCGGCCCAGGGAGGGCGCTTCTTCCTGGACAAGGAAGGTGCCGTCACCCAGCTCGGCTTCCTCCCCGCCCAGGCCAAGGCCATGCCCGGCGCCGACTTCATCACCATCACCGGCAACTCGGCCGATCCCAAGGCGGCCGGCCGCGACGTCGTCTACGCGACGAACGACCCCGACATCGCGAAGAAGATCGACTCCTCCCGCCTCGAGCTCGGCGTGTCCCCGATGAAGGCCGGAGTCGAGCCCCTGGCCTCCTCCATCGACGCCCTCGCCAAGGACCTCGAGGCCAAGGCGGGCGAGGCCATAGCCGGAGACCTCGCCAGGAAGACCGAGCTCCAGAACCAGAAGAACGCCCTGCCCAAGGGCGGCGCGGGCGACGAGGAGAGGAGGCGGATCAACGCCGACCTCGACGCCGTCGACGCCGACATCCGCGTCAAGCTGCGCGAGATCTCCGACGGCTCCGTGGGTTCCGTCCCCCCCTTCGATCCCTCGGCCCTGGGCACGCAGGTCGCGACCTACCTCTTCCACAAGCCCATCCTGGAATACCGCCCCGGCGACCAGACCCTCTTCCGGGGCATGGTCAGGCTCCAGGCCAATACCGCCCTCATCGCCGCGGACGTGCGGGCGCGCACCATCGTCCTCGTGGGGAACACCGCGGTCATCGCGGCCCTCGTCCTCCTCGTCGGCGTCATCGGCGCCTTCCTCCTGTCGCGCAACATCGTCAGGCCCATCGGCTTCGTCATCAACGCCATCGAGAAGATGAGGCGGACCGAGGACAAGGCCGACCTCGCCGGCTTCAAGGTCGAGGTCGGGACGCGCCGCGACGAGCTCTTCACCCTGGCGAGCGCGGCCAACGAGCTGGCCCGCGAGCTCGTCGACGCCGCCAAACAGTCCAAGGCCATCGAGGAGGGCTCCGACATCCAGAACCTCCTCATCCCCCTGGACGACGCTGTCGAGAAGAAGAAGTTCGCCTACGGCAGCCTGGACAGGCCGCAGTTCGACATGTGCGGCTATTACAAGGGCGCCAAGAAGGTGTCGGGGGACTATTGGGACTTCCGCGAGATCGCCGCGACGGGCCGCTACTACTACTTCATCAAGTGCGACGTATCGGGCAAGGACGTCGCCGCCGCCTTCATCATGGTCCAGGTCGTCTCCCTCGTGGTCAATCACTTCATGAACTGGGAGTCGACGGGAGCCCATCCGGTCCGCGAGCCGGTGAAAAGCAAGCCGGCCTACGGCCTCGTCGAACTCACCTACCGCGTCAACGACTTCCTCGCGGACCGCGGCTACGGCGGCAAGTTCGCCGCCTACACCCTCGGGGTCTACGACGCCGAGGACGGGACGATCACCTACACCCACGCCGGCGACAATGTCCAGCATTTCTGGCGCGAGGCGACGCGGCGACACGAGACCGAGAAGCTCGCCATGTCCACGGCGACGGGCATGTTCCACTCCTCGATGTTCCCCCCGAGCCAGCCCTACCGGCCCTACGTCAACAAATTGCTGCCCGGCGACATGCTGATCCTCTACACCGACGGCATCGAGGAGGACCAGCACCTCTTCCGCGACGCGGAGTTCAGGCAGGTGAAGTGCACCGAGGTGCCGGACAAGGCCGAGCACGGGCACCACGTGGGCGGGCAGGGTTTCGAGGAATTCACCCTGGAGCGGGTCCACGACTTCATCCAGGCCGTCAAGGAGCGCGGCTCCTACCGTCTCGTGCGCGAGCACCCGAGCCCGGACAACGAATTCCTCAGCTTCGATTTCCGCGGCCTCAAGGGGACGACGGCCGAATTCGTCGTCGCCCTCATCGCGGCCAACAAGGCCTTCCGCCTCTACCTCGATCCCTCGACTCCGACCGACGAGTTCGTCCTCGTCGACCTGCGCGTCCTCGACTTCCTCCTCGAGACCCTCGACCAGAGGGATCTCTTCTTCGGGCCGCCGCGAAGCGCCGCCGAGGACGCCGCCCTCCGCGCCGCGAAGGAGAAGCGGGAGAGCGAGGCCAACGAGAGGGCCCGGAAGGACTGGGAGAGGACCAGGGCACGGGAGGACAGGGCGAGTCGCAAGTCCCTGCGCGGAGCCGCGAAGAGCGGCGGATCGCCCGAGGGCGTCGCCGAGGCGGACCGTCCCTCGCGCCAGGACGAGTTCCGCCCGCCGGCGCCCGACGAGGAGGATTGGGTCGACCCGAAGGGCAGGCCCCTGCCCTCGCGCGTCCGCCGCGTCCAGATCGTCTCCGCGATCAAGGGCAGCCTCATCAATGATCCCAATTATGCGCGTGTTTACGGAATCAGGGAGGATCCCCAGTTCGACGACCTCACCCTGCTCTGCATCCGGAGGAAATGAGGGGAGGCCCGCCTCCCCTCTCCTCGACACTCCCTCCCCGCCCGGCATAGACTCGCCCCCATGCCCAAGGACAGATCCCTCGCCCGCGCCCTCGGCCTCGCCGTAGCCCTCGTCTGGGGCCTCTCCTTCCTCTCGATCAAGGCGGCGGTGGCCGAGGTCCCGCCCATGACCCTCGGGCTGGCCCGCTTCGCGGTCGCCCTCCTCGTCCTTCCCCTCATCGCCCTCGCCACGCGCTCCGACCTTCGGGTACGCGCGAAGGACCTTCCCGTGCTGGCCCTCGGCGGCCTCATCGGCTAGACCCTCTACTTCCTCGGCGAGAACAACGGCGTCCTCCGTCTCTCCGCCTCCGAGTCCTCCATCCTCATCGGCACCATCCCCGTGGCGACCATGCTCGCCGAGCGCCTCTTCCTGCGCACTCGCCTCGCGCTCCGCGCCTATCTCGGAGCCCTCCTCTCCCTCGCGGGCGTGGCCCTCATCGTCGCCAAGACCGGCTCGGGCACCTCCTCGGCGGCTGGCTGGCTCTACATGGGACTCGCGGCCCTCTGCTGGGTGGCCTACGCCTTCGTGACGCGGCGCACCACGGGCACCTACAACCAGCTCGCCGTGACCATCTGGCAGACCCTCTTCGGCTTCATCGGCTTCATCCCCTTCGCCCTGGCCGAGTCGGGCCAGTGGAGGGCGCCGAGCGGGGCGGCCTGGCTCAACATCCTCTACCTCGGCGTCTTCTGCTCGGCCCTGGGCTACTGGTTCTACGTGACGGCCCTCGACATCCTCGGCCCAGGGGCCTCGAGCGTCTTCATCAACCTCATCCCCGTGGTCTCCGTGGTCGCGGCCTTCTTCGTGATGGGCGACCGTCTCACTCCCGGCCAGTGGATCGGCGCGGCCGTGGCCATCGCCGGCGTCTGGCTCGCGACCGCCCCGGGGAAGCCGAAGAGGGAATAGAAGAGAAGACTTCGCGCAAGAACCCGGGGGCGCGAAGGGTCGGCGCCCAGACTATCTCCCCACGAATTTCCTCCGCACTTTCCCGGCTTTCTCCTGTCCGAGGGGCCCCGGATTTTATTATTGATGTAGTGAGGAGTCTCGATGAGGGAGAAACAGGCCAGGGCGGGCGGAGGCATGACGGCGCCCGGGGGCGGTTTTGCCAGAGTCCTGGGATCGAGGACCATCTCCGCCCTCGTCCTCATCGCCCTGACCGCGGCGCCGAGCGCAGCCCTCGAGACCACCCTCGAGTGGAGGGCCGGGAAGGAGACCGTGATCTACACCGAGACCCTTCGGGCCGAAAACCAGGGCTTCGTCGCCGTCATCACCACGACCGCCGGGGAGTATGACAGCCTCTCCCTGGACGGGCGTCTCTCCACCCTGGAGTGGCGGCGCAGGGTGGCGGCCGAGGGCACGGACCTCGTCGCCCTGAGGCAGGGCTCCAAGGTGAGGATCGAGGGAACCCACAAGGGAAAGCCCTACAGCCGCACCCTCGATTTCGGGGACCTTCCATGGTACCAATTCCAAGAGCTTTCCTATGAGGAAATCTTCAGGGCGGGAGCGAGGGAAAGCGCCTTCTGGACCATCGACCGCGAAACGCTGGCGCCCTCCCTCTTCAGGGCTCGGAGGGGCGGGAGCTCGGTGATCGAAGTCATGGGCGGTCCCGTCGAGGCGATCGGATACGACCTGACGGTCGGCGGCGTTCCCGCCTTCCTCTTCACGTCGCGGGTCTGGCTGCGCGAATCCGACGGGCGATTCCTGAGGCTGGACGTTCCGCCGGTCTTCAATCTTCCGAGAAGCCGCGTGGAGTTGACGAGGGAGAAGAGATGAGAGGAGGCGAAAGCATGAAAACGACATCGATGGCGTTGCTGGTCCTGATGGTCGCGTCGGCCCCTGCATTCTCCGAGGGCGGCCGACAGCCCTTCCAGAAAGTCGTCGACAGGATGGAGCTGGGGAAATTCCTCGGTTCCTGGTACGTCGTCGGTGTCATGCCGACCCCCTTCGAGAAGGGCGCCGCCAACGGCATCGAGACCTACTCGCTCGACGCCAAGGGGAACATCCGCGTGGAGTATGTCTTCTACAAGGGCGGACCCGGCGGCAAGAAGACTGTCATGCACCAGAAGGGCTGGGTCGTGGACGCGCGGAAGAACACCGAGTGGTTGGTGCAGCCGCTCTGGCCCTTCAAGCTGCCCTACCTGATCATCGACCTGGCCGAGGACTACCGCTACACAGTGATCGGCACCGACAACTACAAGTATGTCTGGATCATGTCGAGGACGGCGACCATCGCGGATGCCGACTACGCCGGGATCCTGGCCAGGCTGGCCGAGCGAGGCTACAAGACGGCCGACATCCAGCGAATGCAGCAGGTCTGGTAGGCGGGGGGCTATTCCTTCATCAGCACGAGGGCCAGGGTATTCTTGCCCGCGTTGAGCGCGATTATGGGCGAAATCTCCTGGATGAAAAGCGGCTTCTTCCCGAGCGAGGCCTCGACCCGGGAGGCGAAGCCCTTCGCCTCCTCCAGGTTGCCGGCGTGCACGATCCCGCAATACCGCAACTCGTCCTCTCCGATGAATTCCTCCGCCAGCTCGATGATCTTCCCGAGGTTCCTGCGCGTCGAGAAGGCCTGGCCATGGAGCTTCGAGCCTCCCTCCTCGTCGAGGGAGACGATGGGTTTCAGGTTGAGCAGCTGCGCGAAGGCCGCCTTGAGCGGGCTCACGCGGCCTCCCTTGACCATGTATTTCAGGGTCGGGACGCCCACGAAGATCCGCGCCTTGGGGATGAAGGACCGGACGGAGGCCACGACCTCGTCATGGGACTTCCCCGCTGCGATCGACTCCGCCGCGCGCAGGACGATGAGGGCCTGGGAGCCGGAATTGTTGCGGGAGTCGATGACGGTGACGCGCTTGGACGGCAGGAGGGCCGCCTCCCGCGCGGAGAGCCCGCAGGTGCCCGAAAGCTTTCCCGAGACGTGGATCGCGATGATCGACTCGTAATAGGTGGCCAGGAAGGAATAGAGCAGTTTGAAGGCGGCCGGGCTGGGCTGGGAGGTGGTCGGGTAGGGGCCGTGCGCCTCCATGCCCTCGTAGATCCCCTCGCTCGATATGGTGAGCCCGTCCAGGTATTGGGCCCCGCCCAGGATTATGTTGAGCGGAACGACGTGGATCTGGTACTTGTCGAGGAGATCCTTCGGCAGGTCGCAGACCGAGTCGGTCACGAGGGCGATCGGATATTTCCGCGAGTGGGCGACTTCGTACTCGCGGAGCATGTCGTCCACCTTCTGCTCCCGGACCGTTCCGTAGGACGAGAGTCTGGCCACGACCCGGGCCGGATGGTCGGTATGCACGTGGACGCGGACCTTGTCGCCCCCGCCGGCCGCGATGGCGCAATCCCCGAAGGAGCCGAGCTCCTTCCGGAGGCCCCCCAGGTCGATGCCCTCGCCGCGGATGAAGACCTCGGTGCAGTACCTGAAGACGGGGTATTCCCCTCCGTGCACCGAAGGGGGCAGGTCGACCAGGCCGTCGGAAGGGTCGGTCTCCAGTCCATTCGCCTCCGACACGAGGTACTTGGTGGCGCCGCTCAGGAAGCGGAAAAAACCCTCGGCTCCCGCGTCGACCACGTGCGCCTTCTTCAGGACGGGCAGGAGGTTCGGGGTATTGTCCAGCGACTTCTTCACGCCCCCGAGCGTGTTCTGGAAGATCAGGCCGAAATCGCGCAGGTGCTTGTGCTCGTCGAGGGCCCGCGCCCAGTCCTTCATCACGGTGAGAATGGTGCCCTCCACCGGTTCGATGACCGCTTCGCGGGCGCGCTTCTCGGCGTTCTTGGCGGCCAGGGCGAAGGCCTCGCAGGAGACGCTGACGCTCTCGCCGATGGATTCGCTGAGGCCCAGGATGAACTGGGCGAAGATGATCCCCGAGTTGCCGCGCGCGCCCGAGAGGGCCGCGTCGGCCATGGACCTCAGGGTCTCCCCGGCGGTCGACCGCGGGCCGCTGCGTTCGATGAGCGTCCCCATGGTCATGGCCAGGTTGGTCCCGGTGTCGCCGTCGGCCACGGGGAAGACGTTGATCTTGTTGATCTCCTCGTGCTTGCGGATGATCTCCTTGCCGCCGGAGACGAAGCTGTTGTAGAGGGAGACGGAATCGAGTTCGAATCGCTGCATGATCGGCATGTTCCTCCATCTCGGACTCCGTCTGAATATAATGAATGTCGCGGAATATTGTCATGGGAAACGCGGCCGATGACCGCTTGATTGTATATTGAGGGCTGTTGATGGAACTCGTCAGTCCGGCGAATGAGGAGGAAGGACATGTTGTTCGACTTCGACACCTACAATATCCTGAGCGCCCTGATCGTAAGCTTCGCCATCCAGGCCTTCTTCTTCGTCTTCGCGGCCGCTTTCAAGACCGACAAGGTCACCGACCTGTCCTACAGCCTCTCCTTCGCCATCCTCGCCGTCCTCCTCGTCCTGGCCAACCGGACCTTCGCGCCGATCCAGCTGCTCGCGGCCGCCTGTGTCGTGGTCTGGGCGGCCCGCCTCGGCGGCTATCTGCTCGCGCGGATCCTCAAGATCGGAAAGGACGCGCGCTTCGACGACAAGCGCGGCGACTTCGTCAAATTCCTCGCCTTCTGGGTCCTCCAGGCCCTGGCGGTCTGGGCGATCATGCTCCCCGTGACCGTCCTCCTGAGCCTGCCCTCAGCGGCGCCCCTCGGCGCGGTGTCGCTGGCTGGCGCGGTGATATGGCTCGTCGGCTTCGCGATCGAGGCCGCGGCGGACGCGCAGAAGTACGCCTTCCGCAACGATCCCGCGAACGCGGGACGCTGGATCCAATCCGGGCTCTGGAAGTTCTCGAGGCATCCCAACTATTTCGGTGAGGTAGTCCTGTGGTGGGGGCTCTTCATCCTCGCCCTGCCCGCCTTCGGCGCCCCCCTCCTCTTCACCCTCGTCGGCCCGGTCTTCATCACCCTCCTCCTGCTTCGGGTCTCGGGGGTTCCCCTCCTCGAGAAGAGCGCCGATGAGAAGTACGGCAAGGATCCCGGATACCAGGCCTACAAGCGCCTTACCAGCGTCTTCGTCCTCCTGCCGCGACGGAAGGAAGGTCCGTGAGGATCCGCCGGCTCAGGGTGGATGTCCGGCCCCTCAATTCTTCATTATTCCATCGGCGGCTCGGAGGCCCGAGGCCCAGGCGGCCGTGATTCCGCGGCTCGTCCCCGCCCCGTCCCCCACGAGATAGAGATGGGGCGCCGCCGCGAAGTCGTGGAGGTAGCCGTTGCGGTCCGAGAGTCACTTCACCGAGAGCCACCTCAGGATCTCACTCAATTTCCTCTTCTTGCCGGTCATGAGGATTCCAACCCGGAAAATTTTGGCCGAGAGAAGCGACATCGCGGCGACTGACATTAGCAGCAGAGTATAGCTCAAGCCGATTTCCCACCATGCCGGGCGGGAGACAAGGACACGAATCAACATGACGAAGGGACTCGTCAAGGGGATGAAGGAAAGGGCGATAGATAGGCTGGAGTCTGGATGCACGACGAGGCCGCCGACCATGGATAGCGGGAAGATGAGGCATACCATAATGGGCAGGGCCAGTTGCTGGAGGTGCTGCTCGTCCTCGGCCCCGGCCCCGGCGCCAAGGGCCGCATAGGCCGCGGCGTAGAGGAAGAAGGCGGGAGCGAAGAAGACGAGGAGCCAGCCGAGGTTCGCGGCTGAGACAATGGCGGGCATTCTCAAGCCGAGGAAAGGCTCGGCGATACCGGCGAAGCCGAGGGTGACGAGTATCCAGAACGAGTACTGAAGCAGTCCCGCGATACCCGGCCCCAGGATCTTTCCAATGAGGAGTTCACGAGCCGAGACCGATGAGAGCATGATCTCGACGGTCTTATTGGTCTTTTCTTGGAGCACCGAGCGGCCTATCAGCTGTCCGTATAGGATGACGGTCATGTAGACCAGCATTTCAAAGGAAAGGACGGTCAGGAGAATCCCGAAGTAGCCAGCCTCAGCGCCGGGGCTGCCTGCGCGCTTCACCTCGACTCGGGGGGTTTTCAAAATCCACGCGAGGACCTCGGGGTCGACGCCGCTCGCGGCGGCGCGTAGTTCGCGACAGGTCGAGGCCAGGGCGCTTTCGATCTGGCCATAGAGCTCGTAGTCGGTGCCGGTCTTGGAGATCAGAGGAAGTCGAGCTTCGTCTTCCCACCCCTCGTCCAATACCAGCGCTGCGGCGAATTTTCCGGCCAGGACCCCTTCGCGGGCGTCGTCCGCCCGATCCACCCGCATGGCCTCGAGGCCGTCGGGGGCCAAGGCTTCCGAAAGCAGGCGCAGGGCCTGCCGATCCGCCCCAACCCAGCCACCGATGAACCAGCGGCTCCAGAGCCGCCCGTTGCGGCGAGACCCGGCAGGACCGACAGGGCCAGGATGAGGATGGGCCCTAGGAGCGTCACCGCTACGAAGGCCTTGTTGGCCGCGGTGACGAGGAATTCGTGACGGGCGATGAGGAGAGCCTTATTCATCCAGGTCCGCCTCGGAGACGAGGCTCTCTCCGATCCCGCCTGCCGACTGCGGTTCGACGAGGTTCGTGAAGATCTTGTGCAGGGATGGCGCCATGAATTCGAAGCGTCGCACCTTCAGTTGTCCGGCGAGGGCGCGAAAGAGATCGTCTGGATCGGAGCCGTTCGCCAATTCCGCCTCTAGCCAGCGCGGGTAGCGCCTGAGGCCCTCCACGCAGGCCAGTCCCTCGACGAAGGCTGCGTCGCCATCGTACTCTACCTGCACGACATTCCTCCCATGGCTGGCCTTCACCTCGGGAAGGGTGCCCGAGATGAGTTCTCGACCCTTGTCGATGAGGAGTATCCGCTCGCAGAGCTTCTCGGCTTGCTCCATGATGTGGGTCGAGAAAATGACAGCTACACCGCGGTTCTTGAGTTCGAGCATCGAGTCAAGCAGCAAGTCCTGCGATGGGGGGTCGAGACCCGAGAATGGTTCATCGAGGATGACGAGTTCGGGCGAGTGGATCACCGACCCGATGAACTGGATTTTCTGAGCCATGCCCTTCGAGAGCTCGTCGATCTTTCGATCCTTCCATTCGAGCATGCCAAAGCGCTCGAGCCAGGCAATCATGGCCTTACGAGCGCTGTCCCCTACCATGCCCTTGAGCGCGGCGAGGTAGAGGAGCATGTCTTCGACCTTCACCTTGCGATAGAGTCCCCGCTCCTCCGGGAGGTAGCCGACTCTTGCCTTGTCGGTCTCCGCGAGAGGCCTACCGGCGAGGAGGATCGCGCCGGAATCCGGCGCGATGATGTTCATGGCCATGCGTATGGTCGTGGACTTGCCCGCCCCGTTGGGTCCGATGAGGCCGAAGATCTCTCCGCTGCGGGCGATGAAGGAAAGGCCGGCAACGGCCGTGATATTGTCGAAGGATTTTCGCACCTCGCAGACCTCAAGCATCTCGCCCGCTCCTTCGCGCGACGGGAACGCGGGACGGCTGTACACCGTCCCAATCGGGAGGACAGTCCATCTCGGGACTACAAATCGACGCGATTCGCGACAAGATCGAGGCCACGATGGATTAAGAGGCTCGCGAGAACGAGGGCGCCAGCGAGCCAGATCGAATCCGCCCCTGGGACGGGGGGCAGGACGGCAAAGGAATAGTCGGGCAGGATCGCCGGAGCAAGGACTGTCTGGGCATAGAGACGGAGAAGAATCATCGTCACGGAGATCGCTGCGGCGACTGCGACGAGAGGACATGCGACGAGAGCGAGACCGATTCCGATGAGGACCGGGGGAACGACCCCGAAAGATGTCAGGATGACCGAAAGGCAATGTCGGGCGAAGAGCCAAGCGCGTCCCGCTTCAACGTCTGCGGCGTCGATCGGAGGCCTTCCGCTGAAGATCATGTCGGCGATGGCCCAGGCAAGAAGACCGAGCAGCGCAGATCCGAGGATTCCGAGCATGCTGAACATGGTTGCCTTGCCGGCGACATAGCTGGACCGGCTAACCTGTTGTGTGAGAATCGTTTCGATGATCCCCGTCTTCAGATCCCGCTGCACCGAAGCCGCCGCCATGACGGAGATGATGATTGCGAGGACCGCCCATGGTTCCTTGAACGCGTAGGAAGCGTAGGTGACGTTCATCGGCATCGAGCCTTCGCCGAGGCTCCCGACACGGCCCAGGTGGAGAAGGAGGGCATAGATGGCGAAAAGGATGAAATAGAAGGACCAGGAGAGGATGAATGATCTGTCGCGGCCTAGTCTCCGGCTTTCGAAGCGAAGCATGGCTTTCATGTTTTCCCGGCCTCCCCGAGAAGTAGCGAACGGAGGCGCGACGCCTCGAGATCCTTTCCGGTCGCCTCTGCAACCAGACGGCCGTTGCGAAGGATCAAGGCCCTGTCCGCCGTCCGTTCGACCATTTCGAGATAGTGCGTCGAGAACAGCACCGCTGTCCCGTCCTCCCTCGCTCTTTTCGCGAGGTCATGTTCGAGGCGCTCGAGAGCTTCGATGTCTAGTCCGTTCGTAGGTTCGTCAAGCACCATCAGGGCTGGACGCGAATGGGCGGCAAAGAGCTCGAAGGCGAGCCTGCATCTCATCCCGTGCGAATATTCCCCGATGCGCTTGCGGCCGGCTTCGTCGGAACCGGTGGCTTCCATGGCGGCAGAGGTTCCCGCCCTGCGTGGAGCCTGGCTCCTTTCCCAACCGCCGTTGAGATCGGCGATGAGCCTGCTGTTGCCCCGCTCGTCGAATTCCTCGAACAGTCGCGGATCGTCGAAGAGGAACATGGTGTCGTGCGAGTCTCCCGGCCCCCGTCGAAGTTTTCGTTCCCTGAAGTAGAGTTCGCCGGAAAAACTGACGATGAGCCCCGCGAGTATCCTGAAGAGCGTGGATTTCCCAGCCCCGTTCAGACCGAGGACGGCGGTTACCGAACCAGGTTCGAGGACGAAGTCGATCTCGCTGAGCGCCGAGATCCGACCGTAGGTCTTCGTGATGCCGCGGCATTCGAGAAGGCGCATCATCGCACTATCCTTCATAGCCGGGCGGAGAGCATGCCCCTGCGAGGCGATTGAGGTGTCTCAAACGCCGCCTCCGTAGAGACGCAGTTCACCCCCGAGCCCAGAGCCTTCGAGAAGGCGCTTCGCGTCGAGATAGAATCCGAAATGGATAAGACCCAGCCTGAGCGTGCCGAAGACAGTCATAGTGACCTCGACGCCGCACCCGATGGCGAGGGCGGAGCGTCCGCGGAAATCGCTCATCGCGTCCAGGGAGGCGAACAATCCGGGCTGATAGAGAGGTATCCCCTCGAAGGAGGGGGTGACGTAGCCGATACCCAGGGCGGCGCCCTGGTTGCCGTCGCCTGATGGCATGAAGGGGGCGCCGATAATCTTTTTCCTGAGCTGGGCGAGATCGGTCGACATTCTCCTGCCCGCGACCACGGGGAAAACCGCGTATTCGTCCAGGAGCAGGAGGCTGCTCCATTGCGAGGCCGAACTCCCTCCCGCCCAGGCCGAAAGCGTCAGTTTGTCTTTTTCTAGAAGGACATCGCCGAGGCTCGCATCGAAGGCGGCGGCACCCTCCACGCCCCCGTCTCCATCGAGGGTAAGGAGGGCGCCCGCCGCCATCTCGATCTTGCCGCTCAGGCTTTCGTACCTGGCAATCGTCAGCGGTCCGGCACTGAAGGTTCTCGCGGCTAGCGGGGCAGTCTCGAGCCCGAGCGAGCCCTGCAGGCCGAGGACGAGGGTAGAGCCGTCGGTCCGGAGGAATTCATGGCCCAGCTCGAGGGCGAGGCTGAGAGGAAGGAGATTCACCGATGCCGAGATCTCATCGAGGGGATAGGGGCGCCCCATCCAATCGACCATGACGGATAGCTTGTTCACAACGAAGGATTGAGGGAGGGAGAGGGACTGGTCGAACATCGCGTAGTAGGGAGCGAGGTAACCTACGCTGATCCGGTGCCTATCGTCGGTCGTCGCCTCGAGGGTTTCGATGACGGGCCGGAAATCCAGAGAAAATCCGTAGGCCGGGCTGACTTGGCCGCGGAATACCACGAGGGTTCCTTCCGGCCGCTCCTGCATAGAGAAATCGACGGCCCGATAGCGGTACTTCGCCGAGAAAAGGCTTTTTGCGGCCGCGATCTTGACCATCGACAGAGGTCTTCCCACGCCAGCCGCGGTCAGTATTTCCTTGTCGGAGATGGGCTCTTCCTTCCCTCCAGTGGCGATGGCGAGACCGATGAGTCTCGGGTGCTCCAGGACCGCGATCACGAGGCCTTCTCCAGGCGTTCGCTGCGCCACCACCGACTCGAACCAGCCGCTGTCCAGGAAGGCGGCGACAGTCGCCTCGATGTCGACGGAGCCTCCGGTCCAGGCCACGAGAGCATCGAGGGCAGCCTCGGGCACCAGCCTCGCCCCTTGGTAGTTCACCTTGTCCTGTGCCGTCGCGAGGCCGATGGTGAGAGCGCACAACGAGAATATCGCCAGGATGCGGGCGGGGAACCTCACCTGGAGTCCTCGACTTTCGTGAACGTGAGTGTCTTGCCGCGGAGGCTGTAGAGCACATAGCCGGCGCCGGCCTTCGAGACGAAGATACTATCCGATACGCGAAGGTCGAGGGGCAGGCGCAAAGTCCGAACGAGCCGCGAGCGCGTGCCCTCGTACTCAAGCAGGGCTCTCGCGGCGACATTCACTACTACGATCCTCCGATCCTGGCCGGACGAAACCTTGATGAAGGTGGAGTTGAGCATTCCAGCTAGATCAGCCGACTCCAGCAAGGTGGTGGCGGAAACCGGGGCCTTCTCCGTCCTGGCAGTGGAATCGATGCTTTGTGAATTCTGTATTTGGCCGGGAGTCTTCTCGAAGGCGATCTTGACCGGATCGTAGACGTAGGACTGGAGGCGGAATTTATAGCTCCTCTTGGTCATGAGGTCGATGATCGCTCCCGCAATGTCGATGGTGCGAATCACGACGCTCTTGTCGCCGTCGGTCCCAGCGGCCTCGAAGGCGCAGACCCCGTTAGCGAGCGGGAGTTCGTCGAGCGTCTGCTTTTTCAGCGGTATGGGGGTCAACGTGCGCCCCTGCAATCTATCCGGGACCTTGAAGAACGTCGCCACGAGATTGGCCGAGGTCGATCGGGAGGAGGAGCCGAATTCCAGGGAGAGGACGGCCAAAATCGTCGAACCGTCGCTGGCGCGGTTGAAGGTGAATCCGACCGGATCCCAAAGCACCCCCGGGTAATCGGATACATAGTCGCGCACGATCAGGGCGCTCTCTTCCAGGCGATCGGTCCTGGCGAGTTTGATGACGCCGTCCTTCAAGTAGGAGATCTCGGCGATGCCGTCGCGATCTATATCAAGAGCCTCGCAACGAGGTGAGCCGATGCTCACGGTGTCCTCCCCGGGCATGAAAAGCTGCGTTCCCATGAGATTCAGTAGTGCTCTGGGGGATTCTCGAGCGATCAGGCGCTTTTTCGAGTCCTTGTAGGCGTAGAGTCCATCCTGGTCAAACCAAACGGGGTAGGCTTTACCATCGCGGTCCTTGGCGAAGAAGGCCCGGAGCGATCGTGGGCGGTTGACGACGTCGTAGCGCGAGAAGAAAAGCGAGAGATCGTAGAGCATGACCGCGCTCATATCCGGGGCCCGCAGGTCGATTGCCGAGATCCCGCTTTTCATAATTAATACTAAATCTTCATTGTGGTCGCCGACGACATCGGCGACGTCCACTCCCGTAAGCTCCGGGAAAGGTCCTAGTTCCGCGGCCTTTCGGCCGTCCTTGAACACCAGCAGGAGGTTGTTCGCATCGACGACGATCAGAGTGTCTGCGACCATCCTTTCGTACACCGGCGTCGCCGCGAGGATGAAGGTCCACGGCGAAGCATGGAGCGCGGCATTGGCGACGGTCATCAGGCAGACGAGGCCGATCGATGCCCTCGTCCGCGATGGTCGCCGGGGATTGCTCCTACCCATCTTGGCGTGCCGCTATTTTGCGCCTGTAGCGCTCAGCCAGGCGTTCCGCCGCCACGGCGAGGGAATCCCTCCGGGCCTCGCCTTCGATCTCGAGCAGGATATCCCCCGTCGTTCGCCGCCGCCAGGCTTTGCGCGCGAAATTGAGGTTCATTTCGGAGATCAGGTAATACTGGATCATCGTGATCCGATCGAAGAAATCGAGATGAATCGGAAAGATTTTCGTGCCATCCAGCTGATCGAGTGCCTTCTGGACCGCCGAATTGGGCGTCCCTCCCGACGGCTTTTCGTTCCACAGGATGATGGATCTGGCATGGATGGTCCGCGCGTTTCCGAGGCGGTTCCCGTCCATTCCCCGGTAAAGGAGGAAACGCCTCACGGTTTCGAGATAGTCGATGATGATACGATCGAAGGCCAACATGCCTTCACGGCGCAATTGACGCTGCCTTTTCTCGAGATGGAGTGCGATGGCACCGCCCTCGCGGTAGGCCGTGAAGTAGCTCGCCTCGCCTTCCACGGAGAATACCCGCGCGCTGAATTTCGTATGCAGAACCAAGATACCGGTGAGGGGAACAAGGAACAGGTTATACGCGCAGAAATCCTCAAGCTCCACGAGCCGTGTGGCCAACCCGTCGAAGTCCCGCAGGAACGCGCGATGGACCTGGGAACGGCCGAAGGTGAAAACCGTAGACACGTGAAGGGCGGCTAGAAATCCCTTCATGTTTTCCGTACGATCGGCGCCGAAGTCGGCACTCCTACAGAAGAGCGCGGCCTGGTCATCTTTGCCCTTGATGCGCTCGGGAAGCAGGAAGGACGGGTCGTAGATCCCGATCTTGGATTCGGCTGTGTCGAGGGCCTCTACAAGAAATTCCGCTAGATCTTCGGAGCTCGTTTGAACGAGGTCGCTTCGCTCGCAGGCGAGGGCGAGAATTCTCTTTTTCTCGATGGCGTCGTTATAGTCGAGTTCCCGGAAGCCGAAGGGCAGATCATGGAGGTATAGCGTAAGTTTGGCGGATTCCGCAGTTTGTATTATCAAGGCGGGCAGGATGCTGTCGAAATCGTACGCATGTACTCGCTCAATTGGCAGGCCGCTCAGGCGCTTCTTCATCAGATAGCAGTAGATCAGGCAATTGGTTCGATAGATATTCTCGTCGACCAGGATGTCGGAGTTGACTAGATTGAAGAATTCGTGGTCCGTGGGAAGAAAGTCGCAAATATCTTGATATTTAAATACATAGGCTTGATAGTACTTGTCTGCGACGAACATGGCCTGCGGGTTCGAATTGACAGTCTTCGCTATTTCGAAGATCGTAGGATCGAAAGCATTCTTGATTGTGTTGGAATATACGAAGCAGTCCATAAGCGATCAGCCTCCTGAAATCATGAACCCAAGCAACTTGGGCCCATGATTCCAGGCCCGAGATTGGCCGGCTATTTGAGGGCGACAGCGACGATAGCGGCTGTACCACCGACTACGATTCCCACCACAACCGGATCAGCAGAGGAGAGTCCAACGAGCTCCTCCGAGCCTTCCACCTCTTTGATCGCCGGTGCCTCGTAGCTAGTCTTGTTTGCGCTCACTTTTTGCCTCCTAGAATGGATAGTGAGTCTTGTGTTTCTATCGGTCAAGTCAATTATCGGAGGCAATGGCCGATGGATCAGAAATTTTCATATGAAAGCGCATGACTTCTGATATGGGAATAGCCGAGGGCGCTGCCCGGGATGGCCGGGAGCCGCCGAGGCCATTCGATCGGCGGCGTTTCGCTCCCATTCTTGCGATGCGGCCCCCTCAATTCGTCATTATTCCATCGGCGGCTCGGAGGCCCGAGGCCCAGGCGGCCGTGATTCCGCGGCTCGTCCCCGCCCCGTCCCCCACGAGATAGAGATGGGGCGCCGCCGCGAAGTGGCGATCGACGAAGAGGGGCCGGTTGGCGTAGAGCTTGATCTCCGGATAGTACATGAGGGTCGCGGGATGGAGGAGGCCCGGCACGATGGTGTCGAGGGCCTTCATCGACTTCCATAGGGCCTCGAGGATCTTGCCGGGGCAGGCCAGGGCCAGGTCGCCGGGCGTCGCCGAGGAGAGGGTCGGCGGGAAGTCGTAGAGGTCGCCGTTCAGCCCCGAGGCCTTGGTGCGCTTCCCGAGGCGGAAGTCGCCGACGCGTTGCACGATCGGGGCCCCGCCGCCGAGGAGGTCGGCCTGGGCGCCGAGCATGCGGGCGTAGGCCTGGCCGCTCGCGAGGGGCTCGGTGAGGGTGACGGTGCGGAGGAGGGCGAAGTTGACGAGGCCGTTCGCCGGCCTCTCGGCCGACCAGGCGTGACCGTTGACGCTGTGCCAGCGCTTGCCGTCCTCGCCCTCGTAACGTTCCTGGACTACATGGGCCGCCCTCGAGTTGGTGCAGAAGGTGCGCGTCTTCGCGGGGAAGTAGAATTTGGGATCGTAGTAGTCCTTGACGATGGGATAGCGCTCCTCGCGGGTCTCGATGCGGATCCCGATGTCGACGACGTTGTCGGTATAGGGGATGCCGAGTTCGGTCATGAGGCCCTGCAGGAAGGCGAAGCCGCCGCGGCCCGGAGCCACGACGAGGTCGCCGAAGGAGATCTCGCGCCGGTCGGTGACGACGACGCCCTCGCCGCGGCCCCCGGCCGGGTCGAGGCGGGCGGAGACCACGCGCTCGCCGAGGGAGAGCTCGGCGCCGCGCCTCGTCAGTTCGGCCATGAGGCGCTTGATGAGCTCGAGGCCGCCGTCGGTCCCGAGATGGGCCTGGCGGATCTCGAGGAGGCGGGAGCCGAGGCGCTCGGCCCTTCTGGCATAAACATTGACGTTGCGGCGCTCGAGGATGGTCGGCCGGAGGAAGGCCTCGACCCGGGCGAGGTAGGGGAGGGCGGTCCCCTCGTCCCAGGTCTCGCCGGGGAAGCCGATCGGCCAGGTGAAATTCATCTTGCAGTCGTTGCGGAGTCCGCCCGAGGAGAAGCTGTTGCGGTCGATGAGGAGGATGGACCGCGGCTTCGTCCCCTCGAGGAGTCCGAAGGCCGTCCCCAGTCCCGCCGGCCCCGTGCCGATGACGACCACGTCGAAATGATCCATGTCTCCTCCTGCCGGGCACGAAGTATAGCGGTCCCGGAAGGTCGAACCAAGGGCTGTCCCGCCGGCCGGGGATAGGCGATACTGAGGCCATGAGCGACACGACGAAGTATTTCTACGACTATGCGGAGGCCGAGTTCAACGGACGTTCCTTCAACGGCGAGTCCTTGATGGGCACCCTCGGGAAGCTCGGGTCCGAGGCGGCCGCATCGCGGGCCACCCACGAGGGCTACTCGGCCTGGTCGGTGGCCATCCACGTCGCCTGGTGCAAGTACTTCCTGGCCACCTCCCTCCTCGGGGCCGGGGGGGCGGCCGCCCTCGGCGACTTCCCCTGGGCCCACGGCGAGGACGGCTTCGGCGAGCCGGTCGAAGTGAGCGAGCGGGCCTGGAAGGAGGCTCTCGCCTATCTCGGCAAGGTGCACGCCGCCGCCGCCGCGGCGATCCGGGCCGCTGGTCCCGAGGATCTGGCGAGGACCATGCCCGTCTGGGGTATTCCCTTCGGCCAGGCCATCGCCTGGTACCTCGGCCACGACGGTTATCACGCGGCCCAGATCCGCAACATGGGCGTCCCGGGGCTGCGCGAGGTCCGGCGGGTCTGAGCGCCTCTTCCTAGAGATTCGCCTCGGTATCGGGCTCGGCCTCCAGGCTGGGGAGCTCCTCGCGGATATTGGTTTCTTCCGCCTCGTACTCCCCGCCCTCCTTGATGACGAACTTGCCCGCCTCGGCCAGCACCTTGTGGATGTGCTCCTCGTTCTCGAGGCTCAGGGCCGCGGCGGCCGCCATCGACTCCTCGATGGCCCGGGCCGCGCGGTCGATGCCCCCCATGCCCTCGGCGATCTCGCGGCTCAGGGCGAGGAGGCGGCCCATCTCGTCCCTGACCGAGCGTCCGCCGTCGGACATGCCGCTCGAACCCGAGCGGATGCGCTGGGTGACCGCGTTCATGTGGCCGAGGGCTTCGAGGATCTGGCCGGAGCCCGTGCTCTGCTCGCTCATCGCGTACTCGATCTCCTTGCGGAGCCCGTCGAGGCCGCGGATGAGATCGAGGATGCGGATGAACTCGGACTCCGCTCCCGCCGAGGTGCCCACCATGCCGTCCACGGCGGCCTTCACCGCCTTGAGCTCCTTGCCCGTGGCCTTGGCCCGCGAGGCGGACATCTCCGCGAGCTTGCGGATCTCGTCGGCGACGACCGAGAAGCCGGCCCCCGCCTCGCCCGCGTGGGCCGCCTCGATGGCCGCGTTCATGGCCAGGAGATTGGTCTGGCTCGCGATGCCCGCGATCACCTGGTTGGTCTCGAGGAGGGACTCCGAGCGCTCGGCGATCGCGCGGATGCTGCTGGTGAGGGCGCCGATGCTCGTCCTGCCCGTGTCCGAGGCGCCGAGGAGGCTCTCGAAGTTGGAGCCGAGGCGCTCGACGCTGCGGCCGACCGAGGCGATGTTCGCCACCATCTCCTCGATCGAGGCGCTCGATTGGGTGATGGCGGTGCTCTGCTCCTCGATGAGGCCGTCCATCCCCTCGATGGCCTGGGTGATCGACTCGACCTCCGCGGTGGCCTCGGTGACGTTGGCGGCCTGGTCCTCGACCTTGGAGTTGATGTCGCGCGCCGCGCCCGCGATCTCCCGCACCGCCCGGGCCACGCTGCTCGTGCGTTCGCCCAGGGCCTCGCCCGTGCGGCCGAGGGCCCGGGCCGTGGCGCGGAGGCTCGCGACGATGGTCTCGAGCTTGTCCATGAAGGCGTTGAAGTGGACGGCCACTGAGCCCATCTCATCCCTTCCCTGCACGGGCAGCCGGCGGGTCAGGTCGCCCTCGCCGTGGGCGATGTCCTCGAGGAGGGTGGCGCTGAGCCGGAGCGGCCGGATGATGGGTCGCGTGAAGAAGAAGACGAAGAGGAAGAGGGCGAAGAGGGTGCCGCCGCCGCCCGCCGCCATGAAAAGGAGGATGCGGCGCTGGGTCTCGATCAGGGTGGCGAGGGGCACGTAGGAGACGAGGGCCCAGTGGATCCCTCCGTCGCCGATGCGGACGGGCGCGGTCGCGCCCAGGGTGTCCGAGCCAAGGTAGGTAGAGGTCGAGCGGAAGTCGAGCCTTGTTCCGTTGCCCACGGCGCGGGCCAGGGGCTCGAGGGCCTCGCCGGCCAGGTCGCCCTCGGTTTCGTGGATGGACTTCCCGGTCCTCGTCGCGTCCATGTGGGCGAGGATGGCTCCCGAGCCCGAGTAGAGGGCCGAGAGACCCTCCTTGGTCGAGGTGTTGACGTTGACGATGCGGCTGAGGCCCGAGAGCGTGATCTCGATGCCCACGGCGCCGATGAAGCTGTTCCCGGAGCGGATGGGGGCGAAAATGGTCGTGGTGAAGTCGCGGCTGCCCACGGAAAGGAGGGGCTCGGTGGCCCCGGACCTGCCGAGGCGGCGCGCTTCGGAGTACCAGAAGTTGTTGTCGAGGTGGCCGATCGCTTCGATGCCGAAGCCGCCCTCCTTCCGCGTCAGCCGGGCAGTGAAGCGACCCTCGGCGTCCGCCAGGGTCTGGTTCCGGCTTTTCGCGTCGGCCCCGTCCCAGGCTCCCGGCTCGAAGCCGAAGTCGACGGCGATGAATTCCTCGCTGCTCCCGAGAACGCTCGCGGCGAGGGCGGCTCCCAGAGCCCGTCCGCGCTCCGGCCCGGCCTGGAGGCTCGAGAGGAGGCTGGCGGTGCTCTGGGCCGCCTGGACCGCCGCTCCGAGGTGCCCGCTCACTTCGCCGGCCTTGGTCATGGTGAGGTCCATGGTCCGTTGGGCGGCCAGACCTTCGACCACGCTCCGCGTCTGCATGTACATGAAGCCGATCATGAGGGGGAAGGCGACGAGGAGGAGACCGAGGATGGGCACGAGAAGCTTCGTGCGCATGGAAAGATTGCGGAACATGTCGCCTCCGGAAGAGTCTCGCGCCCTTTGTTCCGATCTATCGATACCGAAGGACGTCGCCCCCGATTATACGGCGACCCGCCGCGGTGGTCGAGGGAGGAGGAGGGGGAGGGCCCGCTTCATTTCGAGGTCTTTCGCAGGAGTTGGCGGGCCCGCTCGGCGGCCTTCACGACGGCCTTGATCAGGGTCACGCGCAGCCCGCCCTCCTCGAGTTCCAGGATGCCGTCGATGGTCACGCCCGCGGGGGTCGTCACCATGTCCTTGAGTTTGGCCGGGTGCTCCCCCGTCGCGAGGACGGTCTTGGCCGCGCCGAGGACGGTCTGGGCGGCGAGCTCGGTCGCCACGGCCCGGGGCAGGCCCAGCTTCACGCCCCCGTCGGAGAGGGCCTCGATCACGATGTAGATGTAGGCCGGCCCCGAGCCCGAGAGGCCCGTGACCGCGTCCATGTGCTCTTCCTCGAGGACGATGACCCTGCCCACCGAGCCGAAGAGGCGCCGGGCCCAGTCGAGGCGTTCGGGCGGCACCGAGGCCCCGGGCGAGAGGACGGTCATGCCCTCGCGGAGGGCGACGGCGAGGTTGGGCATGGCCCGTATGACGGGCTGCCCGTGGGGGAGACGGCCCTCGAGGTAGTCGAGGCCGACCCCGGCTGCGGTGGAGATGACGAGCTGGCCGGGATGGATGCCCGCCCCGGCCGCCTCGAGGGCCTCGCCCAGGTCCTTGGGCTTGACCGCGAGGATGAGGGTATCCGACTCGGCCGCCACGAGGCGATTGTCGAGGACGGCGCGGATCCCGAGACGGCGCTCGAGATCCTCCTTGTGTACGACGGACTTCACCGAGAGGATGAGCTCCTCGCGGCTGGCCAGGTCGGCCGCCAAAATCCCCTGGACCAGGGCCTCGCCGATCTTGCCCGTCCCGATGATCCCGATCCTCGCCGCCATGTCGACCTCCCCGGGGCCAGGCCCCGGGGGGAGTATAACCTCCCCGGTGCCGCGACAGGAGGTGGTTCCGCGATCAGCCTCGGAGCAGGATCGCGAGGAGGGCGGTCCAGGCGCAGGCGACGAGGAGGAAGAGGAGGAGAGGAAGGGCGAAGCGCCGGAAGACGGCCAAGAGGCCCGCGCCGAAATGCCGGGCGGTGACGACCAGGCAGACATGGAGGGGGGAGAGCATCATGCCCGCGTAGCCGAAGGCCCAGGCGAGGACGAGGGCCGCCTCGGCGGGAAAACCACTTCCCGCGGGGAAGAGGCCGAGGACGATCGGAAAGGCGATGCCGACGTAGGCGAAGCCGACCCCGGTGACGAGACCCGAGACGAAGGGAAGGACGGCGGCGACCGCGAGGGGAGGGATGCCCCAGGCCTTGAGCTCCGCCGAGCCCGCCCCGGCGATGCCCCCGGCCTCGAGGAGGGCCGCGAAGACGCGGATGCCAGCGATGACTCCGACCAGGCTCAGGACCGAGGGGCTGAGGGCGCCGCGGAACACCTTGAAGCCGCCGCCGGCCAGGGCCACGTAGAGGGAGGCCACGGCCACGCCGCCCAGGGTCGGGAGGTAGCGGCCGATCACGGCGACCGCCTTTTCAGAGAGCCCGAGACCGGGGAGGAGGGCGGTGCAGAGCCTGTCGAGGAGGAGGTAGAAACCGAGGAGGAGGGCGAGGGGGAGGAAGCCCCGGAGCTCGCCGAGACGGCTCCGGAGGGGAGCCCGGTCGGCGCGGAGGGAGGGCGGGGCGCCCCTCGTCACGCCCCTCCTGAACACGAAGATCTGCCCGAGGACGAGGAGGGTCACGAGGGAGTAGAGATTGAGGACGATGAGCCGCGAGGTGGAGAGGCCGGAGAAGACGCTCACGAGGATGAAGGAGGGGTAGAGGGGCCAGGTGAGCTCGAGGACGTGGCGGAACCAGTAGTTGATGGCCGAGAGGCCGTCGCCGCCCTGCTTCCTTTCGGGATCGAGGGCCTCCACGAGGGGGGCCGAGAGGATGGCCCCGCCGGGCATGGGAAGGGTTCCGATGAGGAGGGGCGTGAGGGCGAGGGAGGCCCGCGGGGCCGGGGCCACGAGGCCGACGGCCCTGCTGAAGGCCGCCAGGGCCCCCGATGCCTTCATCGCCGCCGAGAGCATCATGATCGCCGTCACGAGGACGAGGAGGAGGAGGGCGTCGGGGTCGAGGAGCTCCTCCACGGAGGTCCTGAGGATGGCGAGGGGCGAGAGCCCGCGGAGGAGAGCGAAGACCAGGCCGCCGGCGAGGGCGGCCAGCCCGAGATGGACGTTCTTCGCGGTCGCCGCGACGACGAGGGCGAAGACCAGGGCCACGAGGGCCAGGACGGGGATTCCGGAAAGCGGCATGGGTTCCTCTGTGGGGGCGCTGATGTCGAAGCCGGCCGAGAGTATCCCACATCGCCGGCCCGGCGTCAGCCGGCCCGTGGTATAGTCCGCGCAGCACGGAGGAAGGAGGGCGGGGCGGATGATCAGGATTCTCGTCGTGGTGCCCTACGGCGAGCTGGACGGGCTGGTGCAGGCCCACCTCGCGGCCATAGACATCCGGGATCTCGAGATCGAGGTGGTGCACTTCATCGGCACGGGCCAGGAGGTCGCGGGCAGGGGCGACGCCGACATCGTCGTCGCCCGGGGCATGACCATGAAGGCTCTGGCCCGAGCCAACCCCGGCGTCCACCCCGTCGAGATACCCATCACCGCCGGCGACCTCATCGCAGCCCTCTGGAGGCACCGCGATACCCACGGCGCCAGACCGGTGGGCATCGTCCTCACCGACACCGGGATCTGCGATCCCGACCAGCTCCGCGATCTCACCGGCATCCCCATCCACTTCCGCAAGTCCGAGAACGAGACCGAACTCGTCGACTCGGTCTCGGAGCTCTCGCGGCTCGGGATCGGCCACTTCATCGGCGGCTCGACCCTCTGCCGCCTCTGCGCCGACCTGGGCCTCGCCCACGTCCACATCAAGTCGGGCGAGGAGGCCATCACCCAGGCCCTCGGCCAGGCGGTCGCGGCGGCCCGCGCCCTCAATCGCGAGCGGACGAGGGCCAAGCTCGTCGCCACCGTCCTGGACAGCGCCGAGGATGTGATGTTCGCCGTGAGCCGCGACGGGGCCGTGATCGCGGCCAACTCCCAGGCCTCGGCCCTCCTCCTCCACGACCGGTCGCGGAACCTCGAGGGCGCCCTCCTGGCCGAGCTCTCGCCCGAGCTCGCGCGCGAGGCCGCCCTCCCGGCCCAGGGGGGCGCCGAGCGCCTCATGACGGTCGGCGACCAGGTCACTCTCGTGAAGACGGCCCCCATCGCGGTCGACGGGGAGAGGCTCGGCGTCCTCGTCACCTGCCGGAACGCGGACGCCCTCCGCGAGGCCGAGCGCAAGATCCGCAAGGAACTCGGCAAGAAGGGCCTCGTCGCCCGCTACGACTTCGGCGACCTCATCACCGCGAACGCCGCGATGAAGGCCCTCGAGGCCGACGCCTACAAGTACAGCCAGGTGGACTCGAGCGTCTTCATCATCGGGGAGACGGGCACGGGCAAGGAGCTCTTCGCGCAGAGCATCCACAACGCCTCGACGCGCCGCACCCAGCCCTTCGTCGCCGTCAACTGCGCCGCCCTCCCCGAGCCTCTTCTCGAGAGCGAGCTCTTCGGCTACTCAGAGGGGGCCTTCTCCGGGGCGGCCAAGGGAGGCCGGGTCGGGCTCTTCGAGCTCGCCCACAGGGGCACGATCTTCCTCGACGAGATCGGCGAGATGCCCCTCAGCCTCCAGGCCAAGATCCTGCGGGTCCTCCAGGAGCGGGAGATCCGCAAGGTCGGCGGCGACGCGGTGGTGCCCGTCGACGTGCGCATCGTCTCGGCCACCAACATCGACATCCTCGAGCGCGTGCGGAGGGGCGCCTTCCGCGAGGACCTCTACTACCGCATCAACCTCCTCAACCTCGCCATCCCTCCCCTCAGGCGGAGGCCCGAAGACATCGAGCTCCTCTTCCGCCACTTCGTGCGCAAGCGCGCCCTGGACGGGGGCCGGCCCCTACCCAGCATCGGCGAGGGGGTCGGGGAGGCCCTCCGCGCCTACTCCTGGCCCGGGAACATCCGAGAGCTCCGCAATTTCGCCGAGCGCCTCGTCATCCTGAACGAGGCCGCCCTGATCGACTGCCCGACCGTGGAGGCCGCCCTCGAGCTCTGCGGACTCGGCGGCTCCTGCGAAGGGGTTTCGACCTCCGCGGGCGCGACTGTCCCTCCTCCCCGCCCCCCTCGCCGCGTCCCGAGGCGGGAGGAGGGGAGGGGGGGACTCGCCGCCGCTCTGGCCGGAAGCGGCCTCGACATGGCAGCCTATGCGGCCAGTCTCGGCATCAGTCGCACCACCCTCTGGCGTCGCCTCAAAAGGGAGGAAGAGGAGGGTTGAGGCTGAGGGCGGCGGGGGTATGTTTCAACTATGAAACATATGAAACAGGTGTTGCAGTGTTTCAGTGTGCAGTTGAAACATGAAAGCTGACAGAGCTAGAATCGAGAATGGCTGCACGGAATTTTCCCGAAGGGAATTCGCTCTTTCCTTGAAAGAAATTACCCAAAATAATCTGAATTTGAAAGACGGTTTCCCCTCGATTGGCACAGTACTTGCTTTCAAGCGGCCATGCTGATCCCATATTCCACTCCGAGGAGGGACTGACACCATGGCAGACCTTCCGACAATCGGCATCCTTCTCGGCGACGCCTCGGGCATCGGCCCCGAGCTCGTGGCCAAACTCGCGGCGGCGCGCTTCTTCGAGGAGCTCTGTCACCCCCTCGTCATCGGCGACCGCCGCGTCCTCGAGCTCGGCCGGCGCATCGCGGGGGCGGACTTCGCGATCCGCTCCGTGGCCTCGGCCGACGAGGCGGACTCGGGGGACGGAATCCCGGTCCTCGACCAGGGCGACCTCGACCCGGAGCGCGACTTCAAGGTGGGCGAACTCAGCATGAAGAGCGGGGCGGCGACCATCGCAGCGATCCGGAAGGCCGTGGAGCTCTGGAAGGCCGGGGCGATCGCGGGCTTCTCCTTCGCGCCCCTCAACAAGGCAGCGATGAAGATGGCCGGCAGCCGCTTCGAGAGCGAGCACCATCTCATGGCCGAGCTCTTCGGACACACGGGGCCCTTCGGCGAGATCAATGTCGTCGGCGACCTCTGGACGACGCGCACGACGAGCCACATCCCCATCAAGGACGTGAGCGCCAACCTGACGCTCCGGAGCATCGGCCGCGCCATCCGCCTCGCCGACACCTCGCTCAAGGCCTCCGGCATCGCCCGGCCCCGCCTGGCCCTGGCCGCCCTCAACCCCCACGCGGGCGAGAACGGCCATTGCGGCCGCGAGGAGCTCGACGTGATAGCCCCGGCCATAGCCGAGGCCCGGGTCGAGGGCATCGACGCGAGCGGCCCCTATCCCTCCGATATCCTCTTCATCAAGGCCTTCGCGGGCGAGTTCGACGCCGTCGTCACGATGTACCACGACCAGGGCCAGATCGCGCTCAAGCTCAAGGGTTTCGACGAGGGCATCACCATCGCGGGCGGGCTGCCGGCGCCCATCGCGACCTGCGGGCACGGCACCGCCTACGACATCGCCGGGCGGGGCGTCGCGAAGACCGGCGCCCTCGCCAACGCCATCAAGATGACCTGCCGCATGGCCAAGCACCTCGCGGCGAAGGAAGGTAGCGTATGAGCGAGACGAGTGGGACGAAAAGGGCGGCGCGCCGCTTCGGCGTCGAGCAGGCCATCCCCCTGGCGGCGGCCACCGTGGCCCTCTTCTTCCTCTGGCTCGGACTGACCAAGTACGGCTTCTGGAGCGACCAGCGCGGGCCCCTGCCCGGCTTCGTGCCCGTCGTCGTCTCGGCCGGCATGCTCCTCGTCTCGGCCCTCGCCTTCCTCTTCTCCTGGAAGGAGAAGGCGCCGACCTGGCCCAGGGAGAGCTGGGCCGTGGTGCTGAGCGGTGCCCTCATCATCGCCGGCACCGCGGTGATCGGCCTCCTGCCGAGCGTCGCCATCTATCTGGTCGTCTGGCTGCGCCTCTACGAGAAGTGCTCGTGGAAGACCACCTTAATCACCTTCACCGTCATCATGGCGATCGTCATCGGCTGCTTCGTGCTCTGGCTGGGCGTGCGTTTCCCCCAGGGCCTGATCCTCGATGCGATCCTCCGGAAATAGGGGCGTCCAATGGAGAATTTCGGTCACCTGCTCGAGGGTTTCTCGGTCCTTCTCACCTTCCAGAACCTGGGCGCCACCCTCCTCGGCTGCGTCCTCGGCCTCATCATCGGCGCCATGCCCGGCATAGGCTCCCTCGCCGGCTGCGCCCTTCTCCTGCCCCTCACCTACGCCTTCAATCCCACCACCGCCATCATCATGCTGGGCGGCCTCTATTACTCCAACATGTACGGCGGGGCCTTCAGCGCCATCCTCCTCAACATACCCGGCGACAGCCCGGCCATCATGACGACGCTGGACGGCTATCCCATGGCCACGGTGAAGAAGCGGCCCGGCCAGGCCCTCCTCACCTCCAACATCTCCTCCTTCATCGGCGGCGCCATCGGCATGGTCATTCTCACCTTCATGGGGCCTGCGCTCGCGGATGTCGGGCTGAAGTTCGGCCCCGTGGAGATGACCGCCCTCCTCCTCGTCGCCCTCACCTCCATCGGCTGGCTGGTCGGCGAGAACCCCACGAAGGCCCTCCTCCTCACGATGTTCGGCATCCTCGTCGCGAGCGTCGGCATGGACACGCTCTCGGGCAGCCCGCGCTACGATTTCGGCAACATCTACCTCCTCGGGGGGATCCCCTTCACCGCCTTCGTCATCGGCCTCGTGGGCTTCTCCCAGGTCATCCTCCTCATGGAGGAACGGAAGGTGATACCGCAATTCGTCACCGACAAGCTCACCCTGCGGGGCTCCATGGTCACCGGCCACGATGTGAGGCGGATGCTGATGCCCTCGATCCGCGCGGGCTTCCTCGGCACCTTCATCGGCGTCCTTCCCGGCGCCGGAGCCACCGCCGCGTCCATCATGGCCTATTCGGCCCAGAAGTCCTTCAAGAGCGAGGAAAAGCTCGGTACGGGGGCCATCGAGGGCCTGGCCGCCTGCGAGTCGGCCAACAACGGCGCAGCGGCCGGAGCCTTCGCCCCTCTCCTGGCCCTCGGCATCCCCGGCTCGGGAACGGGGGCCGTCCTCCTCGGCGGTCTCATGATGTGGGGCCTCAACCCCGGGCCCATGCTCTTCAAGAATTCCCCCGACTTCGCCTGGGGCCTCATCGCCTCCCTCTTCCTCGCGAACTTCCTGGCTCTCGTGATCTCCTGGGGCGTCATCCCCTTCCTCATCAAGATCCTCTCGGTGCCGACCAAGCTCCTGATTCCCTCCATCACCGTCATCTGCGTCGTGGGTTCGTACAGCACGGAGAGCTCGATGTACGGCGTCATCGTCATGTTCCTCTCCGGCGTCCTCGGCTACGTCATGCAGAAGAGCCGGTACGCCACGGCGCCCCTCCTCCTCGCCTTCGTCCTGGCCCCGATGCTCGAGTCGAACATGAGGAAGTCCTTCATCATCTCGCGGGGTTCGATCGACATCTTCTTCCAGAAGCCGATCTCGGTGGCCCTCCTCTCGGTCCTCCTCGCCATTCTCCTCTTTCCCGTAGTCCGTTTCCTGCTGGTCAAGGCGGGGCTCCTCAAGCCCGGGGCCAAGGCCGCGTGATGCATCCCGGCAGCCCGGCGTGGACTTGGGTCCGCGCCTTGAACATTGAAGTTTCCAGAAGGAGCAAGTCATGAGGAAGTCGGTACTCGTACTCGCGCTGGCCCTCGTCGTCCTGGCGATGGTCCCCCTCGCCGCTCAGAAGGCCTTCGCGCCCGCGGCGAACATCGAGTGGTGGGTCGCCTCGAGCCCGGGCGGCGGCTCGGACATCTTCACCCGCATGATCGGCGACATCATGACCCGGGAGAACCTCGCGGGCGGCAAGACCATCCTGGTCGCCAACAAGACGGACGGGGGCGGCGAGGTCGTGCGCCTCGCGGTGAGCAAGGTGCCCGCGGGCGTCACCTCGAACCACACCATCCTCACCTTCAACTCCGGCGATCTCATGCCCATGGTGAAGAACACCGCCAACCGCCTCGAGAATTTCCAGCCCCTGGCCATGATGGCCGTCGACAAGCAGCTCGTCTACATCGGCGAGCAGTCCAAGTACAAGACCTTCGCCGAGGTCATCGCCGCCGTGAAGGCGGGGCAGCCCATCACCATGGCCGGCTCCAAGGGCGACGACGTCATGACCTACGAGCTCCTCATCAGGGAACTCGGCTTCACCCAGATGCAGTTCGCCTACATCACCAACGACGCCACCTCCGGCGCCATCACGTCCATTCTCGGCGGTCACGTCGACCTGGTCATCTCCAAGCCCGCCGCCGCCGACCAGTACGTCGTCGCAGGCAAACTCAAGCCCGTTCTCGCCCTCTCCAAGACGCGCTTCACTGGCAACCTGGCGGAGGCTCCTAGGCTCTCCGAGGTCGGCGCCTACAAGGACGTCGAGTTCCCGGTCTGGCGCGGCATCGTCGGTCCGAAGAGCATGAGCCCCGAGGCCGTGAAGTTCTGGACAGCGGCCCTCAAGAAGGTCTCCGAGACCGCGGCCTGGCAGAACGACTACATCGCCAAGTACAAGCTCCAGCCCTTCTATCTCGACGCCGCTGCGGCCAAGGCCTACATGGCCGAGTTCCAGGCCACCTACATGGCCTCGCAGGGGATCGCGAAGTAATCGATCGCAATTATGAATGATCGCGGCGGTCGGGGCCCGGCCCCCCGCCGCGGTCGGTCAGGGAGGTGCTGGAGTGGTGAAGCGAGTCGCCCTCGTCCATACCGTGAAGTCCGTCCTCGAGTCCTTCGAGCCCCTGCTCAGGGCCGCGGTGGCGGGCGATCTCGTCGTGCACAATCTCCTGGACGAATTCCTCGCCAGCGACCCGGCCGAGACGGGGGTCTTCTCCGAGGTCAACAAGCTTCGCCTCGCCAACGACCTCCGCAACGCGGAGCTCACGGGGGCCGACCTCGTGGTCGTCACCTGCTCGACCCTGAGTCCCCACGTCGACGCGCTCAGGCCCGCCTTCCGCGCGACCCTCGTCGCCATCGACGACGCGATGTGCCGGAGGGCGGCTGCGACGGGCCGGAGGGTCGCCGTCCTGGCGACCGCGCGAAGCACCATCGAGCCGACCACGGCCCGGCTCCGCTCGGAGGCCCGGGCCGCCGGCCGGGACCTCGAGCTCCTGACCTTCGTCGCGGACGAGGCCTACGTCGCGATCAAGCGCGGCGAAAGGGCTCGGCACGACGCCCTCGTCGAGGAAGCGGCGCGCGCCATCGAGGGATGCGACCTCGTGGTCCTCGCCCAGGCTTCGATGGCCCACCTGGAGGGCCCGGTGTCCGCCATCTGCGGCTGCCCCGCGCTCTCGAGCCCGGGACTCTGCGTCGCCGAGATCAAGGAGAGGCTGGGGTCCTGATCCCGCCGAAGGGGAAGATCATGAGCGAAGCCGCCGGAGGGGAGGGGAGGGAATTCCCGCTCTCGCTCACTATCGCGACGCCCGGGGCCCTGCCCTCGGCCTTCGTGGTCTATCGCGAGCCTCTCGCGACGGTGTTGCCGAAGATCGCCGCGATGGGCTGGGACGGAGTGGAGCTGGCCCTCCTCGATCGCGGGCAGGTCGACCTCGCGGAGCTCAAGTCCCTCCTTTCGGACACGGGACTGGGCCTGCCCATGATCTCCACCGGCCAGGTCTTCGCCGCGGGGCGCGCTTCCTTCGCCTCGGCCGACCCGAGCACCCGGGAAAGGGCCGAGGGCATGTTCGCGGGCCTCGTGGAGGTGGCCGCCGAGTTCGGGGCCATGATCAATGTCGGCCGGGTGCGGGGCGGCGTCGAGGGCAACGGCGGCAGGGAGGAGGTGGCCGACCGCGTCGCGGATTCCCTCAGGAGGCTGGCGGCCCGCGCCAGGGCCGCCGGGGTCATGATGGTCCTCGAGCCCGTCAACCGCTACGAGATCGACTTCCTCAACTCCTGCGACGAGACCCTCGCCTTCCTCGAGGACCGGGGCCTCGACGAAGTTCTCCTCATGCCGGATGTCTTCCACATGAACATCGAGGACGCCTCCATCGAGGACAGCCTCAGGCGCAACGCGGGGCGGACCGGCTACGTGCATTTCGCCGACTCCAACCGCCGCCATCCCGGGGCGGGGCACCTCGATTTCGCGGCCCTCGTCGGTGCCCTCGGGGCCGGTGGCTACCGGGGCTGGATCGGAACCGAGATCCTGCCCCTGCCCGACCCCGACCGGGCGGCCCGGGCCGCCATCGCCAAGCTCCGGACCCTGGTTCCGGCACAGGAGAAAGATGATGACAATTGAGCATATCGGCCTGGCGGCCGACGATCCCGGGGTCCTCGCAGCCTGGTACGTCCGCTGCCTGGGCTTCCGGGAGTTCTTCCGGACGGAAGCCGAGCCTCCGGTCCTCTTCCTCGAGGACGGCTCGGGGGCGAGGCTCGAGATCTTTCCGCGCAAAGCCGGGGAGGCGCGGCCGGGCCCGGAGGAGAGGCTCTGGATCCACCTCGCCCTCGAGGTTGCCGATTTCGAGGCAGCGAGCCGGGAGCTTGAGGGGCGCGGGGTGGAATTCCTCGGGCCGCCCAAGGACGTGTTCGCGGGCGGGCGGGTCCGCTTCTTCGCGGACCCCGAAGGGAACCGCCTCCATATCGTACACAGACCGACTTCGCCCTGGTGAGGAGATGAACATGACGCTCGAAGAGAAGACCCTCGTGGAAGCCGATCCGGCGCGGAAGGCCCAGTTGGCCGCCGCCCTCGCCGCCCGCTTCAGGATCGAGATGATCGACATCCTCCACGACAAGCAGACCGGCCACTGGGGCGGCGCCTCCTCGGCCTGCGAGATCCTCACGGCCCTCTACTTCCACCGCCTCCGGATCGACCCCCGGGACCCCCTCTCGGCCGACCGCGACCGCTTCGTCCTCTCGAAGGGCCACGCCTCCCTCCTCCTCTACACCGTCCTCGCCCGCCGGGGCTTTTTCGACCCGGCCCTCCTCGCCACCTTCCGCGACCTCGACTCGCGGCTCCAGGGCCACCCCGCGATGCACAAGACCTCCGGGGTCGACATGTCCACCGGCGCCCTCGGCCACGGCCTCTCCGTAGGCCTGGGGATGGCCCTGGGCGCCCGGCTGGCCGGGAGGGACTTCCGCACCTATGTGATGGTGGGCGAGGGCTGCCTCGACGAGGGCCAGAGCTGGGAGGCCCTCATGGCCGCGGGGAAATTCCGGCCCGAGGGACTGACCCTCCTCGTGGACCTGAACGGGGTACAGCTCGACGGCACGAGCGCCGAGATCATGCCCCTGGAGCCTCTCGAGGACAAGTTGCGCGACTTCGGGTGGAGGGTCCTGTCGGGGACCCGAGACGGGCACGACATGGGCGCCGTCTTCCGCTCCTTCGAGGAGCTTGACTCCCTCGATGCCTGGCCCAGGGCCGTCGTCTACCGCACGGTGAAGGGAAGGGGCGTCTCCTTCATGGAAGGCCGGAACGCCTGGCACGGAGCTCCGGTCGACGACGCGAGTTATGCGATCGCGAGACCAGAGCTGGCGGCCGCCTACGAGCGAGCCCTGGCCGCGGCCGGGGAGGTGGCGTGATGGAGGCCCGGCCGAACGAGACCATGCGCGACGCCTTCGGGAAGCACTTGGCCGCCCTCGGGGCGGAGCGCAAGGACCTCGTGGTCCTCGACGCCGATGTCTCCTCGAGCACCAAGTCGAGCCACTTCGCCGCGGCCTTTCCCGGGCGCTTCTTCAACGTGGGGGTGGCCGAGGGCAACATGGTCGACATCGCCGGGGGCCTGGCCACGACCGGCTACCGGCCCGTGGTGAACGCCTTCGCGATCTTCCTCGCCCTGAAGGGCACGGACCAGATCCGGAACGTGCTGGCCTACAACTCCCTGCCCGTGGTCCTCGCCGGCGCCTACGGCGGGCTTTCCGACTCCTTCGACGGGGCGAGCCACCAGTCCCTCGCGGACATCGCCATCCTCCGCTCCCTCCCGGGCCTGCGGGTCATCGTGCCTTCCGACGCGGCGGAGGCCTGCCTGGCCCTGGACTTCGCCCTCGGCTGCGACGGGCCCGTCTACATCAGGCTGAGCCGCAACGTGAACCCCCCCCTCCCGCCCCGCGATCCGTCCTCGAGCGTGGCCGAGATCCGCACGCTGAGGGCGGGGAAGGACATCACCATCGCCGCCACGGGGCTCTGCGTCTCCATGGCCCTCGAAGCCGCGGCGGCCCTGGCCGCAAAGGGCCTTTCCGCGGAGGTCCTCGACGTCGCGACGATCAAGCCCCTCGACGTGGACAGCTTGGCCACCTCGGTGGCGCGCACGGGCAGGCTCGTGACCGCGGAGGAGCACAGCGTCATCGGCGGCCTCGGCGGGGCCTGCGCCGAGGCCCTCGCCGAGACCGGTCTTCCCTTCAAATTCGCCCGCGTCGGCGTCGCCGACCGCTACACCGAGTCGGGTCCCTACGCGGACCTCCTCGCCAAATACGGCATCAGCGCCGCCGCGATCGCCGCGAAGGCCCTGGCCCTCGCGTGAGCCCGGCCGCCGGCGGCCTCGGAAAAGGTGGAATCATGGACCAGAGGATAGAGAACGCGAAACGCCTCCTCGCGGACTGGAAGGGCGACTCCTACGTCTTCGGCCGCGGCGTCCTCGACAAGGTCGGCGCCCTGGCGGCGGGCCGGGGAAGGCGCGCCCTCCTCGTATGCAACACGACCTACCTGAAGCCCGTCGCCGAGGCGGTCGCCGCCTCCCTCGCGGCCGCCGGCGTCGAGCTCGCAGGCGGCCTCATCGCCCCCGACGCGGGACCGAACGCGCCCAGGGAGGATGTCTATCGCCTCCAGGGCTACATCCTGCACCTCCGGCCCGAGGTCGTCGTGGCGGTGGGGGGCGGCTCGACCATCGACGCCTGCAAGGCGGCCTGCGTGCTCGCCGCCCTCGGGGCCGCGCGCTCGCCCGAGATCGAGACCTACTTCGGCACCGGGATCGTGAGCGAGGCCCTGGCCGTGAGCGGAGGGCGACTGACTCCCCTCCTGGCCGTCCAGACCTCCGCGAGTTCGGGAGCCCACCTCACCAAGTACTCCAATGTCACCGATCCGGTGGCGGGACAGAAGAAACTCATCGTCGACGAGGCCATCGTGCCTCCCTCGGCCCTCTTCGACTACGACACGACCCGGTCCATGCCTGCCGCCGTGACGGTCGACGGGGCCCTCGACGCCGTCGCCCACTGCCTCGAGGTCTACCTGGGCATCCCCGAGGCCAAGCTTCCCCTCGCCGAGGACATCGCCCGCACGGCGATCTCGCTGGCCGTCGCCTACGGGCCGCGCGCCGCCCGGAACCCCGCCGACCTCGAAGCCCGCGAGGCGATCGGGCTCGCGACGGACCTGGGCGGCTACGCCATCATGGTGGGCGGCACGAACGGGGCCCACCTCACGAGCTTCTCCCTGGTCGACATCGCGGGCCATGGCACCGCTTGCGGCGTGATGAATCCCTACTACATCGTGTTTTTCGCGCCGGCCGTCGAAGGGCGGCTCCGCGTCGTGGGCGCCGTCCTGAAGGAGGCGGGTCTCATTCCCGAGGACCTGGGTAGTCTCGGCGGACGCGAGCTCGGGATCGCGGTCGCGCGCGGCCTCGTGGCCTTCGGCAGGTCCCTCGGGGCCCCGACCACCCTCGCCGAGCTCAAAGGCTTCGGCGAGCGGCACATCGAGCGGGCTCTCGCCGCCGCCAAGAATCCCCAGCTCGAGATGAAGCTCAGGAACATGCCCGTGCCCCTCGACGCGGCCCGGGTCGACGAGTACATGGGGCCCATCCTCCGTGCCGCCGCGACGGGCGACTTCTCCCTGATCCGGAACCTGGCGTGAGAGAAATTTCGATCCCCTTCGGCGAGAAGAGGGTCGCGGCCTTCCTGCCGAAGGGCAGCGAGATCCTCCATATGGCCGCGGTCGAGGCTCTGGCCGATCCCGCGGCCGAACTGGTCCGGGCCCTCTCCGAGCCGATCGGCGCTCCTCCGCTGGCCCTCATTGCCCGCGAACTCGTGGAAGGGCGTCGGAGGACCTCCGCACCGGGGCCCCGGGCCTGCATCGTCGTCTCGGACAGCACCCGGCCCGTGCCCTACGCCGGCCCCGGCGGCATCCTCCTCCCGATTCTCCGCGTCCTGCTCGACGCGGGTTTTCCGGCTTCGGCCGTCGACGTCCTCGTCGCCACCGGGACGCACCGACCCATGGGCCGGGACGAGCTCGCGACCATGCTCGGCCCCGAGGCCCTGGCCCTCGGGGTCCACGTCGTCAATCACGATTGCCGCGACGAGGCCAACCTCGTCGACATCGGAAGGACCTCGCGGGGTACCAGGGCGCGGATCAACCGGCTCTACGCCCGGGCCGACCTCAAGATCCTCACGGGACTCGTGGAGAGCCACTTCATGGCCGGAGCCTCGGGCGGGCGCAAGGCCATCTGCCCCGGCATCCTCGGCGAAGAGGGCACCCACGTCTTCCACTCCGCGGCCCTGATGGCCCACCCCCTGGCCCGCGACCTCGTCCTCGAGGGCAACCCCGTCCACGAGGAGTCCCTCGCGGTCGCCCGGATGGCGGGGGCCGATTTCATCGTCAACGTGACCCTGGACGGGGTCTTCCGGACCACGGGAATTTTCGCGGGAAGTCTCGAGGCCGCCCACGAGGCTGCCGTGGCGAAGCTCAGGAGCTATGTGGGCATCCCCCTGCGCGAGCCCTTCGACCTCGTGGTGACCCACGGGGGCCACGTCGGGCTCAACCACTACCAGGCGGCCAAGGCCGCGGTCGCCGCACTCGGGGCGCTGAAGCAGGGCGGGGGTCTCATCCTCGTCGCGGACAACCACGATCCCGGGCCCGTCGGCTCGGACCGCTACCGCACCCTCATCTCACTCCTCAAGCTCGTCGGGCCCGAGGCCTTCGATCGCATCCTCGCCTCCCCCGACTGGACCTTCGTGCCCGAGCAATGGCAGGTGCAGATGTGGGCCAAGGTCTTCAAGAAGATCGCGATGCGCGATTTCACCTACTTCGCGCCCCAGCTCGACGACCGGGACTGGCGCGACCTGCCGGGGAGGGACGGAGGCGCCCGTCTTTCCCCGCCGAAGAATTCCGCCCCCGACCTCGCCGACAGCGCGGCCGTCGTGGCGGGGGCCGTCCAGGCCTTCCTGACCGAGCGCGGCTTCACCTCCGCCGACCTGGCCGAGGGTCGGTGCCGCGTCGCCTATCTCGCCGACGGCCCCTATGGGATTCCTTACGCGGTCGGGGAGTCGGAGAACCCGCCGGGTCCGGTGTCCCGCCGGTAGTCCAAGCGACCTGCTGAGGCTATAGTCGCGGCGATGCCCCTCGGTGCCCCCTCCCTCCTCGCCCCCTCGCCTCTGGACCTCCCCTTCCTCTTCGAGGCCGGACGCATCCTCGACCGGCACGCCTCGGTGGTCGACGCCCTCGGGGCCCTCGTCTCCCTGGCCGCCGAGCGCGGCGGGCTGGCCGAGGGCGCCGTCGCCCTCGTCGAGGAACCGGGACGACCGGGCGGTTCCCCCCTCGTCCTCCGCGTCGCCTCCGAGCTGGCCCCCGGGCCCGCCGGCCGCACTATCGGCATGGGCGATGGACTCATCGGCAAGGTCCTCGAGACGGGGCAGGCCCGCGAAGGCCGGGATCAGAAGGGCCCCTGGTGCGCCGCGCCGACCCTGGTCCACGAGTCGGTCGTCGCGGTCCTGGCCTTCAGGGTCGGGCCGCGCTCCGGCGAGGCCGGCTCTCGGGCGAGGGCCCCCGCCGAACCCGAAGGCGCCCTGGGTCGCGTCGAGGCCCTCGCCGTCCTCCTCGGCGAAGCCCTCACCCTGCGCCGCCTCATCGCGGAGGGCGCCGGAGGGAGCGGAACCGCCTTCGGCCGTCCGGGCGAGGCCGGACTGGAGGAATTCCACGGCCCGGTCGGCGCCCTCGGCGAGGTGGCGGACCTCTACTCTATCCGCGGCGGCCTCCAGGGGCGTTCGGCGG
>Ga0334722_10000272_pt1 | contig 78947 bp, 76 predicted proteins | sample C3_bottom_MG_FD_207210 | JGI IMG/M metagenome (GOLD analysis project Ga0334722, IMG submission 207210) | Sediment microbial communities from Yellowstone Lake, YNP, Wyoming, USA - C3_bottom | ecosystem: Environmental > Aquatic > Freshwater > Lake > Sediment | place: USA: Wyoming | collected...
CGCGTCGGTCGGTTCGTCGCAAGCGCCTCCCGCCGCCGTGCACAACTCTGCACCTTCCGCAATTCGCCCGGAGTCCACTTATAAATCGGGGAAAGTTGTTCAAACAAACGGAGCCACTTGTGTTCTCAAACGGGAGCTCAGGCATGCCGCCTGATCAACAATATTCTCACCTAAGCGCCAAGCGGAAAACACCAATACAGGAGCGTTTAGACTGAAAGTTAAAGAGATCGAAAGGTGAAACTTCAGTGAAATGGTTTTCGACCGAGGCTGTGTAAGAACTGAAAACCAGTCCGATTTCGGGAGTGACCTGAAGATTCCCGACACCGAAGCAATCGGTACAGCGCGTTCTACGAGGGTGTATGAAATTACTCCGCAACAATTGTCTCTACTGTGCGAATGATTTAGGCATATTGAAGGCGTTAGGGAAGTCGATATCACGGAAGCGAATTGCGGCCCATATGGTGGAAACGCCGTTTTGAGTGACGCCGGATCCATGCTGATCGGGATGAAAGCTACCGAGCGTTTTGACTGAGCAGAATTTCGAGAACGTCGTGGCAAATTCGAATTTATGAAAAATGTGTAAGCGATCCCCTTGAATGGGAGAGGATGTTATCGTCGGGTGTGCGCATAGCCATGTATAAACGCTTATTGTTGATTTTCCTTGTCCTTCTCACGGCTTTCAGCTTGGGATGCGGCTGGTATGTCTCGAATTCCGTTTACTCAGAGGACGCCATGAATAAACCTAGAAATTTCTCGGACGGCAGGTTCACGAATGCCGAGCCTACGACTGTAATGGAACCGGGATCGCATTGGGACACGGCCTATCAGTTCCTATTTAGGGGACACAAGGACCGTACGCCGAGGCACCCGCTGCCAGTTGTGCATATGGATGGCTATGCGCAACAATCCCCTTTGGACGGGCTCCGGTTCATCTGGCTCGGCCATTCGAGCGTTCTGGTGGAGCTTGACCGCAAACGTATTCTTATTGATCCCGTCTTTTCCGAACGCGCATCAATCTTTTCGTGGGTCGGACCGAAGCGGTTCCAGCCCGCGCCGATCCATGCGAAAGACCTGCCCAAACTCGATGCGGTGCTCATATCTCATGACCATTATGATCATCTGGATAAGCCGACGATCATGGACCTCATGGAAAAGACCGATTCCTTTCATGTGCCGCTCGGCGTTGCAACGCTACTGGAGAGCTGGGGTATCCCGAAGTCGAAGATCCATGAGTACGCTTGGTGGGATGAATATGAGGTTGACGGCATAACGATCGTCGCTACGCCAGCACGCCACTTTTCCGGTCGCGGTCTTTTTGACCGGAATAGAACTCTCTGGTGCTCCTGGGTCATATCCCGAAATGGCCGAAAGGTTTTTCACAGCGGCGACACGGGCATGACCGCACAGTTCAAGGAAATCGGGAAGAAATACGGACCCTTTGACATCGCCTTTATCAAGATGGCGGCATACAATGAGAACTGGCCGGACATCCATCTGAATCCCGAACAAGCGGTTGAGGCTCATCGCGATCTGGGCGGGAAGACGCTGATCCCGATCCACTGGGCCACGTTCGATCTTTCCCTCCATAGCTGGTACGAACCTATAGAACGCCTTGTCAAAGCGGCGGAACAGGTCCGTGCCAGAATCGTCACGCCAAAGATGGGCGAGACTGTTGATCCGGAGCGCTATGAAAACGCATACTGGTGGAAAGAAGTTGTGAGCGCATCAAAATAAGGGAATAAGGGAAAGGAGCTTCTCATTAGGTCAAACCTTGCGGAGTCCCCCGGCAGAGCCGGGGGTTTACCGAATTTGATGTTGTATTATCTGACCTCGTTCGCTTCCGCCAATTTATGGAATCCAAATGAAGAAAACTGCCGAATCCGCCTGGCCCGATGAGGTGCACGCGCTGCTCGAGGCTGCCGGCGTGCGCCAGGTCGCCATCGTCCCCGACGCGGGCCACGCGCGCTTGATCAGGCTGTGCGAGAAGGACAAATCCATGCGGGTGGTGCGGCTGACCACCGAGGAAGAGGGGGTGGCGCTGCTTGCCGGTGCCTGGCTCGGCGGCGAGAAGGGGGTGCTGCTGATGCAAAGCAGCGGCGTCGGCAATTGCATCAACATGCTCAGCCTGCCGCTTGCCTGCAGTTTTCCGCTGCTGATGCTGGTCACCATGCGCGGCGACCACGGCGAATTCAATCCCGCGCAGATGCCCATGGGCAATACGACACAGCCGGTGCTGGAGGCGCTGGGCGTGATCGTCAAGCGCGTCGATACGGCCGAGGACGTGACCGAAATGGTGTCCTCGACCATGCGCCTCGCCTTCAATACCTATCGTCCGGTCGCGCTGCTCATCGGGCAGCGCATACAGGGCGCCAAGGACTTCAGAAAACTCACCCAGAGCGTGCCGAAATGAGCAAATTATTGCGCCGCCGTGAAGTCGTTGCCGAATTGCTCGCCAAACGCGGCGATACGCTGGTGATTGCCGGGCTCGGCGCGCCCGCCTGGGACATCACCCACGCGGGCGATCATGAGTTGAACTTTCCGCTGTGGGGAGCGATGGGCGGGGCGGCGATGATCGGCCTTGGGGTCGCGCTGGCGCAGCCGAAGCGACGCGTGCTGGTCATTACCGGAGACGGCGAGATGCTCATGGGTCTGGGCGCGCTCGCGACCATCGCCGTAGCCAAGCCGCGCAATCTCGCCATCGTGGTCCTCGACAACGAGCGCTACGGCGAGACCGGCCAGCAAGAGACGCATACCGCTCACGGCGTCGACCTCGCGGGAATGGCGAAGGCAGCCGGCTTCGCGCACGCGTGCACGGTGCGCACGCAGGCCGAGGTGTCGCGACTGAAGCAGCGGATCTATTCAGGCGCGGGCACTTTATTCGCGCAGATCAAAGTGGAGGGGGAGCGACTACCGCTGGTGCTGCCGCCGCGGGAAGGCTCGCTGCTGAAGAACCGCTTTCGCGCCGCACTCCTGGGCCCGGAAGCAGCGCACCAATGACAAACAGGCAGAACCCCGTAACCGAGGTGATTGTTCAACCATCAAGGGAGCAGGACCATGGATAAGAAGCGCTACGACGAAGGACTGGCGGTCAGAAGGGCGGTGCTCGGCGCCGAGTACGTGGACAAATCGGTGCGCGCGCCCGACGAATTCAGCAAGCCGATGCAGGACCTGGTGACTGAATACTGCTGGGGCGCGGTCTGGACCCGGCCGGAGCTGGATCGCAAGACGCGGAGCTTTCTCAACCTCGCCTGGCTGACTGCGCTCAACCGCCCGCACGAAATCAAGCTGCACGTGCTCGGCGCCCTGAACAACGGTATCACCCGGACCGAAATCCGCGAAGTGTTCCTGCAGGCCGCGATCTATTGCGGCGTCCCCGCGGCGCTCGATGCCATGCGCGTGGCGAAAGAAGTGTTCGCGGAAGTCGACAGCAAGAAGTGAGCGCAGGCGAAGGCAGGTATTCAGTCGGTTTCGTCGGCATCGGCATGATGGGCCTGCCGATGGCGAAACGCATTGCCATGCACGGCTTTCCGCTGCACGTCTACGACACTGCAGACGCTGCGGTGAAGGCGATCTGCGCCGTCGGCGGCGTGCAGGCAGCGGGCAGTCTGGCCGAAATCGGACGCCGCTGCGACGCCGTGATCCTGATGCTCCCGGACAGCGTAGTGGTGAAGACAGTGCTGTTCGGCGGCAACGACGCGTTGGCCGCGCACCTGAAAAAGGGTTCGGTCGTCATCGACATGAGTTCATCCAATCCGTCGGTGACGCGCGAACTCGGTCCGCAGCTCAACGCGGCGGGGGTGGACTTCATCGATGCGCCGGTTTCGGGTGGGGTGAAGCGCGCGCGCGACGGGACGCTCGCGATCATGGCCGGAGGCGAGCACGCCGTCGTCGAGCGCGTGCATGCGCTGTTGTTGACCATGGGCAAGTCCGTCATCGAAACCGGCCTGCTCGGATCCGGACACGCGATGAAAGCGCTCAACAACTACGTCTCGGCGGCGGGACTGCTGGCGGCCTGCGAGGCGCTGAAAGTCGGCGCCGACTTCGGCATTGCGCCGGACAAGATCGTGGCCGTACTGAACGCCTCGACCGGCAAGAACAACAGCACCGAGAACAAGCTGATGCAATTCATCGTGTCGGGTCTGTTCAATTCCGGATTCAGCCTGGGGCTGATGAAAAAAGACATCAACATCGCCACCGAGCTCGCGAAAAGCGTGGGAGCGGACACGCTGCTCGGCGACGTGCTACTCAAATCCTGGACGGACGCGGAGGCGAAACTGAGCCGCGGCGCGGATCATACCGAGATCTATCGCATGCTCGAGCCTGCTGCCGGATCAAAGAAGGCCTGAGCGAGGCAGGCAATCAGCGGCGACGCGCGCCGCTCGGATTCAGGGCGCGACCGGTGTCGGTTTGGGCAGCACCAGATTCTTCTGCGCCATCACCTCGCGCAAGAAATCGGGCCGGTCTGTGATCAGCCCGTCCACACCCCAGTCGATGAGGCGCACCAAATCTTCTGTCCTATTCGCGGTCCAGGGGATTACCTTGAGGCCGAGGGCGTGCGCTTCCTTCACCAGCTCCGCACTGAGTTCAGGGAAATAGGGCGACCAGATCGCCCCCCCGGCAGCCTTCACCATCTTCGGGATCGAGCCGTGATCGCGGATTTGAATGTCGGCGGTCCAGAGGGAACCTTCTGCTTTGCCCGCGGCGATGTTGTCCAGAAATTGTTGCTGCGCGCTCAGGTAGCTGGTCGGAATGTTCGGCGCCAGTTCCTGCACTGCCTTGAGCGCGCGCCAGTCGAAAGATTGAATGATCACACGCGAACTCATGCGCTCGCGCTCTATCGTCGCCAGCAGCGCCTTGGCGAACGCCTCCGGCGCCAGCGTGTCCCCGGGCCTTTCCGGGGAGGTCTTGATCTCGATGTTGAAGCGTACTTCGGTGTTGCCGGCGCTGCGCGCGAGCTGAAATACCTGCGCCAGCGTCGGCATGCGCACCCCGTCCATGCGTTTCTGGTCAGGATAGCGGTAGCTGTACTCGCTGCCGGGCTTGATGCGGCCGACATCGTAGTGTCGAAGCGCATCCAGCGTCAGCTCGCGCACCGCGCGTGTGGGCGGGTTGAGCCAGCGGCCGTCGGCGCCGCGGGTGATGTCGGGATTGAGCCGCGCGTCATGGCTCACCACCACCACCTCGTCCTTGGTAATCGAGGTATCGAGCTCCAGCGTCGTGACGCCCAGCGACAGCGCCGCGGCAAACGCGGGCAGGGTATTCTCGGGCGCCAGGCCCCGCGCGCCGCGGTGACCCTGCAAATCGAATGCTGATGCGAATTGCGGTGCCAGCATCAATGCGATTATCGCCAGCAGGCGAGCGGTGCGGCATAAGAAGAATTCGCCGCGATTGAGCAAGCGGATGCAACTGTTCGCGTCCGGCAAGTATCTCATTGCGTTGGCAGCAGCCCGCCGGTCGCACTCGAAGGCTCATATCGCCCCGTCCCGCGTTCTTCGATGCAGGTGATCTTGAACGCATCGCTAACGCCGAATGCAATGCTGGTATAGATCATGTAGGGCCTATGGATAGGAGAGGATTGATGGTTAGATGCGCATTCTAATCTGAATTCGACGCGGCCCCGGCGGCGACAATTGCCGCTTTTGTCGCGATGATCGATTTGCGCCACCGGGAATAGTGCCCTAGCCCTCTGCACCGTATCGGCCCGATCGGTGACAAGCAGCAAGAAAAAGTGTAATGAACGTTTCGTAGATATACATGATGAAAAATATGTAATATGTTCTCCCGACGCACCTGCTGGAGAGCATGACGATGAAAACCGCAATCAAGGCAATCGGCTGCGCATGGCTTCTGGCGCTGACTGCATTCCCGGCGCTGTTCGCGCCCTCGCTCGCTGTGGCGCAAAGCGTGACCTGGCCGAGCAAGCCGGTCAGGTTCGTGGTGCCCTTCCCACCGGGAGGCTCCGTGGATCCGCTGGCGCGCCTGATTGCCGTCAGGCTGAACGAGTCGATGGGGCAGCAGTTCATCGTCGAGAACAAGCCGGGCGCGTCGGGTTCCATCGGCACCGCGTTCGTCGCCAAATCGGCGCCGGATGGCTACAACTTCGTGTTCGTGTTCGATACGCACGCGGTGAATCCGACGCTGATCCCCGGCATGCCTTTTGATACGCTGAAGGATCTGGCCCCGGTGATGCTGATCGGCACCGCGCCCATGGCTATCGCCACGCATCCGGCCAAACCCTACAAGACGTTTGCCGACGTGATCGCCGCCGCCAAGGCGAAGCCGGACACGGTGAGCTATGGCACCGTAGGCAACGGCAGCTTGGGTCATCTGACCATGACGCTGGTGCAGCAGGCAGGCGCATTCAAGGTAATCCACGTACCCTACAAAGGCGGCGGCCCGATGACGCAGGACGCGTTGGGCGGGCAGGTCGATCTTGCGGTAGGCTCGGTCGCAGTGCTCGCGTCGCATGTGCGCAGCGGCAAACTGCGCGCGGTCGCGGTTACCGGCAACAACCGCTCGCATACCATGCCCGATGTTCCGGCGCTGTCCGAGCAAGGATTTCCCGGCTTTTCCGCACTCGCCTGGTGGGGTGTTTTTGCGCCAAGCGGCACGCCCAGACCCATACTCGAAAAATTTCACGCGGAACTGGCAAAAGCCCTGGGCCGGCCGGATTTGCGCAAGACGCTGACCGAGCAACTGGGCATGGACCTCGTCGTGAGTACTCCGGATGAGCTGCAGAAGTTTCTCGTCAGCGAGATCGATCGCTGGGGCAAGGTCGTGCGCGAGAACAATATTCGCGCTGACTGAACCCTGGACAAGCAGCGGGAATATGAGAAGCAAGATCCACACCCCATGAACGCGACCAAAGCAGAATGCAGACAAGGCTCCGAGTCGGAACACGCGGTCGAGCGCCTGTCGCGCCTGGATTGTTGCGCCGTTTCCGACGCGCTGGACAAGTTGGGGCTTGGCGGCCTCGTGTCCGGCCTGCCGCAGCTTGCGGGCAGCGGCCGCATCGCAGGAAGGGCGATCACCATGAGGCTCGGAGTCGGCAGCGCTCCGGCGGGGCCGGTCCGGCACCTGGGCACGAGCGCGGTCGAGGCCGCGCAACCGGGCGACGTGATCGTGATCGAACAAAGGAGCGGCGTAGAAGCCGGGAGCTGGGGCGGGATTCTCACCCTGGGGGCGAAGCTGCGCGGGGTCGCCGGTGTGATCGCCGACGGCCCCGTACGCGACATTGATGAGGCGAAAAATATGAATTTCCCGGTGTTTGCGCGGGCCTGCACCGCGCGCACCGCCCGCGGCAGGGTGGTCGAGTTGGCCACCGACGGCCCGGTGGAAATCGGCACGGTCACGGTGAACCCGGGGGATTACGCCATCGCCGACGGCAGCGGCGTCATCTTCATCAAGCCCGAAGACATCAGCCGGGTGCTGGCGGCGGCCGAGTTGATCGCGGCGCGCGAAGCCGCAATGGCACAGGCCCTGCGCGATGGCCGTCCCATCACCGAGGTGATGGGGGCGAATTACGAGCACATGCTGAAAACCTAGATGCCGTGCTTTGAATCTGCAACTCAACCAGACACAAAGGTTCCTGCCGTGATCATCGATTGCCATGGACACTACACCACCGCGCCGAAGCAACTGGAAGACTATCGAAACCGCCAGATCGCCGAACTTAAGGACGATCACGGCCATGGCGCGTCGGCTTGGCCGCTCGGAATCAGCGATGACCAGATCCGTGAAAGCCTGGAAAATGCGCAGCTGAAGATTCAGCGCGAGCGCGGAACGAACCTCACCATATTTTCGCCGCGGGCCATAGGCATGGGGCACCACGTCGGCAACGAGAGCACGAGCAAGCACTGGTCCGAAACCTGCAACGACCTGATTCACCGGGTGTGCGAGCTGTACCCGAGGAACTTCGTCGGCGTGTGCCAGCTTCCGCAAACCCCGGGCGTGCGCCCGACGAACTGCATCGCGGAGCTCGAGCGCTGCGTGAAGGAGTTCGGTTTCATCGGCTGCAACCTGAACCCTGACCCCTCGGGGGGCTATTGGACCGGCCCGCCGCTGACCGACAAATGGTGGTACCCGCTGTACGAAAAGATGGTCGAGCTCGACGTTCCCGCCATGATCCACGTGAGCGGCTCCTGCAACCCCAATTTCCACGCTACCGGGGCGCATTACATCAATGGCGACACCACCGCGCTCATGCAGCTCATCACCGGGGATCTGTTCCGGGATTTTCCGACGCTGAAATTCATCATCCCGCACGGCGGCGGGGCGGTGCCGTATCACTGGGGCCGTTATCGCGGTCTGGCCCAGGACATGGGCCGGCCGCCGTTGCAGGAGTTACTGCTCAACAACGTGTTTTTTGACACTTGCGTGTATCACCAGCCGGGGATCGAACTGCTGCTGAAGGTAATCCCCGCGGACAACATTCTATTCGCCTCCGAAGTGGTGGGGGCGGTGCGCGGCATCGACCCGGAAACGGGGCACTATTATGACGATACCAAGCGCTATATCGATTCGATCGAATGGCTGGGTGAAGCGGACCGGGAGAAGATCTTCCACGGCAACGCGCACAGAGTGTATGGCCGCTTGGGAGCGCGCGCCGCAGCGCACACGCGCTGATTGCTGACGAAGACGATAGACAGTGGGTCGACGGAGTTTGCGATCGTGACGCACAAACCGCCCAACGGGTAACGAGTCGCGCGCGTAAGGGGACGGTTAATTCTTGCGCTGCCGATGATATCTAGTGTCTTTCTTGCGACCGTCCGGTCTCCGGCCAAAGGCGACTGAAGGGTTTTGATCAACCCTGTCCGCTGTGAAGCCTAGATCGGCCATAGACCGATTGCCACGATTTGAACGACCGCCTTTTTTAGAGCTAACGGCTAAACCCGCGGTATCGCAGACAATAAGACCCGCAACCCGCGACAGGCTGGTTAGGGTCTTCCGAGTCGCAGTGGCTCGCGTCGACGGAGTACTGAAAAAGGAACCATCGGAATTAGTACGGCTGACCATATAGTAGTGCATGATATTGCTATTTGTTGCTATATGATGCCGTTAGAAGTGATGCCGTTGGAAGGAGCTGTTTTACCAGCTGGGGCGAGGGAGGCGCTTGTGACGGCAGACGAAGCGAAAGATCGGCTCTACGACACAACTTTTCTCTTCGGCGCACTCCGGCGAAGAGCTGCCATCAAGGCGCTCGCCAAGGGGTCTGATTCGTCCGGCGTGATCGCACTCGCGCAGGCGCTGCGAGAGGGGCATCCCGAAGACGGGCGAATCCGAAGCGTGCTGCGGCAGCTGTCACTGCTGCGCGATGGCAAAAAGATCGCCGCCTTGTGGGCTGAATGGGCGCGAGCGCCCAGCCCCGGGCTCGCCAGGATTCTGTCCGCCCTGGGCTGGCCGCCTGGGTACGCGCTGGAAACGAGGTTCGTGCGTGCGGTCCTCGCGGCAGCGACTTCGGCTGCGGCACCCGAGGTCCTGCAGGCAGTGGCGGTGCTCGCCCGCGCCCTGCCGATCGAGGATGAATCGTTGAACGACGGTATCTACGCTGCCTGGATCCGCTGCCAGTCGGCGGAGCTGGAGAAACTCATCGATGAACAGACCCGTCAGGCCAGCAGCCCGGCGCTGGAAGCGCTACACGCCCTGGTCACCGGCAGGCTGGAACGCTACGCCGGACTGAAGGACGCGGACGGCATGCTGCTGGTTCACGCGTTCAACATGGCGCCGGAACCCTTTCGCGCGCGCATCGCTACAACTGTCGGTGCAAGCTTCGATCGCGGCCTTCTGGAGAACTATCGCCGCGCCCTGTCGAGCGTCACGGCCGACGTCGCGCGCAACGTCGAGAACCTGAAGCTGGTGGGCGACGAAGACGGGCTGTTCGAAGTGACCCGCTCGCTGCGCCTTCTGGAGGTGCTCGATCTGTGCGAACGCTGGTCCGCAAGCGCGGGCCGGCCCGCCGGCACTCAGCAGCGCACCGCCGTCGAGCGGGCGCTCGCCGCCTATCGCACTTTGGGCACTTTCAAGGTTGAGGACTCTCCGCCATTGCCCGATGGACTGGTGGACATCTTCGAGTGGTGGCGCAATGAGAATCCTTCGGACGCGCAGCTTCGTTCCGATCTCGACGCGCCCGACCCATTCCAGAAAGCCCGGGGTCTCTACCTCGGGCGCGAGGGCGGGCTAGTGGATGATGCGCGCCTGCGTGCGGCGGCCGCGAGCGAGCACTGGCCGGAGCGGCTGGTGGCCCGCCTGCTGGAACCCGATCTCTTCTCCGAAGCGGAGCAGGATCACGTCTTCTGGGTCAACGCGTGCGCGGGTGATGCTTCCCTGCTGCACTCGCCGATCGACGGCATGCCGGAAGAATATGCGCGTCACACCGCGCTTCTCAGTCAGGCGCGCGGCCCGATCGGATCGCGTACGCGCGCGTTTCTGGAGATCCTCTGCGCATTCCAGGGCGTGTTCGTGGCGAGCGGGATCGTGGTCGATGAAAGCACCGAGGCCGGCGATCGTGGGGCAGTGGAGATCGAGGACGCGCCGCGCGTCGATTTCTGATCGGCCGAAGTGATCGCTAATCAATCGTGAAGAAAGGAGCTGCAGGTGTCAGGGCGTGGGGCGAAGAGGCTCGAACCGGGTGAATCGCGCCCGACCCCGGATTACGTGGATCGATGCGCCGAGACCGGCTGCGCGCCGCGACGCGCCTCAACTGCGCAGTGCCTGGCGTCCGAAACATGACTGACTCGCGGGCCGGCATGCTGCGACAGATCGAGCGGGGCCGTTTCCGAGTCGAACACCCGCTGGCGGTAAACGCGAAGGACGGTTCGTTGCTGGTGCATGTGCCGGCTGGGGAGTTCGAGATGGGATCGGCCGAGGGCGAGGGGAATGTGAATGAACGTCCACGTCACCGCGTAGAGCTGTCGGCTTACTGGATCGGGGTGTACGCGGTGACGAATGCGCAGTACTTGAGGTTTGTGGAGGCGACAGGGCACCGTGCGACGGGCAATACGCGCCACCGCGAGAACGGGTTCGCGGATCATCCCGTGACAGATGTTTCGTGGGATGACAGCCTGGCGTATGCGAAGTGGGCGGGGTGCAAGCTGGCGAGCGAGGCGCAGTGGGAGCGTGCGTGCCGGGGGCCGCTGGGGCTCGCGTATCCGTGGGGAGAGGACTGGGACGAGACGAAGTGCCGCAACGACAAGAACAAGGGGAGCGACCAGACCAGTGTGGTGTACGGGTATGCGAACGGGGTAAGCGGTTGGGGAACGTACAACCAGAGCGGGAACGTGTGGGAGTGGTGCGCGGACTGGTACGACGAGAACTGTTACGCGAGTTCGCCGAAGGAAGGCCCGAGGGAGCCGGAGCGAGGCTCGTGCCGGGTATTTCGCGGCGGCAGCTGGAGGTACGTTGACCCGGGCTTCTTCCGCGCCGCGTACCGCGGCTGGTACGACCCCGGCAGCCGCGGCGGCGGCCTGGGCTTGCGCCTCGTGAGGGCGGCTGCGTGAGTCCCTGCCTTCGGGGTGGAGTCGGCGGAGTGCGCGGCCGCGCGCCGGCGGGCGTGGCGGTTCTTGGTCGATGCGGGGCCGGTGAGGAGCGTGATCGATGCCCGAACGTCCACCGGGAGTGCTTGTATGGTATATAGGGAGGAGATCGGAATGGATGCGCAGACCACTGGCTGGATGGCACGGATCCGCACGGCGTGCGTCGCTTTGTTCGGAAGTGGTGACCGGCGCGTGCGCGATCCCGGCGCGCGCGCCGCGGCGCTGGAACTCGACCTGCGCGAGCGCGACGGCGATATCCGGCGGTTGCGGCAGGAGTACGAACGCTCCGCGCAGCAGGCGCTGCGCGACCAGGCCGGCGCCGCGGCGGCCGGCGTTGACGCGCTCGCACGCAGCCTCGCGCCGCTCTTGTCGCAGCTCGCGACGATGCAGGCGCTGGCAGATTCGGGCCGCGCCGTACGCGCGGAGGACGTGCTCAAGCTCTTTAGCAAAGTCGAAGCCGGATTGCGTGACTCCGGCCTGGAGCGCATCGGCACGGTGGGGGACAGCTGTGGATTCGACACGCAGCTGCACCAGCGCATGAGCGGCGCCGATGTGGCCGATCGCGATGCCGTGGTGGTCCGATTCGTCGGCTACCGCCTGCGCGGCGCCATCCTTCTCAAGGCCATGGTCAGCCGCAAAGGGGCGGCCGCGGGCGAGGGACTGCATTCCGAACAGGACGCAGCAGAACATGATCGGACGCTATAGTGCGCGATAGGATGCAGGGAACGACGCCATGACCATGGCCATCGACTTCGGCACCTGCAACACGGTGCTCGCACGCTGGAATACCGCCACGCGGCGTGTGGACACGCTGCGCCTCGAGGAGATCGGCAAGACCTATCGCTACCGCGTGCCTGGCGCCGCGAATGAGCGGGAATCCGCCGTCATTCCCTCGCTCGTGCACTATGGGGAAGGCAACGCACTCAGCACCGGCGCGCAGGTGGAGAATGCCGGGCTCGCCAGCCACCGCGGTACCTTTCGCTGGGTCAAGCTCGACATCCTGCGCAACAGCAACCGCGCCCGTCGTATCAACGGCGACCTGATCACGCCGCGCCAGGCGGCCGACGACCTGATCGGCGAGGTGCTGCTCTCGGCCGGGCTGCAAGCGGACGAGGACCTCGTGGTCACGCTGCCGGTGGAGGCCTTCGATCAGTACGTGGACTGGCTGCAGGGAGCGGTGTTGAAGACCTTCCGCGGCACGGTGCGCATGCTCGACGAGGCCACCGCCTGCATCCTCGGCTACGATACCCACGTGCGCGAGGGCGAGGTGTACGTGGTGTTCGACTTCGGCGGCGGTACGCTGGATGTGTCGGTGGTGAAGACGCGCGATCTGGCGGCCGGAGACACGCGGCCGTGCGACGTGCTCGGTCGCGCGGGCGAGGAGCTCGGCGGGTCGCTCGTGGACCAGTGGATGCTCTCCGAGTTGCAACAAAGCGAGAAACTCTCCGACCAGGACGTGGCCGATGTGGGCACAGTGCTGCTGCACGCGGTGGAGGAAGCCAAGGTGCGGCTTTCCGGCGGCGAGGCGCGCGTGGAGGTCACCCAGTTGAACGACCTCACGGCGCGGCTGATCAGCTACAGCTTCAGCGCTGAGGGTCTGCGCCGCATGCTCGACTCGGGACGGCCGGATCTGTCCGGCCTGAGCCTCTACCGGCTGGTGGCGCGCACCGTCGAGCGCGCGCTCGATGTCGCGCAGGGCAAGTACGGCACGCGCAAGTCAGAAGTAAGGGCGGTGTTCATGGCGGGCGGCTCCAGCCTGCTGCTGGGGGTGGCCGGCGTGGTGTCGAATCTGTTTCCCGGCTGCCCGGTGCACTGCGAGGACCCGTTCGAGGCCATTGCGCGCGGCGCATGCCGCTACGCGGGCGAAGACCTAAATCTCGCCCTGGTGCACGAGTACTGCCTGCGCGGCTGGGACCCGGCGAAGAAGGACTACGTGCTGGTCCCGGTGGTGCCCAAGGGAACGCACTATCCCACGCAGGGGCCGGTCTCGACCAAGTACGTGAACGCCGCCTGCGAAGGCGCGACGCGGCTCGGACTGGTGGTCGTGGAGCGCTCCGCGATGCTGCGGCCGCAGGACGTGTGGGAAGTCGTGGGTGGCCGGCTTCAGCGGCGCGACACGATCCGGCGCGAGGACGTTTCGCTGCGTGAACTGAATCCAGCGGACCGCGAATTCATCCACGCGGATCCGCCCTGCACCGTCGGTGCGCGGCGGTTCGTCGCGGGCTTCGGGGTCGATGGGAATCGGCGGCTGACGCTATCGCTCAAAGACCTGCACGAGGGCAATCGATCCTTCGTTCAGCTTTCGGGGGGGGAGCGCCTGCACCTCCCGCTGCGGGATTTGCCGATCGTGAAGCTGTAGAGACCGTACCATGATCATACGGCGGAGGCGCGTAAAGATGAAAGACGATTGCTTGCACATTGCAGCCTACCTGCCACGATCACGCGCCAACGGTCCGCAGCTGCGCTCAGTCCTCTGGGTGCAAGGTTGCCCATTTCGCTGCCCCGGTTGCTTCAATCCGGACTTTCTGCCCTTTGCCGGTAGCCGGGAAGTCGCGACCAGGGACGTGGCAGATTGGATGCTGACTGAGTCCGAAACCGAGGGCGTTTCTTTCTCCGGCGGCGAGCCGTTCGCCCAGGCGGGAGCGCTCGCCGAGGTGGCCGAGCGCGTGCGCGCCGCCGGCAAGGGCGTGCTGGTGTTCACCGGCTACGACGCCGTCGAGCTTAGATCCAGCCGCAACCCCGGCATTCGCCGCCTTCTTCAGGCGGCCGACCTGCTGGTGGCCGGGCGCTATCGCAGCGAAATGCCGGGCCGGCATCCGCTGCTCGCGAGCGCGAACCAGGAACTGGTGCTCCTGACGGAGCGCTATCGTGGGGCTGATTTCGGCGGCCGGCGCCGCACCGAATTCCGCATTGCCGCCAGTGGCGCGATCACGGTAAGCGGGTTTCCCGATGCGCACTGGGGGCCGGGCGCGATCGAGGCGGCCGGCTGAGAGCAAGGAGATCGCATGGCATTCAAGGACGAGCTGAAGCTTCATATCGATGCGCGCATTGCGGTGGTCAATGTGGTCACGAGCGAGGAGGCGCGCGTGCTGCAGGAACTCACCGAACTGGTGAACGCGTCCGGTTGGCCGGAAGGCGAAGGGCTTTACACCTGGGATGTCGCCGACCAGTTCCAGTGCCTCAAGTTGGCCAAGGAGTCCTTCGACACCAAGCGCGAGGCAACGCCGGACACGATCCTGCGCACGATCGAGGACTTTGCCGGCGGCGCAACCTTCGTACTCAAAGATTTTCACCAGGTGTGGGAGGCGCGGCGCGGCGTGCTGCGCGGCATTCGCAACCTGGCCGCGCGCCTGCCCGAGAGCGCACCGCGCAAGAACATCGTGATCATCACGCCCGAGCACTGCCTGCCGGCGGAGCTGAAGCACGACGTGCCGGTGCTGGAACTCGCCAAACCCGACGCGCGGGAAATGGACGCTTTGATCGAGCGCACCGTGGGCGGCGCCGGTGTGCTGCGCGGTGTGAACCCCGCGCTGCGCGGCAAGCTGGTCGAGGCGGCCCTCGGGCTCGGGAGCACCCAGGCACGCTGGGTGTTTCAGAAAGCGGTCGTGTCGAGCCGCGGCGGGCAGCTCGACGAGCGCTGCATCGACCTCATCACCGCGGAAAAACGCGCCATCATCCGCGAAAGCGGCGCCCTCGAACTCTATCCACGCGTCGAGAGCGCCGACCGCGTCGGCGGCCTGGATGCGTTGAAGATCTGGCTAGAACAGCGCCAACTCGCTTTCGCCGAAGAGGCGCGCGAGTACGGCCTGGACGCGCCGCGCGGGGTGGCGCTGATCGGTATCCCGGGCACGGGTAAGAGTCTGTGCGCCAAGGTCGCCGCCGGCATGTGGAAGCTGCCGCTCCTGCGCCTGGACATGGGCGCGGTCTTCGGGGGACTGGTTGGGGCCTCCGAGAAGAACATCCGCGATGCGATGCAGATCGCCGAGGTGATCGCGCCCTGCGTGCTGTGGGTCGACGAGATCGAGAAGGCCTTCGCAGGATCCACCGGCGACAGCGGCACCTCAAGCCGGGTGCTCGCGACCTTTCTCACCTGGATGCAGGAAAAGCGAGCTCCGGTGTTCGTGTTCGCCACCGCGAACTCGATCGAACGGCTGCCGCCGGAATTCCTGCGCAAGGGGCGTTTCAACGAGGTGTTCTTTCTCGACCTGCCGACCGAGCAGGAGCGCGAGCAGATCTTGCAGGTGCACCTGGAGCGCAAGGGCATCACCATGATCCGGCGGCGCTTCGACCTGCCGCAGATAGCGCGCGCCACCGAGGGGTTCGTGGGGGCAGAGCTGGAGGCGGTGGTGAATGATGCGATGTTCCCCGCGTTCATGGACGGCAAGCGCGAGATCGAGACCGCCGACCTAGTGGCCGCCGCGGGCGACATGGTGCCGCTCGCCAAGTCGCACCGCGAACGGATTGCGCAGCTGCGCGAGCTGGTGCTGAGCGGCCAGGCGCGCAACGCCTCGCGCGGCACGGTGGCCGAAGAAGTGAAGGTGGAGCAGGTGCGCGGCGAGCGCCGGCTCGATATCGGGTAACGTAGATCCACAAGGAGGCCGATGCCATGTCACATTTCACCCGGGTGCAGACCGTGATCCGCGACCAAGGTCTGCTTGAGGAAGCCCTGCGCCAGTTAAATTACCAGTTCCAGTCAGGTGAGCGCGTGCCGGTCCGTGGCTACCAGGGCAACCAGGAGTCTGCTCAGGTGGTCATCGACACCGGCAGCGAATACGACATCGGCTTCCAGCGCCAGGATGATCAGAGCTTCGCCGTGTGCACGGATTGGTGGGGCGTGCGCAACAAAACGAAACTGCGCGAAGAGAGCTTTCTGCAGGAGCTCAACCGCACCTACGCGCATCTGGCGGTGAAGCGGCAGGTGATAGCGCAGGGGCTGATCATCGAGGAGGAAAACATCTTGCCGAACGGCGAGATCGAACTGGTGGTCTGCGAGCGGTTCTAGGAAACCGAGCCGAAACGAAACAGGAGAGTCGTGATGGGCATCAAAAAGGTGAGAATCCGCATCGGCTTGGATGGCCGCACGCAGTTCAAAGTCGAAGGCGGGCAAGGGGCGGACTGCATCGAATTCACCCGCGCCTTGGAACAGGCGGTAGGCAACGTCGAGAAGCGCGAACTGACGGCGGACTACCATGAGGCGGCGACCGAACAGGTCCGTGACGAGCTGAAGGAGCGAAGGCTGTAGGGCGGTTTGCAATCGACAGGGGACACCTTCGCATGGCCAAGGCATTCGTCAAGGATCATGTTCAGCCCCTTGTTTCGGTATCCCGGAGTTACCCCCAATCCGCGTCCAAAACAACCGCAGCCATCGCAAGTGCGGCGCCCCGATGCACGTAATCGCGCTGACCGATGACGCCGCGGTCATTCACAGAATTCTCGACCATCTGGGCCTCTGGGCGCCGCGCGAGCCGCGACAGAATCAGCGCGCGCCACTCGCGGACGGCAAGCGCGTCGACGGACCAAAACCGCCGGTGCAGGAATGGACCTACCATCAGTACCAGACATCGCCTGAGTTGCTGAACGAAGGAAACACCCCGTATCTACCGGGGTGCAGGACAGAACTTGCTTTGCGGCGGCGGTTGGAATTGATTGCCCAGCAATTTACCACTAAACTCGCTCCGATCGCCCCCCGCCGGGGGTGCGCAGGGGAGTGGAATTAACACAATGTGCATTGTGCGCGGTGCAGCGCGGGTTCAGGCACAGGATTGCGACGCGCCGGCGAGCCCATCAGACTTTGCGGCGGGATTGATTCGCTTAGCCCTTTATATCGGCCGCATCGGCATTTACGAAATCCTGCTGATGTCGCCGGCGATGAGGCGCCTGGTCGACGCCAAGGCGGATCTCGCCAAAATGCGCGAGCTCGCCTACAAGGAAGGCATGAAGCCGCTGCGCATCAGCGCGGCGATGAAAGTTGCGGCGGGTCTCACCACCATCGAGGAAGCGATCAAGGTCGCACCGCCGCCGCAGCGCGAGAACGACTGATACCCTTACGCAAGCTGGTTGCGGGTTCTTCAAGAAACGCGTCAGCTCTACGGCTGACTGCGTTAGATCGAGCAGGCCGGCCATCTAGTCCTGATGACGCAGGGCATCCCCGCGGTCCTTTAGCGTCATGCGCAACGCGTCCCGAAATTCCATTGCAGCGGGATTGAGCGTTCGTCCATGCGCGGTAACCAGACCGATCTGGCGAAATAGTCCGGTTTTTCCCACAGGCAAAGTCCCGAGCGCCCTCATGTCCAGCACGTCGGTGAGCAAGCTGGGGACAAAACCAACTCCCAAGCCTGACTTGATCATAGCGATGATCGACAGCACGTGTTCCGTCTGAAACACCGGTTTGAACGGAACGTGCTCGGCCGCGAACGCGTCCGCGAGCAACCCCCAATGAGCGGTTTGCGGCGACATGGTCACTACCCCGTACTTGGCCACCGCGGAGATGCTGACGCTGCGGTGCCTGAGCAGCGGATGTCCCAGCGGCGCGAGCACCAGAACTTCGTCCTTGAACAGCGGCTCGAAATCGAAGCGAGGATCGACCTTCTGAGACGGCGTCAGCGCGAGGTCGACTTCACCGGATAGCACCCGATCGAGCGCACGGCCAAAGAAGTCGTCGCGCAAAATAACTTCCACCCCCGGCCAGCGCCGGGTGAAGCGCTTGATCACCCCCGGCAGCAGCGCACCGGCGATAGTGGGGGTGGCACCCAGAACAACGCGGCCACGCTTCAATTGCGCGTCGTCCCTGAATTCCTGCACCACGGCCCGCAAGTCTGCCAAGGTGCGCTCGGCGAGCATGCACAGGCGCTCACCGTGCTCGGTGATGGTCACTTTCCGCGTGGTTCGGTGAAAGAGCGCTACGCCAAGCACTGCTTCGGCATGGCGCACGCGCGAAGAAACCGACGGCTGTGCCAGATTTAGCACAGTGGCTGCCGCGCGAAAGCTGCCGCTACGCGCAACCGCAAGCACTGCTTCGAGGTCGCCGGGGCTGATATTGAGAGGACGCATCTATCAATTAATACAATAAAACCACTTGTATTGTCAATCTACGGCGACTAAATTTTGGCCTATTCCATTCACGCAGGCGTCCTACAGGATGCGCACCCAGTCGGAACAATTCGCGGATTTCGCGCTCGATCTGCGCTGGGAATCCGTACCACCTGCGATTGCCGAGATTGCCAAAGGACATTTCCTCGACGTAGTCGGCATCGCGCTCGCGTCCTGCAAATTCGACTACGGCCGGGCGGTGCTCGAAGGCGTGCGTTCTCTAGGCGAGGGCTCAGCCGCTACTGCTATTGGAAGCGGACGCAAGCTACCCGCCGCCTCTGCGGCGCTGGTCAACGGTACGCTCGCTCACGGTCTTGATTTCGATGACACACACATAGCCGCCATCTATCATGCGAGCGCTCCGGCTTTCGCCGCGTCGCTCGCGGCGGCTGAAGCCGCCGGGGCGTCAGGTCGAGTGGCACTCGCGGCATACACGGCGGCGCTCGAAATCGGTTGCCGCCTCGCCGGAGCGGCTGACGGGGCGTTTCACGACCGCGGCTTCCACCCTACCGCCCTGTGCGGGACGTTTGCCGCTGCCGCCGCCGCAGGCAAACTACAAGGGGCGAGTCAAGGTGAGCTCACCTCCGCGCTGGGTCTGTGCGGCAGCCAGGCCGCAGGCATCCTCGAGTTGGAGGGCAGCTGGCTGAAGCGGCTGCACCCTGGATGGGCCGCCCATGCGGGCATCGTCGCGGTTGGCCTCGCCAGGAGCGGCTTTCTCGGTCCGAGAACGGTGTTCGAGGGCGCGCATGGGTTCTATCGCGCTCACATCGAGCGGAGTCCTGTGGACGAACGCGCGCCTACTCACCTCCTCGGCAAGGTGTGGCACGCGGCCGGGCTGGCTCTCAAGCCCTATCCCTGTTGTCACTTTATCCACGCTTTCGTGGATGCGGCGCTTTGGCTGCGGGAGCAGGTGCCGTTCGCTGCGATCGAACGCATCGACTGCGCACTGAGCGAACGCCTGCACCACATGGTGGCTGAGCCGCGCGAGCGCTGCATTCGCCCGCAGAAGACATACGATGCGCTTTTCAGCGTCCCCTACGTGGTTGCACTGGCGCTCGTTAAGGGGAGAGTCGACTTGGCGGCTTTCTACGACGAGCCCCTGGACGATCCCGAGATACTGCGCCTGGCCGCGCTCACCATCTGCTCGCGCGATCCGGCGAGCGACTATCCCGCGCATTTTCCTGGTGAGGTCAGTATTCATCTAAAGGACGGGCGTGTCCTGCAGCGGCGCGAGCCCTTCAGCCGCGGGACTCCGGAGCGGCGTCTCGATCGCGAGGACATCACCCGAAAGTTCATGCAAAACGCCATCCGCGCCATACCCGAAGCGCAGGCTGCGCGAGTCGCAAACACCGTATGGCGCCTGGACGAACTTGGATCGCTGCAGGAGTTGACGCAGCTTTGCACCGCCAACCATGGAGATCGTACATGACAGTCAAGCGCATTGCCCGTGGATGCCTCTACGAGGATTTCGAGATCGGGCGAACCTTCATCCATCACTGGGGACGCACCTTCAATGCTCACGATGGCACCTGGTTCAGCACCATGACCATGCAGTACAACCCTCTGTACCACGACCAGACTTACGCCCGGCAACTGGGATACGAAGCGATTCCGATTCATCCGCTCTTCGTTTTCACCACTGCTTTGGGCCTCTCGGTCGAAGACCTGTCCGAGGCCGGGGGGCCTTTCCTCGGGGTTGACGATCTCAGCTTCCATCTGCCGGTGTACGCAGGCGACACGATACGCGCGCGTTCGGTCGTACTCGACCGGCGCACGAGTACATCGCGCCCGGGGTGGGGCATCGTCGAATGGAAAACCAGCGCCGAGAATCAGAACGCGCGGCCCGTACTCGAATTCCGGCGCCGCAACTTGTCGAAGATGCGCGCTGCCGCCGCGTCAATGTCAAAGTCAAAGGAATAACCATGCAATCGCTCTCACCAGAAATACTCGAGTTGCAGGAGGCGACACGCCATTTTGCAGAAAAGGAAGTAGCGCCGATCGCGCAGGCGCTGCACCTTGCGGGCAAGGAGATACCCGACGCGCTGCTGGCGAAAATGAGTGACATGGGGATTTTCGGCGTGTTCGCTTCGCCCGAATACGGCGGGCTCGGCATGGGCGCCGTGGCAGTGGCCGTGATTACGGAGGAGTTGAGCCGCGCCTGGTTCTCGGTCGGCGCGCTGCCCGCGCGCAATTGGGGGGCCGCGCTGCTTCTGGAAAAGCATGGCACTAAGGAGCAAAAGGAAAAATGGCTCCCTGGATTGGTGTCCGGCAAGCTGCAGTCAGCGCACGCCGGGACCGAGCCCCAGGCCGGTTCGGATGCGGCCAACATCAAGACCACGGCTGTTCTGGCCAACGGCGTCTACCGGCTGGAAGGCGCGAAGCAATGGTGTACACATGCCAATCGGGCTGACGTCTTGTCCACCTTTTGCCGCACCGGCAAGGAGTCTAAGAAGCACGGCGGCATCAGCCTGCTGCTGGTGGAAAAGCCGCGCGGCGATCAGTTCGTGCCGCCGAAGCTGACGGGCAGCCGCATAGACACCATCGGCTACCACGGCATGAATACCTACCAACTGTTCTTTGACGGCTACGAGGTTCCGCAGGCCAATCTGTTGGGCGGAGAGGAAGGTCGCGCCTTCAAGCAGTTGATGGCCGTCTACGAGCTGGCACGCATGCAGTTCGCCTTCCGCTGCATCGGTCTCGCCCAAGCGGCTTACGAAGCGGCGCTCGGCTACAGTCGCGACCGCGTGCAGTTCGGCCAGGCGATCTGCAATTTTCAGGCGATCCGCTTCAAGCTCGCCGACATGGCCACTGAGATCGAAGCTGCGCGCCAGCTCGGCTACATGGTGGCGAATAAAATGGACGCCGGACTGCGCGTCGATCTCGAAGCGGGGATGGTCAAACTCTTCGCTTCGGAAATGGCGCACCGGGTGTGCCACGAAGCGGTGCAAATCCATGGCGGGAACGGCTTCGCCGTCGACTACCCGGTCAACCGGTATTGGCGCGACTCCGGTCTGTGCACCATCGGCGAAGGCACCAGCGAAATCCAGCGCGAGGTCATTGCGCGCCGTCTGCTGGGGGAGCGCTGACATGGGCATTACCGGAGGCGGAAATTATTTCGAGGATTTCGGCGTGGGCGACGTGTACGAGCACGTGCGCGGCAGAACGGTCACGAATTTCGACAACTACGCGGTCACGCATATGTCGCTCAACACCGCGCAGGCGCACTTCAACCTGGTGTATTCCAAGCAAGCGCTCGACGGCCGTCTTAGCGAGCGCATCGTGGCCGGGCCGTGCACCATCGCCCTGGTAGTCGGGCTCACCAGCGAGGACATGAGCGAAAACACGTTCGCCGATATCGGTTTGACCGGCATACGCCTGCCTAACCCCGTCTTCGCGGGCGATACGCTGCACGCGCGCAGCGAAGTGCTGAAACTCGAGCCGGATGCGCTACGCAGTGACAGCGGAATCATGCGTTACCGTTTTATCGGCACCAACCAGGACGGCAAGGTGGTGGCAGAAGGCGAGCGCATCGTGAGGGTAAAGAAGCGTGCGTCCTGGGCCGAGGCCGACGGCAATGCCGCGCGCGCTGCGGCAACCAATACGGGAGGATCTACACAATGACCAGCGGACTGTCCGGCATCACTATCCTCGATCTCACCCAGGGCGTCTCGGGGCCGTTCGCTACACGGCTACTGAGCCAGTTGGGCGCACGCATCATCAAGGTGGAGCGCCCGGGAACGGGCGACCTGATCCGCTTCTGGGACAACATCGTCCGCGGGATGTGCTCCGGTCATGCCTGGGTCAATCCCGGCAAGGAGAGCCTGGCGCTCGATCTGAAGACGCAGGCGGGGCGCGACATCGTGATGCAGCTGGTCGAACGCGCCGATATCGTGATCGAGAACTTCGTTCCCGGGACAATGGAAGCATGGGGAATGACGTACGACAAATTCAAGCAGCGCAATCCGCGCGTCATCTACTGTCGCATCTCCGGATTTGGCCAAGATGGACCCTACCGCGAGCGCGCCGCGCTCGATCTGATCATCCAGGGGGAGGCAGGGCTGATCCCCACCAACGGGTCGCCGGAAGCACCTGCGAAGATCTCCGTGTCGCTGTGCGACATCTCGGGATCCATGTATGCGTCGATCGCGATCCTCACGGCGCTGTTTCACCGCGAACGCAACGGCCGCGGCCAGGAGCTCCAGGTATCGTTGCTCGACTCGGTTCTCACCTGGACCGGATACTTTCCCTACATGTACTGGTACGCGAATCAACTGCCTAAGCGCGTTGGACTGCACCATCACACCATGGCCCCCTACGGGCCTTATCCCGCCGGCGATGGCCTGATGGTCATCCTCGCCGCGGGTGGCGGGCATGTGGCCATGTGGAAGAAATTTTGCGAGGCAATAGATCGTCCTGCCATGTTCGACGATCCGCGCTTCGCCAGCAACGCGCTACGCCTGGAGAACCGGAACGCACTCGACCAGGAAATTACCGAAGCCATGTCTGCGCATGAACGTAGTTACTGGTTGGCGCGCTTTCACGAATTCGGCATTCCGGCTGGAGCTCTCAACGATCTCGGGCAGGCGCTCAACCATCCGAACGTGAAAGCGCGGGACTTCATCAAGGAGGTGGACAGCGCGGTGGGCAAGGTGAAGGTATTCGACTTCCCGCCGCAATTCTCCGATATCGAGACCGTAAACAAACTCGGACCGCCGCTGCTCGGCGAGCATACGCAAGCGATACTGCGCGAACTCGGCATTGACCGTGCCGCCATCACCGGGCTGCTGCAGGCCGGCGTGGTCGAGTGTCCGGCGGTCACAGCCAAGAACGCCGAGGGGGGGGCCGCATGAAAACGAATGTCGAGACCGACGCTGGGGCTAGTGCGGAGCTTGCACGCTTCGCCGCGACGCTCGCCCTCGATGCCATTCCACGGCAGGTCATTCAACGCGTGCGCGAATGTTTGCTCGATTTTATCGCCAACGCGGCATTCGCGGCCCGCCACGCCGAGAGCAGTACGGCGTTTCGCGCGGCCGTGGACAGCCTCGCGCCCACGGGGGGGGCGGCGACGGTCGTGGCCGAGGCTCGCACTTACCCCCTTCAATACGCGGCGTTGCTGAACGGTGCGTACGCTCACACGCTCGACTTCGACGACACCAGCCTGTTCGGCAGCATCCATCCGGGTGCGGCGGTGATTCCGGCTGCTTTGGCGATGGCCGAGGCCGAGGGGGCGGGCGGCAGTGCCCTGCTGGAGGCGCTCGTTGCAGGTTACGAGATCGCCTGCCGCGTCGGAGCGGCCATTGGCACCAGCGCCTATGACCGCGGATTTCACAACACACCGATTGCGGGAATCTTCGGCGCGGTCGCGGCGGCAGGGCGGCTGGCGCGCCTCTCGGTAGTCGAATTGCAAAGCGCGTTCGGTCTCGCGGGCAGCCAGGCCGCGGGCTCGATGCAGTACCTTGAGAACGGGGCGTGGAACAAACGCCTGCATCCGGGCTTCGCGGCTCACGACGCCTTGCTGGCGGTCGCTTTCGCGCGCGCTGGTGTGCTCGGCGCCTCGGCCCCGATCGAGGGACGCTACGGCCTGCTCGCCGCTTACTCGAATGCACCCCAGCCGCAGCTGCTGCTCGACAAACTGGGGCAATGGTGGGCGAGCGCCGAGGTCGGACTCAAGCCCTATCCATCGTGCCGGCTGACGCACGCCGCCATCGGTGCGGCGCTCGCGCTGCGCGCTCGGCTCGCGCCTGGAGCGCTGAACGCGCTGCCGATCCGTCTGCGTCTGTCGCCCAAGGCTGTGCAGATCGTCGGCGAAGCGTCTTCCAACAAGCTGCGCTCGCGCAGCATCGTGGACGGTCAGTTCAGCGTCTACTTCCAGGTGGCGGTGGCCTTGCTCGACGGCGTGTGCAACTGGGACAGTTACCGGCGTCTGGGCGCCACAGATGTCGAATCGCTCGCCGCGCGCATCCGCGTTGAAGCCGGCACGGATATACTGGTTGCGGGCGCAGAACTGAGCGTTGGAGCAACCGATGACATGGTGGAGAAAGTCGACGCGCCGCTCGGTGAACCGGAACGACCACTCGAATGGGGTGACTTGTTGCGCAAGTACCACGACCTTGTCGATCGCGTCTACGGTGCGCACACGGCCACAGAGATTGCCCGAGGCGTCGATCGGTTGGAACGGCTTCCGAACGTCTGCGTCCTGACTGCAATGCTCAGGGCGGGCAAATCATGACCCAGGGTGAATACATCCGCCGCAGCCAGATGGTCACGCCGGCGAGCAGCGTAAAGCTCGTGCGCAAGGCACTCGAGGTCAACTGCGACTCGTTGATCATCGATCTCGAAGATGCCGTCGCGCCCTCGCACAAGGCGCAGGCGCGTGAGGTCATTCGCGAAGCGCTCGCCGACAGCGCCCCGCGGAGCAAGGAGGTCGGCGTCCGGGTCAATGGCCTCGACACCGCTTGGCTGCTGGACGACATTTTCGCGCTGCAGGGAGTATGCATCGACAGCGTCGTATTTCCGAAGATCCATTCGGTCGCAGATGTGCATGCGGCGGACGCGCTGCTGCGCCAGCTTGATTTGCGCCAGGCAAGAGCTGGGCTCACGCTGCAGATTCTGATCGAGAGCGCACGCGGCCTGGAGCGGGTGCGCGAAATCGCAACTGCGTCCGCGCGCTGCCGAACCCTGATTTTTGGTGCTGGCGACTATATGGCCGATACCGGGGTGGCGTTCGACAGCAGATCACTGTGGTACGCAAGGGCTCGCGTGGCTGCCGCAGCGGCCGCTGCCGGTCTTCAGGCCTTGGACCACGTCCATCCGGATATCAAAGCCCTGGACGCCTTGAGAATCGAGGCGCGCGAGGCGCGCGATCTGGGATTCAGCGGAAAGTGGGCGATCCATCCGGCGCAGGTGAGCGTGATCAATGAGGCGTTCAATCCGAGCGCGGCCGAAATCGAGCGCGCGCGGCGGGTGATCGAGGCATACCAGGCGGCGAAGGACGCCGGTACCGGGGCGATCATGCTTGACGGGGCCATGGTCGATGAAGCCGTTCTCAAGATCGCGCAACGACACCGCGTTGCCGCCCAAAAAGCCGGGCTCTGGAATGACGGCGGCTCGCCGTGAGAGAGCAGTCGCCAGCGCACGATCTATTTCATTTCAACAAGTTCGCGCCAAAGCGGAGGGACGATGTTCATCAGGAAGGTTCATGTTTCAGGCAACGCGTTTTGTGCGTTCCGACCCGCGATAGCGGACCTTGGCAAAGCCCCACAGGCGTTTCAAGGTCAGGAACGGGTGCTCGAACTTGGATCGCGCGCGGTATAACCCATGTAGCACGAACCACGAGGAACCAGTATGGATAAAGCATTCATCCAAGCCGAGGCGACGCGTGCCTTCGATTGCATCAAGGGCGGCGGCGTTGCCATCCTTGCACTTGACCTTTCCTACGCGATCGGAAGCAACACCCAGGAATCGGTGGAGCGTGTAATTCGCGCGAAGCGCCGGCCCGCAGAAAAAACGAACGGCGGGCCAGGTAACATCGAATTGTCCAAGGAACTCCACATCCTTGGGGAGCGCCACCACGAGATGATCCGAGCGGTCACGGTGGACTACAATCTGCCGCTGACCGTCTGCGCGCCCGTGCGCATGGACCATCCGTATATGCGGGCGATGGACCCCTGGGTTCTCGAGAGATCGACAAAGGATGGGACGTTCAGTCTATTGATCAATGGCGGCCCGTTGCTCGATGCGCTCGTCCCCATGAGCCTCGATCAGCTATGCCCGATAGTTGGATCTTCAGCCAACATCTCGCTACAAGGCTGCAACTTCACGCTGGAGTCGATCGAACCCGAGATCCGCGCAGTGGCCGATGTTGAGACGAACCTGGGACTCAGCAAGTACTACAATCCCGCAGGAACCGGTTCTACGATTCTCTCCTTTCCGAACCTCGAGGTTATTCGCTTCGGCGTCTTCTACGACAAGATTCGCGATATCTTCGATAGCGAATTCAAGCAGGAACTCCCCCAACGCGGACGATGGGTGCATAAGGATCAGATGGAAGCGGCAGCGGCAGCCGGACTCTCGACTGACGGGGGCCCGGCGTGACGGTAAATTCACAATCAGCGTCGATCGTTTCCACATTCTGTCGTAATTCTGTCATCAAGGAGGAACCTGCAATGGGAAGGAAACTGGCTTTGGCCCTGGTCGCCGCAACCCTGATCTGGTCGGAGGCCGCCAGCGCCGTCGAGATGGTGGTTACCACCGAGGTACCGGTTGACCATTGGAAGAGCAAGTATGTTGAACAATTCGCGGATGCGGTGACGAAGAAGACCGGCGGCGCCGTGAAGGTCAAATTCTTTCCCGCCGGCCAGCTTTACACCGACCGGGACGCGCTGGCCGCCTTGGGCACGGGGGCGGTACACATGGTGTGGCCAGTGATCGTGCATCTCGACAGCCTCGACCCCCGAACCGGGCTTGTCACGCTGCCGTTCACGCTGACCGACGAGATGATGCTGAACCCCGCCTTCGCGCGGGAATTCAATCAATTCCTGTCGTCCATAGTGGAGAAAAGGAAAGTCAGGGTACTGGCGATGCTGCGTGCCGCCGATGGAATTATCGTGTTCAAGGACAGGCAGGTGCGCAAGCTCGAAGACGTGAAGGGAGCAAAGGTGCGTGTCACTGGTGGCAAGGTCATGCTCGACGTCATGCGCGTGCTGGGCATGAATGCCATGTCGCTGCCAGCCTCCGAAATGACCACCGCGCTGACTCAGGGGGCCATCGACGGGATGCTCACCTCGCCCGCCGGGTGGCGCACGATTATCGGTGATGTCGCCAAGCAAGGAATTTACATCCCTGGCCTCGTAATCGGCACTTATGCCGTCGTCGTCGACGCGACTTGGCTGGAGGCTTTGCCCGCCGCCCAAAACAAAGCCGTGGTCGAAGCGATTGAGGAGATCGCGAAGAAGCAGTGGAAGGAAGGGATGGCGGAAGACCTCGCCGAAGTTAAGCGGATGGTCGACAAGGGCGCAGTGTTCTGGACCGCTCCGCCGGCCGAAGTGCGGCGATGGAAGGCGACGGTGCAACCGCCGCTTAAGGCATTCGCCGACAAATATCCCGATACGATGAACGGCTTCAACGCCATAGTGAAGAAATATGAAAAGTGAGGCCGGCGCCGAATCTCGGCTGTCGCACTTGGGTGGGATCGTCGCCTGGTTCGAGCAACGGCTGGTGTGGCCGACTGCGACGGCCATGCTTTTGCTTGGCATGACGATCATGATGACTGAAGCGCTGTCGCGCTTCGCGCTAGACAGGAGCTATTTCTGGGCGGAGGAAAGCGTCCGTTTTCTGGTCGTGTGGTCGGTTTTTCTGACCATGGGTCTTGCCGGCCGCAAAGGCCGCCATATCCGTACCGAGATGTTGGTCCAGATCATGCCGCAACCGGTGCAGCGGATGCTCAACGCCGTTGCCGGTCTGGCCGGCTTGGCGTTCAGCGCGTTCATGCTTTACGGCAGTTGGTTGCAGCTTCGGCAGTATCGAACACTCGGCATGACGAGTGAATCGGGCCTGGATCTGCCGATGTGGCTGGTCTATGCGGTTGTGCCTTTCGGCTCGGTGATGCTTCTTTTCTACTATTGCAGTTGTCTGGTGGACGTGGTGGCGGGCAAAGACCCGTTTGAAGCGCACGCGCGCAGCATTGATGAGGAGCAGATGCTTTGACTCTCGTCGCCGTTATTCTTCTCTTGCTGCTGTTCGCCAGCGGCTCCCATGTGGCGGTGGGGATGGGGCTGGTCGCCAGTGTGTTGATGCTGTTCCAGCACGGCGTTCCGGCGGTAGTGATCGGCCAGACAGCGTTCAAGGCGATCAACAGTTATGCCCTGGTCGCGGCCCCGTTCTTTCTGTTTGCCGGAGATTTGATGACCCGGGGCAGCATTGCCCAGATCATCGTCGAACTGGTGGGGCGCCTGGTGCGGACCATACGCGGCGGACTGGCGCTGACTGTGATGATCTCCTGTGTCTTCTTCGCCGCGGTGTCGGGTTCCTCGGTGGCTTCGGCTGCGGCGATCGGTTCCGCGACCGTCAAGGTGCTGCGCGATGAAAACTATCCGGCCCATTTCGCCGCCGGCCTGGTTGCGGTGGGAGGCACACTGGGCCTGATGATCCCGCCATCGCTGTCGTTCATACTGATCGGGTCGATGGTCGGCCTGCCGATCGACAAGCTGTTCGTCGCAGGCATCGTCCCCGGGCTGTTCGAGGCCCTACTGCTGTGCATCACCACCGTCGTGCTCTCGCGCCGACGTAACTATGGCACTCAATTGGGACGGCCCGACTGGAATGGTTTCGGCCGCGCTCTCGGTCCGGCGACGCCGGCGCTGATGCTGCCGGTGGTGATCATTGGTTCGATCTATGCCGGAATCTTCACGCCCACCGAGGTCTCGGCTGTTGCGGCCTTTTACGCTGCGTTCCTGTGCCTCGTGGTCTACCGCACCAGCTCGATCGGCGGCCTGTGGGAGGCGTGCAAGTCGGCGACCCTGTCTACGGCCATGCTGTCGGCCGTGGTGATCGGCGGCAGCCTGCTGGGTTTCATTCTGACCCGCATGGGTTTCGCCGCGGATCTGCTCGCCGTGGTCAAGGGCGCCAACATGTCACCATGGACGTTTCTGGCGCTGGTCAACGTCGTGCTATTGATACTCGGCATGTTCGTCGACGGCGTGTCGATGATCGTGCTGACCGCGCCGGTGCTGTTCCAACTCGCCAACGCGTTCGGTGTCAACCCTATCCACTTCGCCGTGATTATTACCGCCAATGTCGAGATCGCCACGCTTACGCCCCCGGTGGGCCTTAACCTGTTCGTTATGAGCGGCATTACCAAGCTGCCGGTCGAGGAAGTAGTGCGGGGGGTGGTCCCATTCTATTTCACCCGTCTGGCGGCGCTAATGCTGATCACCTACGTGCCGTGGTTGAGCCTCGTGTTGGTCAGCTGAAGGGGGCAGTCTTTGGCAAACATTTGACGAGTCACGGGCCGGCGGGACGCCTCTCAACTGCGGCATCCTGATTTCGGACCCAGCGGCGCTGACCCAGGTTTGTCGCCGCCTGGCGCGACCCAAATCCTCACCCCTTTGCTGTTGTTATAAGGGAGGGGCGGCGGATGCCTCAGCGAGCGCCGCGTCGTGCACCACATAGCCAGTGGTCAGGGTGTTGATAGCGTCGCCAGGGATGTCCATCAGAATGCGGCTACGCTCGGGCGTCAAGTAGACAGTGAGGTATTGCACAGGCTTTGAATCCAGGTCGTGCAGTAGGCGCACCATCCTGAGAACGGGCGCCCCGGTCTCGGTACGCAGCAGCCTGGCGCGCTCCGGGCTGGCGCTCTCGGCGCAAATCTCCTGTACCGCACGACCAAACCGGATGCCTTGTCCCATCAGTAGTTCGTACATAGCTTTCTTCTCTAGCGCGGCGCGGGTCACCCGTTTGCCCAGGCGTCCCGGAATCCATGCATCGGTGATCATCAGCGGCACATCGCCTGCACTGCGCAAGCGCAATGCGTGCACAGCGCTCTCCCCCGGCGGGAGTTGAAGCAAGGCAGCAATATTGGACGGTGGCGGCAAACTGCGTACGTCCAGCACCTGTACCTGGGTCTCCCGGGCCACCCGGCGCAGTCCATCTATAAAATCCAGCGACGCGTTCTGCTTGGGCGTCGCCACGCCGTGCGGTACGAAAGTACCTAGGCCATGCCTTCGCAGGACCAGCCCCTGCGCAGCCAGGTCCCCGAGCGCGCGGCGCACCGTGATGCGCGATACGCCAAATTGCTCGCATAAGGACTCTTCCTTGGGCAGCGCCGCTCCAGGCATCAGAACGCCGCTCACGATCTGATCGCGCATCACCAAGAACAACTGTCGGTGGAGGGCGGTACCCGGGATGCGGGGCAACGATGCTGGCATAGTTTTGAATGAGGGCTCTTGCGTGAACTTGGAATCGGAGGATAACAATAGCATTGACGAGTTGTCTAGTTGTTATTAAGATATACATACATAATCACAAGCCGGCCAGCCTATTCCCATGTCCTCAGCCTACGCACCGCAGATTGAAAAAACCACCGCCATTTTGCGGCGCCTTTTGAACGAACCCGGTATGCTGATTGCCCCCGGCGCCTACGACGGCATCGGCGCACGGCTGGTTGAGCAGGCTGGCTTTTCTGCGGTGTACATGACCGGCGCCGGCACGTCCATGGCGCGCGGCTTCCCGGACTTTGGCCTGCTGGGCATGAGCGAGATGGTAGACAACGCGGCCGTCATGGCCGGCAGCGTTGCGATTCCCGTGATAGCCGACGCCGACACCGGCTATGGCAACGAGCTCAACATGACGCGCACGGTGCGCGAGTATGAAGCCCGGGGCGTCGCCGGCATCCACATTGAGGACCAAGTCGGTCCCAAACGCTGCGGTCACCTCGAGGGCAAGGAAGTAATAGGCCGCGAAGCTTTCCTCTCTAAGATCAAGGCCGCCGTCGCCGCCCGGCGCGACCCGAATTTCCTGCTGATCGCGCGCACCGACGCACGCGCCATGATGAGTCTGGACGAAGCTATCTGGCGTGCCAACGCAGCGTTGGCTGCAGGGGCAGACATGGCCTTTGTGGAAGCGGTGCAGTCACTGGAAGAAGTGGCTGCCGTACCCAAACAGGTTCATGGGCCCTGCCTGCTGAACGTCGTGCCCGGTGGTCGCACGCCAATCTTTGACCTGCGCGAAGCCGAGGCCATGGGATACAAGCTCGCCATATTGCCAGGGTTGATGCTCAAGGCCGCCATCGAGGCCGGTGACGCTGCGCTCGCCGAGTTGCGCGCCACGCACATGGCGCCGCGCGTGAACGGCACCGTCGCCCAGATTTTCCAGCGCTTCGGAGCAGACGAGTGGGATGCATTGCGCAGGCACTTTCAGGCCGAAGCAAAGTCCGCGTGATGGCACGTACCCTGTTTGACAAACTTTGGGATGCACATGTGGTGCGCGAATTCGGCGAGGGCTGGGCCCTGCTGCATATAGACCGGCACCTGCTGCACGACCTGTCAGGCGCGCCGGCGCTGGCCGACGTGGCAAAGCGCGGCCTGCCACTGCACGACCCGCAACTCAGTTTTGCAACATCGGACCATGCGGTGTCGAGCCAGCCGGGCCGCACGCCCATGACCTATCCGCCGGGCGGGCGGCTATGGAGCGCATTGCGCGACCTCAGTGCCAAGGCCCGAGTGCCTTTTTTTGACCTGGGCCAGGTGGGCCAGGGCATCGTGCATGTGATGGCGCCGGAACTGGGCATCGTGCTGCCTGGCCTGACGGTCATTTGTGGCGACAGTCATAGCTGCACCAATGGCGGATTGGGCGCCATGGCGTTTGGCGTGGGTTCGTCGGAAAGCACCCACGCGCTGGCTACCCAGACCTTGCGCCAGCAAAAGCCCGGGCGCATGCGCATCCGCTGCGAAGGCTCCCTGCCCCCGGGCGTCACGGCCAAAGATCTGGCCCTGCACATCATCGGCCAGTTAGGGGCGGCGGCAGGTGTGGATTATGCGATTGAATTCGCCGGCAGCGCCATTCGCGCCATGGAAGTGGAAGGCCGGCTCACCGTGTGCAATCTCTCGGTGGAACTGGGCGCCCGCTTTGCCCTGATCGCGCCGGATGAGTGCACCTTTGACTATCTGCGGGGTCGTCCCTACGCGCCGCAGGGTTCTGCCTTCGACGAGGCCGTGGCGCACTGGCGCACGCTGGCCACCGACGAAGGCTCGGTGTTCGACCACGAAGTAGTCATTGACGCCTCTGCGATCGGGCCCACGATTACCTGGGGCATAAGCCCGGAGCATGCAATCCGCATCGACGCCACCATTCCCCACCCGGCAAGTGCCGGCAATTCCGACCAACGTGAAGCGCAAATCGCCGCCTTGGCCTACATGGGACTGCAGTCGGGCAAGGCCATTGCCGGCACTCCAGTGGATTGGGTGTTCATTGGTTCTTGCGCCAATTCACGCCTGTCCGACCTGCGTGCTGCGGCAGCTGTGGCCCGCGGGCGGCGCGTTGCGCCCGGCGTGACAGCGTGGATCGTGCCGGGTTCGGAAATCGTGAAGCGCGCCGCTGAAGCAGAGGGCCTGCGGGCCGTGTTTGAAGAGGCAGGTTTCGAATGGCGCGAACCCGGCTGCAGCATGTGCGTCGCGGCTAATGGCGAGCAGGTGCCACCAGGCAAGCGCTCGGTGTCCACTTCAAACCGCAATTTTGTGGGTCGTCAAGGCCCTGGAGCCCGCACCCATCTGGCCAGCCCGGCCATGGCGGCGGCGGCGGCCGTCACGGGCTGCATCACCGACGTAAGGAGACTCGCATGAATCGCAACGCATTCACAGTACTGGCGAGTGCTGTCGCCGCACTGATGCTGACTGCTGGCGCAGCGCTAGCCCAGGGCGTCTGGAAACCGGATCGCCCGGTAACGCTGGTTGTGCCCTATGCCGCGGGTGGCGGCACTGACGCCACCGCGCGCGCTGTATCGAAACAGCTCAACGTGTTGTGGGGCCAGCCCGTGGTGGTGGAGAACTTCCCGGGCGCCGACGGCCTGATCGGTACCCGTCGTGTAACGGACGCCAAGCCCGACGGCTACACGCTGTTGCTGCAGGTGCCAGCCATCGTAGTCTCCAAATACACGCCGGGCCTGAAGGGCAACGACCCGCTGGCGCAGCTGGAGCCGGTGACGGCGGTGTCGCAGTCGCCCTCCGCCGTGGTTGTAAGCGGCAAATTGCCGGTCACAACGATGGCCGAGCTCGTGCACTACTGCAAAACGTCGGCCGAGCCCTGTTCGCTGGCCTCCGGCGAGTCCTTGGCGCGAATCTTGGCAAAGCAGCTGTCGGCCGAGGCCGGCCTGCCCAACCTGATCGCCGTCAATTACCGCGGCGCCGGAGCCATGGTCACTGACATGATCGCCAACAACGTCAACATCGCGTTCACCGGAATCACCGCGGTATTGCCGTACCATAAGGCAGGCAAGCTGAGGATTATTGCCACCACGGGCGATAAGCGCGCTGCCATCCTGCCCGATGTCCCCACCACCACCGAGGCGGGCTTCCCGCGGTTCCAGGCAGTGACGTGGTACGGAATATTCGCACCGAAAGGAACACCGCAAGCGGTCACCCAGGGCATCGTGACAGCGCTGCGCGAAGCGGTGAAGGATGCGAGCGTTCAGTCCATTGTCGCCGCCGCCGGCGCCGAACCGGTGGTGAATTCGCCGGCCGCCTTCGCGGCACAAGTGCGGTACGAGAGCGAGCGCTTGGGGGCCCTGGTCAAGCTGTATCCGATCGAGTGAAACACTCGCACATCCAAACTGCACCTGACACCATGCAAGCTTTCACAACCCTCACAGGCGCGGCAGCCCCGTTGCTGCGTGCCAATATCGATACGGACATCATCATCCGCATCGAGCGGCTAATGACGCTGGCCGGGCACGAACTCGGCCCATATGCGCTTGAAGCACTGCGCTTTCTAGCCGACGGCAGCGAAGACCCGGATTTCGTGTTGAACCGGCCCGCGTTTCGAGAGGCGCCCATCCTGCTCGCTGGTGCAAATTTTGGATGTGGGTCGTCGCGTGAAGGCGCGGTAACGGCCTTGATGGCGCGCGGAATCCGCTCTGTCATCGCGCCAAGCTTTGGCGACATCTTCTTCAACAACTGCTTCCAGAACGGCCTGTTGCCGATCCGACTGCCTGAGACCGAGATGCGGGTACTGGTCATCGCAACGGCGCGGGGCGAGCCGCTGACGGTAGATCTGGCAACGCGGACCGTGACCACGTCGACAGGGGCGACGCTGGGCTTCGACATCGACCCGCTGCGCCGCGAAGGGCTGCTGCACGGCCTCGATGACATCGGTCTGACACTGCAAGACGATGCGCTGATCCGGGCCTGGCAGCAGCGCGACCAAATCGCCCGACCCTGGGCCTGGCCTTCAAACCAAGGAGTGATCGTATGAACGCACGCCAATATTTTGGTGCCATTCGGGTCAGAGTAACGTTTCCAAGAAAGGATCTCTGGTTCAAAGGATCTCTGGGTCAGACCAGCGTTTTGAAACTGTTGCTCTGACCCGGATTTCGCGAGGGGATGTATCCTCTCGTTTTGTCATAGGCTCTAAGCGGGCTGATCCCGGGTCGTCCGCGCATCGGATTTCGTGTATCTGTTCGCGATCGGTGCGAGCCCCGTGACAAAGTACGCGAATGCGGCGAGAATCCGCAAACGCGGGCTGAGCGAGCTAGCCGAGGCGCGCCTCCCCAAGACCCAATTCTCAGGAGGAGTTCCATGAAAAAATCCCTTTACCACTAAACTCGCTCCCATCGCCCCCGCCGGGGGTGCGCAGGGGAGTGGAATTAACATAATGTGCATTGTGCGAAATTTTCGGCCAGGTTCAAGCACCGGATTGCGGCCCCCGGCAGGCCGTTTCGACTTCGTGGCCGAATTGATTCTACTATCCCTTCGCTGGATTGAAGCTAAACTGCCTGGCGTTGACCCGCTCCACGTGTGATTAGTGGCCTTGGGCCGCCGCGAATGACTTCCATCGATCTGACCCGCTTCGATCTAAACCTGTTGGTGGTCATGGATGCTCTGCTGGCCGAACGCCACGTCGGCCGCGCCGCGAAAAGGCTGCATCTCTCGCAGTCGGCCACGAGCCATGCGCTATCCAGGCTGCGTATGGCGCTTGATGACCCACTCTTCGTTCGCAACCCAAGGGGTATCGAGCCCACGCCACTGGCGACCCAGCTTGGACCGCAGATCACCGCCGTGCTGGAGGACATCAAGCGGATTGCGACCCCACGCGCTCCCTTCGACCCCGCTAAGCTCGATAAGGTCTTCGCGATCGGGGCAACAGACTACGCCGTGCTGACCGTCCTGACGCGGGCGTTGCCGACGCTGCAACTGGCGGCACCACGCACGGTATTGCGCATCGAGCCGGTCGACAAGGAATCCGTGGTGCGCCGCATCGATTCCGGAGAACTCGACCTCGCCATCGGATCCTTCACCACCGTGCCTCGGAGGATCGACCACATACCATTGTTCGAAGAGCGATTCGTGGGGATCGCGCGCCGGGGCCACCCGGCCCTGAAAAAGCGAGGGAAGCGTGTCTTGATGGAGATGGACGCCTTCGTCCGGTGGCCGCACGCCCTGGTGTCGCCGCGAGGCGACACCCGTGGCGCTGTCGACCTCGCGTTGGAGAAGGTTGGCCGTGTTCGCCATGTTGCCGCAAGTTGCCCCAACTTCCTGAGTGTACCGTTTCTTGTGGGGGCCAGCGATCTGATCGCCGTCATCGCCGAACGCGCAGCACGTCAACTGGCTCAAGCCGCCGGCCTTGCGGTGTTCGAACTGCCCCTCGAGATGCCGGTGTGGACCGTGCACATCGGCCGCGCCCGCGCCCGTGCCGTGGAGCCGGCGATCGCCTGGCTGACGGACACCATCGTCATCGCAGCCGGGTCGACGTGACGGTCTGTGCTGTGCAGGGCGCCGACGCGAGCGCCATCGATCCGCTGCATACAGTTGCTGCAAAGATGACATTGGACTAATCGGGTTCGTTCGGCGACATTGGTGCCTGTCCATTCAAGCACCTCGACGGAGATCGCCATGAGCCACGCCCCCACCCTCGTCATGATTCCCTGCTTTGCGGGGGCACCCTGGAATTTGCAGCAGCTGAACCACCTACAGGATTGGCCGATGCGAGCACTCCGGCTCTCCGATGATCTCGACGACCTCGAAAGGCTGTCCGACCACGTGCTCGATCAGGTCAAGGACCTGGACAGCTACGTGCTCGTTGGCGATTCGTTCGGTGCGGTGATCTCGATCGCCTTGGCGACGCGGCGCCCGGCGGGCCTCAAGGGCCTCATTCTGTCGGGCGGGTTCGCGAAAAACCCGATCACGTCCCCCGTGTTGAAGACCTTGGCTGCGCTCGCACCCTTCTTCCCGGGCCCGTTCTACCGCGAGCTGACATTGCGAGCCCATGCCGCAAATTTGCGTTCGGTCTTCGACAGCGAAGGCGAGATCCCTTGGTCAGCCAAGCGGACACGTGAGTTTTTTGTCAGGGAGACCTCGCATCGGGCCTACGTGAACCGCATTCGGTCGGTCGAGAAATCCGACTACACGAGTGCACTGCAACGCATCAACGTACCGACCTTGATCCTGACACCCGGGGAGGATCGCCTGATCGGAAGGGAGGCCGCGGAGACCATGTTGCAAGGCATCCCCGAATCGACGGAGGTCGTCATGCCGAGGACGGGCCATATGTTTCGCTTCTCCCATCCCGGCGCCTACTCGAAGCAGGTCCGTGCATATCTTCACCGCGTCCTGCCGGACTCGGCACGGCCGATACAATGACCCCGAGGCTCGCATTGATCCTGAGCTTCACGCGCGGACCGCGGCATCTTGCCCGCAAATTGTGCTTGTTGTGCTGCGTGCGTCCTTCTTCTTAATTCACTACCACAGGGACATCTCATGAATGCAACATCGTCAATTTCCGCAGCGATAGTCGTGCTTGTTCTCGTGCTGGTGGCCTTTGCGCCGTCTTCTTCGATAGATGTACAAAAGAGCTTTCTGACGTCGGCATCGCCGTCCGAAGCCATGCGTGTGCTGAGCGACTTCCGGAGGATTCCAAAATGGAACTCAACCGTGTTGAGTGTCGAGAATCACTTTACCGGGCAAGTGAAAGAGGGAGTTCGATTTGACGAAGTCAGGAAGATGCTTTCGCAGACCAGCAGCATGAGCTTCGTCGTTACCAGAGCCGCACCCACAGAACTGTCCGTGCATGGGGAAGAATCCGGAAAGCAAATCGACTTTCGATTCCGAATCGAGCCACATCCAAACGGTTCAAGGGTTTCTCTCGACTATGGCGAGGGCCAGGTCAACGCAGTCCTGGCAATGGCGCTGCGCCCACTTTATGCAATGTCGATCGCCAAGAACATGGACCGTCTCCGGGGGATGATCGATCGCGGCCATGAATAGAGCAATCATTAACCAATAACCGTTCGAAATCCCGGCGATTTTTCCGTAAAGGAGGAGCCTGGAATGAAAATAAGTACATTTTGTGCGAAATATTCGGCCAGGTTCAAGCACCGGATTGCGGCCACCGGCAGGCCGTTTCGACTTCGTGGCGGAATTGATTCTACTATCCCTCCTCCGGAGGCATCGATCCTGACTGCCCGCAACCAACCGGCTGAAATACTGCGGAGCTGGTGCGGGAACCGGGCTTGCCACCACGTTCCTCGGCGGACCGCCCGGTGGTATCGCGTTTCGTAATATCGACCGGAAACGGGTTTGCTATGACATTGACCGTCAAATTCGAACCCGCTTTGGAAGCGATGATCGCTGCTCGCTGCCGCGCTGAGGGTAGTACCACGAGCGCGATCGTTCAGGAAGCGCTGCGCGCCTAGCTCGAGCGCAACCCGAAGTCTGCGTTCGAACTGGGCATGGAAGTGTTTCAGCAAGCGCGGCAGCGGTACGTCCAATCTTTCCGAGCGCCGTCTCGCCTATTATGCCCGCGTTGAAAATGCGAAACGCCGTCGTCGTCGATAGCGGTTCCCTGCTCGCTCTGTTTGACCGGGACGATGCGCATCATGCCCGTGTCCGGCAAACTCTGCAGCGCAATCAGGGCCGTACGACGCTTCGCCGTTGATGACCTTCTCGACCCATTCGCGGCATCCGGCGTGATGCGCCGTGTCTTCGCGGTGCGCGTACACGAGCACGTTCACGTCCGGAAGCACCATTTCAGGATTCCATCAGGTCGAGCAGCGATGCGCTGTCATCCAGATCCACGCGGGCCCGTGTGCCGCCGCCTTTGACCGTCTTCAAGCGGACGGGCTTGGACTTCGTTCGCACGTTTCGGCGCGCAAGCGATTCCCGCAATGGTTCCTCGAGTACGGCAGTAAGCGTTCTGCCGGATTCGGCCGCGTGCCTCTTGGCCTGGGCGAGAAGGTGTTCATCGAGTCGCACAGTGGTTCGCATGCATCAAAGCATGTATAACGCGCATCAATATGTCAAATGAGCGATAGCAGAATCAATCCGCTAGTCAGTGAAAAATGGGGTTTGAATTTCCTATTCGTCTTGTTTCGGTAGCACGGAATCACCCCAGATCCGCGTCCAAAACGACCGCAGCCACGTCACCATGCGCGGATATGCTTCCGCCCCGTCGTTGCTCTGACGATTGCCGTCAGGTCCCGCAGTGAGTGCAACCGGCGGCCTGGTCGTCGTGGCGATGCCGCCGTTGATCATATAGGTGATCGCGGCTCTAATTTCAGTATCGGTGAGGTTGGCCGCATCGCCACGGGACGGCATCGGCCCGTGCCCCTTGATCGCGGAACGGACCAAAACCTCGAATCCTTCCCTGAGCCGTGGGATCCAGGCAGCCCGATCGCCGATCCTGGGCGCGCCCTCTGCGCCGGTTTGGTGGCACTTGGCGCAGTACGCCTGCACGACCTCCCCGCCGCTGCGCTGGACAGCAGAGGCGAGCTTGCTGATGGGCTCGATCCAATTGCCGCCCGACTGGTTGACCATGTAGGTAATAGCACGCTCGATATCGGTGTCGGTGAGATCGGGATTGCCGCCGTGGGGCGGCATTTTGCGGATACCCTTGAGCACGACTCCAGTGAGGCTGGTGAGACTCTGAGACGTGAGCTTCGCCCATGCTTTCCGATCGCCGATCTTCGGGGCGCCATTCACGCCTGTCCTGTGACAGACGGCGCATACCGACTCCACGATTTCCTTGCCGCCGCGCTCGCGCTCTTCGGCGCTCGCCACTCGCGCTGCGGCCGGCACGACGGAAGAACACACCACTACCGTTATCAGATGCCTTGCTATCTTGGTAAAAGACAAACGCCGGTCCACGTGCACTCGCTTGTTCACTAAACAACTGGATGAATAGAGGCGCGTCTGAGTCACTGTGCAACCGAGAAGGGACTATTTCCGCACGTTCTGCCGGCTGGCGAGCAACGCGGCTTCGACACGGCTACGCACGCGCAGCTTGCCGAGTATATTCGTCATGTGGTTCTTGACCGTTTTCTCCGCGAGATGCACGCGTTCTCCGATCTCGCGATTGGTCAGGCCTTCGGCCACGAAGCTCAAGACCTGGCGTTCGCGCTCCGAGAGCTCGCTCAACGGGTCCTGCGGCCGCCCCCCTGTCAGTTCGCCCAGCAAGCTGGCGGCGAGCGCGCGCGAAACGTACACGTCTCCGGCGGCTACCAGGCGCACGATATTGGCCAGATCGTGTGTCCCCACGCCCTTCACCACGTAGCCGCGCGCGCCGCCTTTGAACGCGGCGAGCAACCGGTCTTCGTCATCGAACGCGGTCAGCATCACGACCTTGGTTGCCGGACAGGCTTGCGACAACTTCTCCACCGTTGCCAGCCCTCCCCAGCCGGGCATGCCGATGTCGAGCAGAACGACATCGGGGGCGAACTCCGTGGCAAGGCGCAGCGCTTCCTCGCCGCTCTCCGCCTGCCCCACAACCGCGAGATCGGGCTCGGCGGAAAGCGAGTGGAAAACGCCCTCGCGGAACAACGGATGATCGTCGGCGATAACGATGCGGATGGGTTCAGTCATGCGCTCTCACCTCGCGTCAGGGGCATATCGGCCCGCACCACCGTTCCCTGGCCTATGGCGCTCCATACGTAAAACGTTCCCCCCAGAATCTCGACGCGCTCCCGCATGCCTTCGAGACCCAGGTGGCCCTCGGTTTCCGCAGCTTGCGGATCGAAGCCCTTTCCATCGTCGCGCACTGTGACCTGCAGCCGGCTTTCCGAGGTGTCCAGGGCGATGCGCTGCTTTGCCGCGCCACCATGCCGGAATCCATTGGCCAATGATTCTTGCAGAAGACGAAACAAGGTGATCTTGACGGGCAGCGGCCCGTCCTCGGGTACGTTGTTGATTGTCAGCTCGACGTCCATTCCAGAGGAGCGCTTGTAGTCGCGCACCACGCGCCGCGCGACGTCGGCAAGAGACAGGTCCTCGATAGCAGGCAGGTGCAGCCCCTTGGAAAGCGAGCGCACATCTTGCTGCGCCGAATTCAGCGCTTCCTGAAGTCTCCTGAATTCCTCGGCCACCGTGGAATTCCCGCCGATTGCTGAACTGCAGTTGCCGCACATTTTCGCCAATGTCTCCAGGCGCATGACCGCAAGGGCAATTCCCTGGACCGGGCCATCGTGCAAATCGACCGCAATGCTGTGCAGCACGCGTTCGTTACGCGCCGTCGTGCCTCCTGCGGCGCGGGCCACGCGCTCATGGACCTGCTCCTTCTCCGCCAACAGGTTCGTGAGCTGGGAGACTTTCTCCTCCAATTGCTGTTTCTGGGTGACGATGGGGTTGCTCACGCGCCTGATCAGGGCGGCAAGCAGCAGATAGATGACCGTCGCTGCCGCGATCACTACCATCCAGCTTTGCAGCCGGGCCGTGCCGACGGCCTGGGCCAGAACATCGGTCGTCTGATGGATCTGCGCAACCGCGGGTATCGATCCGGTTTTCGGTTGATGTACCGGCGCGTAGATTTCGATGAACTCCAAACCGTGCGCGCCCGGGAGCCCGCGTTCTTCATCCTTGAGCGTGACCCGCCGCGATTGCGTCCCGCCCCGAAACGCGTCGGCAAGGGCTGGGCTTATCTCAGAGCGCAGACCGATCTGTGTGAGATCAGTGCTGTAGAGGACGCGTCCGTCACGTGACCACAAGCTGAACGCCGCGATGCGCTCTCCGAGCCTCGTTCCGTGAAGCAGCTTGTCCAGCGCAAGCATGTCGGCATCGCTAAGCAACCCGCCGCTGGCGAGTGCCTGAGCGTGGTCGGAGAGGACGCTGTCTATATACAGGGCATACAACTCCCCTTCGTGATCGATCACTCTTTTCTCGATCGCCCCGCTGAGCCACATGCCCATCACCAACATCCCGACCAGCAGCACGGCGAAACCGCCGAGCAGCAGATAATGGGTGAGGCTCATTCGAACGGGAAAGCGCATGGAGGTTCCCGGATCGTGGTAGTGGCGAAACAAAGTATAGATCATCGGACTCTCGAGCGGGACGCCCGCGCCGAATATAGCTCGAGTTCGCCGCTGTGGAACTAGACGGCGATCTTGAAGTGGTCGCGGTTGCGATAGCCATGCGCGTGTTTCTGACCGAGGCCGTACCAAAACTGGCGAGAACTCGACATTCTTGAGGACCTAGGTCCTGTCGAAAAAGGGACCAAGGTCAGCGCCAATTCGTGACCATTGCCCGTTGTTTCATCACTGGACTTTCTACATGATGGCGTCGAGTGCATCGCATCGGAGCGCGCGGGTGCACTGCAAAGCGGCTTGAGGCGCAGCGCGGGGGAACACCGTGAACAAAGGTCCTGGCATGGAGCGCGTACCCAACCTGCTTGATCCGGCCCCTGCCTCGATTCTGGTTCCCGGGCCGCAGGCGTGTCGCGCGCTATTCGAATGGATGGCTGCTCGCGACGCTGGGCCGGAGTCCTTAGCCGGACGCAAGGCGAGAGCCAGGTTAGTCGTCAACCATTCCGCAGAGGAGATTAGCGATGAGAAAATTTCTTGATAGATCGGCCGCAATTATCGGACTCGGACTGTTTTCACCCGCGGCGTTTGCTTTGCGCCTGGAGGAGGCACAGACGTTCGTTGGCGAAGCGGGAATGTACGTGCTTGTTCTGAGCACGATCGTCACCGTCGTCTTTGTGTATTTTCGGCAATTGCCGGACAAGCACGCAGCGACTTTGCAGGGAATACTAAATGATGAAACCGGCGTGACGCATTCAGTGGAAGCCGATGCTCTGGTAGTAGAGTGCGTACGCAAGATGACCGACAAGAAGATCGGTGCCCTGATGGTCATGGATGGCGGAAAGCTGGTCGGCATCTTCACCGAGCGGGATGCACTGAGCAGAGTGCTGGCTGCCGGCCGCGATCCCCGCGATACAAGAGTCGTCGAGGTGATGACGACAGATCCATACTGCGTCTCGCCGGAGATGACCGTGGGCGATGCGATGGAGTTAGTCAGCAAGAGGCGGTTCCGGCATCTGCCGATTGTCAAAAACGGCAAGGTGCAAGCGCTCCTATCGAACCGCGATCTAACGCATTGGTTGGTCAAGAATCGGGGGGGAGATGTTCAAGATCTGGTCGAGGTTGCCAATCGGTCTTGACCCTGTGTACCCGCGTCAGGCGCGACTCGGTGCGACACCCTCATTTGCGAGGGGCTTTACATTCTGTCGCGGCCCAGCCACTCGCCAACAGGGTGCCCGGCGCATGACTGATCGCGGGAACTTGATCCGCCTGAGAGTGACAGGTTTTTGAATGAGTGATGGGCGCGTTTTCAATTGAGGTCGCCGCAACTTCGTCGTAGCGACAACCTTCACTGGCGACGTTGCGGGCATGGTTGCGGCAGTTCTTACCAGTATGACCGCGCGCCCGCTCCCACGACGTAACAGCCGAGCCATATCAGGAGAAATGGTGCCACAAGAAAAAAAAGCCTTCCTCGTCGATCTTGACAAGGAGCCGCCATCGCGGCGCGAAGCCCGGCCGGCGCAGGCGCAGAAGTCCGAACGGACGGTCAGTTCCTCGCGGCGCGGCTTTCTGAAAGATGCAGGCAGCCTCGGCATCGCTTCCCTAATGGGCGCCGCAGCACTGCTGACCAACTCCGATGACGCCCAGGCGAAGACGGAGTGGGCCGAGTGGTTCCAAAGCAACTATCGCCTGATGACCGACGAGGAGAAGGCGCAGGCGAAGGCCCGGCTGGAGAAGCGCTACTCAAGCGAGTACGGGAAGCCGGTCACGGTCGACACCACACCAGCAAAGGAGGGAGTGTTATTCGGCTATGCGCTGAATATTCAGAAATGCATCGGTTGCCGCCGGTGCGTCAAGGCCTGCGTACAGGAAAACAACCAGTCGCGCGGGGACAAGCAAGAGATCGAATGGATTCGCGTCCTCAAGATGGAAAAGGGTGCCTTCACTCCTGAAAAGATGAAACGGGGCTATCCCGACCCTGACGGCATCCAGGTCGGGGGCAATGCCTACGGCGCCGCCGGGGCCACGCTGGAAGGCGAGCACTACTACCAGCCCGAGCAGGTTCCCGAGAAGGACGCCTTTTATATGCCGATTGCCTGCATGCAGTGCGAGAAGCCGCCTTGCGTCAAGGTCTGTCCGGTGAGGACGACCTATCGCGAGGCGGACGGCATCGTGGTCATCGACTACAACTGGTGCATCGGCTGCCGCCTGTGCATGAACGCTTGTCCTTACTGGGCGCGCCGCTTCAACTGGAGCGAGCCGAATCTTCCGAAAGAGGAGATGAACCCCAAGACGCATTACATGGGCAACCGGCCGCGCATGCGGGGCGTCGTCGAGAAGTGCACGTTCTGCGTTCAGCGCACGCGCCAGGGACGCTATCCGGCCTGCGTTGAAGTCTGTCCGGTCGGCGCGCGCAAGTTCGGCAACCTGCTCGATCCGAACAGTGAGGTGTCGCGCATTCTCGAAGGAAAGCGCGTGTTCCGGCTGCGGGCCGAGCTCAATACCTACCCCAAGTTCTTCTATTTCATGGATTGACGCAGCCCGCGCATGGATAAGCCGATCAGATTCGTAGTGGATTATGTGTCCTATGTCGTGAGGGGCAGCCCCAAGTTCTATGCTTGGATGGCTTGTCTTGCGGTCCTGATCGTGGCCTGGGTCTACGCGTTTTTTGTCCAGGCGACCGAGGGCCTGGCCGTCACCGGCCTCAACAACCAGGTGAGCGACGGCCTGTACCTGGGTAACTTCGCGTTCCTCGTCGGCGTCGCCGCCGCAGCGGTCACCGTCGTTTTTCCGGCTTACGTCTATCACCACAAAGCGCTGCACGACGTCGCGGTGCTGGGGGAGATGGTGGCGATCGCTGCCGTAATCATGGCCAATCTGTTTGTGCTCTCGCACTTGGGCCGGCCCGACCGGGCGTGGCACATGGCGCCATTCGTCGGCCTCATCAATTTTCCCAGTGCCATGCTGCCCCTCGATGCGATGGTCTTGGTGGGCTATCTGTTGCTCAATCTGGTGTGTGGATTCTATTTCCTCTACACGAAATACACCGGCGGCCGCATGAACCACAGCTGGTACGTTCCGCTCGTCTACGTCTCCATTGTCTGGGCCTTGAGCATTCATACGGTGACCGCGTTCTTGTTCAACACGATGCCGGCGCGCCCTTTCTGGCACATCGGCATGCTGCCGATTCAATTCATCGCGACCGCGTTTGCGGCCGGCCCGTCACTGATCATTGTGATCTTCCTGATCATCCGCGGGAACACGAAGCTCGCGATCGCGGATGAGGCGATCAACCTGCTCTCGACCATCGTGACCTTTTGTCTCGGCATTGCGCTTTTCCTGTTCATGTCGGAAGTCGTGACCGAGCTTTATCACCCAACGGAGCATAGCCTGGGCCTCCAGTACCTGATGTTCGGCGTGCATGGCCTGAGTCCTCTCGTCCCCTGGTTCTGGACCGCACTGGCGGCGAACATTGTCGCTTTCGTGATGCTCTTGATTCCCCGCGTTCGCAAGGATTACCGCCTTCTTCCCGTGGCCTGCGTCCTTATTTTCGCCGGGATCTGGGTGCAAAAGGGGTCCGGATTGCTGGTGCCGGGATACATTCCGTCGCCCATCGGCGAGTATTCAAACTACCTGCCGACGACGCTCGAAGTGCTCGTCGCTTTGGGGAACTGGGCCATCGGCTTCTTCATCCTCACCATTCTGGCGAAGGGTGCCATCGGCATTCTGCTCGGGGAAGTGAAGTACGCAAGCGAACCATGGCTAGTGATTAGCAATGATGCACCGCCTTACCGAACCAGCTTCGAACCGACAGCGATGCAACCGTGGGCGCGTTCGAGTGATCCGGGCGCAAGGGTGGATGTGGGCGCCGGAGCAAGGCGCGGCAGCCGCGCGCGCCGCCAAGGCCGCGTCGCGGTCGGATAGGGGCGGGAAGGCGTTTATGAACAGATATGAATTCGGCAGCGTCGCCCTGGCGCTTTCCTTCCTAGCGGCTTCACCTGTCTTCGCGGAAGACAAACCCTGTTTCGAAAGTCGAAAAGACGCCTCGGAGCTGACCCCGCACAAGATCCAGGATGGTCTGCCGAGCGTGAAGTGCTCGCCCAAGACCGGCGCGGTGCTGTGGTGGGGCGATCCCCTTGACGGCACGGTCGGCATGGGTGAGATGCCCACGCCAGGGGATTATTCCGGAGGCGTGGCCGTGGTCAGGCCGCGCGAGGACAATCTCACCCTCATGGCACTGTGCGGGGTGGCCTGCCATAACGGAACCCTTCCGCCGCCGCCGAAGGACAAGAACCCGCGGGCGCTCACGATGCACCAGGATGTTGTGCCCGACGCACTCAATCTTCAGCACGGCCGCGGCGCCATCTGGTGTCTGGACTGCCATCATCCGACCACGCGCAACAAGCTGATAGACAATTTCGGCAAACCGATCAGCTTCAATGAGCCGCAGAAGCTGTGCGGCAAATGCCATGGCCCGATTTACCGGGACTGGCGTGACGGCATCCACGGCAAGCGCATCGGTGAATGGGCGAGCAACGGCAAGAAGCGCTGGTTCGTGTGCACCGAATGCCATAATCCGCATGACGTTCAGCAGGGCGCCAGAAACAGCGGGTTCGCCCAGCTCGAGCCCGAACAGGCGCCCGTGCTGCCCAAGGGTTTGAAGAGCGCCGATCACGAGCGCCATGACGACCACCGCGCGCCCCCTGCCGGTGAAGCTGGATTGCTCGAGCGATTGATGCAATGGCTGCAGCGCATAACAAACGCGGCGCGACCCGATCCGGTTCTGCCCGCGCCTCGCGCGCACGCCGCTGAAGCGGGCCGGGGCGATGCCCGGCTCAGTCCGGCCCCCGCCGTTGCGCCTCGGGATGGAATCCGGGGCGCGGGTATTCGAGATCAAGCCCTGGTGGTCGACCGATGAACCCGAAAACCAGGATCTTTTTCGGCCCGCCGCTCGCTCTGCTCACCGCGGCCCAGACCGGTACGCTGGAGATCAGCGGAAAGATCAACCGCACGGCGGAACGCTACCTGGAGATCATGCACCATCGCGGCCTCGACCTGTCGCAGGCCGAGCGCGCCTGCATCGCGCATGTCTGCGACTTCGGCTTCGTCGCCCCGCAGGAAATCCGCGAACTGCCTTTCGAGGTGAGACAGACCGAATTCGAATGCGAAGGACTGAACAAGGAGGCCCTGGCGGCAAGACTCGAAGCAGCCAGTTTTGAGGATCTGGTTGCCGTGGTCGAGGAGCTGGGGTTCTGAGGGCCCGGCCTTGTAGGATGCGCGCCCACATCGCCTAAACCGCAAAATGAAGTGGGTGAAAATGAAGTGAGTGATCTAAGGAGATAAGCAATGGGTATTCATCCAGTAACGATAGTTGTGTTTGTTGTAGTGTTGGCCGCGGGCCTCTTGTTGGGCGTTGGGCTTCAGAGCGTGGCTATCGGAGCCGCTGTTAGCGCCCTTGCGGTCTTGCTTCTTATTTCCTTCCGGGTGGCGCGTCAGTGGCAAAAGGCGGTGATTCTCAGGCTTGGAAGATATGAGGGTTTAAAGGGCCCAGGCTTCTTTTATATTCTTCCATTCATTGATACCGTTCCTTACTGGATAGACCTGAGAACGGTTACAACACCCTTCAATGCTGAAGAGACTCTTACCAAAGACAGCGTTCCCGTGGACGTGGATGCCGTCCTCTTCTGGCGGGTTGTTGATCCCAAAAAGGCGGCTATAGAAGTTGAGAATTACCGGCACGCCATAGCCTGGTCGAGCCAGACCGCCCTCCGGGACGTGATCGGCAGAACCGACCTTGCCGAGATGCTGAGGGGCAGGGAAAAGATAGACCACGACCTCTGCCTAATGATTGACCAAAGGACTGAAGCATGGGGTATCAAGGCCCTTTCGGTGGAAATCCGCGACGTAAAGATACCGGAGGGCCTTCAAAATGCGATGTCCATGCAGGCTCAAGCGGACAGGGAACGCCAAGCAAGGGTGATTCTGGCCGACTCGGAACGCCAAGTTTCCCGGGTTTTTGAAGAGTCCGCCAAAGCATACGTCAGCAACCCCGTCGCACTTCAACTCCGGGGGATGAATATCCTTTTGGAAGGAATGCGGCAGAATTCCACCATCGTTATTGTCCCTTCAAGCGCCGTGGAAACGATGGGCCTGGGCGCAATGGCCGGTATGACTTCACTGGCAAAGCAGTTGGAGCAACCACACGGCGCCAAGTCCGTTTCAACCCAGTCGCGGGCTGGCGCGACGTCGGAAACTCTCCAGGCTTAGAGTTCGTCTTGCCGATAGCAGATGAATGACGTTGCCGCGGCTGTTCTTCGTCAATGCGGTGCCGCGCGATTCGTTTCTCAGTCAGGTCAGATTAATTTTCTAACGCTAAAGGAGAAGAGTAATGAAACTCGCAATAATTGGCATTACTGCGTTGGCGACGTTGTCTAGTACTGGTCAAGTTGCGGCCGCAGATGGTAAGGCCGTATACGACAAGTCATGTGCTGCTTGCCATAAGGCTCTCCCCAAGGCGCCGAAGCTGGGTGACAAAAAGGCGTGGGCACCTCTCATAGCAAGAGGGTCCAAAGACCTGATTGCCGCCGTTATCAAAGGCAAAGCGCCCATGCCGCCACGAGGCGGGGCTGCGAATGAAGAAGATGTGGCGACTGCGGTCGAATACATGATAAACGCAGCGAAGTAGCGCATTCGTTACAGGGACACGGTCGCTTCACCTTATCCGAAACGTACTAACGAAGAATGCGTCGATGACATCCAAGCTGCGCGAGCGTTGTGGGTCACGGGCAGGGCGCGCGCCTCGGATTGGAAATGTCGCCGCCAAGCGCGGTTAGCACGTAGCTCAGCGTGCGCGGAGACCACCGCTTGTTCTTGAATCCGATACAAATTTCACGAATGCCTTAGCGGGTGGCGAAAGTGCCGCCATCGAGCGATACAGAAAGCCGATCGGCCGGTGTACGGTCGGCTCGACAATCGACAAAATTTTCAGCCCCGTCACATTGCAGGTTCTGACGGCGGTCGAGGGCATCACCGCCACCCCGAGCCCTGCGCGCGCCAAGCCGACAGCGGTAGTAATCAGGCTGACCTCGGCCACCGGACGTTTGAAGACCCCGATCCGTGCGAAGGTCTTGTCGATGAGCATGCGCACCATGCTTTGGTACGCCATCCCGATTAGCGGGAAGGTGGCGAGTTCATGCCAAGTGATCATGTCGTCCTCGTTCACTCGATACTGCTTTGGAAGAAGCGCCACCAGCTCGTCGTCATATAGCGGGCGAAACTGTAACTCCGACGCGTCTTCCAAGGGGCTTGCGATGCCGAGATCGATCTCCCCTGTGCGCACCATGTCTACGATTCCACGGTTTTCCGGCATTGCATCCCTGAGCACAATGCGAACTGTCGGATGCTTACGATCGAATTCGACAATAAGTGAAGGCAAGAAGATTGCAGCCACCGACGGAATGCAGGCGATCGTCACAATGCCGCCGCGGGGCGCCGTGCCGCTCAGCACATTGGCGAGCGTATCGTTGAGCTCAGCGACCAGACGGTCGACCGTGGGTAACAGCTCACGCCCAGCGGTCGTGACCGAAGCGCCACGCGGTGTACGCTCAAACAGCGTCACGCGAAGCTGCTCCTCGAGTTTGTGGATCATTGCGGTAAGCGCCGGTTGCGACACGTGGATGTGCTGCGCAGCCGCCGAAAAGCTGCCGGTGCGTGCCACGGTCACGAACGCTTCCAACTGTTTCAGGGTCACTGCCATAACTTAATGTTATAGCATTTTCCAAACAATGGAATAGATGAGCCCGGCAATCGCGCCGTACTATTTTTGTTTCTTCTGTCGTGTTTATATAAGAAATAGTAATGGAGTCGCCTTGATGCCCAAAACCACGCAATCTGATTTGACCTCTGCTTCGGCGGCCGAGCCGTCCCAGATGGGCAGTTGGACGCGCCAGAATCTCTCCGGCTATCGAGCCGTACATGCGATCGTCGACACCTTGCATGCGGCGGGGGTTCGGGAAATCTTCGGACAGAGCTGTCCGACGGCCATATTCTTGGCCGCAAAAGCAAGTGGAATCCGGCAGATCGGATATCGGACAGAAAATGCTGGCGCCGCTATGGCCGACGGGTTCGCGCGCGCGAGCCGACGCATCGCGGTAATTACGGCGCAGAACGGCCCTGCGGCGGCGCTCCTGGCAGCCGGCATGTCGGAAGCATTTAAGGCATCGATACCGATGCTGGCGATAGTCCAGGAAGTGCCACGAGCCAATGCCGACCGCAACGCGTTCCAGGAACTCGATCACCAAAAGGTCTTTGCCGGTTGCAGCAAGTGGGTGAGACGAATCGATGTGCCAGCTCGCGCGGCCGAGTACACGGAACGGGCGATTCGCGTGGCGACCTCAGGCCGGCCAGGACCTGTTGTGCTCCTGGTCTCGCCCGACGTCCTTACGGCAACCTCCGAGCGCGCGACCACGGTTCCGCAGGATGGCGACGAAGCTTTTGGTCGTTACCCGCTCGATCGCCCGATTTCGCTGCAATCTCGACTGCAGAAACTCGCCGAGGCGCTGCTCCAGGCGAAACGCCCACTGATTGTCGCTGGCGGAGGCGTGCACCTGTCGGGCGCATGTGAGGCTCTGAGCCGATTGCAGCGTCTTGCGGGCGTGCCCGCCGCAACGACCAACATGGGCAAGGGTGCGATCGACGAGTCGCACCCCCTTTCGCTCGGTGTCATAGGCAACACCATGGGCACCCGCAGTCCGGCCAGATTCTTCGGGCCCTATGTACGCGGCGCCGATCTCATTGTGCTGGTCGGCACGCGCACCAACGAGAACGGGACCGCCTCCTGGACATTGTTCCCGAAATCGGCCACCTACGTTCAGATTGACGTCGATCCCGAAGAGATTGGGCGCAATTACCCGGCGATGCGGCTCCTCGGCGACGCGGCGGCGACGCTCGATTCCGTATGCGACTTGTTGGTCGGACGCGTGGAGCAGGTGGCGAGCCAGCGACTCGCCGAGTTCGCGCCAGTGTTCGACCAGGCGCGCAGGGACCATGTCAAAGAGATCGCTGCGTATGCTAATGCTGCGAACGCACCGATGAGGCCCGAGCGCATCCTCAACGAGATGGCGAAATTGGATGGCGACATCGTCTGGGTGGCCGATGCAAGTTATGCCTCGATCTGGCTGGTGCAATACATCCGCTGCGCCAAACCGGGTAGTCGGTTCCTGACGCCGCGCGGCCTCGCCGGACTTGGATGGGGCGTACCGATGGCCATTGGAGCCAAACTCGCGCGACCGGGCGAACGCGTCATATGCCTTACGGGCGATGGCGGTTTTGCGCATTGCTGGGCCGAACTCGAAACGGCGAAGCGCCACGAAATTGCGCTCACGGTTGTCGTGCTCAATAACGGCGAATTAGGGTTCCAGATCAATGCCGAGGAAAGTCGCTTTGCTACCCACACCGACGTGTGCCATTTCGGACCGATCGACCACGTGGCGATCGCTCGCGCCTGCGGCTGCGATGCGCGTGCAGTCGAGACTGCGGAGGACCTGCGTCGAGCGCTCGAGGACGCCGCGTCCAGCAAGGTGCCCTTCGTGATCGACGTCAAGACGGAACCTGGCGCCTTCCCTCCGCTGACGGCCTTTGAATCGCAACTCGTACCAATTCAAGGCTAAATCGATGCCAGAGAAACAGGGGGATCTTGCGATGATCAAACACACCGAAAGCTTCTCTGGTCGCAATGCGCTGGTGACCGGGGGCGGAAGCGGCATCGGACGCGCGATCGCACTGGCACTGGCAGAACGGGGGGCGAACGTCTGCATCCTGGATATCAGTGCCAAGGCCGCGGAAACCACCGCTTCGGAGATCGCACAATTAGGTCGTCGATCGGCAGTAATCGTCCACGATACAGGCGAGAACTCGGTAATCGATGCGATCGACGCCATTTGCGCGCCTAATAGATTTGGTGAAGTCGACGTACTGGTCAACAACGCAGGAATATCGCCAAAAAAGCCGGATGGCCGCAAAAGGATGATCTGGGAGACGCCGGTCGAGGAATGGCGTGCGGTCATCGATATTGACTTGAACGGCTATTTCCTGGTGCTGCGCGCGGTGCTCCCGCAGATGATTGCGCGCAAGCTGGGCACAGTGGTCAACATCGGGTCGCTTGCGGGCCTCCGATACTCCTCGATTGCGGGTGCCGCCTACGCAACTGCAAAATGCGCGGTGGCCGGGATGACGCGCCAGGCCGCCGGCGAGGTCGCCGAATATGGCATTCGCATTAACAGCATCGCGCCGGGGCGAATCGAGACCGAAATGACTGCACAAGCCGGGCAATCGTTCAATGAGGCGATTCGCCAAGCGACGCCGCTACGGCGGCTTGGCGAGCCACTGGACATCGCTCAGGCCGCGATCTTTCTGCTATCGGATGCCGCAAGTTTCATTACCGGAGAAACGCTCGTCGTATCAGGCGGGCGGGGATTGTAATCAAGAGGACAAAGGAGAAGTGCTATGAAGATGCTTATGAGAGTTATCGCGGCAAGTCTTGCCCTGGCGCTCACGGCAGCAGCGATGCCCGCCGCAGCGGCGTACCCGGAAAAGTCAGTGCGGATGATCGTGCCTTACCCACCTGGAGGCATCACGGATATTGTCGGACGCGCTGTCGCGGAGCGCCTTTCCAAGTCGCTGGCTCAGCCAATTGTGGTTGATAATCGCGCCGGTGCCGGCGGCACGATCGGGGCTACCCTGGGTGCGCGCTCCACCCCAGACGGATACACGCTCTTCGTCGGAACCAGCGCTACGAATGGTACCAACCCGAGCACCTACCGAAACCTGAGCTACAAGCCGGAGACCGATTTTGCCCCGGTTGCCCTGGTGGCGACAGCGCCGCTGATGATCATTGTGAATCCAGACGTGCCGGCCAAGACGCTGCCCGAGTTCATCGCGTACATGAAGTCCAATCCGAACAAGGTCAACTTCGCCAGCACCGGCAACGGCGGTTCGGTTCACCTGACCTCGGAATTATTCGCGATGCTTACAGGAACGAAGATGCAGCACATACCCTACAAAGGAAGCTCGCCGGCGCTGACCGACCTGATGGGGGGGCAGGTTCAGGTCATGTTCGACAACGTGCCATCGGCGGCACCGCTCGCTAAGTCGGGCAAGGTACGCGCCCTGGCAGTGACCAGCACCAAACGCACGGCACTCGCACCGGACATACCAACGGTTGCGGAATTGGCAGTGCCCGGCTTTGAATCACTATCCTGGATCGCGGTCTTTGCGCCGGCCGGGACTCCTGCCGAGGTCGTGCGCAAGCTGAACGAGGCGATCAACGAGGCGCTGAAACACCCCGACCTTCTCTCAACGTTTCAGAAAGCCGGCCTGGACCCGGTCGGTGGAACGCCGGAGGATCTCGCGAAATATCAGACCGCTGAGATTGCCAAGTGGAGCAATGTCGTCAAAACGATAAGGTATGTGCCCGAGTAACCCGCAACGACTTCCTAGAAGGATCGACACAGTGAAGACTACAAGAATTTTGCAGGACTTGCTGAAACAGGACGCGGTGTTAGTTACCGCCGGCGCCTACGACGCCCTGAGTGCCAGAATTATCGAACAGGCGGGGTTCCCCGTCGTAAGCACTACGGGATTCGGCATATCGGCGAGCTATCTCGGGCGGCCCGATGTCGAGTTGTACACCATGACCGAAAACTTGGCCGTGGTGCGCAATATCGTGCAGACGGTAAAGGTCCCGGTGATTGCCGACCTCGATACGGGTTATGGAAATGCCCTGAACGTGATACGCACGGTGCGCGAGTTCGAACAGGCAGGATGCGCCGGCGGCCATCTCGAGGACCAGATCGTTCCCAAGCGCTGCCCCGCCTGCGCTCCGACCGTCGCATTGCTTCCCGTCGCCGAAGCCGTGGGCAAGATCAAGGCCGCGGTCGATGCGCGCAAGGATCCCGACTTCCTGATCATCGCCCGCACGGATGCGCAGGGACAGGAGGCGGTGGACCGGGCCAATGCCTACCTCGAAGCGGGTGCGGGCCTCGCCATGTTCATTTCGAAGGCTTTCCCGACCTACCAGGACCTGAAGGGCTTCAGCCGGCAAGTGAAAGGGCCTTTTGCGCTTGGCCACTTCGAAACCCTGAGTTATCCGAGCTGGCTGAAAGAAGATTGGACACTCGACGGGCTGAGGTCGATCGGAACGAAGATGTTGAGTTACCCGCTCGCGCCGCTATTCGCGGCAGCCCTGGCGGTGCGCGGGGTCGCCGAGCACCTCGCGCGCCACAAAACCATCCGGGGCCTGGAGTCCCCGCCGCGCATGGACCACGGGCAGTTCGCCGAGCTGATCGGGTTTCCGGAAATGACCGAACTGCAGAAGAAATACATGCCCCTCGACTGAGCCGATGGCCGAGCAGTCTGGGGGATGCTGTTTCCGGCGTGCGGCCTGTTCATGGCTCGACCATGCATTCGTTACAGGCGCGAACAGGCGTTTCGCGAATGGATCGATCTGAGTTTCGTCAGAGCGCGGTGGCAACTTCTCTAATCTAGTTTGAAAGGAACGCTTATGAAGACCGTGCGGCAATTTTTTGCGCTGACCCTTTTCGCCGGCTTGGCGCTTGGGGTGGCAGGCGGTGTATCGGCCCAGAATTTCCCGACCAAGCCCATCCGGATCGTCGTTCCGTATACCCCCGGAGGCACGACGGACAACCTGGCGCGGTTGTGCGCACAGGGGCTCACCGAGGCATGGGGCCAGCAGGTCATCGTCGACAATCGGCCGGGTGCGAGCGGCATCATCGGCGCGCAACTCGTCGCCGAAGCGGCGCCGGACGGCTACACGCTGCTGCTGGGAACCAGCACGCAGCTCGCGACGAATGTCGCCCTTTACCCTAAGCTCTCCTACCACCCGGTGAAGGACTTCGCCCCGGTAGCAGTGCTGGTTCAGGGCTACAACGTTCTCGTCGTGCACCCCTCCGTCCCGGCAAAGAACGTAAAGGAGTTGATCGCCCTGGCGAAATCCAAACCGGGGCAGTTAAATTTCGCGACCTCGGGAAACGGCACCTCGCAGCATCTCTCGGCGGAGTTGTTCAAGAGCATGGCCGGCGTCAACATGGTCCATATTCCCTACAAGGGCAGCGCCCCGGCCCTGGTGGACCTCCTGAGCGGACAAGTTCCGGTGATGTTCGAGAATATCCTCACCGTCGTTCCGCACATCAAAGCTGGATCACTTCGCGCGCTGGCCGTTACGGGTGCGAAGCGTTGGCCGACGCTTCCTGATTTGCCGACCATCGCGGAGGCCGGACTTCCGGGCTACGAAATCGCTGGCTTCTATGGAATCGTGGCCCCGGCGGGAACGCCTAGGCCGATCGTCGCCAAGCTAAACAAAGAGCTCACCCGCATCATCAGCAGCCCCGATCTTCGCGAACGGCTGCTGATCCAGGGATTCGAGCCGAGTCCCTCGACGCCGGAAGAGTTCGCGGAACTGATCAAGACCTATATCGCCAAGAACGCGCAGATCGTGAAGGAATCCGGAACCAAGGTGGACTGAGCGGCGGCGATTGTGGCAGGGTGGCGCGAATTCAACGTACCTGCCGGACAGCTAAGCCATGCCAATCAAAGTCCATCCCGGCTCAGGATGGTGAGCGCGGCCGCCTGTGCGCGTGGCAACAGCGTATCGATGCGGCAATACTCTTTGGAAGTGTGCACATCCCCACCCACCGGACCGGTGGCACACAGCGTCGGCGCGCCGACCGAAGCCGTGAAGCCGCTGTCGGCACAGCCGCCCGTGAATTCGCCTTCGACCGCAAATCCGACCGCTGCCGCCGCCTGCTTGTAATCCGCCAGCAATTTTCGGCTGGCATCCGTTTGGGATAGCGGCAAGAAGCGGCCTTCGTTCGTAATCCGTCCGCAAGTGCGAGCCGGGACCTGCTCTTCAATGATCTTCTGGATCCGGCGATACAGTTGCTCCTGATCCACTTCGATGGGAAAGCGCACATCCAGTTGCGCGGTTGCATGGGGGGCGACCGTATTGACTGAAACGCCACCGCGGATGGTGCCCACGTTCGCGGTTACCCCTGTAGCCTTGTCGGCCAGCGCATGCAGTTCGACGATCTTCCTTGCCAAGGCGTCGATCGCGCTCGCCCCCTTATCGTAATTCGCACCTGCGTGGGCCGCGACGCCCTCGACTTCGAAATCAATAAAAATGCCCCCCTTGCGCGCGACCACTACGTTTCCCGTGGGACGCCCAGGCTCCGCATTCAGGACCGTTGCGGCGCCTCGAGCCATTTTCAGCGTCAGCTCCCGCGAAGAAGGCGAAGCGATCTCTTCGTCACCGGTGTAAAAGACGTGAATCGGCGCCTTGTTGCCTCCAATCTCGGCAAAGGCTTGCGCTACGAAGGTATTCATGACCAAGCCGGCTTTCATGTCTGCGACGCCTGGTCCGTAGGCGATACCGCCTTCAACTTTGTACGGCCTTTGGGCAGCAGTGCCGTCTGGAAACACGGTGTCCATGTGTCCCAGCAACAGGACATGCGGTGCGTCCGGACCAGCGCTCCCCGGCACCCTGGCCAATATGCAATTCCCGTGCCCCTCCAGCGGAAATACCTGGGTCGCAATGCCGGCACGCTCCAGATGTGCACGGAACAGGGCGCCAACTCGGTCTACCCCGGCCTTGTTTGCGCTACCGCAATCGATGTTTACTACCTGCTCGAGCAACTGAAACATTTCCCGCTCGTGAGCGCCTAACCACGACAACACCGCATTTTTCATGTCGACCTGTTGCATGCCTTTTGCCCCAACTGTTGTTTATGGATTCGGTTTCTCAAGCACTCGACGCAGTTTCGGTCGGCGAGCACAGTGCACCGGCACATCGCGGCTCAGGCTTGAGGACTAAGCCGCTGACGCAGTTCCTTGCCGGCCTTGAAATGCGGGACGAACTTCTCCGCCACCGCCACCTTCTCCCCTGACTTCGGATTTCGACCGATCCGCAGAATATGGACAGCCCGCGCGAGCGTCTGCCGCTGAAGAACCGAGTTCACACGCCCGACCGAAAGGTGCCGTTACCGATGTTGACGCGCGATTGTCAGATCTCATCGCAAGGCCGCCATTCTAGCCGAATCGACTCCCGCACGCGAACCAGTCGCCGTGCACAGAGGACGCTGCATACGGAGTTCATTGCTTGGTGCAAGGCCGATTCCAGGCAAGTCTCATTCGGTTCGCGAACCTGATGCGACCAACCTTGGCCTATGGCGGAACCACAGTCGTTTCACAGCATGCGTTGCCGCACGTCTAGGCGACTCGCATATAATGGTCGCCGGCGCAATTGCGGATGATCGAGCCGCAGACATCGCTACCCGACTAATTTTAGCCAAGGAGGAAATATGTTCACCACTTGTCTGCGAAAGATGCTGCCGGCAGCTGCCCTCGCGGCGATGTCGACGATTGGACCTTCGGCACCGGTATTTGCGCAGGACTATCCGTCCAAGCCGGTACACCTCGTCGTCGGTTTCGCCGCGGGCGGGCCTGTCGATATGGCCGCTCGAGTTATCGGCGCTCACCTGCGCAAGACGATGGGCCAGCCGTTCGTGATCGAGAACAAGCCTGGCGCCAACGCCATGGTGGCGGCCGAATACGTAAAGCGATCCGTGGCCGACGGTTACACCGTATTCGTGAGCAGTAGCAGCGCCATCACGCTCAATCCGACGCTACTGAAGAACACGGTCCGCTACCAACCCGACAAAGACTTCTCTGCGGTCGCAAACATCATTGCCATGCCGCTGATTCTACTCGTGAATACGACGGATCCGGAGATGGAGTCAGTTCGCTCGGTAGCCGATATCGTCGCCAAGGCGAAGAAGGCGCCGGGCCAAATCCCGTATGGCTCGGCGGGCAACGGAAATATTACGCATCTCGCGTTCGAATTGTTTTCGCAGCGGGCTGGGATACAGATGAACCACATTCCCTATGCCGGTACCGCGCCAGCGCAAACAGCGCTACTGAGCAAGCAGGTTTCGATGGTCTTCGACTCACTTAACGGCCTACCGCACATCAAGGCGGGCAAGTTACGACCTCTAGCGATATCGGCCAACAAACGTCTGGACGCCCTTCCTGATGTTCCGACCATGCAAGAGCTTGGGTTCGGCGATTTCGATATCAAATCGTGGGTCGGAATGTTTGTCCCGAAAGCGACGCCGGTCGCAGTTGTGGAGCGCTTGAGCCAAGGAATTGCCGAGGCGATGAAGGATCCTGCGGTCCTTGATGTCTTGCTCATCCAGGGGCCTGCTATGTTCATGCCGCCGAACGATTTCGACGCAATGGTCAAGCGGGAGACGGCGCAACTTTCCGAGATTGTGGAGCGGGCGAAAATTAAGGTCGAATAGAGAGGAGTGGATTGATGAAAGCGTTCGAAGGTAAGGTCGTATGGATTACGGGTGCGGGAACCGGCATTGGGCGCGCAGCCGCCCTGATGTTTGCCGATGAAGGTGCGAAGTTGGCGTTGATCGGGCGTCGATCCCAGCCGCTAGAGGAAGTCGCCGCGAAAATCGCGGCAGCAGGTGGTGAAGCGGCGGTCGAGCCACTCGACGTCTCCGATCGCGAAGCGGTGAACGCCGCCGGAACCCGCCTTATTGCACGCTTCGGCCGCGTCGACATTCTGGTGAACAATTCCGGGCTCAATGTTGTCAATCGCCGGCTCGACGAGTTGGCACCGCAGGATTGGGACTACGTGCTCGCAGTAAACCTGACAGGGGCTTTCAACATGGTGCACGCCGTATTCGGCCCCATGCGCGCGCAGCAAGACGGGCTGATCATTAACGTGGCCTCAACCGCTGCGCGTCGCGTTTCGGGTGTCGCCGGAGCCGCGTATTCAGCTTCGAAGTTCGGCATGCTGGGCATGAGCTTGTCGCTAACTCAGGAGGCTTGGAAGTTCGGTATTCGCGCCTGCTGCCTCTGCCCGGACGATGTAAACACCCCGATCATGCAGCGCCGGCGCGTCAAGTATCCGCAGGAGGTACTCGATCAATTCATTCAACCAGAGGATTTGGCCGACACGATACGCTTCGTCGCGCTAATGCCGAAACGAACATCGATCCCGGAAATGGTGATCTACCCGACGAATCTTCGACCTTATACCCCAGCAGAAACCGGCCTCCCGGCATCGTCTACGTAGCGCGCGTGTCGTCCAGCGGGCCGATCGTTCCAAAACCAAAGCACGAGCGCAGAACATTGCTGCCGTAACCCGGTAGCTCGCGCTGGGGGCATTCCCTGGCCCCGCGTTTCAACCCGCAGCTAGGCACTCCACCGCTTTTTGTACGCCCTCGCGGCCGAATGGGACGCCCTGCACCAGCATCGCGGCTTCGATCCCTGCAAGGCAACCGAGAATCATTGCGGCATTCACATCGCCTAGGTGCCCGATACGGAAGCCGCGATCGAGTTGCGGTCCGAGCGCGCCGGCGAATGCAACTTGGAAGCGCTCGCGCGCAACGGCGCGCAGCGCCTCGACGTCGATGCCCGAGCGCACACCTATGGTGGTGACCGACGCCGAGCGCGCTCCGGGCACGCGGCAGTGCAGAAATACCGCTTCTTCCTGGGACCAACACTCCACCGCTGCCTGTACCGCACTCGCCTGCAAAGCGTGACGAGCATGCACCGCAGCCATACCTTCGCGCTCCAGCAGCGCGAGCGCAGCCTCGAGCCCGAACAACAGGTTCTGCGGAGCACTGCCGCAAAATTTTCTGTAGCTTAATTCCGACTTGCGCCGTCCCCAATCCCAGTAGTAGCGCGGCGTGGTATTCCTCGCAGCAAGAGTCCCGGCGCGCGCATCGACCGCGACGAAGCCGAGGCCTGGAGGGCACATCAGCCCCTTCTGCGAGGCGCCTATCGCGACATTCACGCCAAGCGTGTCCATAGCGAACGGCGCGGCGGCGAGCGAAGCTACGATGTCAGCGACGAAAAGCGCCGGATGTCCGGCGGCGTCGATCGCCGCGCGAATCTCACTCAGATCGCTGGTGACGCCGCTCGCGGTGTCGGTGTGCACGGCGAAAACGGCGACAATCTCCCGCTTCTTGTCGGCGCGCAGGGCATGTTCCACATCGTTTGGATCGATCGGGTAGCCCTCGCGGTAGGGCGTGCGCTCGACGCGTCGCCCCGTCGCCTCGGTCTGGACCGCCCACTGCTCGGAGAAATGCCCGCTGCCCGGAACCAGCACTGCCTGCCCGGGCGCTAGCAAATTTTCTGTGGTCGCCTCCCACGCGCCGTGGCCATTCGAGATGTACATGAAAACGTCAGCCTGATCGGTTTGCAGCATGCGCCGCAGACCGGCTTCACACGCGGTGACCAACCGCTCGAGCCGCGGGTCGCCGTGGTCCATGGGCTGGCGATGCATGGCGTTGAGTACCTCTCCGGGGATATGCGTTGGGCCGGGGGAGTGCAGGAAGCGTTCACCTGGGATCCGGCCTGTGTCATTGCTGTTCATGCGAACCACGCCTTCTTTGGAAGATAAGCACTCTAGCATATGGCAATCTCGCGCGACCGCTCGTACTGCGGCAAATATGAATAGTCTGCGGGCCGATTGCCGATGGATATCGTCTGCCCTTAACCGATAAGAAATCTAATCCGATTTCAAAATGCGTACAATAATCGTGTGGTCAACAGTTTAAGAGAAACCTCGCCCGTAGGAGGCCAGAATAGGTGTTTCGGGAAATATCGAGGGCATTAGGCGCCAAAGAGAAGCCCCGCAAGCACTGGCGATTTGCGGGGTTTCTCTTACTGCTCAGAGACCAGTCACCCGCTTGTAAGACGGGCTGTCATTAGTTTCACCGCTAAGGATATTGACGGTGAAACCTTTACTGCCAAATCAACCTAACCACCGCCCCGCTTCAAAGCTTGGGGCCGCGCGATCTGCCTTCGCAATCGCTCGAAAAATACCGTGAGTACCCGGTAGGTAAGCCCCCATACATGATGAGTTTGATAAAGAACGGCAGGGTAGTCATAAGTTGCGCCATCTCGTGAGGCGGATCTATACCCCGCGTTACGTGGATCAAGCAGGTGTCGAAGCGGTACCCAGAATGCGTCCGCCACCTCGTCGTTCGGGGTGAGACGTTCGAGCGTATCGCCCAGATGGAACACGTAAGAGGAGAGTAATCTATCGGTTGGCTTACCGTCGCGATGAATATGCTGCACGCCGAGCGCCCCCAGGCAGCGAGCGCGCGTGAGCCGAAGCCCCACCTCCTCCTCGGTTTCGCGGATCGCAGCTTGCTGCGGGCTTAGATCTACTGCATCTACGTGCCCGCCGGGCAGTGCCACGTGGCCGGCCCAATGATCTAACTCGTGCTCGGCACGACGGATCAGGCAAAGACTCAGATCGGCCGCCTCACCCGCCAACACCAACGCTACCGCAGCATGAGCGATTTCCTCGCAGCCTGGGAGCCACGTGCCGACGAGGCTGCGCCGAATTTCACTCAAATCGGGCGGAATTGGACTTTGTGAATCCGAATGAGTAGGCATAAGAGCAGTTTGCATCGCAACAAGAAGCGACTAACAAGATTTCGCCCACATGCGCTGCGATGTAGGAATGCACCATGGCGCCGAACACAGGGACCCCTAATTCTACGCTGACCTGCACCGCCGCGGCTCCCGAAAAACCGGCGAGATAGGCCGCGCGCGCCGCCGGCGACAGAAGCAAAGCCAGTCTTTACCGTCAACGTGGCGCAGGATTTGCAGCTGGCGGTCCAAACGCCAAATTCGCAGCGACGACTTGATGGATGAGTGCCGCGCAAGCGGGACAGCGATGTCTGGGCCGCCGACATCCATCTGGCCCCGCGCGGCCGCGGAAAACGCGCCGCGGGCCAAAGAGTAGAATTGTGGCCACCGCAAAAATTCATCATGTCATCTTCATAGGGGGACATCGGCATGCGCAAGTACCTGCACCTCAATCTCGGCGAGCGCTCGGTCAGGACTGAAGAATTCCAGGGCGAGGCGATCGTTCGCGCCGGCCGGCATTTCATCGCCAAGACCCTGCTCGAGCTCGGTGTGGCGCATGTCGATCCGCTGTCCCCGGACAATCCGCTGATCTTCTCCGTCGGTCCGTTCGCGGGCAGCAACTTCTCCAACGCCAACCGCTTGAGCGTGGGCTGCAAAAGTCCTTTGACCGGCGGCATCAAGGAAGCCAATTCGGGCGGCACCTTCGCCTTCGCCCTGGGCCAGCTGGAAATGGCGGGATTCACGCTCTATGGCGCGTGCAAGGAATGGGTCGTCATCCGCATCACCAAGGAAGGGTCGGTCAACTATGAGACCGCCGAACCCTACCTGGGCAAGGGCACCAATGAAGCCGCGGCGCTGCTGTTCGAAAAATACGGCAACAAGGTCAGCATTGCACTGTGCGGTCCGGTGGGCGAGTACCTGGGCCTGATGGCGGGCATCTCCATCACCGACACCGACGGCCGGCCCTCGCGCCTAGCGGCGCGCGGCGGCGTCGGCGCCGTCATGGGCTCGAAGAAAGTCAAGGCCATCGTCGTCGACTTGAACAAGATGCCGGCTTTCCATGACCGAAAGAAACTCATGGGCTCGATCCGCGAATACGGCGCGAGGCTCGCCAAGGAACCGGCAATCGACAACTACAAGCGCCTGGGCACGGCGATGGTGGCCGATATCACCAACCGCCTCGGCGGATTGCCGGTGCGCAATTTCAGCGCCGGGCGCATGGTCGAAGCGTCCGAGGGGCCGTTCAAACTGGGCGGCGACTATGTGCGCGAACTGAACATGAGCCGCGGCGGAAATCCGTCGCACGCCTGCATGCCGGGCTGCCAGATCGAGTGCAGCAATGTCTACGTCGACAAGGATGGCAAGGAGATCGTGTCGCCGCTCGAGTATGAAACCCTGGGACTGATGGGCAGCAACTGCGGCCTCGCCGACCCGGACGATGTGGCCCGCGTCAACGCCGTCGCCAATGATCTGGGCGTCGATTCCATTGAGGCCGGCGCCACGCTGGCGGTGCTGATGGAAGCGGGCCTGGGCAAGTTTGGCGACCGGGCGTTCATGCTGCAAGTCCTGGATGACATCCGTCAGGGTAACGAACGCGGCCGCAGGTTCGCGCAAGGTGCTGCGCGCGTAGGCGAGCATTACAAGGTCGCGCGCGTCCCCGTGATCAAGAAGCAAAGCCTGGCTGCCTACGACCCGCGCGTGATCGAAGGAACCGGCATTACCATGATGACCACGGCGCAAGGCGCGGACCACACCGCGGGCAGCCTGTTGATGCTCGACTGCAAGGACATGAGCACTGCGGAAGTCGTGGCGGCGAGCCTGGATTTTCAAGTCTCGTGGGCCGCGGTCGATTCCTTGGGCCTGTGCATATTCGGGCGCTCGGTGACCGCCGCCAGCTCCGGCCTCGTAGCGACCGCGCTCAACGACGCGCATGGCACCCATTACGATGCGTCCTTCATCAAAGCGCTGGGCCTGGAAACGCTGAAGATGGAATGGGAATTCAACCGCGCGGCCGGCTTCACTGAGAAAGACGACGAGCTGCCGGAGTTCTTCTACACCGAACCGATTGCTCCGACCAACAGGACCGCGCGCCATCACAGCGCCGAAGTCAACCGCAGCCTGCGCCAACTGCTTGCTTGACCGGTTTGCGCGCCGCACTGCCGATGAGTTCGCCCGTGCCAACACCCGGCGCGTTCGCGCCCGCGGTCGCCGCGCTGGGGGGCGCGGCGTTTGCGAGCGAACTGCTCGCGGCGCTGAATCTATCGGTCCCGGTGGATCATGTCTGTCTGATGCGCGTCGTCGATCGCGCGCGGCCGCCGGTGCTCGAATCGGCGAGCTGGCGCGGCGGCACGCATGTGGCGGAAGTGCAGCGCGCTTACCTAGCCGGGCTGTATCGCTTCGATCCGAATCTGAGCCTTCCCGCCGGCTCGGAGGTCGCGGTCCGGCATCTGCGGCGCGACGCGATCGCGCACGCGGGCTATCGCGAAACCTGCTTCCAGCGCGCGGGCTTGCTCGAGCGGCTCAGCGTCGCCGCAAACGGGGACGGGCGGCTGGTGCTGCTCAACCTGTACCGGCTCGACGCGAGCGGCCCGTTCGCCGCTGGCGAGGTATCGGCCGTCGAGGCGCTGTCGCCGTTTCTCGCCGCGCTCGCGGTGAAGCACGTGGGCGCACTCGGCATGCTGTTGCGCTCGCGCGACCGCGGCGATCGCATCGCCGGGCTCGCGGCGCGCCTGCACGCGCTCGACGGCAGGCTGACCGCGCGCGAGCGCGATGTGCTCGCGCGGGTGATGCTCGGCGTGAGCTCCGAAGGCATCGCGCTCGATCTCGGCATCGGTTTGAACACGGTGCTCACCTACCGCAAGCGCGCTTACGCGCGGCTCGGCGTCAGCAGCCAGGCGGAGCTGTTCTCGCATTGCCTGTAAGAACCCGTTGCAAAATGAATTTTGCAACGGCCGATTTAGGGGAGTATGAGGGGATGTATCCCCTCATTTTGAAGCAGGTCCTGAGCGCTGTCCCAAGCGCTGGGGACAGACACCGGCATTGCGATCGCCTAGTCTTTCCCGACCCGGGGCGGTGAATGGCCTGGCAAGGATCGCCAATCGAACCATGGAAACAGCCTAGCCTATGCAGCAGATGACGACCGCACAAGCGACGGTGGAGACCTTGCTCCGCCACGGCATCGATACGGTGTACGCGGTACCGGGCGTGCACAACGACCACCTGTTCGATGCGCTCTACCATGCATCGAATCGCATTCGCGTGATCCACGCCCGGCACGAGCAGACCGCCGGCTACATGGCGATGGGCGCGGCCCTTGCCACCGGGCGCCCGCAGGTGCTTGCCGTGGTGCCGGGGCCCGGCTTGCTGAACGCCGGCGCGGCGCTGCTCACCGCTCATGCGGCCGGCGCCCCGGTCATCGCTCTCGTCGGGCAGATCCGGCAGGCGCACATCGACCGCGGCTACGGCAACCTGCACGAACTCCACGATCAGCTCGGCATACTGCGCAGCCTGACCAAGTTCTGCGCCCGCATCAGCGCGCCGTTCGAGGCGCCGGAACTGGTCGATGAGGCCATCCATCAGGCGTGCTCCGGGCGCACGCGCCCGACTGCGCTGGAATGTGCAATCGACGTTTGGGGCCTAAAGGGCGCGGTCGCGCTGATCGAACCAAGACCGCGGAGTCTTCCGCCCGTGGACGATTCGGCGGTGGACCTGGCCGTGCGTCTGCTCAGCGCTTCCAAGCGGCCGTTGATCGTGGTCGGATCGGGCGCGCAGGACGCCGCCGCGGAGGTGCTGGCGCTCGCCGAGCGCCTGGAGGCGCCGGTCGTGGCGTATCGGCGTGGCCAGGGCGTGCTGCCGGGCACGCATCGCCTGTCGGTGCCGGTGCCGATCGGCCATCGCCTGTGGCGCGAGACCGATGCGGTGCTGGGAATCGGGACGCGTCTGTTCACGCAGCAGGAGAGCTGGGGCGTGGATCGCGACCTGAAGATCCTGCGCATCGACGCCGATCCGCAGGAGCCGGACCGCTTGCGCAAGGCGGACTGCGCGATGCTCGGCGACGCCGCGGCCACGCTGCGCGTCCTGCTCGATCGGCTGCCGCCGGAGCCACGCGCATCGCGCGCGGATGAACTGGCCGGGCACCGCGCGTGGCTGGCGCAGCGGCTCGCCGGGCTGGAGCCGCAACTGGGCTTCCTGCGCGCCATGCGCGCCGCGCTGCCCGCAGACGGCATCCTGGTGGATGAAGTCACGCAGATGGGCTTTGCCAGCCGCGTCGCTTTCCCGGTATTGCGCCCGCGCAGCTATATCTCGACTTACCAGGACAATCTCGGCTACGGCTACGGTACGGCGCTCGGCGTCAAAGCCGCCTGTCCGGAGCGCGCGGTGCTGTCGATCGCGGGGGACGGCGGATTTGCCTATCAGGGGATGGAACTCGCCACCGCCGTGCGCCACCGGCTCGGCGTCGTCGTGGTCGTGTTCGACGATGGCAAGTTTGGCAATGTGCAGCGCATCCAGGCGACGCAATTCGGCAACCGGCTGATCGCCTGCGACCTTGCCAATCCGGATTTCGTCCGCTTCGCCGAGAGTTTCGGCGTGGCTGCGTTTCGCGCGCAGTCCGCGGCCGAACTCGAAACCGCGTTGCGCCGCGCGTTTGACCTTGGCGCGCCGGCCCTGGTCCACGTGCCGGTTGGCGACATGCCCAGCGTCTGGGATTTGATCCGATTGCCCAGAGTGCGCGGCTAGATTGGGCGTTGCGGGCGGGGCTGTCCCAAGCGCTGGGGACAGACGCCGGCGGGGCGATGGCCTAGTCTTGGGCTGATGCGAACGCTGGAAGGAGAACCATGATGGCCGACGAAACGATCGTCTACGCGCTGCCCAACCGCACTACACCCGGCAATCCGGTGCTGTTCGATGCCGCGATCTGCAACGGCTGCAATCGCTGCCTGACGGTCTGCCTCGAAGACGTGTTTATTCCCAATCCGCAAAAGGGCAAGCCGCCGCTGATTTTGCACGCCGATGAATGCTGGTACTGCGGCCCCTGCGTCGACGATTGTCCGCTGCCCGGCGCGATCCGGCTCAACCACCCGCTGCAGCAGCGCGTGCGCTGGAAGCGCAAGGACTCCGGCGGCCATTTCAGGGTTTAAGGGAGGGACGGCATGAGCAGGGAGCAGGGGCCCCGCACAGCGGGGATGCGACCGACCGCGATTGCCGTCGGGAGCCGACAACACGAACGATTGATTAGCGACGAACGTACGGAGGCGACGACATGAGCGCAATGCACGAATCCGGACAGGTTCTGCGCTGGCCGTATGTGGTGAACTACGGCACCGAGCGCAGCTACGACGTCGATGTGCTGATCCTCGGCGGCGGCATCGCCGGGGTGTGGGCGGCGATCTCCGCCGCGCGCGCCGGGGCCAAGGTCATCATCCTGGAAAAGGCGGCGACCGAACGCAGCGGCGCCGGCGGCGCGGGCGTCGATCATTGGCAGTGGGCGGCGGACAATCCCGCGTCCCGCGTCGCGCCCGATGAGCTGGCGCAGGCGCTGATCGACAACCAGGGCGGCTATCGCAGCGGGATTTCGAGCTACATCCAGTGCGCCTCGGCCTGGGAAACGCTGGCGGAAATGGAGCAGATGGGCGGAAAGGTGCGCGACATCGAGGATGAATTCCGCGGCGCCGATTTCCGCGACGAAGCGAGCAAGCTGGTGTTCGCCTACGACTACACCAACCGCTTCGTGATTCGCGTCTGGGGACACAATTACAAGCCGCTGCTGCGCCAGGAATGCAGGCGTCTGGGGGTGCGCATTTTCGACCGGGTCGCAGTCGGTTCGCTGCTCACCGAGGGCGGCCGCCCAGGGGCGCGCGTGGTCGGTGCGATGGGCGTCAATTGCCGCAGCGGCGCCACGGTGATCGTGCGGGCGAAGGCCACGGTGCTTGCGACCAACCGCCCGCAGCGCATCTGGACTTTTTCCTCCGAGCTGCGCGGCATCTCGACGTTCCGGCCGCCGTCGTGCTCGGGCACCGGCTACGCCATCGCCTGGCGCGCGGGCGCCGATTTCACCATGATGGAGAAGTCGATGCGCTCGCCGTTCGCAAGTCCGTACTCGTTTCCCCCGTACGGCAGCGGCAACGGCATCAACACCTGGTATCCCTGCACCATCGTCGATGCGAACGGCAAGGAGGTGCCCTGGGTGGATGCCTATGGGCGTACGCTTGCCAGCGTGGCCGAGCGCTGCCGCCCGGTCGAGGGACAGAAGTTCTTCATCATGGGCGGCGGCTCGAGTTCGCAACCTCATCCCGGCTTGCAGCAGTACCTCGGGCCGAAGCCGATCCCCGATCTGGAAGCGCGCATGCTCGCGGGCGAATTCACCCCGCCGTTTTACGCCGATCTTGCCGGTATGCCGGAAATGGAACGCAAGGCGATCTGGGGCATCATGGTCGGAAACGAAGGCAAAACGCGCATTCCGGTGATGCATACCTATATGGCCTCCGGTTTCGATCCCGAGCGCGACATGCTGCAGAGCTACGACTTCCTGCGCGGGAGCGGCATGCGCGAGCAGGTATTGCCCCAGGAGCGCACTTTCGGCGAACAGGGCGTGTGCGGCGGTCTGCTGGTCGACTGGGATCTGATGTCCAATCTTCCCGGCCTGTTCGGAGCGGGCGACCTGTTGTTCGGCGGCCAGGACCATGCGCACGCCGCGACCACCGGGCGCTATGCCGGGGCGCGCGCCGCGCTGTACGCGCGGCGCTCGGGCGCGGGCGGGATCTCGCGGGAACAGATCGACCGCGAAAAACAGCGCGTGTACGCCCCGCTCGCCTGCGGCACGGACGGGCCGGACTGGAAAGAGCTGAATGCGGCGGTCGCGCGCGTGATGCAGAACTACTGCAGCGAGCCGAAGAATGCCGGGCTGTTGGCGCTGGCGCGGACCTGGCTCGAGGACCTCGAGGCGAACGAAGCGCCGCGCGTCGGCGCCGGCGATCCGCATCAGCTGATGCGCGTGCTCGAGGTGCACGACATCGTCACCTGCGCGCGCATGATCGTGGCCGCCTGCGAGGCGCGCAAGGCATCGAGCGCGTACCTGCACTTCAAGCGCCTCGACTACCCCGAGATGGACCCGGCCGCGTGGCACAAGTGGCTGGTGATTCGCAACACCGGGGAGGAGGTCGCCGTGTCCGACCGGCCGATCGCGTTCTGGGGCGATTTCGAGCCCAATTACCGGCCGCGTCACGATGAAAGCATCGCCGCGATGGCGGGCGCGTCGAGCAGGGCAGCGGCCTAAGCCGGACTGCGCAGGGCCCGCAGCGAGCGCCATTTTGCAACCACCAATGGAGAACACGTCTATGGCACCATTGCGACGCATTGCCTGCGGCCTGGCCGCGGCGCTCATGTGTGCGGCGGCTGCCGCGCAAATCGGCGACTATCCGAACCGGCCAGTCAAGCTGATCACACCGTTCACGGCCGGCGGTGCGATCGATGTGCTGTGTCGCGTGATCGGCGAGCGGCTCGCGCAGCGGCTCGGACAGAACGTGGTGGTGGAGTCGATCCCGGGCGCGAACACCATCGTCGGCGCGCAGGCGCTGGTACGGGCCGCACCCGACGGCTACACGTTCATGATCACGACCATGTCGACCGCTTTGAACAACCGCGTCCTGTACTCCAAGCTGCCTTACGATCCGGAAAAGGACCTGGCGCCGATTACGCAGCTTTCGTACGGCACGGTGCTGCTGGTAGGGCCGGCTAACGCCCCGTACAAGGACCTGCAGGGCTTCATCGACTGGGCTAGGGCGCAGAAGCGGCCGGTGAGCTACGGCTCCTGGGGCATCGCGTCCTGGGGCCACCTTGCCGGGGAGATCCTCAAGCGCGAAGCCGGTCTCGAACTCACGCACGTTCCCTACAAGGGCGAGGTGCTCGCCGTCACCGATGTGCGCAACGGCTCGCTCGACGTCACCTTTACCAGCCCGATCAGCGCCAAGCCCCTGATTGCTGCAGGCGCAATCAGGGCCATTGCCATGACCGGGCCGCAGCGATCGGCTTCGATGCCCGATCTGCCGACCTTCACCGAACAGGGCGTGCGCAATGTGGATCTGCCGGTCTGGGTCGGGGTGTATGCGCCCGCCGGGACCCCGCGCCCCATTCTGGAACGCCTGCGGAGCGAACTGAAGGCCGTTGTCGCGCAGCCGGACGTCGTCGAAAAGATGACGGCGCAGGGCCAGACGCCGATCGCGAATACGGCAGAGGAGTTCCTGGCGAACTATCGGCTGGAATACCCGCGCTGGGATGCGCTGATCAAAGCCTCCGGCGCAAAGATCGAGTAGGGCGGCGCGCGCGTGGACACCGGCACCGCCTACGGCAGAGCGACGCCGAGCTACCGCGCCGAGTTGACCGAGGTCGGTGCCGGCACGCCCATGGGCGAGCTGCTGCGCCGTTACTGGCATCCCGTCGGTCTCGCGCCGGATGCGGGCGAGCGCCCGCGCGCGCTGCGCGTGCTGGGAGAAGACCTGATCCTGTTTCGCGACGGCCGGGGCCGCGCCGGGCTCGTCTACCCACGCTGCGCGCACCGCGGTACCACGCTCTACTACGGCAAGGTCGAGGAGCGCGGCATTCGTTGCTGCTATCACGGCTGGCTGTACGACGTGGAAGGCCATTGCCTGGAGCAGCCCTGCGAGGCAGGCGGCGGACCGCGCCGCGACCAGCTGCGCCAGCCCTGGTACCCGGTGGAGGAGCGCTACGGTCTGGTGTTCGCCTATCTCGGTCCGCCGCTGAAGAAGCCCTTGCTGCCGCGCTATGACTGCCTGGAGGTGCTCGGACCCGGCGAATTCATCGATGCCGACGACAGTTCGATCGGCTCCGGCGGCGCGCAAGTCGTGCCTTGCAACTGGCTGCAGCACTGGGAGAACGTGGTCGATCCGTTTCACGTCCCCATCCTTCACGGTTCGTTCAGCGGCGCGCAGTTCGTGGCACAGATGGCGCAGATGCCCAGCGTGGCGTTTTCGACCACCGAACGCGGCGTGAAAGTGGTGTCCTTGCGCGCGTTGGCGGACGGGCGCGTGTTTCGCCGCATCACCGAGGCGGCGGTGCCGACGCTGCGCGTGGTGCCGAATCCGCGCGTAGTCGGCTACGGCAAGGTCGAATCCATCGGCTGGGTGCTGCCGATCGACGATACGCACTTTCGCATTTACGTTAGCGGCCGCGTCACCGAGCAAGGCCAACACGGGAAGATGCGCTCGAGGATGAACGGCAGGCTGTGGTCGGAGCTGAATGCGGAAGAGCACCAGCGCTTTCCCGGTGACTTCGAGGCGCAGACCGGCCAGGGGCCGATTACCTTGCATTCCGAGGAGCACTTCGCGACCAGCGACAAGGGCATCGCCCTGCTGCGGCGCTTTCTCGAGCGGCAGTTGAAACGCGTAGCCGCCGGCGGCGATCCGGCTGGCGTGGCCTTCGACCAGCAGAGCGCGTACGTGCAGTTCGGAGCCGGGAACTATCTCGCGGAGTCGGACTCGGCCTCCGACAGCGATCGATGCTGATGTCCGATTAACCCGATGCTGCAGCGCCGGCGCGCGACCTCGTTGTTGCACGCCGGTTCGCAGCCGACTCGGAGCCGCACGCCTGAAACGGCCAGACTTGAAGCCCAGCGGCGAAACCTGCCCGCTTCGCTTAGAATCGGGCGGTGTCTGCTTCCAATCCACCGCGCACCGACCTGGCGCTTTCGCCGCGACTCCTCGCTCTGGTGTTCGCGCCGTTTGCGACGGGCTTTTTCCTCTCCTACGTCTTTCGCAATGTCAACGCCGTCATTGCCAGAGACCTCGCGGCCGAGTTCTCGCTCTCCTCCGCCGACCTCGGACTGCTCACCAGCATGTACCTGCTCAGCTTCACCGCGATGCAGGTGCCGGTGGGCGTGTTCCTCGACCGCTACGGGCCGCGCCGCGTGGTGGCATCGCTGCTCGGTATCGCCGGACTGGGTTCGCTGGGATTCGCTCTGGCCGGCAGCTTCGGCGAGCTGGCGCTGGGCCGCGCGCTGATCGGATTGGGTGTTTCCGCCTGCCTCATGGGCAGCATCAAGGCGTTCACGCTGTGGTTCCCGCTCGCGCGTCTGGCGACCTTGAACGGATGGATGATCGCGTTCGGTGGTCTCGGCGGTCTTGCGGCAACGTCGCCGCTCGAGGCGCTGCTCGCACCGCTGGGCTGGCGCGCAGCGTTCGTCGGCATGGCGGCAGGTTGCGCCGTTTCTGCCGCAGCGATTTTTTTCATCGTGCCGGAAAAGCCCGTACCCGGTGCCGGCGAGGGCTGGGGCATCGCATTCGCACGCATGGGTCGAGTGTTCGCCACGCTGTCGTTCTGGCGCATCGGCTTGCCGCTGATGGTCTGCCATGGCGCCTACCAGGCGATGCAGGGGCTGTGGCTTGCACCGTGGCTGGCCGATGTCGGCGGCCTGGCGCGCCCCGCGATGGCCGCGCACCTGTTCGCCACTGCGCTTGCGTATTCGGTCGGCGCGCTGTTCTACGGCTGGTTCGCCGACTTTCTGGCCGACCGCGGCGTGTCGCGGCTTGGTCTGTTCAAACTGGGCGTCTCGATCGGCGTCGCCGCGTTCATCGGCATCGCCTTCGACTTGGTGCCGGCGAAGATGCCGTTGCTGATGGTGTACGGCTTCTCCAGCATTTCGGCCGCGCTCGCCTACGCACTGCTCACGCGGTACTTTCCGCCGGAGATGACCGGCCGGGTGAACACCAGTGTCAACGTGGCGATGTTTTTCGTCTCGTTCCTGTGCCAGTTCGGTATCGGCGTGGTGCTGCGCCTATTCCCGGTGGTCGACGGGCACTACTCGCCGGACGGCTACACGTTCGCCTTCGGCTTGATCGCCGCGGCGCAGTGCGCGGTGCTTGCGTGGCTGCTGCCGATGAAGGAGTAGGCAGGCCTACGCCGCGCAACATCGATAAATGCCGCTTCCCGCCTGCTTTGCGTGGTACATGGCGGCGTCCGCCGCCGTCACCAGCGCCTCCGCGTTCGCAGCGTCGAGCGGATAGACAGCGATGCCAATGCTGGTGCCGATGTCGACGCTGTTTGCGCCGCCGAGCGGAAATGGCGTCGCCAGTGCAGCGATGATTTTGGCGGCTACCGTTTCCGCCTCCTCGCGGCTCGCGATATGCGGCAGAATCACGGTAAATTCGTCGCCGCCGACGCGAGCCACCGTGTCGGATGCGCGAACCTGGCCGCGGATTCTCGCGGCGGCGACTTTCAGGACGTCGTCGCCGGCGGCGTGTCCCAGGGTATCGTTCACCGGTTTGAATTTGTCCAGGTCGAGGTAGAGCAAGGCGAACTGGCGCGATTCGCGTCTGGCCAGGCTAATCGCTTGCTTGAGCCGGTCGTTGAACAGCGACCGATTCGGCAGACCGGTCAGGCTGTCGTGATGCGCCATGTGCCGGATGCGCTCTTCCGCCTGCTTGTGTTCGGTAATGTCGGCCGCCACCGAAAAACAACCCAGGGCTTGTCCATGGTCACCGGTGTGCGGAAGCAGCTTGATTTCGAGATGGCAGGGCTCGCCATTCGCCAGCTTGTGGGTCCTCTGGTACGTGACTGGATGCCCCTGCAGCACACGCGCGTAATAGCCCGCGATCATGCCGAATGTTCTTTCGCCGACGACGTCTCGCAGGTGTTTGCCCAGAGCGCTCTCGACCGTGAAGCCGAAAAACTCGGCAAAGCGCTTGTTGACGAAGTGGCAGCGCAGGTTCGCGTCGTAGGCGACGGTCATGGCCGGAACGTTGTCGGTAAACAGGCGCAATTGCGCGGCGCTTTCGCGCAGGGCTTGTTCTGTTTGCTTGCGCTCGGTAATGTCACGGACCGCGCTGACGATGATCCAGCTGTCGCCGAATCTCTGCGCCCGGCGCCTGAGTTCAACCCAGGCCTGCGAACCGTCCTTGCGCCCGCGCAGCATCTCGACCGGTTCCGCACCGGGTCCGCCGGCGATGATGGAATCGTAAGTATGCGCCAGCTCTTCGAGCGAAATCGAGAGCACGCCGACCGGTCCCAGTGCCAGCAGTTCCTCTTTGGTGCAGCATTGCATGCGGCACGCCGCTTGGTTGACGTCGATGTAACGCATGCTGGCGCGGTCGATGAGATAGATCGCGTCTGCACTGGCGTCCATCGCCGCGCGAAAGTGCCGCAACTCCTGCTCACGGCGCTTGCGCTCGGTGATGTCCTGCACCGTGCCCAAGGCCCGCTGCGGCGTGCTGTCGGCAGCGAACGTGGTTTCAGCGTAACTGTGCACCCAGCAAACTGCCGCGCCGACTACGATGCGGTACTCGATGTCGTAAGGCTCGCCTCTATTCGCCGCCTGCAAGGCCCGGTCGACGATGCTGCGATCATCCGCGTGAACGCGTTCCATAAAGGCCTTGAAATCGAATGAGCCTTCTCCGTCCAGGCCAAGAATGCGCAACGCTTCATTCGACCCGTGAAACTCCTTTCGTGCGAAATCGAATACCCAACTGCCGACGCGGGCCACGGATTGGGCGCGATTCAAATCGGCCTCGCGCATCTTGACTTCGGCGGTGCGCTGAGCGACCAATCCTTCGAGTTCTCGTTCGTGAGCCTTGGCCTCGACCAGGAGCTTCGCGACGTAGGCCAACAGCAGGCAGAAAAGCAGACCGACCGCGGCCCTGAGGGAGAACCCGAGGAGTCCGCCCCAGCCCGTTGCCGGCGCCGCGCTGAGCGTCCAACTGCCCCAGGGCAGATCAGCGTTGAGTTCAACCGGGTCGGCCAGGTGTGCAGGCGACACGGCGGCGATCAGCTGTCGTTGTCCCGTGTCCGGGCGGTTGTGCCACAATTGGTAGGCAGTGCCGCGCTCCGCCAGTTGCGACAATCCGGCGGCCTTGGCGGCAGCGGGCAGACTGACGACGACATTGATGAAACCCCAGAAGTAGGGCCGGCCGCCGCGATCGTCCAGAAACACCGGCAAGCGCCCGGCTACCGCCAAATCGCCCTGAGCCGACGCAAAAGGTTCGGTCAGCGTAAGCTTTCCCGATTCTCTGGCGCTGGAGGCGACCGCTTTGGTTTCAGCGGCATGCAGCAGGTCTAGGCCGATGGCCTCATCGTTGCCGACTCGCGGCACGACGCTGTCGATGATGCCCTTTGGCGCGAGCGATAGGCTGGTCACACCGGGGTAATAGGGCAACATCTGGTTCCCGACCACATCGAAATTGGACATGGCGCCATTGCCCTGGCGAACGAAGGCAGCCAGCGCATGGGTAGCGGACAATGCCCGTTCGCTGTTGCGCTGCAGAAGATCCATGTGATCTCCCGCCAAGGCGGAAACCTGCGCTCGCTCCTCGCGGCGATTGCGCTGCTCGGCCCGCCAGATCATCGTGGTCACGGCAATGGCGGCGAGCAGAAATACGACGGACGCCACTAGTCGGGGGCGCAACGGGCGGTCGAAGCTGGTGCGAAACATCGTCAGTGAGTTCTCATCGCAAGCGGCAAACGCCAAACCTGTTGCGAGCAGCGTCTTACACTGTTCGCTAACAGACAGCCGCTGGCCATGACTGCTTCCCGCGCAGCTTATCTGCCGCGCTCGAGGTCGGAGCCTGCCGCGGCTGCCGCCTGCGTCCGGTGCAGTGCATCGTATCTGGAAGCCGGCGGCAGATATGCAGGCAATTCGCCTATATTTGCGTAAGCATTCGCCTGCGATGCATGTCGGATAATTGCCCTAAAGCTTGTAGGAGTTTGGACTACAGGCGGACAGCGCGAGTACCGCGAGTCGACTGAGCATTCCCAGTTGAACGCACAAGGCGGCGCTACGCAGATAGTTGTATCCTATGCGGGCGACCCGGCCTTGCCGACCCATCGCTGGACTCTAGCCCTTCGCGGGCACAGGGCAGGCTGCAGGGATCGTGACAGCAATCGATGTCATGCAATGCTGCATTGCACAGGTGTCAGTGCCAACTTGAGGTGTCACTTGACTGGAGCGCATTATCGCAACCAAGATCAAAGCACGGCTTAGCCGCGCCGGGCGCTTCGCTCCGGCCGAAGCCGCAGTTTCCTTAAAGCCTGACGAGGTTGCGCGCTTCAGGACGATGTGCGCGAGTTGCAACCTGCGCGAGCTGTGCCTCCCCTGCTGTGGCCTGACCCGCTCCGAGCGGGATATCAGCGAGCGCCTGGCGTTCAAGCGCCAGTTCTTGCGGCGCGGCGAATCCCTGTATCGCACCGGCGACCGCTTCACCTCCCTGTACGCCGTGCGCAACGGTTTTTTTAAATTCACCATCCTGCTCGAGGATGGTCGCCGCGATCAGGTGACCGGATTTTCGATTGCAGGCGAGGTCATGGGCATGGATGGCATCGGGCCGGAGCGGCACACCTGCAATGCGATCGCGCTCGAGGACAGCGAGGTCTGCGCCATTCCCTATGCCGGCTTGCTGGATTTGGCGCGCGCCGTTCCAAACTTGCAGCGCCACTTGCGCCAGTTGATAAGCCGCGAAATCGTGCGCGAGCAGGGCGTGATGCTGCTGCTGGGCAGTATGAATGCCGAGGAACGCCTGGCGATGTTCCTGCTCAATCTGTCGCAGCGTTTCGCCGCGCGCGGCTACTCGCCGTCGGAATTCAACCTGCGCATGACCCGCGACGAGATCGGCAGCTACCTCGGCATGAACCTGGAGACCGTCAGCCGCACATTCTCCAAGTTTCAGGAAGAAGGACTGATAGGCGTGCGGCAGAAAATCATCCACATCCTGGACGGCGTCGGTCTCAAGCGGGTCATCGGACGTGGACTGGGATAGACCGGCGAAGAATGCCGGTCGTGCGACGGTCTCGGTTTGGTCCAGTCGACGAATGAAGGACACCCTGATCAGGGCCTGGAACATATCGATCGCCTGCAGGGCGCACCGTTGCGCCTAGCCGCCGCCGCGTTTGGTGTAGAGATCGAAATACGCCAGGAATTCGCGGACTGCGCCCGTCCCCGCGCCGCGGGGGTTCCACTTCCCTGATACAGCGCCTAGAATTGAACCTCGGCCTGAACTAGGCACGCAAAGCGAGGGAATATCCATGAAATACGTCCTTATCGGTGCCGGCCCCGCCGGCGTGCGGGCGGCCGAGACCTTACGGCAGGAAGATCCCGCCGGCGAGGTCACCCTTGTCAGCGGTGAGCCCGGAGAGCCTTATGCGCGCATGGCGATCCCCTACATCCTGACCGGTAGCATCACCGAAGCGGGTGCACTGCAGCGCAAGAGCCCCGGCCACTTCGCCAGTCTCGGCGTCCGCTATCTCAACCGCAAGGCGGTCAAGGTCCATGCCGGCGCGCAAGGTGGCACGGTCGGCCTCGACGACGGCACGGTGCTAGCCTACGACCGGCTGCTGGTGGCCACCGGCTCCTCGCCGACGCTGCCGCCGGTGCCCGGCACCGACCTACCCGGCGTGGTCACCTGTTGGACCCTAGCCGATGCCCGGGTGATCGCCGCCAAGCTGAAACCCGGCGCCCGCGTGGTCATGGTCGGCGCCGGCTTCGTCGCCGGCGTCTGCATGAAGTCGCTGGTGGAAAGCGGCGCGCAGCTCACTGTCATCGCCGGCCGGGTCGGCCAGATCCTGCGTTCGATGATGACCCCGACTGGCAGCGCGATCCTGCAACGCTGGCTCGAGGGCAAGGGCGTGAACGTCGTCACCAAGGGGCGCATCGAACGCATCGAAGCCGGACCGCGCCTCGTCATGGACAAGCAAAGCTTCGATGCCGACCTGATCATTCTCGCCACCGGTGTCCGCCCCAACATCGCGTTCCTCGACGGCACTGGCGCCGAGATCGACCAGGGCATCGTCATTAACGACCGCATGGAAAGCTCGGTGCCCGGTATCTACGCCGCCGGCGATGTGGCCCAGGGCCGCGATTTCTCGACCGGTGAATGGGTGGTCCATGCGCTGCAGCCGACCGCCACCGAACACGGACGGGTGGCCGGCCTCAACATGGCCGGCAAGGACGCTCCCTACCGCGGCAGCCTGTCGATGAACGTGCTCGACACGGTCGGCCTGCTCTCCTACACCTTCGGCCTCTGGCAGGGTCGCGACGGCGGCGACAACGCGGAACACGTCGACGCCGAGCACTTCCGCTACACCCGCCTGTGCTTCGACGGCGATGCGCTGATCGGCGCCATCATCATAGGCCCGACCGACAACGTCGGCGCCATCCGCGGCCTGATCCAGACGCGGCACAGCCTCGGCGCCTGGAAGGAGACGCTGATCAAGGATCCCGGCCAGCTCATGAATGCCTTAGTCAACCTGACCCGTAAGCCCGGTTGACGCAGGCAGGAAGGACGCTATGGACCAGTCCTCTGCCGAAGCGTTTTAGTCAACCCCCGCCTCGCTTCGTATAGAGATCGAAGTACGCCATAAACTCGCGGTATTCGTCCGCACCCGCGCCGGAGAATCGAAATGCAACATTCAACACCGGCATCGACACCAGGGCGATTCTCCGCGGCGGCGCCTGGGTGAACGAGATCTCGATCGTCGCGTCTCCCGCGCGCACCAATGCCTTGTCAGCAAATACCCGCATGGGGGCATGGCGCGTCGCGCCCGGAAGCCAGCGAAGAAGATCCTCGCGCGTGCAAGCCATTTCGCGCTGTAGCAGGAATTCGTCGGTATCCGCAGTCAATCGGTGCCTGTGCGAGTTCATCCCGCGGCATCGCCGCGCCTACACTTAAAATCCGTAACAAAAGTCATTTTGTTACGGCCGATCTAGGGGAGCACGAGCAACCGTGTTCGTAGTCAAGCTGTTTTTGGAGCCCATTGGGCATTATTTTTCACCATGGCATTCATGATGGTCAGTAGCTTTCGCATACAGGCGACGAGAATCACCTTGGCAGGTTTGCCGGCCTGTTTGAGCCGCGCTGCGAAGGCTTGGATGTCATTGTTGCAGCGAATGGCGGAGACGGTGGCCATATACAGGACCGCGCGTACATCGGCCCGACCACCCCAGACGAAGCGCTTGCCGCGATGCTTGCCACTATCATTGGCCCTCGGTGCAACGCCCACCAGGGCAGCGATCTCGCGCCGGTTCATCTGTCCAAGTTCCGGGCACTTGGCGAGCATTGTCAGGCTGGTTATCGCGCCTACGCCGGGAATGCCTTGCAGCAGATTATCCTTTGTTCGCCAGGCGTCGGAGGCACGCAGGCGTTTGCTCAAATCATCATCGAGCTTGACGATGCGCTTATCGAGCCACGCGATGTGCGCCGTGACGCTCTTGCGTTGGAGCTCGGACGCTGTGCCCAAGCGGAGCGTCTCTTGAACGCGCATATCGATCAATTGCCGGCGCCGCGTCACCAGTTCGTCCAGTTCGCGGGTATCGACGTCCTTGATCGGGCGCACGGCGGGCCGGATGGCCCGAGCGAACGCCGCCAGGACGGCGGCGTCAACCAAGTCGGTCTTCGCCAGTTGCCCGGTCGCTTTGGCGAAATCGCGGGCCTGACGCGGATTGATGACGGCGGCCGGCAAACCCTTGGCCGTCAGTTCGCTCGCCAGCCGCATTTCCAAGCCGCCGGTGGCCTCCATTACGATCAGGGTAGGCGCAACTTGCGCCAGACGTTTAACGACTTGATCGATCCCTTTGTCGTCGTAGGCGAGGTGCAAAACCTCGCCGTCCGGTTCGATACAAAGGTCCAGGCTGTCTTTGGAGATATCAATTCCAACAAATTTATCCATGCTCATGCTCCTCACCCGTCCTTGCGAAAATGCGGGCTTATGAGCCCAGGCAACCGTTCGGGTTCTAAGAAACAATCGACGAGGCGCTCCATGCTCGTGCACGGGTTCGATGACCCCAGGGGAGTACGAGCTGCCTCGCCGAAACCAAAAAAGGCTGTGGATTTGTGGACAATTCGCCTGCGGCGAACCGGGGCGCGCGGTGG
>Ga0334722_10000273_pt1 | contig 78792 bp, 51 predicted proteins | sample C3_bottom_MG_FD_207210 | JGI IMG/M metagenome (GOLD analysis project Ga0334722, IMG submission 207210) | Sediment microbial communities from Yellowstone Lake, YNP, Wyoming, USA - C3_bottom | ecosystem: Environmental > Aquatic > Freshwater > Lake > Sediment | place: USA: Wyoming | collected...
GCCCCGCCGGCTGTTCCGTGACGCGCTGGCAGAGGCTCTCCGGGACGCCTGCGGATGCGCACTCGGATCGGCTCCGCACGTAGCCGCTTGCGGCAATGACGCCGGCAGCAAGCAGTTCGGCTACGGCGTCGATCAGGCCGCTGCCGCACAGGCCTCGCGCCGGCTGGTTGGCGACGGTGCCTGCGACCAGGCGCCCGCCGGCGAGGATACGCACCCGGTCGATCGCGCCCGGCTCCGCCCGCATCCCGTGCTCGATGCTCGCGCCTTCACACGCCGGTCCGGCCGGCGTGGAGGCCGCCATGAGGCGGCCGCGGCGTCCGAGCACGATTTCCGTGTTGGTGCCGAGATCGATCAGCAGTTGCCAGCCGTCGGCGCGATCCAGGCCGCATGCCAGCACGGCCGCGACGGTGTCTCCGCCCACGTGGTGCCCGACCATCGGCAGGAACCACGCGGCGGCTGCCGGGTGGATCCGCCACCCGAGGACGGGCGCCGGCATCCGGTATTCGTCCGTGAAGGCACCCAGGTAGGGCGCCTGTCCCAGCGGCGTGACGTCCGCCCCCACCGCCGCATGCGTCATCGTCGCGTTGCCGGCGCAGGCGACGGCCACGACGCACTCGGCAGCCACGCGGCCCTCGCGGGCCAGATGGGCGATCATCTCGCCGATGGCGCCGGCGGCCGCCGCGTGCAACTGGGCATTTCCGCCGGGATGCTCCTGTGCAAAGTGGATTCGCGACATCACGTCCGCGCCCCACCGGACCTGCGGATTCACGCGGGTCGTCGTCGCCGCGACCCGTCCGGTCGCGAGATCGACCAGCGCGGCCGCCAGCGTGGTCGTGCCGATGTCCACCGCCACACCGAACTGCGCACCGGGCGCCGGAACCGGCGAGACGCGTGCCTCGGCATTCGGCTCGATACCCCCGGCGAACAGCGCGTCGTTCTCGAACAACGCCTCGCCGCCGAAGGACTTGGCCGCGGCGGACCGTGACTGCTGCGGCACCTCCAGCGTGACGTCCGCGTCGAGGGTCAACTGGCAGCCCAGCCGCCAGCCGCCGGAGATCTCCGCCGCGCCGAGCGCCAACCGGTCAGCGTCCGACACCGGGGCCGTGCCGCCGGCCACGCGCACGCGGCATTTCCCGCAGACGCCGCGCGCGCCGCACGGCTGCTCGGTCCAGATGTCACCCTGCGCCGCCGCGAGGAACAGATCGACCGGTCCATCGCACTCGATGGAGCGGTCGTCGGGGAGGAACCGGACGCTGAACGCCATCCTCAGGCTCCGGCTGCGGGCCGCCCGCCGCGCAGATCGGCCAGCAGCCCTGCGGCGCAGGCCACGGCCGCCGACGCGTCTCTGGCGTACCCGTGCGCGCCGATCGCCGCCGCGTAGTCCCCGGTCACGGCGGCACCGCCGACCATGACGCGCAGCCGATCGAGGAAGCCCGCCTGCCGGAACGCCTCGATGTTGACCTTCATCTGGCCCATCGTTGTCGTCAGCAGCGCCGACATACCGACCAGGTCAGGCCGGTGCTGCTCAATCGCCGAGAGGAACGTCCCGAGCGGCGCGTTGACGCCGACGTCGATGACCCTGAAGCCGGCGCCTCTGAGCATCATCCCGACCAGGTTCTTGCCGATGTCGTGGATGTCGCCCCTGACGGTGCCAATCACCACGGTGCCCGCCGGCTCGACTCCGCACGCCGCCAGCATCGGCTCGAGATGCTCCAGGCCGGCCTTCATGGCGCGGGCAGCCACCAGAACCTCGGGCACGAAGATGACGTTGTCGCGGAAGCGGACGCCCACCACCTGCATGCCGGCGACAAGCCCCTGCTCGAGGATGTCGGCGGGGGGCAGGCCCTCGTCCAGGGCGGCGCGTGTCAGGCGCGCCACGTCCGCGGCGTGGCCGTCAATCACGTGCTGCGCGAGGATGGAGAGGTCGGTCATCGCCCTGGTCGTCACTGCTTCGAGAAGGACCGCGCGATCCCGTAGCCGCAGGCCAGTGATGCGGCCAGATACAGTCCGCCGCGCAGCGCGCTCCCGAGCAGCAGGTCTCCAATCCCGAAAAGCGACAAGTAGACCGCGGCGCACCCGAGTACCCACTGCCTCAATGCCACCCAGCCCGCCGCGTCCGGCTGCACGTCCGGGGCAAGCGCGGCGACGGGTCCCCAGCCGCGGCGCGACGGGCGCGTGTGGCGGTAGAACGCCGCCAGCGTCGCGGCGTCGGTCGGGGGCGTGAGGAACGTCACGGCCAGCCACACGACCGTCACGACGGCGGTCGTGACCAGGATCGAGTAGGCGAAAAAGACCTGGGCATCCCGGCTCGACGCGCTCAGGCCGAAGCCCGCCGGGCCGACGCCGAGCTGCAGCCACAGCGACGTGGCCGTGGCCGCGATCATCGCCGAGATCTCGGACCACGCGCTGACGCGCCACCAGTACCACCGCAGGATGAACACGAGGCCGGTGCCGGCGCCAATCGAAAGCAGGATGTCGAGGGCGCGCGTGACCCTGCCGAGCCGGAGCGCCACGAGGCCGCTCAACACCATGATGAGCACGGAGGCCACGCGGGACACCGCCACGTAGTGCCGCTCGGACCGGCCCTGTTTCAAGTAGGGACGATACAGGTCGTTGACGAGGTAGGACGCGCCCCAGTTGAGCTGCGTGGACACGGTCGACATGTAGGCCGCGCCCATCGCCGCAAGCATGATGCCGCGCCAGCCGATCGGAAGGACGTCGGCCATCATCCGGACGTAGCCCGATTCCGGGTCGGCCTGCACGGCCGCGTTGCCGGCGTAGTACACCATCGACGCGAGCGCGGTCAGGATCCACGGCCAGGGCCGCACCGTGTAGTGGAGGATGTTGAACGACAGCACCGCCAGCATCGAGGACCGCTCGTCCTTCGAGGCGAACATGCGCTGCGCCACGAAACCGCCGCCGCCGGGCTCGGCGCCCGGGTAGACGGCCGCCCACCATTGCACCGCCAGGAACACGGCGAGCGTCACGAGCGGCAGGTACGCTCCCTCGTGCCTGGGGAAGAACGTCAGCAGGCTCGCCGCGGCGTCGCCCTGCGTGCGCTGCAGGGCCGCCGGAAGGCCGTGCAGCCCGCCGACCGCGTTGACGGAGAAGACCGCCAGCGCCACCGAGCCGGTCATGGCGAGCAGGAACTGGAAGAAGTCGGTCCACAGCACGCCCATGAACCCGCCGAGCGTCGAGTACAGCGCGGTGACGCCGAAGCAGACGGAGACGGCCGTCCATTCATCGAGCCCGACGGTCGCCTTGAGCACCTTCACCATGCCCAGGGTCACGGCGCCGCCGATGATCGCGTTGATGGGCAGGCCGAGGTAGACCGATCGGAAGATGCGCAGGAAGTGCGCCGGGCGTCCCGAGTAGCGGATGGCGACGAACTCGACGTCGGTCATCACGCCCGACCGCCGCCAGAGCCGTGCGAAGAAGAACACGGTGAGCATGCCCGAGAGGACGAACGCCCACCAGATCCAGTTGCCGGCGATGCCGCCGCGGGCGGTAATGCCGGTGACGAGCAGCGGCGTGTCCGAGGAGAAGGTCGTCGCGACGATCGAGACGCCGGCCAGCCACCACGGAACCGTGCGGCCCGCGAGGAAGTAGTTCTCGGTGCTGCGGCCGGCCCGCCGCGTGAACATGAGCCCGACCGACAGGCTCAGCGCGAAGTAGCCTGCGACGATGACCCAGTCGATCCAGGCGAGTGTCATCGGTGACTCCGCATGCACGGGAGGAACACGGGGTGAAGAACCGCCATCAGCCGCCCGAGAGCATACCATCACCCGCGCCGGTTGCGGTTCGCGGCCGTACATGACGAAAGGGGACGCCGCCGGTGGCAGCGTCCCCCGTCGAGTCTCACCCGGTCAGCGCGCGCAGTTCCGAAGCGGCGCGCGCGTGCCGGTCTATTCCGCCGACATGGCGGTAATCGCCGCCACGTTGACGATGTCCGCCACCGTCATGCCGTGCTGGAGCACGTTGATCGGCTTCCGCATGCCCATCAGGATCGGCCCGATGGCGTCGGCATTGCCGAGGCGCTGCACCAGCTTGTAGCCGATGTTGCCGGACGTCAGGTCCGGGAACACCAGGATGTTCGCGTCGCCCTTGATCCGCGAGTGCGGGTAGTTCTTTGTGACGATTTCCTCGACCACCGCGGTGTCGAGGTGCATTTCGCCGTCGATGACGATCTTCGGGTTCTTCGCGCGGACGATCTCCACCGCGTCGGACACCTTCTTCGAAATCGGATGCGGCACCGACCCGAAGCTCGAGAACGCCAGCATGCCGACCTTCGGCTCCGCCCCGAAGCTCACCGCCAGGTCCGCGGCGAGGAGCGCGATCTCGGCGAGTTCCGCCGCATTCGGCGTGATGTTCACCATCGTGTCGGCGCAGAAGAAGATCCGGTCCTTCAGCACCAGCACGTGCGCGGCCGACACGCGCGAAACCCCCGGCTTCAGGCCGAGAATCTGGATCGCCGGCCGGATGGTCTCGGGATACGCCCGGAACATCCCGCCCACGAACCCGTCGGCATCGCCCGCGTGCACCATCATCAGGCCGTAGATGGTCGGGTCATGCACCATGTCGAGCGCCGCCGGCAGCGTGACGCCCTTGCGCTGACGCAGCTCGAACAGCTTCTGGGCGTACCCGGCGTCGTGCTTCGGATCCGGCACGTTGATAATCTCGAATTCGGGCTGCTCGATCCCCAGGCGCTTGGCGCTGGCGCGGATGTCGGCTTCGTGGCCGAGCAGCACGGGCATCGCGATCTTCTGTTCGACGATGTCCCGGGCCGCGCGGATGATGGAGTCGTGCCCGCCTTCGGGGAACACGAGGCGCTTCGGCTTCTCCGTGCGGGCCTTGCGCATGACGAAGTGCATCACCTTGCGCGACGGGCCCAGCAGCCGCTCGAGCGATTCGCGGTACGCGTCCCAGTCGGTGAGCGGCTTGCGCGCGACGCCCGTGTCGCACGCGGCCTTGGCCACCGCCGGCGCTTCCCACGTCAGCACGCGCGGGTCGAACGGCTTCGGAATCAGGTACTCGCGGCCGAACTCCATGTGATCCACGCCGTAGGCTCTCAGGACGACTTCGGGCACGTCCTCCTTCGCGAGCTTCGCCAGGGCATGCGACGCCGCCATCTTCATCTCGTTGTTGATGGCCTTCGCCCGGACGTCGAGCGCGCCGCGGAAGATGAACGGGAACCCGAGCACGTTGTTCACCTGGTTCGGGTAGTCCGACCGGCCCGACGCCATGATGACGTCCTTGCGGGTCGACAGCGCCAGCTTGTACTCGATCTCCGGATCGGGATTCGCCATCGCGAACACGATGGGATTCGACGCCATCGACTTCAGCATGTCCGGCGTCACGATGTCCTTGGCGGAAACGCCGACGAAGACGTCCGCGCCCTTCATCGCCTCTTCCAGCGTGCGCACCTTCGTGTCGACCGCGAACCGCTGCTTGTACGGGTTCATCTTCTCGGTGCGGCCTTCCCAGATCACGCCCACCGTGTCGATGAAGAGGATGTTCTCCTTCTTGACGCCCAGGTTCAGGTAGAGCTCGGCGCACGCAATGCCGGCCGCGCCCGCGCCGGTGAACACCACCTTGACCTGATCGACCTTCTTGTTCACCACTTCCAGGGCGTTGATGAGCGCCGCGCCTGAAATGATCGCCGTGCCGTGCTGGTCATCATGGAAGATCGGGATGTCGCAGATCTTCTTCAGCTCTTCCTCGATGTAGAAGCACTCGGGCGCCTTGATGTCCTCGAGGTTGATGCCGCCAAACGTCGGCTCGAGCGCCTTCACGATTTCGACGATCTTCTTCGGGTCCTTCTCGTTCAGCTCGATGTCGAACACGTCGACGCCCGCGAACCTCTTGAACAGGACACCCTTGCCCTCCATCACCGGCTTGCCGGCCATCGCCCCGATGTCGCCGAGCCCCAGCACCGCCGTGCCGTTCGACACCACCGCCACCAGGTTGCCCTTGCCGGTATAGCGGTACGCCGCCTCCGGGTCCTTCTCGATTTCCAGGCACGGGCGGGCGACGCCAGGGGTATAGGCCAGGGACAGGTCCCGCTGCGTCAGGCAGGGTTTCGAGGTGATGACCTCGAGCTTTCCCGGCCTGGGTTTCTCGTGGTACTCATAAACGTCTTCGTCGCTGATTTTGATCATGACAATGGCCTCACCGGATGAAGTGCGGCGCCCGGGGCGCCCGTCAGGGGACGGATGATACCGGACCGGCCGGACGTGAGAGCCGTTTCCGACCGATTCAAGCGGCTAATAGGGTATCCCATCTGGCCGGTTCCGGGTAGCAACCGGCCCCCATTATCCCCAAGCGATACGGTAGGAATTGTCGCAATCTGGACCGTTTTCTGGCCGTAGTTGACAGGCTTCTCCGGCCGGACACACGATGACGTGTCATGAAAACCTTCTCCATCAAGGTCGATCCGCTCACCAACGAGGAGTACTGGGAAGTCCGCCTGCGCGGCCAGCAACTGCTCAACGACCCGCTGCTCAACAAGGCCTCGTCGTTCTCGGAAGAGGAGCGGCTGGCCCTCGATCTGGTAGGCCTGCTCCGCTCGGGCGTCTCCACGCTCGATCTGCAGGAGCAGCGCACGCTGGAGGCCTATCGCCGCAAGCGCCATGACGACCTCGAGAAGTACATCTACCTGCAGGGCCTGATGGACCGGAACGAAGTGCTCTTCTACCGGCTGCTGGTCAACAACCTGGCCGAGATGGTGCCCATCGTCTACACCCCGACCGTCGGCCAGGCCTGCATGCAGTTGAGCAAGATCACGCGGCGGTACCGGGGCGTCTACCTGAGCCCGGACAGCATCGGCCGCATCGACCAGGTCTTCCAGAGCATCTCGCTCCCCAGCGTGAACCTGATCGTCGTCACCGATGGCGAACGCATCCTCGGCCTCGGTGACCTCGGATCGGACGGGATGGGCATTCCCGTGGGCAAGGTGAAGCTCTATGTCGCGGCCGGCGGCCTGCATCCGGCGTGCTGCGTGCCGATGTGCCTCGACGTCGGCACCAACAACCAGGCCCTCCTCGACGACCCGCTGTACCTGGGCTGGCGGCACCCGCGGCTCGAGGGCGACGAGTACTGGGATTTCATCGAGAAGTTCGTGCTGGGCGTCAGGCGCAACTTCCCCGAAGCGCTGGTCCAGTGGGAGGACTTCGCCAAGCACAAGGCGTTCACGCTCCTCGAGCGGTACCAGGAACGGATCCCGTCGTTCGACGACGACATCCAGGGGACGGGGGCGGTGGCCCTGGCATCGCTGATGACGGCGATGCGGATCAAGCAGAGCCGGTTCGCCGATCAGCACTACGTGATTTGCGGCATGGGCCAGGCCGGCGTCGGGATCGCCATGAACATCCGCGCGATGCTGAAGGCCGAGGGCCTGAGCGAAGACGAGATGCGGAAACGCATCTTCGCCTTCGACATGCCGGGCCTGCTGATGACCGACACGCCGGGCCTGTCGAAATGGCAGCGGCGGTTCGCGCAGGACCGCGCCGCCATCGCCGGCTGGACCCTGCAGTCCACGGACCGCGTCGACCTGCTCGACGTCGTGCGGAACGCGCACCCCACGGTGCTGATTGGCGTCACGGCCCAGACGGGGCTCTTCAGCCAGGAGATCCTCACCGAGGTCGCGAAGCACGAGAAGCGGCCGATCATCATGGCGCTCTCGAATCCCACGAGCAAGTGCGAGTGCACGCCGATCGACGTGGCGAAGGCCACCGGGGGCTTCGGGTTCACGGCGACGGGCAGCCCGTTCGATGACTTCGAATGGAACGGCCGCACGCTCGTCACGTCCCAGTGCAACAACCTCTACGTCTTCCCGGGCGTGGGCCTCGGCGCGCTCGTCTCGCGGACGCCGAAGGTCACCCACGCGATGTTCCAGGCGGCCAGCCGCGCACTGTCGGCGATGGTGACGCCGGCCCAGGAAGCCGCCGGCTCCCTGCTGCCGCCGATGGACGACATCCGCGCGGTCTCTCGCGAGGTGGCGCAGGCCGTGGCCATCGAGGCGCGGGATTCGGGGCTTGGCCGGCTGCTGCCAGACGAGCAACTGGCCGAAATCGTGGCGCGAGCCCAGTGGGTGCCGGCCTACGCGCCGTACCGTCCGGATCGGCAGGGCGCCTAGGCGCGCTCGGGAGGCCATATGCTGAAGGAGTTCAAGGCATTCGCACTGCGCGGCAACGTGATGGATCTCGCCGTGGGCGTCGTCATCGGCGCCGCCTTCGGCAAGATCGTGGATTCAATGGTCAACGACCTGCTGATGCCGGTCATCGGCCTGCTCCTGGGCCGGATCGACTTCAGCAACCTCTTCATCACGCTGGGCAGCGGGAGTTTCGCGACCATCGCCGAGGCCAAGAAAGCCGGCGTGGCCACCCTCAACTACGGGTTGTTCATCAACACCATCATCGGGTTCCTGATTGTCGCGGCCTGCATCTTCCTTGTCGTGAAGCAGATGAACCGGCTGCGGGGGCCGGCCCCGGCTCCGGCGGTCACCACGAAGGACTGCCCCTTCTGCGCGACGGCCATCCCGCTCGCCGCGAAGAAGTGCCCGCACTGCACGTCGGCGCTGTAGCGGATTCCCGCGAGGCGACTACGCCAGCAGCGCGTCGATGACGGCCTGCGTGTCGTCGAGCGTGGCGAACACCCGGTCGGCGCCCGCGTCCCCCAGCGTGCGGCAGTCGTCGCCGCCTGTCGCCACCGCCACACAGGCGGCCCCGTTGGCCCGCGCGCAATCCACGTCCCGCACGGTGTCGCCGATGACGACGACGTCGCGAGGGGCCACGTGCGGGCACCCCAGGGCGCGCGCCCGTTCGACGGCGACGGGCACCAGCCCGTGGCGGGCGCCGGCATCCTCGCCGAACGCGCCACAGCGGAAGGGCCGCCACAGATCGAAACGTGCCAGCTTGATCTCGGCACCCTTCGAGTAGTTCCCCGTCAGCAATGCCAGGAACACGTCTTCCCGCGGCGCGAGCGTCTCGACGAGCGCCCGCACGCCCGGCAGCGGGCCGTACCAGCGCCGTGCCTGATGATGCATGTCTGACGCGGCGCCCGCCGGCGGCTGGCGGAGAATCTCCTCGCCAAGGAGGCGGATGTACGTGCGCTCGAACACGGCCACCTGGTCATCGGCGGCGGCAAGACAGGCATTCGCCAGTGCCTCGTCCAGCAGCCGCGGATCGGTGCCGCCCGCCATCCGGACGCCGCGGAACGCGTCCGCGACGCCGAACACGTCCTGGAACGCCCGGTTCATCGCCCGCACTCCGGCGCCGCCCGTCAGCACCAGCGTGCCATCCACGTCGAAGAGCAGCAGTTTCACGACCGCCCCATTCTGACCCACCTGCGCCATCCGGTGCGATCGATCATCCGGCCGGTCGCCGGGTCGAACCGGCAGACGCGACTGGACACGACCCTGGCGAAGGGCTCGTCGGCGGTCAGGACCAGCAGGGCCAGGCCGCGCGCGAGGGCGATCTGGCGGATGACGCGGCCGAATGCGGGCGCCTCGCCGGCCGCCAGGACATTGGCATGCTCCAGGATCAGCACACCCGGGCTGGCGGCCAGCGCGCGAGCAAGATGACACCGGGCTGCGTCGAGCGGCGCCAGTTCCCGAAGGGGGCGTTCGAGGGCGCCGCCGGCCAGTCCGGTCTCGGCCGCGAGGCCCCGGACCTCGACACCCACGGCATCCGGCACACGGTCGATCGAGAGCGTGAAGGCCATGGCCACGTTCTGGAACGCCGTCAGGTCGTCGAGCAGGACCGCCCGGGCGGACACAATCCCGATCCGGTCCAGCGACGCCAGCCAGTCGTCGGCCTCGCCGATCGCGGAGGTCGCGCGGCCGAACAGGCTGACCTCGCCGCGGTCAGGCAGCCGGGCGCCGGTGATGAGCGACACCAGGCCCTCGGCCATCAGCGCGTCGACGCCGGTCACGGCCAGGCACTCCCCGGGAGCCAGCGAGAGCGCGTCAATGCGCAAGGGCCGGAGGCCGCCGAACGCGGACTCGATGCGGGAAAGGCTGACGATGGGGTCGGGCGCCATGCTGCGCGTCAGGCCGTGGTTCGGCGCCCGCGCTTCGCGGGTCGCTTGGCGCGGGCCTGGCGCTGACGCTTGGTGAGGCTGATGTACTCGCGCAGGAGGAGGTCGAGGTGGCCGCGCTCCTCGCCGGCAAACTCGAGGAAGATCTGCTTGCCGGCCGAGTCCTCGAAGCGCTCGCCGTAGCGCTTGAAGAAGCGATGAGAGGTGCGCTCGCAGCGGATGCCAATCTTGAGCGCCTGCCGGTCGTCGACACCGCGCGCCACTTCCTCGGCGGCCGCGGCGAACAGCCCGTGGGCGGCGCCCTTGAAGAACAGGAACGTCGGCCTCGACTCGAGCTGCGGGTCCTGCTCGAGCAGTTTCTGGTACCGCGCCTCGAGCGACGACAGGTGGCCGCGCTCCTCGTCGGCGAGTTTCTGGAAGACGCGCTGGCCGCGGGCGTCCTTCGTCGCGCGGGCGGCGCGCGTGTAGAACTCGAGACCGCTGCGCTCCGTGGCAATCGCGATGCGCAGGGCGTCGCGGGCAAATACCATCTCGCTCGTGTCGCTGGCGAGCGGAACGGGCTTCCCCGTGCGGCACTCCTCGCAGGTGCCGTAGATCTGCAGGACGCTCTGCCGCGCCGAGAACCGCCGCGCACCGGCAATCTCCTCGATGAGCGCCTCGATGTCCGAACTCAGGAACTCGAGCGACCGGTTGCAGGTCTTGCAGATCAGGTGGAAGTGGCGCGGGTGCCGGTATGAATGCTCGAAGCGGAACCGGCCTTCCCCGAAATCCACCTTGCGGGCCACGCCCGCGTCGACCATCCATTGCAGCGTCCGGTACACGGTCGCACGGCTGATGCGTGCGTCCTCGCGTCGAATCAGATCGACGAGATCGTCCGCGCTCAGGTGGCCTTCGTGCTTGAGGAAGACGCCGAGGATGCGCTCGCGCTTGCTCGAGCGCTTGCCGCCCGGCGGGGCAAGACGGGAGACGTCCGGGATCGTGGTGTCAGCGGTCGTGGACATCGGACGTGCCCCGCCATCAGGTTGTCGGACAGCAGCCCGGCCACTCGAAGGCGGCCGGGCCGCCGACCTAGTCTGCGCTGAACGACGACCCGCAGCCGCAGGTCGACTTCGCGTTCGGATTGCGGATCGTGAACCCGCCGCCGGTGACGCTGTCGACGAAGTCCACTTCGGCGCCCGACAGGTACCGGACGCTGATGGGATCGACGAACAGCTTGACGCCGTTCGACTCGAAAGACTGATCACCGGGCCCCGGGCTGTCCTCGATCATCAGCCCGTACTGGAACCCGGAACACCCGCCGCCCTGGACAAAGACCCGAAGGCCGCTCTCCGGCTTCTGCTCTTCGGCGAGCAGTTCGCCAATCTTGGTTGCGGCCGAACTCGACACGTTGATCATATGGGGCTCTCCCTCGGTGATTCACTGCGCCTGTCTTCGATTATAGCGTGACCCCGGCCGGGAAGTCCGACACCGCGTGTCCAGGGCTCGCCGCCAGGACGACAGGGTGTTATCCTACAGCGGTTTAGACGCCTTCCCGCACCCGCGGGATCCGGCAGATCCGGCCCCCCGGAGCCAAGCCCGTGACCCACGAATACCCCTTCTATCTGGCCGGCCAATGGGGCAAATCGGCCCACGCGCTGCCCGTGACCAGCCCGTACGATGATTCGCCCGTGGCCACGACCTGGCTGGCTGGCGAGGCCGACGTGGAGCGCGCCACGCGCGCCGCCGTCGACGCCGCCCCGGTGATGCGGCAGTTGCCGGCGTTCAGGCGCGCCGAGATCCTGGCGAACGCGTCTGCTGTGCTGGGCCGGCGCAAGGAGGAAATCGGGCGCGCCCTCGCCGGAGAAGCCGGCAAGCCGATCCGCGACGCCCTGACGGAGGTGGACCGCGCGGCAATGACGTTCCACGTCGCGAGCGAGGAAGCACGCCGGATCGGCGGCGAGGTGATCCCGCTCGACCTGGCGGCCCACGGTGTCGGCCGGATCGCCATCCTGCGCCGCGTTCCGCTGGGGCCGATCGCCGGCATCTCGCCCTTCAACTTCCCCCTCAACCTGTCGGCACACAAGATTGCACCGGCCGTCGCCGCGGGCAACACGATGGTCCTCAAGCCGGCCACCAAGACGCCGCTGTCGGCGCTGTTCCTCGCCGCGGCCCTCGACGAAGCCGGCCTGCCCAAGGGCGCGCTGAGCGTGATGCCGATGTCCCGCGAACTCGGCGACCGCCTGGTGACCGACGATCGCTTCAAGCTGCTGACGTTCACCGGCTCGTCGTCGGTGGGCTGGGCCATGAAGGCGCGCGCGGGGCGCAAGAAGGTCATCCTGGAGCTGGGCGGCAACGCCGGCGTGATCGTGGACGAGAGCGCGAACATCCCGTACGCCGTCAAGCGGGTCGTGACGGGCGGGTTCGCCTACGCGGGGCAGAGCTGCATCTCGGTGCAGCGCGTGTTCGTCCACGATCGGGTCTACGACGCCTTCGCGCGGCAGCTCGTCGACAGCCTCGAGCGGCTCGTCATCGGCAACCCGCTGGACCCGCATACCGACCTCGGACCGATGATCGACAACGGCGAGGTGGATCGGATCAGCGCGTGGGTCAACGACGCCGTCGCCGGAGGCGCGAAGGTGCTGACGGGCGGCGCCCGCGTCAGCCGGTCGGTGTACGCGCCAACCGTGCTCGAGCACGTGCCGGAAACGGCCAAGGTGTGCGCCGACGAGGTGTTCGCACCCGTCGTCGGACTCTACCGGTTCTCCGACTTCAACGAGGCGATGGCGGCCGTCAATCGATCGCGCTACGGCCTGCAGGCCGGCGTGTTCACCAACGACCTGCTCCACATGCTGGCCGCCTACGACGTGCTCGAGGCCGGCGGCATCATCGTCAATGACGTGCCCACCTGGCGCATCGATCACATGCCGTACGGAGGCGTCAAGGACTCGGGGCTGGGCCGCGAAGGCCCGCGGTACACCATCGAGGAGATGACCGAGCCGAAGCTGCTCGTGATCAACAGGGACATCGGCTGAAAACAGACCTGCTCCCTTATTGCGTCGATAAATAGACCTGCTACCTTTGCCGTGAAGATCCCGGAAAAGGTAGCAGGTCTATTTATACCGTTCGGTAGAAAAGGTAGCAGGTCTGTTTTCGGGTCAGCCCTGTGTCACTGATCCCTTCGGGTAGTCCGCCACGACCGCGCCGGTCGCGCGATGGACGAGGACGAGCACGGCGCGGCCGGCCCCGACGCTGACGGTGAAGTGCGCGCCGGCGGGGCCCGCCGGTGCGACGCCCACGCGCGGCATCGGTGTCGAGGATTCCGCGACCACGGTGTAGAGCGTGTGGTCGCGGTAGGGCGCGGCATAGACCAGCACCGACGCGTCGTCGGGTGTCACCCGGACCGGAGCCGCCACGCCGGCGGCCGTCAGCGCGTGGCGGTACAGCGCCGCGACGGCCTCCCAGCCTTCAGCCAGTTCCACGGGCGCCGCCGTCCACAGGACGCGGCCGCGTCCCACGGTTACGTCCCGGAAGGGCTCGGGCTTCGCGGCACCCTCGAGGCTCGCGCATTCCACGCGCTGCAACTGTTCGCCGCGATACCTCGCCTCGATCAAACCGAAGGGCGCCGGGATGAACTCCGCCGCCATCACGGGCCGCACGCGGTCGGGCAGCCCCAGCTCGGCCATGCGCCCGGTCGGCAGCCCATGCTCGTCTTCGTCGAACGGCCCCGTCACCAGCACGGTGCTGCCCTGCTCGGCCCAGGCCCGCAGCCGCGCCCAGCCTTCCCTCGTCAGCAGGCGCGGCGACGGCACCACGGCCAGCGCCGGCCGTTCGGGCCACGCGTCGATGTTGAACTCCCCCACCGCCGCCATCGGCACGCGGAGGTGATAGTGCATCGCGCGCACCGCCCGCTTCGTCGCCTCGGCGGCCGTCGTCCGCACGCTGAACAGGTTGGCCTGCGGGACGACCATCACGACCTGTTCACGCGCGCGCCCGTCCAGGCGCGGCGCGACGGACCGCACGAACCCGGTGATGCCGCGCCACACGTCAAACTCGGGTTTGATTGTGCCGTCCGGCCGCAGCAGGCCGATGGCCGCCTCGTTGTCCGACGGCATGTAGGGATTGGTGTTCCAGATCCAGTTGATGTACCCCGCCCCGCCCGCGCCGATCGCCAGGGCGAGCTTGCGCTCGAAGAGGTTGCGCACCTCGCCTTCGGTCCTCCACGGCCGGCCGTCGGCCGTTTCGTAGAACATCACGCCCGTCTCCTGCACGAGGTTGGCCCGGGCGGGATGCTTGGACACGATCGAGTCCCACAGGAGATCGTCGTTGTACCACCAGGTGTGAATGCTCGTGAGATCGACCGACGGCCCGAAGAACTGGTTGGACGGCCGTTCGCCGGTGCCGCCCTCGTCCTGTCCGACGGTGACGAGCTGGCCGGGGCCGGCCGCCGTGCGGATGGCGGCCGCCAGCTCGCCCACCCAGCGGCGGAACGCGTCCTGGGCGAACAGGCGGTAGTCGAGGGCCTTGAGCGGGCGCCGCCCCGCCGCGAGATTGGCGTCGGCAAAGTCCTCGAGCTCCGGCAGTGCCGCACCCTCGCCGGGCTTGCCGCGCCACACCTCCTGCAGCCTGAGGTCGCGCGCCTCGCTGCTCTCGGCCAGATAGCGCGCGTCCAGCCATGCGGCCCACTCCCGGCGCTCGAACTCGTCCCCGTTGGGCCGCGTCGTCCACAGGTGCTCCGCCGAGCAGAACGACGGCTCGTTGATGAGATCCCACATCACCGCCCGCATCGCCCGGTAGCGGCCGGCAATGGCCGTCACGAAATGCTTCTGCATCCGGACGGCGTTGGGGTCGAGATACGGGTTCGCGCCACCCCACGCGGGAGGCAGAAACGCGAAGAATGTGAAGACGACGGCGATGTCGTGCCTGGCGGCGGTCAACATGAAGGCGTCGAGCGCCCGAAGGGCCGGCTCGTGCAGGACGCCGCCCGCGGTCATCAGGCGGGACCAGCCGGTCCAGATTCCGGTGCGCACGACGTTGACGCCGGCGCGCTGCATCGCGGCGAAGTCGCGCTCCCACACTTCGGGGTTCGGCTCCGCCAGGAACTGGCGGTGGACATCCGACGCCATGTAGGTCGTGCCGGTCACCGGAAACGGGCGGCCGTCGCGGCGCAGCCCGGTCGCGTCCGCCGTCAGCGCCGTGCCGCGCCGCAGCGCCGATTCGTCGAAGATCCAGAACCCGGTCGCCGCGCGCATCGGCGCGGCGACGCCTGCGGCCAGTTCGGCCTCGACGCGGTAGTAGCCGGGCCTGGTGAGATCGAAGGTGTCGGTGCGCGCGGCCGCGCCGCCGCCAGGCAGCGGTTCCTTCAGGCCGGCGACCTTGCGGCCCCTGTCGTCGAACACGTCGAGCGACACGGTGACGGCGTCCGCGCCCTCCTGCGCGTCACCCATCGGCCGTTCCAGCATGGCCGTGACCGACACCGTCTCGCCCCCGGCATAGCACGCGTACGAGGGACGCACGCTGAACCGCCGCCAGCCGCCGGCCGCGGCGGCCGCCAGCGTCCGGATCGCCTGCGCACCGATCTCGCCGTCGCCTGTGCACCACAGCCAGCGGCCGCCGGCGAACTCGCCGTCCAGCCGATCCACCATGACGACCGGCGCGGCCACGGGCCAGCGATCAGTCGTCCCGTCGGCCCGCCGCTCGACGCGGACGGCGGTCAGGAGCGGCTCGAGAACTGCCTCGCGCACCCCATCGGATCCGTCCTCGTCCCTGACGCGCTTCTCGCGCGTGAAGCAGACGTAGCATTCGTGGACGCGGCGCGGCGTGATCTGGCCCTTCAGGGACTCCGCCCATGGATGAGCGGGCGACGCCAGCCACTCCGCCCCTTCGGGCACGTCCACGGCAAACGCCTGCGTGATGCCGAGCGCACGGTGGTACGTCACCGTTCGTTCCTCCCGCCGCCAGCCGGCGAGGGTCCGGACCACGGGCACCGCGCAGGGGACGCCGCCGAGGTTGACCCAGTGCCCGGCCTTCCGCAGGAACCGGATGAACGCCGGCCACAATGCCTTCGGAAAGGCGCTGCCGTACGACATCAGCAGCACGTCAAACCGATCCCGGGACAACTGCGCGGCGAGCGCGTCGGCATCGAGGAACGCGGCGTCGACGTCCGCCAGCGCCGTCCGGAGCGCGGCGTCGCCGATGGGCGCCGCGCCGATCGTGGGAAACGACAGCTCCCGCAGCACGGCCACGCGCGCTGGCGGCCCGTCCGGCCGCGCGAACAGCCCGCCGGCCGCGGCCAGGGCCGTCGAGCACATGCCGCCCGCCACGGCGGCACCGCCCACGGAATGCAGGAATTCGCGTCGGTTCATACGGTGGTCGACATCGATGGCGGGGCGGCGGCGGGCGCGCTCGCCCATGATCGGTTCGGCTCGGGCCCCATCGTAAACCGGAGCACGCCGCCGGCGGTGATTTCTTCGTGGCGGATCCAGCACCGGTCGAGCGGCGTGTCGTTGAGCGTCGCCGACTGGATGTACCGGTTCTCCGCCGACAGCCGGGCGGCGCGGATCTCGAACGTCCGGCCGCCCGCCAGCGCGATGGTGACGACGTCCAGCTGCGGCGCGCCGATCACGTAGACGCCCTCGGCCGGGTTGACCGGGTAGAACCCCATTGCGCTGAACACGTACCACGCCGACATCTGGCCGCAGTCCTCGTTGCCGCACAGGCCCTCGGGCCCGGTGGTGTACAGCTTCGTGCAGATCTGCCGCACGCGGTCGGTCGTCTTCCACGGCCGCCCGGCGTACGCGTAGAGGTACGCGATGTGATGGCTGGGTTCGTTGCCGTGCGCGTACTGCCCGATGAGGCCGGAAATGTCGGGCGACGCGTTCTCGCCCTCGATGATCGACGGCTGTTCGAACAGTTCGTCGAGCTTGCGCGCGAACGCCTCGGGGCCGCCCATCAGGCCGATGAGGCCCGCGACGTCGTGCATCACCGCCCACGTGTGCTGCCACGCGTTGCCTTCGGTGAAGTCGCTCTTCTCGTGCTGGGAGAACCGCGGCGAAAACGGCGTGCGCCAGCTGCCGTCGGCCAGCCGGCCGCGCATGAAGCCCGACGATCGGTCGAAGACGTTGCGGTAGAAACCGGCTCTCGCTTCGAACAGGCGCCGGTCGCCCGGCCGCTCCAGCTTCGCGGCCAGCCGCGCGATGCACCAGTCGTCGAACGCGTACTCCAGCGTCTTCGAGACGGATTCGACTTCCTGGTCCGCCGGGATGTACCCCCGCGTCTCGGGCGCCTTCAGCCACTTGAGGCCCCGCGCGTCCTGCAGGGCGCTGGCCTTCATCGCATCGAACGCCTCGCCGCGGTCGACCGTCGTCAGGCCCTTGAGGATGGCGTCGACGATCACGGGCACCGCGTGGTAGCCGATCATCGTGTTGGTCTCGTTGCCCCACAGCGACCACACGGGCAGCAGGCCGCCCTCGCGCGAGAACGCCATCATCGACTGCACGAGGTCGTTGACCCGCTCGGGCTGGATCACGGTCAGCAGCGGGTGCAACGCCCGGAACGTGTCCCAGAGGGAGAACACCGTGTGGTTCTGGAACGTCGTGCCCTCGTGCACCTGCCCATCGGGCCCGCGGTAGGCGCCGTCGGCGTCGCAGAACACCGTCGGCGCGATCAGGGCGTGGTACATCGAGGTGTAGAAGACGGTCTTCGCCGCGCGGTCCGGCGTCTCGATCCGGATGCGATCGAGCCGGCGCTGCCAGGCCTCGTCGGCCGCCCGGCGGTAGGCGTCGAACTCCCAGTGCGGGGCCTCCTTGTCGAGATTGCGATGGGCCGCCGCGACGCTGGTCGGCGAGAGCGCGAGCTTGATGATCACGGGATCGCCGGGCCTCGCGCGAAACCGCAGCAGCGCCCTCACCTTCCGGCCCCGCACGTCCTTCCGGTCGTTCGAGTACTCGCCGTCGGCGCCGAGCAGCCAGGTGTAGATCGGGGCCGACAGCCGCGCCGCGAAGAACACGCGCTGGTCCTTCGCCCATCCCTTCGACCACCGGTACCCGGAAATCGTGGTCGGCCCTTCAATCGTCAACTGCGTGTCAACGGGCTGGTCCCAGTTGACGGCAAAGCCCAGGTCCACGACGATGGCCGCCGGACGCGACGGCACGTACCGCCGGAACGTGTACCGGTGGAGGCCGACGCGGCGGGTGGCGGTCATCTCGGCGCGGATGTCATCGCCCGGCAGGTCCACGGCGTAGTAGCCGGGCGCCGCGTGCTCGGTCGTATGCGAGAACGGCAGGCGGAGGTCACCGGGCATGGCCGTGCCGCCGGCCATCAGCGGCGTGATCAGGATGTCGCACAGGTCGCCGATGCCCGTGCCGCTCAGGTGCGTGTGGCTGAAGCCGGCAATCTCCGTGTCGGAATAGTGGTAGCCGGCGCACCAGTCCCACCCCTGCCGGCCGGAGTCCGGGCTCAGTTGCACCATCCCGTAGGGCACGACCGCGCCGGGAAACGTGTGGCCGTGGCCGCCGGTGCCGATGAAGGGGTCGACGAACGGCGTCAATGCCTCGCCCCGCGCGACCGCCTGTTCGGGTTTCGGCGGGGCCTGCGCCCACAGTCCTGCCGCCGGCGCCGCCCCCAGCCATGCGCCTGTCGCACAGGCGCCCTTCAGCAGATCCCGTCTGGTGACCATGGCCCATTATTGCCGGAACGCGCACCGGCTGGGGTCAGGTCCAAAACCGCGCGTCTTCGGAGGCCGGCCCCGGGCACCGCTCTCCGAACAACGCGCGGTTTTGGACCTGACCCCAACCCTGTCGGGGGTAGAATGCCGTTACTTTCACCGGGAGCGCACACATGTCATACACGCATCACGAGCTGAAGGAGAAGACCGTCGCCGAACTGCGCGACATTGCCAAGGGCATCCAGCACGAAGCGGTGCAGGGCCACTCGCAGATGAACAAGGAGCACCTGCTCGTGGCCATCTGCGCGGCGCTCAACATTCCCATCTACGATCATCACGATGTGGTGGGCATCGACAAGAGCGCGCTGAAGCTGCAGATCCGCGAGCTGAAGAAGCAGCGCGACGCCGCCATCGCCGGTGGCGACGCGAGGCAGCTCAAGGCCGTGCGGAGGCACATCCACAGCCTGAACCGGCAGATTCGTCAACACATGATCTAGCCGCGGCCGGCCAGCCGCCCGTGTCAGGAGCGCGTCCCGGGATGCGGTCCCCGGGGCGCGCAGCCACCCGCGCGGGGGACGCGTATGTGCGGCATTTTCGGGATGGTGACTCGCGACGATCAGCCGATGGGCGACACGCTGCTCGGCGCGGCCCGCCGGCTCTCGTATCGCGGCTACGACTCGGTGGGCGCCGCGACGATCGACGCGGCCGGCCGCGTCGATCTGCGCAAGGACGTCGGCAAGGTGGATGACGTCGCGCCGCGCCTCGGGATCTCGGCTATGCGGGGGCGCCGGGGGATCGTGCAGCTCCGGTGGGCGACGTTCGGCGCGCCCTCGCAGGTCAACGCCCAGCCGCACCTCGACAGCGACGGCGACCTGGTCGGCGCCCACAACGGCAACGTCGTCAACAACGTCGCCCTCCGGCAGGAGTTCATCGCCGAAGGCCTCACGGTGCGATCGACCAACGACGGCGAATCCTGCGTGCACGCGGTCGAGCGCTACGTGAACCAGGGCCTCGACATGGTCGAGTCCATCCGCCGCGCCTACCACGTGCTCGAAGGCGACTATGCCTTCGTCATCGCCTCGGTGCACGACGATCGCCTGTACGCGTTCAAGAAGGGCTCCGGCCTCGTCGTCGGCCTCGGCGACGGCTTCACGTGCTGTTCCTCGGACCTGCCGTCGCTGCTGCCGCTGACCAACCGCATCGTCCGCCTCCGGGACGGCGAGATCGTCGTCCTCGAACCCGACGGCGTCAGCCTGTGGAGCGTGGCCAACGGCGCCCGCATCGAGCGCGACGCCGAAGTGTTCACCCAGGGCATGGATGCGGCCGTCAAGGGCGGCTATCCCCATTTCATGCTCAAGGAGATCCACGAGCAGCCCGAGATGGCCCGCGAGCTGCTGCACCTGTTCGACGCCTCGCGCCACGTCGACGCGATGACGTCGGCGATGCTCGCGGCCAACCGGCTGTACTACGTCGGCTGCGGCACGAGCTACCACGCGAGCATGGTCGGATCGGTCTACGCCGCGAGGCTGGCCGGGCGCGCCGCCATTCCCGTGCTGGCCCCGCAGTTCACGCCGCAGTACGGACCGGCGCTCACGAAGGACGACGCCGTGGTCTTCGTCAGCCAGAGCGGCGAAACCAAGGACGTGCTCAACGCGCTGGCGACGGCCGAGCGCGCGGGGGCGCACTGCCTCGGCCTGGTGAACGTGCTGGGGTCGTCGCTCGCGCATCACGCCAGCCCGTACCTGCCGCTGGCCTGCGGCTACGAGATCAGCGTGCCCGCGACCAAGACCTTCATGAACCAGGTGCTGGCGTTCCTGTACCTCGCGATGCGCATGGGGGGCCACGACACGAAGGCGCTCCGCACGGTCCCGGATCTCCTCGAGCACACCATCGTCACCACCCAGGCCGACGTCGATCGGGTCCTGCCGGACGTCAACCCGCGCTCCGACCTTTACACGCTCGGCTACGGCCTCACGTACGGCATCGCGCTCGAGGGCGCGCTCAAGCTGAAGGAAATCACGTACGCGCACTGCGAGGGCATGCTCAGCACCGAGTTCAAGCATGGGCCGCTCAGCGCCGTCGACGAAGGCTACCCGGTGATCTACGTCGTCGGCCCCGACGACGTCCCGTTGCTCATCAGCGCGATCAACGAGGTGACCGTGCGCGGCGGACGGGCGATCGCGATTGCCGAGCCCGACGACCGCCTCACCGGCAACGCCCACGACGTCATCACACTGCCAGCCGCCGGCGCGCTCATCAACCCGCTGCTCGCCACGATCCCGCTGCAGCTGCTGTCGTATCGCATGAGCGTGGCGCGCGGACACGACCCCGACTTCCCGCGGAACCTCAGCAAGACGCTGACGGTGGACTAGGGGACCGACGGATGTTCCTGCCCCTCAGCGACTCGCCGAACCCCGGCGGGCGGCCGTACGTCACCTACGCGCTCATCGCCGCCAATGTGCTGGTGTACGGGCTCGTCTCGTTCCCGTTGTCGTCCCAGGCGCCGAACCCGAGCGACCCGGCGCTGCCGGCCTACGTCGAGTACCTGCGGAGCCTGCTCCCGGACGACTTCTCGGTCTATCGGGCGCTCCGGCAGCTGAGCGCGTACGACCTGTTCGTCTTCGCACACGGCTACAAGCCCGGCGCCCCGCAGGTCGGCGACCTGTTCGCGTCGCTGTTCCTGCACTCCGGCCTGATGCACCTGCTCGGCAACATGCTGTTCCTGTGGATCTACGGGGATAACGTCGAGTACCGCCTGGGCCGCGCGGCGTACCTGTTCTGGTACCTGACCACCGGTGCGGCGGCCACCCTGATCTTCTCGCTGTTCGCGGGCGCGTCCATGACGCCGCTGGTCGGCGCGTCGGGCGCCATCTCCGGCGTGCTTGGGTTCTATTTCGTCTGGTTCCCGCGCAACCGCGTGCGCGTGTTCGTGATGCTCTTCCCATTCTTCATGGACGTCGTCTCGGTGCCGGCCCGCATCGTCCTCGGTGTCTTCCTCGTGCTCGACAACTTCCTGCCCTTCCTGCTGTCCGCGGGCGAAGCCGGCGGCGGTGTCGCCTACGGTGCGCATCTCGGCGGGTTCGTCGTGGGCATGGCCGTGGCGTTCGCCATCACGACGCGGCGCACGCCTGCAAGCCGGATCGATCCGCCTGAGGTCCCGGCTGAACTGACGTAAGCCTCGTGTTCCAAGCGGGATACGGCGATCTCACATATCCGGTGGCCGAAGCCTGCCCTCGTCGTGTATGATCCGTCTTTCTGGAAAACAGCCTGGGAGGAGGTCCCCTACGATGAAGCGCCTAGCCGTACTTGCGTGCGCCGCAAGCCTGACCGTCGCCGGTTGCAACAGCACCATCAGCCCCGTGACTCCGACTGGCGTCCGCACTCTGGCGGCGGTGTTGTCCGGAGCGCAGAACGTCCCGCCAGCCGGCTCTCTGGAAGCCGGAACGACGGGTACCGTTCAGATCGTCATGACGCCGGCTGCGGGCGGCGGGTACACGGCGACATTCAACATCAGCCTGACGGGACTCGTCAGGGCCGGCCTGCTGGCCGCGCCGCTGGACAACGGGTCGGTCATCGTGGCGGGCTACATCCACCAGGGTTCAGCGGGCGCGCTCGGATCGCCGGTTGTCCCGCTGCCCATCTCGCAGACCGTGCCGCTGCTGAGCCCGACCGGGAACCTCTCGGTGACGATTTCGAACGTGGCCGTGTCGGCAGCTGCGGCGAGCGGCATGCTGGCGACGCCGTCCGCGTTCTATTTCAACCTGTATTCGGCGATCAACCAGAACGGCGTGGCCCGCGGGCAGCTCGTGCTGCAGCAGTAGCCACCACCACAAGACGCGAACACGCCAATCGCCGCCCGGGACGGACGTCCCCGGCGGCGATTGGCCTTTCAGCGGCGGAGCGTGTCCGCCCTACTTCTGCCTGAAGCCTGCGGGGATCTCCACGTCGGCCGCGTCGGCCGATCCTTCGATGGTGAGGACCTCGGTGACGGTCGTAAAGATCGTCGAGAGCGCCTTGTCCCTGGACGCGCCGCCTGCCGACACAGTCATCGTGGTCAGAATCGGCGTGCCGTCGAGCTTCGTCCCTTCCTTCTCCATGCGCGCCATCGCCCCCGCCACGCCCGGGTAGGCGGTCATCGCCTGCCCGGCCGCCTGCATCGACGGCAGCGCGGATCCGTACAGTTTCTGCGCGTACCGGATCGCGAACGCCCGGCTGTCCTGGACCGCCGGCACCCTGGCGGCCATCCACATATCCGACGTCAGCACCATGCCGCCGCCCTGATCGACCGTCTTGCCCTTCTCATGCCCCGTCAACGTCATGATGATCTGCTCGCACGGGTACCCGGCGATTGTCTTCTTCTGCCCGGTCTTCCTGATGTCGACGTCGAACTCCATCTCGGGCTGCTTGCTGTCCCGCCTGGCCCGGGCATCGTCGCCGCCGACTCTCGATTCGGCCTTCTCGATCTGCTTTCGAATTTCGTCGAAGGTCCGCACGGTGTAGGTCTTCCCGCGCAGGTCGATCCTGTAGATCTTCTCGGCCGCGAGGTCGACCAGTTCGGCGGTGGCCTCTGTGGTCGACATCCGGCGATCGCCCTTGATGGCGATCGTCGTGACGGTGCCTTCCCTGGCGGAGCGTCCGCCCAGCAGGCCGGCCACGCCGCCGGCCAGGCCCTCCATCTTCATCTGCGTCCGCTGCTGGATCTTCGAGTCCGCGCCGGCTCCAACCGTCGCCGCCACGGCCAGGCCGACCGACACCAGTACCAGTGACACGTTCTTCATGGGTGTGACTCCTCCGCCGGGGCACGCCCCGGCCGCTCCGCCCCGGGGGCGGGAGAGATTCCCTGCATTTCCGTTGGAAACCGGCCGTTCATTGTAGACTTGTCGGGCTCATTGCTACTGATTGGACGCGCGGACGCTGGCGAGCGGTTCGGCCGGCAGGCGGGACACTGGAATGAAGACGCGCATCGTGCGCTGGGTACTCGCGATCACGGCCGTGGCGGGGCTGGCAGCCGCCGACCGGGCGCTGCCCGCCTACATCGGAGCCCTCAAGAACCCCGTCGTGCTGAAGCCGCCGTACAACGTGTCCAACCGGGCCGATCGCCTCCATCGCAGCCTGTTCGTCGCCGACCTCCATGCGGATTCGCTGCTGTGGCGGCGCGACCTGGTGGCCGAAGGCACGTGGGGCCACGTCGACGTGCCGCGGCTTATCGCCGGCAACGTCGGCCTGCAGGCGTTCACCGTGGTGACGAGCGTCCCGTACGGACAGAGCATCGAACGGAACTCCGCCGCGTGGGACGAACTGACGCCGCTCGTGATCCTCGGCCGCTGGCCCGTGCCGGCGTGGACGAGCTGCCTCCGGCGGGCCCTCGACCAGGCCCGGCGCCTCCACGAATACGAAATCGCCTCCAGCGGCCGCCTCTTCATCATCAAGACGCTCGACGACCTCGAGGCCTACGTTGATCTCCGGCGGACCAATGCATCGGTGACGGCAGGGTGGCTGGGCATCGAAGGCGCCCAGGCGCTCGACGGCTCCCTCGGGAATCTCGAGGCCCTCGACCAGGCAGGTTTCCGGATGTTCTCGATCGCCCACTTCGTCGACACCCCGTTCGGCGGGTCCGCCCACGGCGAAGCCAAGGGCGGCCTGACGGCGATGGGCCGCGACCTGGTCCGCCAGCTCGAGGCGCGGCACATCGTGGTCGACCTGGCTCACGCGTCGCCGGCGGTCATCGACGACGTCCTGGCGATGGCCACGAAGCCGGTCGTGGTGTCGCACACAGGCGTGCGCGGCACCTGCGACAACGCGAGGAATCTCGACGACGGACGCCTGAAGGGAATTGCAGCGACCGGCGGTGTAATCGGAATCGGGTACTGGTCGACGGCCGTGTGCGGCCGGGACGCCGATGCCATCGCCCGGGCCATCCTCTACACGGCCAACCTCGTCGGCATCGACGCGGTCGCACTTGGCTCGGACTTCGACGGCGCCATCCAGGCGCCGTTCGACACGACCGGCATCGTCCTGGTCACCGACGCGCTGGTGCGCGCGGGCTTCGCCGATGCGGATATCCGCAAGATCATGGGCGACAACGTCCTGCGCGTCCTGCGCCAGACGCTGCCTGGCGGCCCTGGGACCGGGGCCCCTCAGGCGCGAACGCCCTGACCTGTGCACTATTGAACGGACGGGCCGCCTCTCGAAGTGAGATTCTCACGTGAGGCGCCCGCCCGCCGGCACCGGGAGCGGGCTGCCAACGGACCTCGTCTGGAGGACAGCCACCATGATACGCGACCGCACCGGCGACCACGATCTCGCCGCCAATGCTTCACGAGGAACGCGGCGTTCGACGTGCGGCCCGCTGATGGTCCTCGCCGGAATCGCGCTCGCCGCCGCGGCCTGCGGCCGGGGCGCGGCGCCCGTTCCCGCGGCGGCGGCGTCCTTGCCTCCGGAGGCCGAGCAGGTCTCGACAGCGGGATCGGTCGCGGCGTCGTTCCGTCACGTCAATCTGCACGTGCAGGACGGCATCGTGCTCGAGATCCGCCGGTTGGACGGCATCCTCATCAGCACCACGCCCGGCGCGATCGCGTCCTTCGACGACCCGCGCTCGTACTCCGTCCGCGTCGACTCCGCCGAAGTCGGGATATCGCCACGCAGCCTCTCGAACCTGATGAACCAGCGTGTCTTCGCCTACAAGGGAGCGCCGCTCAAGAACGTCGAGGTGTCGATGGAGGCTGGCCGGCTCAAGGAAAAAGGGACGATGCGCAAGGGCGTGGACGTGCCGTTCAGCATGCTCGCCGACGTGTCGTTGACGGCCGACGGCCGGATCCGTCTGCATCCGGTCAGCATGAAGGTACTGGGGATCGAAACCCGCGGGCTGATGAAGTTCCTCGGAATCGACCTGCGCGGGATGATTGCGCTGAGGGAGTCGTCCGGGATCGAAATCCAGGGGGACGATTTTCTGATGGCATCCGACCGCATGATGCCCCTGCCGAAATTCGCCGGCCGATTGACCGGTGTCCGGATCGAAGGCACCCGTCTCATCGAGCAGTTCGGCCCGCCGCCGGCCGCGGCGGCTGCCGGGCCGTCCGACCGGACCGCGCGCAGCTTCCTCTCTTTCCGCGGCGGGACGTTGCGCTTCGGCCGCCTGACCATGGCGGACACCGATCTGGAAATCGTGGGCGAGACGCCCGATGGCATCCTGGAGTTCTCGGTCCCGAACCAGACGGGCCAGCTGGTGGCCGGGTACTCGAAGACCCGGGCCAACGGCGGGCTGACGGTGTACGTGCCCAACTACGGGACGACCGCCCTGGCGTACCCGCCGGGGCCCCGGAAGCCCTAGGGGCCTCCGGCGCAGGGCGCATGGACGCGCCGCCTACTTCGCGGCCTCCGCTCTGGCGAGCGCGGGGCTCGCGATCTTCAGTTCCTTGACCAGGAACCCCAGCACGTCGGTCTTTTCCTCGATCTGCTTCGTCGTGGGCTTGCCCGCGCCGTGACCGGCCCTGGTCTCGATGCGGATCAGGACCGGCGCCGCCCCCGCCTGCGCCGCCTGGAGCGCCGCCGCGAACTTGAAGCTGTGCGCCGGCACCACCCGGTCGTCGTGATCGGCCGTCGTCACCAGCGTCGCGGGGTACTTCGTGCCCGGCTTGATGTTGTGCAGCGGCGAGTACTTGACGTTCGTCGCGAATCCATCCGCGGTGTCCGGATCACCGTAGTCCGACTTCCACGCCCAGCCGATGGTGAACTTGTGGTAGCGGAGCATGTCCATGACGCCCACGGCCGGCAGCGCCGCTCCGAACAGGTCGGGGCGCTGGGTCAGGCAGGCTCCCACCAGCAGGCCGCCGTTACTGCCGCCCGCGATCGCCAGCTTCGGCGTCGACGTGTACTTCTCGTGAACGAGGAACTCGGCAGCCGCGATGAAGTCGTTGAAGACGTTCTGCTTGTTCCGGCCCCGGCCGGCATCGTACCAGTCCCGTCCGTATTCGCCGCCGCCCCTCAGCACGGCCACGGCGTAGACGCCGCCCATCTCGAGCCAGACGGCCACGGCCGGCGAGAACGACGGCGTGACGGGCACGTTGAAGCCGCCGTACCCGTACAGCTGGGTCGGGTTCTGCCCGTTGCGCGCCGTCTTCTTCGACCGCGTGACGAAGATGGGCACTTTGGTTCCGTCCTTCGACTTGGCGAAGACCTGTTCGGTTTCGTAGCGGCTGGCATCGAACGCCACCGATGGCTTCCGGAACACCGTGCTGGCTTCCTGGGTGAAATCGTACTTGTAGATGGTTGTCGGGTGGATGAACGAGGTGAAGGAGTAGAACGCCTCCCCGTGTTTGCGCCGCCCGTGGAACTGATCGACCGTGCCCATCGCCGGCAGGTCCACGTCCTTGGCGTTCGAGCCGTCGAGTTCGTACACCCGGATGGTGTTGTGGGCGTCGGTCAGCCAGATGGTGACGAACTTCTCGCGCGCCATCGTGACGCTCTGGAGGACGTCCTTGCCCTGCGGGATGATCGTCATCGCGCCCTGGGCCATCTGCCGCCGGTTGAACACCACGAGGCGATAGCGCGGCGCGTCGCGGTCGGTCAGGATGTAGAACATCTCGCCGTCGTTGCCGACGACGGTATACGACGCATCGAAGCCATCGATGAACGGCACGACCTTCCCGCCCGGGTCCTTCAGATCCCTGATGAAGATCCGGTTCCGGTTCTCCGTGCCTTCGTTCTGGTAGACGAGCAGGAACCGTCCGTCGTCGGTGACGTCGGCCGAGAAGCCCCAGTCCGGTTTGTCGGGGCGCTCGTAGGTCAGCTGATCCTTGTCCTGCGTCGTCCCGAGCCGGTGGAAGTACAGCTTCTGGTTCTTGTTGACGGCCTGCAGCAGGGTGCCGTCCTTCGGCGCGTCATAGCGGCAGTAGTAGAAGCCCGAGCCGTCCTTCATCCAGGCGGCACCGCTGAACTTCGACCACTTGAGCGTATCGGGCAGGTCCTTCCCGGTCTCGACCTCGCGGACCCGCCATTCCTGCCAGTCGGAGCCGGCCGTCGCCAGCGAGTAGGCCATGTAGCGCCCGTCCTCGGAGAACGCGGCTTCACCGAGCGCCACCGTGCCGTCGGCGGACAGCAGGTTGGGGTCGAGCAGCACCTCCGGCGCGGCGGCGATCTCCGTGGTCTTGTAGATCACCGGCTGGTTCTGGAGACCGTCGTTCCGGCTGTAGATGTACCAACGGCCCTCGAGCGACGGGGTCCCGTAGCGCTCGTAGTTCCAGAGCTTCGTCAGGCGGGCCTTGATCGCGGCGCGCTGGGGAATGCCGTCCAGGTACGAGAATGTCACCGCGTTCTCGGCCTCGACCCACGCGCGGGTCTCGGGCGAGTCCGGATCCTCCAGCCAGCGGTACGGATCCGCGATCTTCGTGCCGAAGTAGTCGTCGACCTGCGCCGCCTTTCTGGCGTCCGGGTACTTCAGGGGCGGGGTTTGGGCGGACAGCGTGACGGACATAAGTGCCAACCAGATAACCGGACGGACGTTCATCGAGTTCCTTTCCGCGGAGGTACCGGACCGACAATCGACTGATAGACCAGCGTACGATACTTGCTGTCGAAATCGAGGCCGCCAGCCGGCACGAGCTGGGCGAAGAACACGGCGATCAGCTTCTCCTGGGGGTCGACGAAGTACCGCTGGTAGTACGCGCTGCCCCAGCCGTACGTGCCGGCGGTGGCGTAGCGCCCGGCCCGTCCCACGTCCTCCGTCACCTCGAATCCCAGGCCGAACCCGGTGCCCGTCGTGCTGTAGAGCGTCCCGACGTGGTTGACGGTCATCAGTTCCACCGTCTTCGGGGAGAGGATGCGGACCCCGTCGAGTTCGCCGCCGTTCTGCAGCATCAGCAGGAACCGCGTGTAGTCCATGGGCGTCGACAACAGGCCGGCGCCCCCCGAGAAGCAGGCGCGGGGCCCCTCGACGTAGTCGCCCTGCCCCTTTCCCGGGTCCGGCGCCCGCTCGATGCTGCCGGCTTTCGCGGCGTAGACGGTGACCAGGCGGTCCCGCTTCTCCGGCGGCAGGAAGAACCCGCTGTCCGTCATCTTCAGCGGCTCGAAGATGCGGGTGCGGAAGAACTGGTCGAGCGGCAGCCCGGACGCCTGCTCGATGACGGCGCCGAGGATGTCGGTGTTGTAGCCGTAGACGTACTTCTCGCCGGGCTGGGCGTCGAACGGCAGCGCGGCGATCCGCTCGGCCACGGTGCGGATCGGGTCCTTCTGATCGCCCAGGTACCAGCCGATGATGCCGGCCGCCCGGTACTGCGCCTCGGCCGGATTGCCCTCGCCGTACGAAATGCCGGCGGTGTGCGTCAGCAGGTCGCGAATCGTGATCTCCCGCTTGGCCGGGACCACGCCGTAGCGGCCGGCGCCGGGCGCGCCCGCGGGCGCCGGCACCGCCACCGTCGTCTGCCGGAAGGCCGGGATGTACTTCGACACCGGGTCGGTCAGCTGCAGCCGGCCTTCCTCCACCAGGATCATCGCGGCGACGGACGTCACGGCCTTCGACATCGACGCGAGGCGGAAGATCGCGTCCTTGCGCATCGGCACATTGCGCTCGACGTCCATCCGGCCGAAGGCCTCGAAGAGCGCCACGTTTCCGCCGCGGACGACCATCGTCACGACGCCGGCGATCCTGCCGGCGGCCACGTAGTCCTGGGCGAGCGCCCGGATCCGCTCCACCCGTTCCCGCGACAAACCGGCCTGGTCCGGCGGTACCGGGGTCAGCGCCTGGGCGAACAGCGTCCCGGCCAGGCCCAGGACAAGGACGATGGACCACCACGCACGTCGAGGCGTCATGCCAACCCTCCGGATTCGGTGTCAAACACGGTACAGGGACCGGCCCTCAACATGGTATTGCCTCCGGCCCCGGACTCCAATATCGTACTAGGTTGCCGGGCTTGGCCGGCGACTGGTTGCGACCCGTCGGCCCGCCCGCAGCAATCCGCGCCTGGTGCGCGGCGGCCGTTTCGTTCACTCGACACTCGGAAGGAATTACGTATGGTCAGGATCCTGCGGCTTGCTCTCGTACTTGTTCTCATTACTGTCGCGGTGAGCTACGCGCAGGCCCCTGCGCCTGCTGCGGCCCCGGCCTGGCAGGGCAAAGGCAAGATCTCCGGTACCGTCACCGACGAGGCCGGAAAGCCCGTGGCGGGCGTGTCGGTCAAGCTGTACTTCCCGGCGGCCAAGAGCGGGCTCGAGGTCCTGTCCGGCCCCAAGGGCGAATGGAAGGCCGAGAAGGTCGCCGAGGGCATCTGGTCCATCGAGTTCTGGAAGGACGGGCTGGACCCCAAGCGCGGCTCCATTGAGATCGGCGGCAAGAACGGCAATCCGACGGTCAACATGAAACTGACGAAGGAAGGCACCGACCCGACGTTCGCCGTGCAGGTCGGCAGCGCGAAGGCGCAGCAGTTCTTCTCGCAGCAGAAGTTCGCGGAAGCCGTCACCACGCTGGAGACCCTGCTGGCGAAGTACCCGACGCAGTACCGGCTGCGCCTCGCCATCGCGACCGGCTATCACATGGCGAAGAACTTCCCGAAGGCCATCGAGCAGCTGCGGGCCTACGGCAAGGAAGTGCCGGCCGACAACGACGCCAAGCTGATGCTGGCGCGGGAACTGTTCGACACGGGCGCGACCGACGAAGCGTGGACGATGTACTCCGCCTTCGACGCGACGATCGTCAAGGACGTGCTTGATCTCGAAGAGCCCGGATTCGCCCTGCTCAAGGCCAAGAAGCCCGCGGACGCCCTGAAGTACTTCGACCGCGCCGTCGCGCTCTACCCGGCCGACGCGGGAACGTACTACTACCGCGGTCTCACCTACTGGCAGCTCGGCGCCACGGTCGAGAAGCCGAACACGCCGGAGTCCAAGGCGAAGTTCGACCTCGCCAAGGCCGACCTGACCAAGTTCACGTCCATGGCGCCCAATGCCGAGAAGGACCAGAAGGATCCGAACTTCGCCAACTTCGACAACGCGAAGAAGATGCTGGCGCAGATCAAGTAACGGCACCAGCCTGGCAGTTCCACGGGGGCGCGGCGCACTTGACAGTGCCTGCGCCCCCGTGCTCGTATGGAGCCAATGACGCGGGCCCTCCGGATTCCGGCGATCGCGATCCTCGTCCTCGCGATGCTCAACGCGGCACCCGGGCTCTGCTTCTGCCGCCAGCATGGGGCAGCCGGACCCGCCGGTGACGCCGGCTCCGCCGGATGCTGCCACCGGGGCACCCTCGCGTTCCACGCCGTCGACGTCTCCTGCTGCCAGATCGACAAGGCCGAACATGCCGCGGCGCAGCCCGACACAATCGCGGTTGCGCTCCCGGCCCCCGAGGCCACCGTCCTTCCACCGCATGCCGCGGCGGCAGGCGCACCGGTCCAGCCGCTGACGGCCGCGGCATTGTCGCCGTCCCCGCCCGTTCTCCCGCTGCGCATCTAGTCCCATGGCCTTCCGGCCGGAGGTGTGCCGCTATCCTGCGCACGGTCGCCGGATGGCCGGCCCTGGTTCTCATCGCAGTGGCGGGTTCTCGAACATCGGAGGTTCACGTGCGTGCATCGCTTGGAGGATTCCTCGAGGCGGCGTTCATCCCGACCGTGGCTCTGGCTCTGGCGGCCGTCGTCTCGCTGGCCTCGCCGGCGGCGGTCCGGGCCCAGGCCGCCGGTTCGGCGCCGGCAGGCGATCCGGTCCTGCGGGCGCTCATCGACGAGGCCCTGGCGCGCAATCCTGATCTCTCGGCCGCGCGATCGGCCATCAAGGCCGCACACACGCGCCCGGGCCAGATCTCCGCGCTGCCGGACCCCATGGTGTCGCTGACGTACACGAACGACGGCTGGGCGCCAAGCCTGGGTTCGATGTCCATGACGACGCTGGGCCTGATGGTCAGCCAGGACCTGCCGTTCCCGGGGAAGCAGAAACAGCGCGTGGATGTGGCGGCGAACGAAGCCCGCCAGAGCGAGCCGCCGCTGGCGCGGGCGCGTCTCACGATCGAGGCCGCCGTCACACGCGCCTATTACGGGCTGCTGCTCGCCCGCCAGCTGGCAGGGTTGACGACGGAACAACGCGAACTGTGGCGGCAGGTCGAAGCGGTGACGAGGGCACGGTATGCCGCCGGCCAGGGCGCCCAGCAGGACGTGCTGCGCGTGCAGGTCGAAGTCACCCGCGTCGAACAGCGCGCCATCGAGCAGGAATCCGAGGCGGAGTTGCGCCTTGCCGAACTGAATCGCCTTCTGGCCCGTCCCATCGACCAGCGCCTGGACACGACCGCCAGAGTGGTGCTCCGGCCGTTGACGACGTCGCTGCCGGATGCCATCGCCCAGGCCCACGCGATCAGCCCGGAGCTGGCCGCGGCCAGGCTGTCGGTCGCCACCGAGCGTTCGGTGCTTGCGCTGGCGAAGCTCGACTTCAAGCCGGATTTCTCCGTTCAAGCCGGCTACATGAACCGGGGCGGCCTCGCACCGATGTGGATCGCCGGTGTGGGTGTGAGCCTGCCGCTGAACAAGGCGAAGCGCCGGAGCGCGGTTGCGGAATCGGAGCTCCGCTCCGAGGGCGACGGCCACGTCATCGAGTCGATCGATCTGCAGTTGCGGCTGCGGACCCAGGAGCGGTACACCCGGGCCCGGACCGCCGAGAAGATCATCGAGCTCTACGATCAAGGCATCATCGCGCAGGACCAGATGACGGTCGAAGCCGCCATCGCCAACTACCAGTCGGGCCGCGTGCCCTTCGTCTCCGTCCTCGAGGCGATGACATCGCTCTACGCGGATCGCTGGACGCGGGAGACGCTCGTCACGGACCACGCGCGGCTGCTCGCGAGCATCAAGGAAGCCAGTCTCGAGGCGTCACCCGAGATGGCGACAGCCGGGGCCATGACGGCGGCCAGAGCCGCCGGTGCGCCGGGCGCCATGGGCAGCGGTATGGGCGGACGCCAGGAGTAATGACGATGAAACATCTGAGCCGCAGCGGTGTTGTCGCAGTGGTACTGGTGGCCCTCGCCGGTGGCGGCCTGGCGTGGATCGGCTGCCGGGGCGCCGAACATTCCGGATCCACCGCCGGCGCCGTCACTGCCAAGTATCACTGCCCGATGCACCCGACGGTGGTGTCCGACAAGAAGGGCGAATGCCCGATCTGCGGCATGGACCTCGTCCTGATCGAACCAGCCGCCGCGCCCGTCCCGGCGACCCCGCCGGCGGCGGCCGCCCCGGCCGGGCCGGCGAGTGGCGGCCGTCAGATTCTGTTCTACCGTTCGCCGATGGACCCGAACGTCCATTCGGACAAGCCGGCCAAGGACAGCATGGGGATGGACTTTCTCCCGGTCTACCGGGACGAGGCGGCGCAGCCGCCCGGTGCGGTCGCCGGGCGGGCGATCGTGTCGTTGACGCCCGAGCGGCGGAGCCTGCTGGGCGTGCGCAGCGCGGATGTCCGGCAGGTGCGCCTCGAGAAGACGCTGCGGACGGTGGGTCGGGTGACGCCCGACGAGCGGCGCCTCGCGCACTTCCACACGCGGTTCGAGGGCACCGTCGAGCGTCTCTACGTCGACTACACGGGCAAGTTCGTGAAGAAGGGGGATCCGCTTCTCGCGATCTACAGCCCCGACCTGGTGGCAACACAGCAGGAGTACCTGCTCGCACTGCGGGCGCAGAAGCAGCTCGGCGCCAGCACGATCCCGTCGGTCGTGCAGGGAAGCACGGATCTCGTGGAGGCGGCGCGGCAGCGCCTGCTCCAGTGGGACATCCGCCCGCAGGACATCGCCGAGGTTGAACGGACCGGCGCGGTCAAGCGCACGTTTGACCTGTACTCCGAGGTGAGCGGGACCGTCGTCCAGAAGAACGTCGTCCAGGGCATGCGTGTGATGCCGGCCGACACGCTGTTCGACTTCGCGGACCTCTCGCACGTGTGGGTGCTCGCCGACGTCTACGAGTCGGACCTGTCGACGGTGCGGATCGGGATGACGGCCGACGTCACGCTGTCGTATCAGCCGGGAACCGCGTGGCGGGGCGCGGTCACCTACATCGCGCCGACCGTCGAGGAGAAGACCCGCACGATCAAGATCCGGATCGAGATCAACAACGCCGGCGGCGCGCTCAAGCCCGACATGTACACCGACGTCCAGTTGCGCACCGACCTGGGGCTGGGCCTGGTCGTGCCCGACGGCGCGATCATCGACACGGGGGATCGCAAGCTGGTCTTCCTCGATCGGCCAGACGGCTCGCTCGAACCGCGCGAAGTCGAAGTCGGGGTCCGGGTGCCGGAGGGCTACCAGGTGCTGCGGGGCCTGGCGAAGGGTGACCGCGTCGTTGCGGCGGCCAACTTCCTGCTCGACTCGGAGTCGAGCCTGAAGGCCGCCATCGCGGCCCTCACCGCGCCAGCCCGCGAGAAGCGCTGAGGACCGGCCATGATCAAAGCCATCATCACGTTCAGCGCCCAGAACCGGTTCCTGGTGCTGCTCGCCACGGCCGTTCTCGCCGCCTACGGCGTCTACACGCTTCAGCACATTCCTGTCGACGCCATTCCGGACCTGTCGGACACGCAGGTCATCATCTTCTCGCGGTGGGATCGCAGCCCGGACATCATCGAAGACCAGGTCACGTATCCGATCGTGTCGGCGATGCTCGGGTCGCCGAAGGTGAAGACGATCCGCGGGTTCTCGGATTTCGGGTTCAGCTACGTGTACGTCATCTTCCAGGACGGCACCGACATCTACTGGGCGCGCAGCCGCGTGCTCGAGTACCTGTCGAAGATCCAGCCGCTGCTGCCCTCCGGCGTCAAGACCGAGATCGGCCCCGACGCGACCGGGGTCGGCTGGGTGTTCCAGTACGCGCTCGTCGACGACTCCGGCACGCAGTCGCTCGCCGATCTCCGGACGCTCCAGGACTGGAACCTGCGCTACCGGCTGCAGTCGGTGCCTGGCGTCGCCGAGGTCGCCTCGATCGGCGGGTTCGTCCAGCAGTACCAGGTCACCGTCGATCCCAACCGCCTGAAGGCGTACGACCTGGCGGTGATGGACGTCTCCAACGCCGTGCGGAGCGGCAACAGCGAGGTGGGCGGACGCCTGCTGGAGCTCGCCGGCAAGGAGTTCATGGTCCGGGGGCGCGGCTACGTCAAGTCGAAAGGCGATCTCGAACAGATCGTGCTCAAGACCGACGCGCGCGGGACGCCCGTGCTCCTTCGCGACGTCGCCAACGTCGCCCTCGGCCCCGAGATGCGCCGCGGCGTCGCCGACCTCGACGGGACAGGCGAGGCGGTGGGCGGCATCATTGTCATGCGCCACGCCGAGAACGCGCGTGACGTGATCGCACGGGTGAAGACGCGGCTCAAGGAACTCGAGCCGTCGCTCCCCACGGGCGTCCGGTTCGTGACGACGTACTACCGGTCGGAGCTGATCGACCAGTCGATTGCCAATCTCCGGCACGAACTCATCACCGAGATTGTCATCGTCAGCCTCGTCATCCTGCTCTTCCTCTGGCACATTCCGTCGGCCATCGTGCCGATCATCACGATTCCCGTGGCGGTGCTGCTGGCGTTCATTCCGATGCGGATGATGGGCATCTCGTCGAACATCATGTCGCTGGCGGGTATCGCCATCTCCATCGGCGTGCTGGTGGACGGCGCCATCGTCGAAGTCGAGAACGCCTACAAAAAGCTCGAACTCTGGCAGGAGGGCGGGCGCAAGGGCGACTTCCACGAGGTGCGGCTCGGAGCGCTGCTCGAAGTGGGCCCGTCGGTGTTCTTCTCCCTCCTCGTCATCGGAGTGGCGTTCCTGCCAATCTTCACGCTCGTCGATCAGGAGGGCCGACTGTTCACGCCGCTGGCGTGGACGAAGAACCTGACGATGTTCATGGCGGCGGGGCTGGCGATCACGCTCGACCCCGCCCTGCGCATGCTCTTTACGCGCATGGATTTTCCGGCGTGGCGTCCCCGGTTCCTGTCGTGGCTGGTCGGACAGGTGACCGTCGGCCGCTACTACGCGGAGGAGAGGCATCCGATCAGCCGGATTCTCTTCTGGATTTACGAGCCCGCCTGCCGCCTGGTGCTGCGCTTTCCGAAGTCGACCATCGCGGCAGCCCTGCTGATCGTCGTCTCCACCGTGCCGATCTACCAGCGGTTGGGCCACGAGTTCATGCCGGCCCTGAACGAAGGCACGATCCTGTACATGCCGACGACCCTGCCGGGGATTTCCGTGGCCGAGGCGGGCCGGCTGCTGCAGACGCAGGACCAGGTCCTCAAGTCGTTCCCGGAAGTCGTGTCGGTGTTCGGCAAGGCGGGCCGCGCGGAAACCTCGACCGATCCCGCGCCGTTCTCGATGATGGAAACGACAGTGGTCCTCAAGCCCGCGTCGGAATGGCGGCCGGCGCCCCGCTGGTATACGGGGAAGGCGCCCGAGTGGCTCCAGGCCCTCGTGCTGCGCCGCATCTGGCCCGATCGCATCTCCTGGACCGAACTCACGGCACAGATGGACGCGGCCCTGCAGATCCCGGGCACGTCCAACGCCTGGACGATGCCCATCAAAGCGCGCATTGACATGTTGACCACCGGCGTGCGGACGCCGGTCGGCATCAAGATCTTCGGGGCCGACCTGAAGGAGATCGAGGCCATCGGCGCCCGCCTCGAGGAGATCTTCCGCGCGGTCCCTGGCACACGAAGCGTGTTCGCCGAGCGCGCGGCCGGCGGGTACTTCCTTGACTTCGATCTGAAACGGGAGGCGCTCGCCCGATACGGCCTGTCGGTGGGCGCGGTCCAGGACGTGATCATGTCGGCCGTGGGCGGCGAGAACGTCACGACGACCATCGAGGGCCGCGCGCGGTTCCCGGTCAACGTCCGGTACCCGCGCGCCCTGCGGGAGGACCTCGACCGCCTCGGCCAGGTCCTGGTGATGACGCCGTCGGGGGCCCAGATTCCGCTGTCGCAACTCGCGACCTTGCGCACGCTGAACGGCCCGTCGATGATTCGCAACGAGAACGGGCTGCTGGCCGGGTACGTGTTCGTGGACATGACCGACTCCGACGTGGGCGGCTACGTGGAGCGCGCCCGCGCGGCGGTCGACAAGCAACTGACGCTGCCCAACGGGTATTCCATCGAGTGGAGCGGCCAGTACGAGAACATGCTGCGGGTGCGCGAACGGCTCAAGGTGGTGATCCCGATCACGCTGCTCCTGGTCTTCTTCCTCCTCTACATGAACACGAAGTCCGCCTTCAAGGCGTCCATCGTGATGCTGGCGGTGCCCTTCTCGGTCGTCGGCGCCGTCTGGCTGATGTACCTCCTGGGCTACAACGTGTCGATCGCGGCCTGGGTGGGCATGATCGCGCTGATGGGCCTCGACGCCGAAACCGGCGTGTTCATGCTGCTGTTCCTCGACCTCTCGTACGAGGAGGCGCGCGCAAAGGGGCGGCTGGCCACCCGGGCGGACCTCCACACCGCCATCATCCACGGCGCCGTCAAGCGGGTCAGGCCGAAGATGATGACGGTCACGGCGGCCATGATGGGCCTGATGCCGATCATGTGGTCGATGGGAACCGGGGCGGACGTGATGAAGCGCGTGGCCGCGCCGATGGTCGGCGGCCTGGTCACGTCCTTCGCCATGGAATTGCTCGTCTATCCGGCGATCTACCTGCTCTGGAAGCAGCGCACCGTCGCGCGGGGTGACGGCTCCCCCAACGGCAGCGAGCGTCAGGCGAGTCTGGCGGTATAATCCTGATTCCGCCGCAGGGAATCGAGGTGCACGCGTGAGTGCCGTGGTCGGGCTCGTTGCCGGTATTGCCGTAACCGCCGCCCTGGTGACAGGCGTCGCCCTGCTCCGGCGGAAGCTCCGGATTCTCCGCACGCTCGGCGCCGCGCTGTACCTGCTCGCCGTCGCGATTGGCCTCGTCGTCTACCGCGCCGTCGGCGCAGGCCGGCGGCCGGACATCGATCAGTTCCTGCTCTGGCTGCTGCTGCTCTTCGTGTCGATCGCGGCCCTGCGCATCGCCGCGCTGTACGTCTTCGACGTGCACCTGCGCACCCGCGGAAAGGCCCAGCTGCCGCCGCTGCTGTCCACCGTCATCCTCGTCGTCGCGTACCTGGCGGCGGGCATCGTCACGCTCCGGACGGTCTACCCGACGCTGGACCTCGCCCCGCTGCTCGCCACCAGCGCGGTCACCTCGCTGGTCCTCGGCCTCGCGCTCCAGCCGATCCTCGGCAATTTCTTCGCCGGCGTCGTCATCACGCTCGAGCGGCCGTATCGCGTCAACGACTGGATCAAGGTCGGCGAGACCGAGGGCCGGGTCGTCGAAATCACGTGGCGCACGACGCACCTGCGGACGCGCGACAACGACGACCTGATCATCCCCAACTCGAAGGCCGCCGACGAGTACGTCCTCAACTACGGCTACCCCCACCCGCTGCACATGGCGCGGATCTACGTGGGTGCTGATTACCGGGTGCCGCCCTACAAGGTCCGGGCCGCCCTGCTGGAATGCGTCGCCGGCGTGGACGGCATCCACGACAAGCCGTCCCCGGACGTGTTTGTCCGGGAGTTCTCCGAGAGCTCCATCCAGTACGAGCTCCGCGTCTGGATCGATGACATGGGCGAGATCGACCGGGTGAAAAGCGCCCTGCGCGCCCGCATCTGGGAATCGTTCAGGCAGCACCAGATCGCCATCCCGTTCCCGATCCGCACGGTGGAACTGGCGCCCAGGCCGTCGCGCGCCGGCGGGGATGCCCGTTCCGCGCCGACGGCGCGCCTCTTCGTGAGCGAAGGGCCGGGCGCCGGCACCACCCTCCCACTCGGCCAGGGCCGGTTCACGATCGGCCGGGCGGCCAGCAATGATCTCGTGCTGGCCGACGCCCAGGTCAGCAAGGAGCACGCCGTCGTCGAGTGGACCGCCGACGGATTCGCGGTGGTGGATCGGGACAGCAGTTCGGGAACGCGCGTCAACGGCGTGGCGGCGGCCCGCTGCATGCTCAGGCCCTTCGATCGGATCACCCTCGGCTCGACCGTCCTGGTCTTCGAAGACGATGCCCACTAACGTCCCCGCCACCGTCGGACCGTATCGCGTGCTGGGCGTCATCGCCGAAGGCGGCGGCAGCGTCATCTGCAAGGCCGAGGCGCCGCAGACGGGCGCCCGCGTGGCGGTCAAGATCCTGAAGGACGAGGGGCTCCGGACGATGCCGGCCGGGTCGGAATTCCGCCAGGAAGCGCTCGGCCTGGGCCCCCATCCCAACGTGGTCCCGGTGCTTGCGCACGGCCGCGACAACGGCCGCCCGTACATCGTGATGGAATACGTCGAGTGCACGTCGCTGGCCGAGCGCATGAAGCGTGAGCCGCTGACGCCAGCCGAGGCGATTGCCGTCGTGGGCGAAATCGCCAGGGGCCTCGAGTTCCTTCACGCGTCGGGCGTGGTGCATCGGGAACTGACGCCGCAGCATATCCTCGTCTCCCGGGATCTCGCCACCGTCCGGATTACGGACTACGCGGTGCAGCGCTGGCCGTCGGCGGCCGCCCACGGCAGCACGCAGACGGCGTCGCACCTGCGCGCGGACCTGCTGCAGTACGTGGCCCCGGAGCAGGCGTTGGCCCCGGCCACGGCGGGACCGCGCGCGGACATCTACTCGCTTGGCGTGATCTGCTACGAGTTGCTGACGGGCAAGCTGCCCGTCGGGCGCTTCACGCTGCCGAGCCAGCGCAATCCGAACATCCCGGTGGAGTTCGACCCGGTCGTGCTGAAGTGCCTCGCGAAGGACGCCGGCCAGCGGTACGAGAGCGTCACGGCGTTCCGGGCGGACCTGGCCGCGATGGAGGAACGGGCCGGCTACGATTTCGCGCGGGAACTCCGGCAGCTGTCGCGATCCGCCCCGGTCCGGTCGACGGTAAGCCGGATCACCGCGCTGCCGCGCGTCGTCGTCATCGGCGCAACCGCGGCCGTGGCCGTCGCGGTGCTCGCGGTCATCGCGTGGCTGGCCTGGCCGGCGCGTGCGCCCCTGCCACCCGCCTCGCCTGCCGTCACGGCCGCGCCCGTCGCGACGCCGGTCCGGCGAGCGACGCCGCAAGCGGCCACACCGGCAAACGGGACACCTCGCGTGACGGCGCCCCCCACGCGCGGCCCCGCCCCAGCCGCCCCTGCGCCGGCAGCCCCGGCCCCTCAGGCCGACGCCGGCCGGCCGGCAGCCGCCGCGCCACCGGTGCCGGTGCCCCGCGCGGCCGTCGCGGGTGCGACTGCGCCCCGGCCGCGGGTACGCGGCGCCGACGAATTCGAGAAGCTGAAGGCCGCGATCGCAGGCAAGCCTGCGCCGGCCGCCAAGGCGGATCTGCAGGCGTTCGCGGCCCGCTTCGCCGACTCGCCGCTCGCGATCGACGCGCTGTTCCTGCAGGCCGGCCTCGAGGAAGGCGCCGGCATGGCGCACGACGCGATCAGCACGTACGCCGTCATCGCGGACAAGCACAAGGGCGACCCGCGGGCCGGCGACGCGCTGCTCAAGCAGGCCCAGCTGATGTCGAAAGTGAACGCGACGCCCGCCGAGATCCTGGGGCGCCTCGCGGAGATTGCCCGCGACTACCCGGCGTCTCCGGCGTTCGTGCCCGCGCTGACCATGAAGATCGTCATGGAGGATCGGATGCGCCTCCAGGAATTCGATCCGGTCACGGGCCAGAAGGTGCCCGCCTCGCTCGTGAGCCGGCGCGTGTTCGTCGCCGGCGCGCCGACCAGTCCGCTGGCGGCCGGCGCGTTGTGGAGCCTGGCGGAAAGGTACCAGGACATCAAGCGCTGGGATCTCGCCGCGCAGGCGTACGCGGATCTCGGTTCCCGCTTTCCGAACACGGCGTACGAGAGCTGGTTCTCCGCCGGCGAGCTGTACGAGAAACGCCTGAACAACCCCGACGCGGCCCGCGCCGCGTACGAGAAGGTCGCGCCGGGCTCGCCCCGATACAAGGACGCGCAGAAGCGCCTGCAGCGGCTCGGCCGGTAGGCCGCCGCCCCGCCCACGCGCCGGCGGCCGCGCCCCCGCACTAGCGGCCGGTATATCTGAACTTCTGCGCGAACAGGTTGAACACCGGCCGGTACTTCTCGTAGATCGGGTCCGGCGTGAAGTAGCTCATCAGCACGTAGTAACCGGGAAAGTCCGTCACGGCGGTCAGGTGCCGGATCAGGACCGGCGCCCCGCCGTTGCCGGGCAGCGTGTACGTGCCGCGAATCAGCCTGACAGGCGTGCCGTCGTTGGCCGTCTGCCGTTCGGTCGGCTGGATCCGGGCCTGCGTCTTCTTCCTCAGTACTGTCTGGACCTCGTCGGCGACGTCGCCAATCGAGTAGCCGGCGCGCTTCAACTCGAACCCGAGTTCGATCGACACCTCGTAGGCCTCGGTGCCCTTGGGTCCCTCGAAGATGAACGTGCCGGCCTCGTTCTTGCGGCCGCCCCAGTCTGCCGGGATCTCGCCGGAAAACGGCACGCGGTCCATCGTGAATGTGCGCGTGGCCGTCTGGTTGGCCGTCGATCCTGGCGACGCCGACTGCCCGACCGGGCCGCCCGCCACGTCGATGATCTGGAGCGACGACCGGATGCTGTCGAACGCCGGCCGCAGCATCGCCGCGTCGTTGATGGGCGCGATGGCCATGAACAGGTAGTACATGCGGCTGCGCGGTCCCGCGTCACGCGGGAAGATCGTCAGACGGTAGCGGCTCGAGTCGTCGTCGAATGCCCCGACGAGCGCCGTGCGCCCCAGGAACGTCTCCGTGCTCCGTGACACGACCCGCCGGCCGGCCGGCGCGGTCATCTCGGTGAAGATCGCGGAGACCGTCGACCCGACGTCAATCGTCTCGTCGCGCTCCCTGACGAACACCATCACGGCGACGTCGGTCCGCCCCTGCGGCTCCATGGCGGCGGGCACCTCGGGATCGACATGCTCCCGCCAGCCGGCGGGGACGCCGACGGAGAATCCGTAGGCGGGCCGTCGCAGCGTCGCCGGGCCAGAGGCCTGGCCGGCGGCGCGGCCCTCCGTCCCGGTCCACAGCACCGCTCCCGCCATCACTGCACCTGCCAGCCACGCGAACCGGATCGTTCTAGACACGTGCGTCCTCCACGCGGGGGCGGGATGTGCCGGATCCGTTCCGGCCGGCGCGATCGAGAGAATTGTAGATCCATCATCCTGATTCCGCCGGGATAAGATCGACGTGCTCATGCCGATTGCCCAGGGTGCGCCGCTCGGCACCCGCTCCGTCCTCGCGTTCTGGTTTCCGCTGGCGGCCACGTGGCTGATGATGGCGGCCGAAGGGCCCTACATCGCCGCGATCGTCGCCAGGCTGCCGGATGCCGCCTACAATCTCGCGGCCTATGGCGTCGCCTTCGCACTGGGCTGGCTGGCCGAGTCGCCCATCATGATGCTGCTGACGGCGTCGAACGCACTCGTCCGCGATCGCCAGTCGTTCCTCGCCCTGCGCCGGTTCACGTATCTGCTGAACGCCGGCGTGACCGTCGGCCTGGCCGTCGGCGTCACGCCGCCGGTGTTCCTGTTCCTTACGGGACGCCTGATGGGGCTGCCGCCCGAGGTGGCGCATCTGGCTCACATCGCGACGGCCATCCTGATCCCGTGGCCTGCGGCCATCGGATACCGGCGGTTCTACCAGGGCATCCTGGTCCGGCATCACATGACCGAGAGGGTCGCCTACGGCACCGTCATCCGGCTGACGTCGATGTCGGTGACGGCCGCCGCGCTGGCGGAATGGTCCGCGCTGCCCGGCGCCGCCATCGGCGGAACGGCGCTGGTGGCCGGCGTGATTGCCGAAGCCGCCGCCAGCCGCTGGATGGCCCGGCACGTTGTCGCCGGCCTGCTCGGCGGGCCTGCGGCCGGGACGGCGGCCCTGACCATGCCGGCCATCGCCCGGTTCTACGTGCCGCTCGCGCTGACCTCCATCATCGCCCTCATCACCGGGCCGCTGGTGACGTTCTTCCTCGGCCACGGACGACTGCCCATCGAATCGCTGGCCGTGTGGCCGGTGGTCAGTTCGTTCGTCTTCCTGTTCCGGAGCGGCGGCGTCGGCTACCAGGAAGTGACGGTGGCCCTGACGGGAACGCAGTTCCAGAACGACGCGCCGGTGCGGCGGACAGCCGGCCTGCTGGCGGCATGCGCGTCGGCGGCCATGGGAATCATCCTGTTCACGCCGGCCGCGGGCCTGTGGTTCCGCGGCGTCGCGGGCCTGCCGGCCGGCCTCTTCGCCTTCGCGGTCGAACCGGCCCGGATCCTCGTGCTGCTGCCGGCGCTCGAATTCGTGCTGGCGTATCAGCGCGGACGGCTGATCGTGGCCCGGCGCACGCGGCTCATCACGCTGGCCACGGCAATAGAGGCGGCCACGCTCGGCGTGACCATGGCGGTCTGCGTCGGCACGCTCGATCTGGTGGGTGCGACGGCCGCCGCAATTGCGCTGCTGGCCGGACGCCTGGCCGCCAACGCGTTCCTCGCGCTGCCCGCGTCCCGGCGATAGGCGCCGGGTCCTACTTCAGCAGCCGCGCGGTCACGGGTCCCGCCGGTCCGGGCAGCACCATCACGCGATCGGCGCCCGCCGTCTGGAACACCATCGTCAGTGTCGCGCCACCCGGGTCGAGGGAATAGGAGACGAAGGTCCGATCGGACGTCGGCACGAAGCGGAGCGCCGGCAGTTGCGGCATCGCCAGGATGCCCAATACGCGACGGGGCCCCCAGATGTAGACGTTGAAGACCGTCGCCCGTTCGAACCGGAGCGCGACAACGGTCTGGACGGTGTCGCCGCTTCGCGGAATGGTCCCAAGCACGCTCGAGGCCACAAAGCGGCCCAACCGCTGCTCACGGTCGGCCATCAGGTCGAGTTCCTGCTGGCGCAGATTCTCGATCGCGGCGGCGCCGCCCATGGCCTCCAGCAGGCCGGACACGTCGCCCTTGAACGCCCGAGCGGAGAACTCGGCGGTGCGCGCGGAAAGCTGGGCGAGCCGATCGGCCTGCCCCCGGGGGGCTGGATAGAGCGCCGCCAACCCCTCGGCGCTGTCGGTCGTGACGCCGAGCGCGTTCCCGTCGACGCTCGTCGCGATCGTCCCGCCGCGCGGCAGGCCCCAGCGGCCGGCATACGACGCCAGCAGGTCGGGCGGCAACGGAACGGCTGCGGGCGGGAGCGCAACGGTGCCGCCGAAGAGCAGCAGTTCGAGGGAGCGCACGACTGGCGTCGCCTTCATCCCGGCGTTGGTCGACACCAGAAACAGCATCGCGTCCTCGTCCGGGAAGCGCAGGAACTCCGCCACATAGACGCCATTACCGCCGTTGTGCTGAACAACGGTGGTGCCCCTCAACGACCTGCTGACGGCCCAGCCGTAGGCATAGAACGACCTGCCGGCCGGCCCTTCGGCCACGTAGGGCGTGAAGTACTTCGTGCGCGCGGCCTTCGACAGCACGGCATCGGTGGAGAGCGCGCGGTGCCACGCGAGCATGTCGCCCAACGTGGTGTGCAGGCCGCCGTTGCCGCGCAAGGCCCAGTAAGGCGCGTCGGCCGGCTGGATTCGCTGCAGGATCGTTCCCCAGTCCTTGCCCTCCTGGAATCCGTGGGCGACGCGGGCCGTGTCCCATGCCGGCCGCTTGTAGCCGGTTTCGCGCATGCCGGCCGGTTTCAAAACCCGCTCGGTCAGGTAATCTTCGTACGTCTGGCCCGACACTCTCTCGACGACGGCCGCGAGCAGGCTGTAGCCGGCATTGGAATACTCGTAGCCGTCGCCCGGCTTGAACAGCAGGCGCGACTGCAGCGCGCGCCGGACGTACTCCTCGCGTCCGACAGGCGCGTAGTCCGTCGGGCTGAAGTCCGATTCGAGACCCGACGAGTGGGTCAGCAGGTGATGCAGCGTGATGCCCGTCTTGTCGGCCGGCACGCCGTCGAAGTACTTCCCGACTGGATCGTTGACCGACAGCCGGCCCTGCATTTCGAGCGTGAGGATGGCGGCCGCCGTGAACTGTTTGGTAATCGACCCGAGGCTGTAGACGCTGTCGGTCGCCAGCGGGAGCCGCTTCTCGCGGTCCGCCTCGCCGTACGACTTCATCAGCAGCGTGTCGGTCCCGCGCACCAGCAGCGCGCCGCCCGAGAACCCGAGCTTCTCCAGCCGGGTCAGGTACTCATCGGCTTTCCGGCCGGCCTCGCCGCTGACAATGGGCTTGTCGGCCGCTTGCGCGACAACCACCGCGGTCGCCAGCAGGATCAACGTCAGTACCGTCCTCTGTGCCATGGATAGACGGTATCATCACCACGAGGCCGGCAGAGTGCGCAACGCATGAATCCCATCCGCAAGGTCGTCGCCGTCAGGGGCGCAAGCGAGCACAACCTGAAACACGTGGACGTGGATGTGCCGCGCGACGCGTTGGTGGTCGTGACGGGCGTGTCGGGATCGGGCAAGTCGTCGCTGGCCTTCGACACCATCTGCGCCGAGGGCCGCCGCCGGTACCTGGAGACGTTCTCGTCCTACGCGCGCCAGTACCTCGGACGCCTGGCGCGGCCAGCCGTCACCGCCATCGACGGGCTGTCACCCGCCATCGCCCTTGATCAGTCCTTCTCCATCGGCAATCCGCGCTCGACCGTCGGCACGCTCAGCGAAATCTACGACCTGCTCCGCCTGCTGTTCGCACGGCGCGGTGAACGGCCGGGCGGCACGGCGGAACCGAAGCTCGAGCGCCAGCTCTTCTCCTTCAACTCTCCATTCGGCGCGTGCCCGGTCTGCCGCGGCCTGGGCGTGGAGGACCGGCTCGATCCGGCGCTGCTGGTCGCCGACGCATCCAGGACCGTGAGGGCCGGCGCACTCCGCCTCAGCACGCCCAACGGCTACCTGATCTACTCGCAGGTCACCATCGACGTCCTCGACCAGGTCTGCCGCGCCCACGGGTTCAACGTGGACATCCCGTGGCAGGATCTCACCGCCGGGCAGCGGGACGTGATTCTCAACGGATCCGATCGCATCCGCGTGCCGTACGGGAAGCACCCGCTGGAATCCCGGCTTCGCTGGACCGGCATCACCGCCAAGCCGCGCGAGGAAGGCGTCTACAAGGGCATCCTGCCCGTGATGGAACAGACGCTCCGGCAGAAGCGCACCGACAACATCCTGCGGTTCGTCCGGTCGATGCCGTGCCGCGCGTGCGGCGGCAGCCGCCTGCGCCCCGAGGCCCTGGCCGTCCGGTTCCGCGGCCGCACGATTGCGGAGTTCGCCGCGCAGTCCGTCGACGCCCTGCATCTCGACTTCCCCCGGGGCGGCCACCCCGATCCCGTCGTCGCCGCCGTCGGCGATCACATCGCCGCCCGCAGCGGCGTGATGCGGCAGCTGGGCCTCGGCCACCTGACGCTCGACCGCGAGTCGACGACGCTCTCCGGCGGCGAGGCGCAGCGGCTGCGGCTGGCGCGCCAGGCCGGCATCGGGCTCGGCGGGATGATCTACGTCCTCGACGAACCGTCGATCGGCCTCCACGCGCACGATACCGGCCGCCTGCTGGGCGTGCTCGCCGCCCTGCGCGACCAGGGGAACACCGTGATCGCGGTGGAGCACGACGAACAGACAATCAGGAGCGCGGACTGGGTGATTGACATCGGGCCCGGCGCCGGCACCGACGGGGGCAGCGTCGTCTACACCGGCCCGGTCGCGGGGCTCACGGCGCCGCCGGCCGATCCGGGCGGGCGCGCCCCGGCGAGCCGTACGCGCGCGTTTCTCACCGGGCAGGAACGGATCGACGTGCCGGCCCGGCGCAGGGCGGGGCGGGGATCAATCCGCGTGAGCGGCCTCAACAGACACAACCTCCGCAACGTGGACGCCGAGTTCCGGCAGGGGGCGTTCAACGCGGTCACCGGGGTGTCGGGCGCAGGCAAGTCCACGCTGGTGGCGGAACTGCGCCGCCTGCTTGCGGGCGACGGGGCGGGCGGCGGCGCGCTGCAGGCGTCGATTCCCGTCGATGTGGTGATCGCCATCGACCAGACGCCGATCGGCCGCACGCCACGGTCCAACCCCGCGACGTACACCGGCGTGTTCGAGCGCATCCGTGATGTGTTCGCGGCCCTGCCCGATGCGGCGCACCGGGGATTCGGCAAGGGCCGCTTCTCGTTCAACGTCGCCGGCGGGCGCTGCGACGCCTGCGAGGGTGCGGGCGTCACCGAGGTCGGCATGCAGTTTCTCGGCACCGTGTCCGTCACCTGCGAGCGGTGCGGCGGCCGGCGGTTCAACGACGAGACGCTGGCCGTCAGGTATCGCGGCCGTCACATTCACGACGTGCTCGAGATGCCGATCGCCGACGCCTGCGCGTTCTTCGCCGACCAGCCGGCGATCCTGCGCGGCCTCGGCATGATGCGGACGCTGGGCCTCGGGTACCTGCGAGTCGGCCATCCGGCCACGATGCTGTCGGGCGGCGAGGCGCAACGCGTCAAGCTGGCCGCCGAACTGGCGAAACAGGCGCGGGGGCACGTCGTCTACGTGCTCGACGAACCGACCGTCGGACTGCACGCCGCCGACATCGTGCTCCTCCTGGCTGCCGTGGAGGGCCTGGTGGCCAAGGGCCACACCGTGGTCGCCATCGAGCACCATCTCGACGTCATCAAGGTGGCCGACCGCGTCGTCGATCTGGGGCCGGGGTCCGGCGAGGCTGGCGGCCGCGTCGTGGTGGCCGGCACGCCCGAGGACGTGGCGGCGTGCGCGGCGTCGCTGACGGGCGCCGCCCTGCGGCGAGTGCTGCCGCCGTGGATCCTCACGGCGGCCGCCGACGCATCGGCTGCCGGAGAGCCGACCGGCGCACACCTGCGCGCGCCCGTTCCCCCGGTCGAGCCGCTGCGGCTCACCAACGTCTGCACGCACAACCTGCAGCACCTCGACGTGACCATCCCGCGCGATCGCGTCACGGTCATCACGGGCGTGTCCGGCTGCGGCAAGTCGTCGCTCGCGTTCGACACCGTGTTCGCGGAAGGCCAGCAGCGCTACGCCGGGACCTTCTCGACCTACGCGCGGCGCTTCGTCCAGCGCGCCGACGCGGCCGAGTTCGACACCGTCACCGGGCTCACGCCCACCGTGGCGATCAGTCAGCAGGCCCCTTCCCGCAATCCGCGTTCGACCGTCGCCACCCTGACCGAGATCCACGACCTCTACCGCCTGCTCTTCTCGCGCGGCGGGCGCCGGCACTGCCCTGCGTGCGCCGCCCCGCTCGACGGCGGCGGGTGCCCGGCCTGCGGCTTCTGCGGCGCAGGCGTGTTGACGTCGGCGATGTTCTCGCCCAACTCCGAATCCGGCGCGTGCCCGTCGTGCCGCGGCGTCGGGCACATCATGTCGGCGGACCCAGGCCGGCTCGTCACCGATCCGTCGCGCCCGATCGCGGCCGGCGCCATGGCCGGCCACAAGACCGGCCGCTTCTACGGTGATCCCCACGGCCAGCACATGGCCGTGCTCACCGCCGCCGGCGCCGCACTGGGGATCGACTTCGGCCGGCCGTGGGCCGATCTGGACGAGGGCGCCAGGAACGTCGTCCTCAACGGTACCGGCGATCGTATCTTCGACGTCGAGTGGCGCTACAAGCGGGGCGCCCGAAGCGGCGTGCACCGGTTCCGGACGCCGTGGGCCGGACTGCTGGAACTGGTCCGGCAGGAATACGGCCGCAAGCACGGAGACAAGCGGGGCGACGCCCTCGAACCGTTGATGACGCCCGTCCCGTGCGCCGCCTGCAGGGGCGGCCAGCTGGGACGCGAGGCCCTCGCCGTCCGCTTCGGGAGCGTGAACATCCACGAACTGTTGTCGATGACCGTCGAAGACAGCGCGGTGTTCTTCGCGGACGTCGATGCCGGCGCGGTTGCCGTCCCGCCGCCCGCACGCGCGCTCACCGCCGATCTGCGCACGGAGGCCGCCCGCCGGCTCTCCAGCCTGCTCGATGCCGGCCTGGGGTACCTGACACTCGGCCGGCCAGCCGCGACGCTCTCGGGCGGCGAAGCCCAGCGGGTCCGGCTCGCGGCCGAAATCCGATCCGGCCTCACGGGCATCACGTACGTACTCGACGAGCCGACCATCGGCCTGCACGCACGGGACACCGAACGGCTGATTGGACTGATGCGGGCGTTGCGGGATGCAGGGAACAGCGTGCTGGTGGTCGAACACGACCTCGATGTCATCGCCGCGGCCGACCACGTCATCGAGCTCGGCCCGGGCGCCGGGGATCGCGGCGGCCGCCTCGTCGCCGAGGGCGAGCCCGATCGAATCCGCTCGAACGCCTCGTCACGGACGGGCTGGCACTTGAGGCGCACGGCCGGCCTCCTGCCGCCCGCCTCGGCGGACGCCGCGGCCATGCGCCTCGAACCGGGCTCGCCCCGCCGCTCGATGCGGCCCGGCCTGGCCATCGGCGGCGCGCACGCGCACAACCTTCAGTCGATTGACCTCGATGTCCCTGCCGGCGGGCTCATTGCCGTCACGGGCGTGTCGGGCAGCGGCAAGTCGTCACTCGTCTTCGATGTCATCGTCCCGTCGTTCGAACGCGCGCGGACGGCCGGCCCTGCCGGTGCGGCCGCACCGGTGAACTGCGACCGCTTCGAGGTGCATGAGCCGTTCGCGCGAATCGTCGGGGCCGGCCGGGCGATGGCGCCGGCGTCGCCATGGAGCACGCCCGCCACACAGGCCGGCCTCTTCGATCACCTGCGGGAGATCTTCGCGGCGTCACCGGACGCCGCCGCGCGCGCGCTGACGAAGGCGGACTTCTCGACGATGAGCGGCGCGGGCCGCTGCACTGCCTGCGATGGACTCGGGGAGATCCACGTCGCGATGGACTTCCTCCCCGACGTCTGGCTGACGTGCGAGTCGTGCGGCGGCGCGCGGTTCGGCGACGCGGTGCTGGCATGCCGCGTCGAGGGCCGGTCGATGGCCGACATCCTGTCGATGAGCATCGATGACGCGTGCGGCAGCCTGGGATCCGATACCTGGCGTCCGCTGGCGCCCGCGCTCGGGGCGCTGCGGGACACGGGCCTCGGCTACGTCCGCCTCGGACAGCCGGCGCGGACGCTCTCCGGCGGCGAGCGTCAGCGCCTCGCGCTGGCCGTGGCCCTCACGGATCGCAGCCCCCGCCCGGTCCTGTATGTCTTCGACGAACCGACGAAGGGCCTGCATGCCGACGACGTGGCGCGCCTCCTGGGCGTCTTCGACGCGCTTGTCGCCGCGGGGCATACCGTCGTCGTCGTGGAGCACAATCTCGACGTCGTCCGGCATGCTGACTGGGTGATCGATCTCGGTCCCGAGGGCGGGCGCGGCGGCGGCCGGGTGGTCGCGGCCGGCACCCCGGCCGGCATTGCCGGCAGCCCGCTGTCTCACACGGGCCGGGCGCTCGCCCGGTAGCGCCGGTGTTGTGTTACGCTCTCGCCTGCACCTGGGAATCCCTTGGCATCTTCCGCGTCGCCAGCCCCCGGCGACAGCAGCGCCACTGGCCCCCGCTTGTTCTGTTTCTCATCGCAGGAGGACCGAAGTGCGGACACATGCAACGTTTGCCGGCCGCCGATGGACTCGCGCGGCGACGCTGGCGGCCGTCGTCGGATGGCTGCTGGTCGCGCCCATGGGCGCGGCTGACACCGCGAAATACCACACGTACCAGGAACTGGGCACCGCGCTGAAGGCCGCGGCGGCGGCCAATCCCACCCTGGCCAAGGTCGTCTCGATCGGCAAGTCGGCCGAGGGCCGGGACATCTGGGTCATCGAAATCGCCGCGCCGGGCGGCACGCCCATCGACGAACGGCCGGCCCTGCTCGTGGCGGCCAACTTCGAGGGCGACCATCTCATCGGCAGCGAACTGGCGCTCTTCCTCGCCGACTCGCTGCTGACCTCGTACGCCACCGACGCCGCCGTGAAGCAGCGGCTCGACAATCACGTGTTCTACATCGTGCCGCGCGTCAATCCCGACGGCGCCGAGCAGATGTTCGCGGCGGTCAAGACGGGACGCCGGACCAACGGGACGAAGTTCGACGCCGACAACGACGGCCGCATCGACGAGGACGGCCCCGAAGACCTGAACAAGGACGGCGTCATCACCGTGATGCGCGTCAAGGACCCGAAGGGGCCGTACATGATTCACCCGGACGATCCGCGCCTGATGAAGCGCGCCGATCCCTCGAAGGGTGAATCCGGCGGGTACGCGCTGTACTGGGAGGGCCTCGACAAGGACGGCGACGGCTTCATCGCCGAAGACGGGCCTGGAGGCGCGGACATCAACCGGAACTTCCAGCACCAGTACCCGTACTTCCAGCCGGACGCCGGCCGGTACATGGCGAGCGAGTCCGAAACGCGGGCGCTGCTCGAATACGTGATCAAGCACCGGAACATCGCGGCCGTCCTCACGTTCGGCGAGAACGACAACCTGATTTCCACGCGCGCCGGCGCGGCCAACCCGATCAACCTGCTCGATTTCGCCGAGCGCAGCGTGGCGGGCGCGCGGCGGGTCGGCATGTTCGCCGACATCGGCGGCGGATTCGGCGGCCGGGGCGGGCGCGGCGGCGGCGGTGGAGGCTTCATGGGCGGCGGTGAAGGCGGACGCGGCGGGGCGGCTCCGCCAGCGGCCGGCGGCGGGCGCAGCAGCGCGGGCATGTCGCCCGCGACGACGGTGAACGCGGCCGACACCGAGTACTTCAACACCATTGCCGCGAAGTACCGGGAACTGACGGGACTTCGCAACACCGGCTACACCAGGGCACCGGCCGGCGCATTCTACGAGTACGGCTACTACCAGTTCGGCGTGCCGTCGTTCTCGACGCCAGGGTGGGGCCTGCCGGGGGCCGGGGCGCGGCCGGCCGGCGGCGCAACCGGCGCCGATCCTGCGGCCAGGGGAGCGGCCCCGGCGGGCGGCATGCCTGCAGGCATGGCCGCTGCCGGGCGCGGCGGACGCGGAGGCGCAGGTGGCGGCGGCATGGCTGCCCCTGGCGCGTCGGAAGGCGACTTCGCCGAGGGCGTCGATCTCCGGCTGCTCCAGTGGATGGACGGCGAGAAGATCGACGGGTTCGTCAAGTGGGCGCCGTTCAAGCACCCGACGCTCGGCGACGTCGAGATTGGCGGCTTCAAGCCGTACGTCACGACCAATCCGCCGGCGGCGAAGATCGCAGAACTTGGCGCGGCGCACGCGAAGTTCGCACTCTACCTGATGTCGCTGTGCTCGAAGATTCACATCGCCCGGACGGAGGCCCAGGCGCTCGGCGGCGGGCTGTACCGCATCACCGCCGACATCGAGAACACCGGCTATCTGCCGACCTCGCTCGCGCAGGGTGTCGTGGCCCGTTCCGTCAAGCCGGTCATGGTCCAGCTCGGCGTACCGCCGGAGTCCATCGTCGCCGGCAATGAGAAGACGAACTCGATCAACGCGCTGGCCGGGTCCGGGACCCGCCAGTCGTACGAATGGGTGATCAAGGGCAAGCCGGCCCAGGCCGTCACGCTCAAGGTCGTCTCGAACAAGAGCGGCAGCGACGCCGCGTCGTTCACCCTGAAGTAGACACCAGCGATCCTGAGGAGAATCGATGATGAACACCTGTCTGAAACTCATCGCGACCGCTGGGCTGCTCGGCACGATTGCGGTCTGCACCTCGTCGGACATCCAGGGCCAGGCCGCGGGTGCCCGGCAGACGGCGGCCGCCAAACCGGCCGCGGCGGCCCAGGCGCCGAAGACGTGGGCGGACAATCCGACCACCGAGCGCGCCTACAAGGTCAAACTCGACTTCAACCGCTGGCACGACGTGGCGGAACTCCAGGCGGACCTGCGGGCGCTGGAGAAGGCGTATCCGAAGTTCCTCAAGTACATCTCGCTCGGCAAGAGCTACGGCGGGCGCGATCTGGCGGCGATGATCGTGAACAACCCGGACACCGGCCCGGACACGTCCAAGCCGGCGATGTACATCGAGGCCAACATCCACGGGAACGAGATCCAGGGCGGCGAGATCTGCATCTACACGATCTGGTACCTGATGGAGAACTACGGCAAGATCGAGAAGATCACGAAGCTCGTCAACGAGCGCGCCTTCTACATCGTGCCGACGGTCAATCCCGACGGCCGCGACTACTTCATGCACGGCCCGGGCGGCAACGCGCGGTCCGGCCACATGCCGGTCGACGATGACAACGACTACCTGTTCGACGAGGACGGGCCGGAAGACCTCAACGGCAACGGCGTCATCGAACAGATCCGGAAGTACGTGCCGGGACAGGGCACGCACCGGGTCAGCGCCGCGGACCCGCGCATCATGGAACCGGTTCCCCCGGGCGAGAAGGGGGATTGGATCCTGCTCGGCCAGGAAGGCCTCGACCACGACGGCGACGGCCGGGTCGGCGAAGACGGGCCCGGCAGCTATGATCCCAACCGCAACTTCGCCGCGGACTGGCAGCCGAACTATGTTCAGAGCGGGGCGATGGACTATCCGTTCCAGCTGCCGGAAGCCCGGGCGGTCAACGACTTCCTGCTGGCGCATCCGAACGTGGCGGGACTGCAGACGTACCACAACAACGGCGGGATGATCCTGCGCGGCCCCGGCGCGGAATCCGGCGGAGAGTACCCCGCGGCGGACTCGCGCGCCTACGACGAGCTCGGCCGGATGGGCGAGCGTATGCTGCCCTTCTACCGCTACCTCGTCATCTGGAGCGGCCTCTACACCGTGCACGGCGGGACGAGCGACTGGGGTAACGACACGCTGGGCATCCTGTCCTTCTCGAACGAACTCTGGAATGGCGACCAGTACTTTACGAGCCCCGAGCTGAAGGAACAGCAGAAGAACCCCGATAGCCCCATCGCACCCCGCGTCGCCAACAACTTCTTCAACGACTACCTCGAGTTCGGCGACGAATTCCTGGAGTGGAAGCCGTTCAACCACCCGCAGTTCGGCAAGGTCGAAATCGGCGGCGTGATGAAGAAGACGTTCGGCCGCGTGCCGCCGCGGTTCATGAACGAGGAGCTCTGCCATCGCAACATGGCCTTCACGCTCTACCAGGCGGAGGAAATGCCCCAGATGAGGATGGGCGACGCCACGGTGGAGAAGCTCGGCGACGGCGTCTACAAGGTCTGGCTGGATATCCAGAACGACGGCCTGGTCCCGACAATCATGACGAAGGCGGCGAACAACAACGTCGTCCGGCCTGACCTGATCACGCTGGACGGCAAGGGCGTCGAGGTGGTCTCGGCGAGCTGGCTGGCGACCAAGTGGCGGCCGGCGGTGTCGCAGCTGATCGACCAGAAGGACCTGAAGCGCATCCTCGTGCGCAACGGCCATCCGGGCCGGACGACGAAGACGCTGCAGTACTTCGTCAAGGGCTCGGGCAGCGTCACCGTCAAGTACGACAGCCTCAAGGGCGGCACCGTCCAGAAGACGATCGTCCTGCAGTAGCGGCACGCCCGGAATCCTGAACGGCACCCTCCCGTGGGGCGCCGTTCAGGATCTTCCGCTCCGGGCGTATGATCCCGGTCATATCCACGTCGTGACGAGTCCGGCACCATAGCTGCCGGATATTCCGGGGCAGTGCCGCAGGCCTGCTCCCTAGGAGGCGCCGCCATGTGTCGTTCCCGGCTCGCCGTCGTCGTCGCGTCATTGGTGGTCGTCGCCGGTCTCACCGTCGCATCGGTCACGGCCCGGCCGGCCCAGGCTCCGGCCACGCCGCAGCCGAAGCCCGCAGTCCAGGCGGCGGCGCAAGCGCCGAAACTGTCGGCCGCCTCGAAAGCGTGCGTGGAGTGCCACGCGCCCACCCATCCCGGCATCGTCGAGCAGTGGCGCAGCAGCCGCCACGCCGCAGCCGCCGTGGGCTGTCTCGAGTGTCACCGCGCCGATGCGTCACGGCCGGACTGCTTCGATCACTTCGGCCAGCGGATCACGATCGTGGTGACGCCTCGGGACTGCGCGCGATGCCACACGGCCGAAGACGCGGAGTTCGAGGCCAGCCACCACGCGAAGGCCGGCAATATCCTCGCGTCGCTCGACAACTACCTCGCCGAGACGGTCGAGGGGGCGCGTGCGCCCTTCTCGCCCCACTCGCCGACGCCCGGGCGCGACACCGAGCCCGCCGTCAACGGGATGGCCAGCGTGCAGTCGGGCTGCCAGCAGTGCCACGGCGCGAAACTGGCGCTGGTGGCAAAGGACGGTTCCCCGGTCACGGTCGACGACCTGAAACCTGGCCCGGACGGCAAGCCGACCAATGCCGCCGCTGTCGCCCGCATCGCCCGCGACGGCGACGGGAAGGCGGCCTACGCGAGCAGCACGTGGCCGAATACCGGCATCGGCAGGCTCAACCTCGACGGATCGCGGGGGGCCTGCACCGCGTGCCACAGCCGGCACGACTTCTCGCCGCGCCGTGCGCGGCAGCCCGAGAACTGCGGCAAGTGCCACCTCGGCCCCGACCACCCCCAGAAGGAGATCTACGAGGAATCGAAGCACGGCATCGCGTACCGCGACCTGCGCGACAAGATGCACCTCGATGCGAGAACCTGGGTGCTCGGCAAGGACTACAGCCAGGCGCCGACCTGCGCCACGTGCCATATGTCCGCGACCGCCAACGGCCTGAAGGTAACGCACGATCCCGGCGAGCGGATCTCGTGGACGAACCGGCCGGTCGTCTCGCTCGCCATGGACACCGACCAGGGTCATGCGGTGATCACCGAGGCCGATCCCGCGAAACGGCAGCCGCTCGTCGCCGACTCGGCCATGCAGAAGCGCGACCGCATGACGCAGGTGTGCAGCAACTGCCACTCGACGGGCTACGTGCAGGCGTTCTACCGTCAGTACGACGACCTCGTCGTGCTCTACAACGAGAAGTTCGCCAAGCCGGGCCTCGCCTTGATGAACCAGCTCTACGCCGACGGGCTGCTGACGAAGAAGCAGTTCGACGAACGCCTGGAGTGGGAGTGGTACTTCCTCTGGCACCACGAGGGCCGGCGCGCCCGTCACGGGACGGCCATGATGGCGCCCGACTACACGCACTGGCACGGAATGTACGAGGTCGCCGAGCGCTTCTACATGTCGGTGCTGCCCGGGGCGCGCGAACTGGCGCGGCACGCCGCCGAGGCTGGCAAGAAGGAGCAGGCGGACCGCATCGATGCGATGATCGACCGTCTGCTGGCGCGGCCCGAGCACGCGTGGTTCGTAGACGAGACCCGAAAGCGCGAACCGGCGAAGTAGCGCATCGGGTTCGCTTACCGGCGGATCGGGCAGCCGACCCGCACGTCGTCGGGCAGCGGAGGCCGGCTCCTGGAGTGGCCTGGCGCTACGAAGCGTCCTCCGTTGACGCGGCGACCGTCCCCTTCCCGCGCGTCGCGTCGAGCACGGCCGCACGCAACTGCTCCACCCGCGATACGGGCACGCTCACGACGTAGTGCACGTCTTCGCCGTACTGCTCCGATCGCACCTCGGCCTCGCACACCGGAAACAACTGCTGCACCGCCGAGACCGCTGCGTACGCCACCGTCACGGACACCGTCGCCAGTTCGACGTGCTCGCCGCGCGGGCACGACGCGAGCGCCGCCTGCACGCCGCCGCCGTACGCCCGGACGAGTCCTCCGGTGCCGAGCTTGGACCCGCCGTAGTAGCGCGTCACCACGGCCACGACGTCTCCGAGGCCGCCGTGCAGCAGCGCCGACAGCATCGGCCGGCCGGCGGTACCGTGCGGCTCCCCGGCGTCGCTCATGCCGACGCGCGCCGTATCGCCCGGGGGGCCGACGACGTACGCCCAGCAGTGGTGGGTGGCGTCGGGGAATTCGTCGCTCACCTCGCGGACGAACGCGACCGCCTCGTCCACGCTGCCCGCGCGGGTGACAGTCGTGACAAACCGGCTGTGCTTGACCTCGGCCTCGACGCGGTGCCGGCCGGCGGGCACCGGGTAGCGATCGGGTGCGCTCATCGGTGCGTGACCCAGGCCGCGGCGCGGCGGCGCAGGAGGTAGTAGCCGGAGGCCGCCGCCGTCACACCGGCCAGCGCGGCGGTTTCGGCCAGCGACCCTTGGGCGAGCAGCCACACCACCGTGACCGCACCAGACACCGACACCAGGACTCCGCCGGGCGCGCGGAAGGCGCCGGCCGGCCTGGTGCCGGCCAGGCGCAGTTTGAACGCCGCGAGACACACCGCGAGGTAGACGAGCAGCAGCGAGCCGTTGGCGAAGATGGCGAGCGGCTTGAAGGCGCCCGAAACGGCCAGCACGCAGCCGAGCCCGGCGTGCACGCAGATCGCGACATACGGCGTACGGAATCGGGGATGCACCGCCCCCACGCGCGCAGGCAGCAATCCGTCGGCCGCCATGGGCAGATAGCCTCTCGGCGACGCCAGCATGTCGCCGGCGAGTGTCCCGAACGTCGCCAGCGCCGTGCAGCCCACGATCAGGTCCCAGCCCAGCGGCCCGAACAACTGCCCCGCCACGGCCGCCAGCGGGGCCTCCTGCCGGAACGGCAGGTCCGCACCGAGAATCCCCTGGCTGACCACCTGGACGGAAATATAGATCACGAGGAGCACGAGCGTGCCGCCGAGGACGGCCCGAGGCACGGTCCGCCGCGGATCGCGAATCTCGCCGCTGGCGGTCAATGCGCCTTCGGCACCGCCGAACACAAAGAACAGCAGCAGCGCCGCCTCACCGATCCGGGACACAGGCGGCCACGTCGTCCAGCGCAGCGCGGACCCGTGGAGCGTCAGCACGCCCGCCACGATCACCAGTGCGAGCGGGATCACCTTGAGCGCCGTCGTGGCGACCGCCAGGCGGCCTCCGTGGCGAACTCCCATCACGTTGATCGCCGCCAGGCTGCCGAAGAGGGCCACCAGCATCGCCGCGCGGATCCAGCCGGCCGCGAGCGCCGGCGCGACGGATGTCACCGCACCCACGAAGACCAGCGCGATCGCCGCGTCGGCAGCGGCGCAGAACGCGGGCAGATACACGACCCAGGCGACGAATCCCGCCAGCGGGCCGAACGCATCCTCGATGTACGCGACCGTACCGCCCGAGCGCGTCGTCTGGCTGCCGATCTCGACAAAGCAGACCATGACCAGGGCGATGGCCAGACCGCAGATCAGGTAGGCGATGATCGCGGCCGGACCGAGGATGGCCGCCACCAGGGCCGGCAGCGCGAACACGCCTGCGCCGAGCGACATGTTGACGGTGTTGGCGCCAAGCGTCCACGGGCCAATCGCGCGATCGAGTTCGGCCGGGGCCGTGCGCCCGGGGCCGGGGGGGGGAGCAGGGGGCGACGTCATGCCGAGAGAATACCGCGTCCCGGCTACTTCTCGCGCCGTTTGTAGCTGATCATCAACCCGCCCGGCGTCACCGTGCTCTCCATGTACGGCAGGCCCGTCATGAAGGCGTAGAAGTCGCCGCCGCCGAACCCGCCCCGGCGGCCTCCGCCCTGGTAGACGTTGTGCGTCGCGTAACACCCGCCAATCCGCAGCTTGGGCAGCACGGCCTTCGCGTAGTTGATGTACCAGTCCTTGTCCGCGTCGCTGAACACGAAATCGAACGGACCGGCGAGCGCCGGAACGAGATCGTGGGCGTCGCCAAGACGCGCGTCCACAAACGCCGCTACGCCGGCGTCCTTGAAGTGCTGCAAGGCCTGGCGATGGCGTGACTCGTCGATCTCGAGGGTGATCAGCTTGCCGCCGTTCTTCGCGAGCGCCCAGGAGATGTAGATCCCGGAACGGCCGGTTGACGTGCCGATCTCCAGCGCACGGGTGTACCCGTTCCTGAGCACCAGCTCGTAGAGCTGCTGTCCGTCCGACTCGGGCACGTTCAGGTCGCGCCAGTCGCTCCGGTGCTGCTGAAGGAATGCCGTCACCCGGGCGTCGAGATCCTTCGGCGCCGCAGGCGCCTGGCGGCGGGCCGCGGCGAGCGTAACTCCCGACAAAACGGTCAGGACGACGACAAGAGCGCGGCGCATGGCGACCTCCGGAACCGGGGGCTCGCCATGGGTTACGACGCCCGCTGGTGGCCGTTTACCCGGGGTCCGATGCCCCTTGATCCGTGACAAGACCGTGGCAGCCGCCGGAAAGCGAAACGGCCCGAGTTACAATGGCGTAATTCCAACAAGAGAGCCCAGATTGCCCTCCGGGATGCGTGTCCCGGAATCGTTGACCCGGCCGTTCAGACGCGAAAGACGGCGAGAATCCCGTGAAAACGACCCATTCCTCCCTCGTGATCGTGGCGGTCATGCTGGCCTGCGCCGGAGCCGTCGTCCTGGCCCAGGCACCGGCCCCGCCGCCCCAGACACTGCCCCTGCAGGCGTGCACCATCACCGGCACCGTTCTCGCCGGCCAGGCCAAACTGCCCGGCGTGGCCATCACCGTGGCGCCCCGAGCCGGCGGCAACGTGTTGCTGACCTCGACGGGCCTCGACGGCGCGTTTCGCGTGCATCCCGACAAGCCCGGTGAATACGATGTCGTCGCCGAGCTGGCGGCATTCGCCAGCGTGACCAGGCTCGTCACGCTCGGCCCCGATTGCCAGGGGAAAGTCGAACTGAACACGACGCTGCAATCCCGCATGCCGGCGCCGGCAGCGAACGCCGCACCCGTGGCTGCGCCGGTGGCCGCCCAGGCAGCGGCCCCGGCGATTCAAGCCGCCGCAGGCGCACAGGGCAGAGCCGGCCAGCAGGGCCGCCAGGGCGCGGGCCAACAGGGGCGGCAGGGCGCAGCGGGCCAGCAGTTCCAGCGCGTGGCGCCAGTCGCGGGCAGGGGCACGCAGACCGGCCAGGCCGGCCAGACGGCTGCGGCGGACACGGGCGCCGAAGACGCCGCTGCCGTGGCGCAGCACTTGAACTTGCCGGCAGGCTTCACGGCCGACTCGGTGGCGCAGTCGGTGACGACCTTCGGCTCGAACACCCAGATCAATGAAGGATTCCTGTTCGGCGGCGGCCGCGGCGAAGGCAGAGGCCCCGGCGGCGAAGGCGGCTTTGGCGGCGGCCCGCCCGGAGAAGGGCAGCTCGTCCTGCCGGGCATGCCGGGCATGGGCGGCGGGTTCCAGTCTGGAGCATTCGGCCTGAGCAGCGGCGGCGGCTTTGGTGGCGACGCAGGTGGCGGCCGAGGCGGTGGCGAGGGTGGCGGCCGCGGTGGCGGTGGCCGTGGCGGCCCCGGCGGCGGACGCCCCGGGATGGGGAACCTCCAGCGCAGCCCGTACAGCGGCCAGGCATCGTACACCTTCAGTGGATCGGCGTTGAATGCCGCGCCCTACGCGCTCAACGGCCAGACGCCGACACAGCCGACGTGGACGACCAGCCGGTATACGGCGGCGGTCGGCGGGCCGGTGAAGATTCCCGGGGTCTTCGACCTGGGCACCCGGAGTTCGTTCTTCCTCAACTACTCGGGCAGCACCGGCTCGAATCTCTACGATTCGTACTCGACCGTCCCGACACTCGCCGAGCGCGGCGGCGACTTCACGGGGATCGGCACGGTGATCGACCCGCAGACCGGGTTGCCGTTCGCGAACAACCAGATTCCGTCCGGCCGGGTCAGCCCGGTCGCGACCGCACTGATGCAGTACATCCCGACGCCCAATCTGAACGGTACGGGGCAGAACTACCACGTGTCCGGGACGACGGTTTCTCAGGGCAACGACATCAACCTGCGGTTCACGCGGACCTTCGGCACGCCGCCGGCCCGTGGTGGTGGACGCGGCGGCGGCATGGGCGGCGGCGGGCGGGGCGGCGGGCGCGGCGGCCCGGGCGCCATGATGTCGAACGTCGTCAACGTGAACCTCGCCGTGAGCTTCAGCCAGTCGAAGAGCTCGCAGATGACGTCGTTCAACGGGATTCGCGGCGAGACCAAGCGGACCGGGTGGAATGTTCCGCTGAACGTGTCGTTCGGCAAGTGGAACATGATGAACACCATCTCGGTGAGCTTCAACAGCAACAAGTCGCGGACGACCAACCTGTTCGGCGGCGTGACGAACGTGGCGGCCAACGCCGGCATCGCTGGCGTGTCATCCGACCCGTTCGACTGGGGCGTGCCGACGCTCTCCTTCTCGACGCTGTCGGGCCTGCATGACGTGAACCCGACCGAGAGCCTCAACCAGACATTCGCCGTCACGACGTCGCAGATGCGTTCGCAGGGCAAGCACACGATGCGATGGGGCGCGGACTTCCGGCGGCAGATGACGGATTCCCGCTCGAACAGCAACGCGAGGGGCAGCTTCACGTTTACGGGTCTGTACGCGTCCGGCGGCATCGCCAACAGGACCGGGCTCGACTTCGCGGACTTCCTCCTCGGCCTGCCGCAGCAGTCGTCCCTGCAGTACGGGCCCGGCATGGAGAAGTTCCGGTCGACATCGATCTCGACGTACTTCCAGGACGACTGGCGCCTCTCGGCGAAGGTGACGCTGAACCTGGGCGTCCGCTGGGAGTACCAGTCGCCGACGTCGGAAGCAACCCACCGCCTGGTGACGCTGGACGTCCCGCCGGACTTCTCGGCGGCGACATCGGTCCAGGCCGGCCAGACCGGGCCGTACTACGGGACGTTCCCGGTGACGATCGTCAAGCCCGACTTCAACAACATCGCGCCGCGCCTGGGATTTGCCTGGCGGGCCGGGAAGCGGACGACGGTGCGCGGCGGCTACAGCATCAACTACGCGTCGGTGCCCTACGCGTCCATCGCGCGCAATCTGGCGGCGCAGCCGCCGTTCGCGACATCCAACACGGTGATTGGATCGGTCTCGACACCGACGCCGATTGCCACGGTGTTTGCCACGCCGCCGGCGGCCAACACGACCACGAACACCTTCGGCGTCGATCCGAATTACCAGATTGGCTACGTCCACATCTGGAACCTGGACGTCCAGCATGAGATCGGCCGGGTCGTCACCGTCGGCGTCACCTACACCGGCACGCGCGGCGCCTCCCTCGACCTGCTGCGGGCGCCCAATCGCGGGCCGAACGGCCTGCGGATTTCCAACGTGCAGGCGTTTACGTGGGAGTCGTCCGGCGCCAAGTCGACGATGAACGCCCTGTCGTTCCGGGTGCGGAAACGGCTGTCGTTCGGCGTCTCGGGCGGCGCGACCTACACGTACTCGAAGGCCATGGACAACGCCTCGTCGGTCAGCGGGGGCGGCGGTGGCTTTGTTGCGCAGGACGACCAGAACCTGGCGGCCGAGTGGGGCCGTTCGAACTTCGACCAGCGCCACCAGATTTCCGGCGACTTTGCCATCGAGCTGCCGTTCGGTGTCGGCCGCAAGTGGGTGAACACCGAGGGCATCTGGGACAAGATTGTCGGCGGCTGGATGCTGAACGGCAATGTGTCGTGGGGCTCTGGCACGCCGTACACCGTGCGCGTGATCGGCGCCTCGTCCGACATCAGCCGCGGCACCAACGGCACGCTCCGCGCGGACTACAACGGCCAGCCGATCCAGCTGGCCAACCCGACGCTGGGGGTGTACTTCAACACGGCGGCGTTCTCGATCCCGGCCGCGGGCACGTTCGGCAACTCGCCGCGCAACCTGGTGACGGGGCCGCCCAACACGACGTTCAACATGTCGATGTCGAAGAGCATCCGGTTTGCCACGACCCGCAGCTTCTCGATCCGCATCCAGGCGAACAACGTCCTGAATACGCCGCAATGGGGATCGATTGACACCAACGTCAACTCGCCGACGTTCGGCCGGGTGACATCCATGCGGTCCATGCGAAGCGTGCAGATCATCGCGCGCATCAACTTCTAACGCCATGCGAACCCCACTTCATTTTCCGATTCGCCTGACCCTGCTGCCGATCGCGGCGGTCATCTGCGCGACCACCCTCGTGGCGTCCCCCGCCGCCGCGCCCCAGGCGCCGGCCCAGGCCGCCCCCCAGAAGGCCCCGGTCTTCCGGTCGAACATCGAGATGGTCACGGTCAACGTCGTCGTGCGCGACAAGAACGGCAACGTCGTCAAGGGCCTCAGGCGCGAGGACTTCACGCTGCTCGAGGACGGCAAGGCGCAGACGATCGACACGTTCGACTTCGAAGAGGTCGACCGCCCGGACAACCCGCCGCCGCCGTCGGAGATCCCGACGATTCTCGGCGGCGTGGGCAGGCCGACCCCGGCCCCGTACGCCTCGAAGCCGAAGATGGACATGCACGACCGCCGCCTGGTGGTGCTGATGTTCGACCTGAGCTCGATGGCGCTCGAGGACACGCAGCGGGCGCTGGTGGCCGCGCGCGACTACGTCGACAAGAAGGTCGGTCCGGCCGACACCGTCGCCATCCTGACGTACAGCTCGTCGCTCGACGTGGCCCAGGACTTCACGTCCGACAAGACCCTCCTGCTCAACACCATCGACCGGCTGAACGGCGTCGAGGGGCTGGGCTTCGAAGAGACGGTGCTGGCGGATCCGGACGCGACCACCGACGACACGAGCGGCGCGTTCGTCGCCGACGACTCCGAATTCAACCTGTTCAACACCGACCGGCGGCTGCAGGCGCTGCGGGCGGTGATCGATTCGCTGGCCCAGGTACAGCAGAAGAAGTCGCTCGTCTACTTCAGCAGCGGCATGGACCAGACCGGCATGGACAACCGGGTCGCGATGCGTGCCGTCGTCGACCGCGCCGTGCGCACGAACATGTCCATCTACGCGGCGGACATGCGCGGCCTGCAGGCCATCGTTCCCGGCGGAGCGGCCAGCCAGGCCAGCACGCGCGGCCAGTCCGCGTTCAGCGGCCGCGGCGTCTCGCGGGCGTTCGAGGCCATGAGCTCGTCGCAGGACGCGCTGACTTCCCTCGCCGAGGACACGGGCGGCCGGGCGTTCTACGACCAGAACGACTTCGGATCGGTGTTCGATCGCGTGATTGCCGACACGTCGGCCTATTACGTCCTGGGGTTCAGCAGCTCGAACATGGATCGCGACGGCCGGTTCCGCCGCATCCGTATCCAGCTCAAGCGCACCGACATCAAGCTCGAGTACCGCGTGGGCTACTACGCCCCGCGCGACTTCCTGCACTCCGGCAAGGATGACCGCGAACAGCTGCTGATGGAACAGCTCGCCTCCGAGATGTCCGTGACCGACCTGCCGCTGTACGCGTCGTCGGCGTACTTCCGCCTCAAGGGCAACCGGTACTACGTGCCCGTCTGGCTGGTGGTCCCGGCGTCGCGCGTCAACTACAAGCAGACAGGCGACAAGGCCAAGGCCACCATCGACGTGCTCGGCGTGCTGGTCGATTCGCGGCTGTTCCCCGTCGCCCGGATGCGCGACACCATCAACGTGTCAATCGCCGCCGACGAGAGCCAGCGCAAGGCCGTCCAGTACGCGACGAGCTTCGAGCTGCCTCCCGGCAAGTTCCAGCTGAAGGTGGTGGTGCGCGACAACCAGACCGGCACGATGGGGTCGTTCGAAACCACGCTGAACGTGCCGGACCTCGACAAGAGCCCGGTCAAGGTCAGCTCGGTTGTGATGGGATCCAGCCTCGCGGCGGTTGCCCCCAAGAAGGGCGACAACAACCCGCTGCTGCGCAACGGCCAGCAACTGGTCGCCAACGTGGCCCGGGTCGTCCCCAGCGACCAGCATCTCTACTTCTACTACGAGATGTACGACCCGGCTCCGGTCGGCGGCGCCCCGGCGGCGGCCGCGCCTGCTCCCGCGGCGCCGTCGACTCCCGCCGCGGCAGGAGCAGCAAAGCCGGCGCCGGCAGCGGCAGCGCGACCGGCCAGCGCAGCAGCCACGGCTGCGGCGCAGGCAGCCCTGGCGCAGGCGCCCATCAAGGTGCTGTCGAGCATCACCTTCTTCCGCGGTCAGCACAAGGCCTACGAAACCCCCTTGATCGAAGTGCCGCTCCTGACGTCGGCCGATCGGAGGGCCGCGGCCTTCCAGCTCGACATCCCGGCATCCGAACTGCAGCCGGGGCTGTACACCTGCCAGATCAACATCATCGACGATGTCGCGGGCACGTTCGCCTTCCCGCGGATCGCGCTGTATATCCGCAAGTAGCGGCTGGAGGCGATGAACCGGCGACAATGGCTGGCGGCGGCCGCCTCGGGCACCTTCGTGGTGCCCCTGGCGGGCCTGCTGCGCGGAGGCGGGGCACCGATGAGCGCAGGATCCGAGGGCGCGTTCGACGTCCGGAAGACCGACGAGGAGTGGCGGAAGAGCCTGACGCCGATCCAGTACGCCGTGCTGCGCCAGCACGACACCGAGTTCAGCGGCTCGAGCCCGCTGAACGCCGAGAAGCGGAACGGCACGTTTCACTGCGCCGGCTGCGGCCAGGCGCTGTTCTCGTCCGAGGCGAAGTTCGAGAGCGGCAGCGGCTGGCCGAGCTTCTGGGCCGCGCTCGAAGGGGCCGTGGCCTTTACCGAAGACCGCAGTCACGGCATGTTCCGCATTGAGATGCACTGCCGGCGCTGCGGCGGCCATCTCGGCCATCTCTTCCCCGACGGCCCGAAGCCCACCGGTCAGCGGTTCTGCACCAACGGGGCAGCGCTCACGTTCACGCCGCGGGACTAGACAGGCGAGCCCGGCAGTTCGATGGTCCGCCGCTGCCCGCTGCTTTCCCGCGCCAGGTCGATCACGCGCATCACGTCGAGCGCCTGCCGCACGGTCACCGCCGGGACGGCCTGCCCGCACAGGACGTCGCGGACGTTCTCGTAGTAGCCGCGGTAGTTGCCGGCAATCGTGGCGACCCGCTCGCCGGCGGCCGCCGCGGGCGGCGTTCGCGTCAGCACGCCCCAGCGGTCCGGCGGATCCTCCCCCATCGCCGGCGCCCACACCCCGGGCGCGTCTCTCAGCCGCTCTTCCTGCGGATCGAAGCCCCGCTTCAGATACGTGCCGTCAGTCCCGCGCACCACGAACCGCGGGCCGGGGTCGGCCGCGAGCATCGTCGCACCGAGCCTCACCCGCAACAGGGGATAGTGCAGCTCGATGTCGAACGCGTCATCGGCCACGGCGCCCTCGCGCTCGATCCGCACGTCCGCCGTCACCGCATCGGGCAGTCCGAAGAGCGTCAGCGCCTGGTCAACGAGATGGGCGCCGATGTCGAGCAGGATGCCGCCACCGGGGCCGGCTTCTTCCTTCCACGCCCCGCGCTTCGGTGCGGGGCGGTAGCGGTCGAAGCGGGACTCGAACAGCACTGGCCGGCCAATGGCATGGTCCTGGAGCAACCGGCGCACTGTCAGGAAGTCTCCGTCCCAGCGGCGGTTGTGAAAGACACCCAGGAACAGGCCGTGGCGATCGGCCTCCCCGGCCAGTGCCGCGGCGTCAGCCGCGGTCGCTGCGAATGGCTTGTCGACGACCACGTCGCGGCCGGACGCCAGGCACCGGCTGGCCAGTTCGGCGTGCGTCGCCGTCGGGGTCGCGATGACAACAAGACGCAGGCTGCCAATGGACAGCAGCTCGCCGACGGTCCGGACCGTGCGGGCATCCGGACAGGCCTGCGAAGCCGTCTCGCCCGTGCGTTGCAGGATGGCCGCCAGGCGCAGGCCTGGAACGGCGCGAAGCAGCGGGACGTGGAACACCCGGCCCGCCGTGCCGAAGCCAATCAGCCCGACCTCGATCTCGTCGTTGCTCATCACGGTTGCGGCCCTAGTGTACGCCGGCTCGCCGCGGCGTGCATGCAGCAGCCGCGTCGCGGGCGGTTCGGCTAAGATGAGCAGATTCCTGATCAGGAGGTTGGCATGAAGCGTCTTGCGGCAGCGGCGGCGGTGGTGGGGTTGCTCTTCGCGGGTGCTGCCGCGCGGCCTGGTGCTCAGGCGGGTGCGCAGGGGGCTCCGCAGGTGGGCGCGCTCGCCGACGGCCTGTACGCCGACGTTCAGACGAACAAGGGCACGGTCGTGCTCCAGCTCGAGTTCGACAAGACGCCGCTCTCCGTGATGAACTTCGTCGGCCTGGCGGAAGGCACCATCGAGAACAAGGCGCTGCCTCCCGGCGCGCCGTTCTTCGATGGATCGGTCTGGCACCGCGTCGTGCCCGGCCACGTCATCCAGGCCGGCATGCCGAAGGCGGCCGAACGCGGGCCCGGCTACACCATTCCCAACGAGATCGACCCGAGCCTGAATCACGGCCGCGACGGGATGCTGGGCATGGCCAACAGCGGGCCGCACACCAATTCCAGCCAGTTCTACATCACGCTCGCCGATCGCTCGTACCTCGACGGGATCTACACGGTGTTCGGGCACGTCGTCTCCGGCCTGGACGTGGTGCATGCCATCGTCCAGGGCGATACCGTCGAGCACGTCCGCATCGTCAGGATTGGCGCCCGGGCGAAGGCGTTCAAGTCGGACAACGCGACCTTCCTCAAGGCGCTCGACGAGGCCAAGGCCCGCGTCAAGGCCGACGACGAGCAGAAGGCGCAGGGCGAGGAAGCGCGGATCAAGAAGGACTGGCCCGCCGCAGCAACGTCGGCCAAGGGCAGCCGTTTCGTCGTCAGGCGGCAGGGCGAGGGCGACATTGCTGCCGCCGGCCGCGTGCTGAAGGTCGTGTACACCGGGCGCCTGTTCGACGGCCGGGCCATCGCGAGTTCGGCCGACGAAGGCCGGCCCGTGCCCGGGTCCGCGGCGCAGCCGTTCGACTACGAAGTCGGGAAGACACGGGTGACCCCGGGCCTGGACGAAGCGCTCGCCGGAATGAAGAAGGGTGAGAAGCGGACGGTGATCGTGCAGGGCCGAAACGGCTATGGCACCAGCGGGTTCTTCTCCAGGGAGAAGCCCGGCGAGAAGCGCTTCGTCATCCCGCCAAACACCAGCATCGTCTACGACGTCGAGCTCCTCGACATCCTCGAAAAACAGACCTGCTCCCTTTTTCGCCTCATAAATAGACCTGCTACCTTTTATACCGAACGGTAGAAGAGGTAGCAGGTCTGTTCTTCAGGTCAAAAAGGTAGCAGGTCTATTTTCTGGGGCGTCAGAAGATGTCGAGGTCCCGGCCGGAGACGACTTTGCCGGCGTAGCCTCTGGCCACTTCGGCGACAAGGGCCTGGTCGCTGGTGCCCCAGAACAACTGGTGCGTAAGCACGAGCAGCCGCGGCTTCGCCTTCGTCGCGATCATCGCCAGTTCGGCCGACGAAGTGTGGTACGCGCGGTGATAACGCTGCCACTCCGGCGGACGCTTCGCGAAACCCTCCGTCGAGTAGACCTCATGCACGAGAATGTCGCAGCCGTTGCAGGCCTGCGCGACACGCTCGTCCGGCGCCGAATCTCCTGACACCACGATGGAACGGTCCGGGGTGTCGAAGCGAAAGCCGTAGGCCTCGGGCCAGGCACCGTGGCTGACCCGAAACGCGCGCACGGTCACGCGTTCGTCTTTGAAGATCTGCCCCGGCCCGGCCATCTCGTGGACGACTACCTTGTAACCCTCGGGCTGTGACGGCTCCAGATCCTTCAGGCGGACATCCATGTCGGCCGACCAGGCCTTCAGCAAATGGTCCGTCATGTCCTTGAGGCCCCGTGGCCCGTACACGTCGAGCGGCGCACCTCTCTCCAGCACGGCCGGCGTGAAGATGAGATCCGGATAGCCCAGCGTGTGGTCGGAGTGCAGGTGCGTGATGAACGCCGTGCGCAGGAGTTTCGGCGCAAGCCCCGCGACGCCGCGTTGGACGGCGGCGGCTGCCCTGCGCACCACACCTGGGCCGGCGTCGACGACATAGGGGATGCCGTCAACGACAACGGCGAGCGACGGACCGGATCGGTCGGGATCCGCATTCGGCGTGCCGGTCCCGAGCAGCACGAGCTGGGTGCGTGGGGCGGCAGCTGGCGTGACAGCTCGGCCGGTATTCTGAGCGGCAACCGCCGCCGCAAAGACCATGACGCACAGGGCGAGCGCCGCGGCACGCAGCCTCATTGCGGAAACCGGCCAAGGGCGACCAGCAGGCTCAGGCGAGCCTGACGCAGCTGGTCTTCCGCCACGGCGGCGGCGGTGTCGGCGTCGAGCGCGGCACGCTGGGCGTCGATGACCTCGATGTTGGTGGAGGCGCCGACCTTGAACGAGACGTTAACGATCTCGACAACCTCGCGCGCCTGCCGCGCGGCGGCCCTGGCACTCGCCAGGGCCCGCGCGGCTCGGTCCACGGCCGCCTGGGCCACGCGGACGTCTGCGCTGGCCTGCCGGAGCAGACCGGACAGCGCAATCTGACTCTCCTTCAGCAGCACCTCACGCTCGGCTCGTTTGGCCGCGCGGGCGCCGGCATCGAACACCGGGATGCTGCCGGACAGCTGAAAGCGGAACGTGAATGCGGGCTGGTAACTGCTGACGGGTTGCGCGATCTGCGGCTGGAAGAGCGCGGAGAGGGACGGCAGCCAGTCCTTCCGGCTGTCGCTGGCCACGCGCGCCGCGGCCTTCTCCCGGGCCGCCGCCAGCCTGAGGTCGGTTCGCACGGCCGGCATGGCGCCGATGGCGGCGTCGAGCGACGCCGGCACCTCGAGCGCCGGATCGTCGGCGGCCGTCACGGGCCCATCCTCGGCGACAAACACGCCGAGCGCTTCCTGCGCCCGGACCAGGTCTGACTGCGCCTGCTCCACCAGGACGTCGACGCTCGACAGCGACTGCTGCGCGCGCAGTTCGTTGAGCCGGCTGCCGGCGCCGCTTTCGCGACGCTGGCGGGCGAACTCGAAGTGCGCCCGCGCGGTGTCGCTGGCGCGCAGGTTGGCGTCGAGCACGCGCTGCCGCGCCACCACGGACAGGTACGCCTGGGCGGTGGCCACCGCGATCTGCCGCCGCACGTCCAGCGCGGCCATCTCGGCGATCTGCCGGTTGTCCATCAACTGGACACGCAGCGCCCACTGGATCGGGGCGTACACCGGCACGGTCGCGGTGACGGTGCCGGCCACCTGGTGCTGCGGCGTCACGCTGCTCTTGTACGACAACGACGTCTCGGTGACGCCAGCGGAGACGCTGGGCAATCCGAGCGCCCGCCCCTGCCTCAACAGCGCGTCGGCGCGCAGGATTTCCTCGGCCGCCTGCAGCCCCGACGGGTTCCGCTCGACCGCCCGCGCCACGGCCTGCTGGAACGTCATCCGCGCCGGCGCCTGGCTCTGCCCCGCCCGGGCAGGCGCAGCCGCCCCGGCCGCACACGCTGCGATCAGCATCGCCGTCATCAGCCGCCTACGCATGACTCGTCCCTTCTCCGCCGGCCGTCCGGGTGCCGGCGAGGTCGGCTCGCGACGCGCGGATGCTGCGCACCGCCACGTACAGCACCGGGATGATGATCACGTTCATCATGGTCGACACGAGCATGCCGCCGGCGACCGACGTGCCCACGGAATGCCGGGACGCCCGCCCGGCGCCGGTGGCGAACACGAGGGGCATGACGCCGAGGATGAACGCGAACGAGGTCATCAGGATCGGCCGCAGCCGGATGCGGGCGGCTTCGACCGCCGCCTCGATGATGCTGTAGCCGCGGCGCCGGAGCTGCTCGGCGAATTCCACGATGAGGATCCCGTTCTTCGCAGACAGGCCGATGAGCATCACGAGGCCGATCTGGCAGTAGACGTCGTTGATGAGGCCGCGCGCCCACTGCGTGCCGAGCGCGCCGAACACGGCGAGCGGCACGGACAGGAGGATGATGAACGGCAGGACCAGGCTCTCGTACTGCCCCGCCAGCGTCAGGTAGACGAGGAGAAGTCCGAGGCCGAAGATCGCCGCGGCCTGGCCGCCCGCCTGGACCTCCTCGAGCGACAGCCCGGCCCAGGCAAAGCTCATCCCGAGCGGCAAGTTCCTCGTCGCCAGGCCAGCCATCGTCTGCAGCGCCTGACCGGAACTGAAGCCCGGCGCGGCGCGGCCGTTGATCTCCGTCGAGCGGAACAGGTTGAAGTGCGAGATGACCTGCGGCGCCGTCGTGTCGGTGATCCGGACCACCGAGTCCATCCGGACCATCCTGCCGGCCGGCGTCCGCAGGTAGTAGCGGCCGATGTCCTGCGGCCGGCGGCGGAAGTCCTGGTCGGCCTGGACGTATACCCGGTACGACCGGTTGTTGAAGTCGAAATCGTTGACGTAGTTCGACCCCATCAGCGTCTGCAGCGTCGACGACACATCGCTGAACTTGAGGCCCAGCGCCTGCAGGGCTTCGCGATCGACGGTGACGACGAGCTGGGGATCGTTGGCGGTGAACCCGGAGAAGAGGCCGGCCAGCCCGGGCGTGCGGTTGCCCTGCCCGACCAGCGTGCTGGTGGCCGAGGCCAGCCGTTCGATATCCCCGCCGGTCTGGTCGAGCACCTCGAACTGGAAGCCGCCGAACCGCCCGAGCCCCTGGATCGGCGGCGGCAGATACGCCATCACGACCGCACCGCTGATGTTGCCGAAGGGCCTGGAAATGCGCTGAATGACGGCCATCGCCGAGTGGGCTTCGCCCGGCCGTTCGTCGAACGACTTGAGCCGCACGAACATCATCGCCTTGTTGGAGCCGGCACCGAGGAAGCTGTAGCCGTTGACGGTGAAGACGGTAGCCACCTCGTCCTTCTGGGCGAGCAGGATCGCCTCGGCCTGTTTGGTGATCTCGCCGATGTACCCGAGTGACGCACCGGTGGGTCCCTGCACCGTCACGATGAAGCTCCCGGGATCCTCGTCCGGGACGAATCCCCTGGGCACGTGGGTCCACGTGAACCAGGTGCCGTAGAGCCCGATCAGGAACACGGCGATGACCGGCGTCTTCCATCGCACCAGGACGTTGAGCAGCGACACGAACGTCCGCGTGCCGCTGTCGATCACCCAGTTGACCGGCCGCCACCACGCGCCGGGGTCCTTGTGCCCCGTGAGGAACAGGGCAGACAGCGCCGGGGTCAGCGTGAGGGCGTTGAACGCGGAAATCGTCACGGACACCGCGATGGTCAGCGCGAACTGCTGGTAGAGCCGCCCGGTCGTGCCGGGGAACAACGCGACGGGCACGAAGACCGCGGCCAGCACCAGCGCCGTGGCAATGACCGGTCCGACGACCTCGGCCATGGCCTCCGATGCCGCGACGCGGGCGGACTTCCCGAATTCGTGGAGGTGGCGCTGCACGTTCTCGACGACGACGATGGCATCGTCGACGACCAGCCCGGTGGCCAGCGTGATGCCGAAGAGCGTGAGCGTGTTGATCGAGAAGCCGAAGAGCCTGACGAACGCGAACGTGCCGACGAGCGACACCGGGATCGTCAGCGCCGGGATGACCGTGGCGCGCCAGTTCTGGAGGAACACGAACATCACGAGGATGACGAGGCCGATCGCCTCGAGCAGCGTGAAGAGAACCTCCTTGATCGACTCGGACACGACAATCGTGTTGTCGAAGGCGAGGTCGTACTTCATGCCGGGCGGGAACTTCTTCGCGAGGCGATCGAGTTCGGCGCTGACGGCCTGGTAGACGGCCAGCGCGTTGGCCGTCGGCAGCTGCGTGATGCCGAGGCCGACCCCTTCCCGGCCGTTGAAGCGGAGCACGGAGGCGTACGACTCCGCGCCGAGTTCCGCGCGGCCGACGTCCTTGAGCCGGACGAGGTCGCCGCCATCGCCCTTCTTCAGGATGATGTTCTCGAACTCGGCCGGGTCAGTCATGCGGCCGACGGCGCGCACGCTGACCTGGAAGCTCTGCGCGCCCTGCACCGGCGGCTGGCCCACCTGTCCGGCGGCCACCTGGACGTTCTGATCGCGCAGCGCGCTGACGACGTCGGCGGCCACAAGATTCCGGCCGGCGAGGCGGTCCGGATCGATCCAGAGCCGCATGGAGTACTTGCGCTCGCCGAAAATGGTGACGTCGGCCACGCCCTCGACGCGCTTGAGCGCATCGCGCACGTACACGTCGAGGTAGTTGCTGAGGAACAGCGGATCGTACTCGCCGTGCTCCGCATAGACGGCGGCGCCCAGCACGAACCCGCTCGACGCCTTGCCCACCGAGATCCCGACGGCCTTCACCTCGTTGGGCAGGCGGCCGGAGGCCTGGTTGACGCGGTTCTGCACGTCGACCGCAGCCAGGTCCGGATCGCGCGTCACGTCGAACGTCACGGTGATCGAACTCGAGCCGTCGTTGCCGCTGTTCGACGTGATGTAGGTCATCCCCTGCACGCCGTTGATGGCCTGCTCGAGGGGCTGCGTGACGGCCGTCTCGACCGCGGCCGCGTTGGCGCCAGTGTAGTACGTGTTGACGTTCACCTGCGGCGCCGCGAGCTGCGGAAACTGCGCGATGGGCAGCGCCGGGATGCAGATGGCGCCCGCCAGCGTGATGACCGTGGCGATGACACCGGCGAGAACGGGACGTCGGATGAACAGGTCGACGAACATGGCTTGGGGTCCTGGGGTGAACGCCGCCGGCAGCCGGGGCGCGCTACGAGATCCGGATCGCGACGCCGTTGTCGAGCTTCTGCACGCCCGACACGACAATCCGTTCGCCGGCGCTCAGTCCGCTGGTCACGACCACCGCGTTGTCCACCGTCTGCCCGAGGCGCACCTGCCGCTGGCCGGCCACGAGACGGCGGTCTTTCTCCTGCGCGACGAAGACGAACGGCTGCCCGTTGATCCGGACGACCGAGAGCACGGGAATCGTGATCGCGTCGAACCGGCGCCACACAATCCGCGCGCGCACCACCTGGGACGACCGGATCCGGCCGTCGCCGGCCAGCCGCGCCTTGACCAGCACCGACTGCGTCTGGTCGTCGACGCGCGTCGAAATGAACGTGACCTGGGCCGACGCCAGCGGCGCGCCCTGGCTATCGAGCACCTGGACCGGCAGGCCGATCCGGAGGTCGCGGCTGCGCTCGACCGGCACCGGAATGTAGGCCTCCAGCGCCTGGTTCAGGTCGATCGTCGTCAGGACCGTGTCCGAGGTGACGTGCATCCCGACCCGGATCGGAACGTCGCCGACCGTGCCCGCGCCCGGCGCATCGACTTCGTAGTACTTGAGCGTGACGCGCTCCTGCTGGAGCCGTGCCTTCAGCGCCGTCAACTGGGCCGCCGCCGCATCATAGTTGGCCTGCGCCTGTTCGAGCTCCTGCTGGCTCGACGCCCCGGCCGCGAAGAGCGTCCTGGCCCGGTCGAGCTGCTGCTTCGCAAATGTCGTCGCGGCGTCCTGGGCGGCCCGCGCGGCGTCCTGGCTCGTGACGCTGGCCTGCTGGCGGCTGGGATCGATCTGGACGAGCGGCGTGCCCGGCCCCACGCGATCGCCTGATTTGACCAGGATCCGCACGACCTCGCCCGTTACTTCGGGCTTGATGCTCGTGGACGACAGCGACTGCACCGTTGCCACGTACGTCGAGGCGTCGTCCACCGTCGCGACTTGCACGGCCGCCAGCTGCACCAGCGTGGCGGGCGGCGCCTGCGGCGCCGGAGCGGCCCGGCCCGTGCCGCAGGCCGATGCTGCCGCGGCCATGGCCGCGATCAGCACTCCGAGGATTGACAGTCGCGCGCGGGAGGCAGTCCGGCGGCCGCGCAGGAAGAGCGGGGATTCAGCGTGTGGCATGGTTATCTCGATATCTTAATCGAAAACAGACCTGCTCCCTTTTCGTACCGAAAACAGACCTGCTCCCTTTTCGGCACGATTCCCTGAAAAGGTAGCAGGTCTGTTTTCCCAGGCGAAAAGGGAGCAGGTCTGTTTTCGGGGAGGCAGCCCTGTCTTTCAGACGTCGCGTCGCGTGTAGACGATCCATGCGACGGCGAAGCCGGCGAGGCCTGTCGCGGCCAGCACCGCGAGGTCTGCCGCTGCGATGGGCTTCCCCATCACCAGGTCGAGCGGGTTGTAATAGCGGAACGGCGAGAAGCGGGCAATCGGCTTGAGTGGCGACCACACCCGTGACAGATAGTCGGCCAGCATCGACGCCGCCGCCAGCGCGCCCGTGACCGATCCTGCGACACTGCGCCGCCTGGCTGCCGACGCGATCGCCAGCGTGATGCCGCCCCAGCAGAACAGCAGTGTCCACAAGCCGGCCGCCAGGGACCCGATCAGGCCCGGGGCGGGCCGCAGCGCCGCCGGCGGCGCCGTCCACCAGACCCCGAGAAACGACCCGGCCGCCATGGCTCCGATCACGGCGGCCGGCCCGGCCAGCAGCAACACGACCGTGCGTGCGAGAACGGCGCTTCGCGTCAGCGGACGCGACAGGATCAGGTCGGCAAATCCCGTTTCAATCTCGGCGGCCGGCTCGGTGCCAATCGCGATGACGAGGGCCACGAGAACAGCGACGATGGCCACGTGGTAGTAGCCGAGGGCGAGGATGCCGGAGAACGACATCATCGCCAGCAGCGCGGTGCCGAACAGTTCGCGTACGAACGGAGGGACGAGTGCCGCGAGCTGTGCGAACGACCCTTCGCGCTGCAGTTCCGCCGCCGCCAGCGCAAGCAGCACCTGGAACAGCATCAGGAAGCCGGCCATCACACCCAGCACCGTCTGCATCCGGCGAAGCGAGTGCCGCACCAGCACGGCGGCCGCGCGGATCATGCCGGCCCCCGGTAGTAGCCGATCAGGACGTCTTCGAGCCGCGGTTCCCGGACCTGGAGGTCGGCCACCGGGAGCCCGGCGAGCGCCGAGACGAGCGAGCCCATCGGCCCCTGCGTGCGAAGGTCCCACCGGTCCGGCGCCAGGGCCACGACCTGGACGCCGGCAAGCCACGATCCGGCGGGGGGCCCGACGGGCCGGCTGAACAGGACGCGAACGGTCCGCGGCGCGAGACGGCGCACGTCTTCGACGGCGGCCGCAAGGACGAGCTCACCCGTTCGCAGCACGGCCACCCTGCCGCACACGCGTTCGACCTCGGACAGGATGTGCGATGACAGAAAGACCGTGCGGCCGCGCGACTGTACCTCCAGGAGCAGCGCGTAGAAGGCTTCCTGCATGACGGGGTCGAGCCCTTCGGTCGGCTCGTCGAGGATCAGGACGGCCGGGTCCGCCTGGAACGCCTGCACGATGGCGAGTTTCCGCTTCATGCCGGTGCTGTATTCGCGCAGGCGGCGGTCGAGATCCTCCTCGCGGAAATCGAGGCGCTCCAGCAGTTCGTGCTGCCAGGCGCCCCGCAATCGCACGCGGGACAGGCGGGACGTCAGGTCGAGGACTTGCCGGCCGGTCATGTCACGGTAGAACCCGGCCTCGCCAGGGAGGAAGCCCACCTGAGCGCGGGCGGCAAGACCATCGGTGCGGCAGTCGTGGCCGAGGATGGCGGCCCGCCCGGCGGACGGCCGGATCAGGTCGAGCAGGAGGCGAATCGTGGTGGTCTTGCCGGCGCCGTTGAGGCCGAGGAACCCGAAGACCTCGCCCTGCTCAACATCGAGGTCGAGCGCGCGCACGGCGGTGAGCCGGCCGAATCGCTTGGTCAGCCCCCTGATGGCAATCGCAGGAACGTTCGGTGTGTCCATCGGACGCCGTCGCTAGCGTAGCGCCGTTGAAGGCACGGATCCACTCCGGCGCGAGGCGGCCACAATCGTCCTGGCGGGGCGGTGTCCGGAATTGGACAGGTCAACTCACGAAAGATGGCGTAGAGTTAGAGATGGTAATCCCTACCAAAGGAGTCGGATAAACAAATGCGCAAGATCTCTGTGTTCGTGCTCGTAATGGTCCTGGCGATGGCTTCGGCGGCGGCAGCGCAGCCGGCCAAGTGGGGCGGGTTCTATCTTGGCGCGACCGTGGGCAGCGCCGCGGGGACGTCCAACGCCACGACGACGACGGTGTTCAGCAACACGGGCTACTTCGCCACGACCAGCGTGCCGGCGATCGCCACGGCAGGCGTCCAGACGATTTCGCCCAAGGGCGTCACCTACGGCGGCCGCGTGGGCTTCAACGTCCAGGCCGGCGCGTTCGTGTTCGGCGTCGAAGCGGACTTCAGTTCCATGAAGCAGTCCGCGACAGCGACCTCGGGGGCGGTCTATCCGTGTTGCGCGGGGACGGCGTTCACGATCAACCAGACGGTCAGCAATACGTGGCTGCTGACGGCCCGTCCGCGCATCGGCGTTGCGTTTGGGCCGGTCCTGATCTTCGGGACGGGCGGTCTGGCGGTGACGGACGTCGCCTACAACCAGACGTTCTCGGACACGTTTGCGACGGCCAGCGAGTCGGCCGGCGGCAAGGAGACGCGCAAGGGCTGGACTGCGGGCGGCGGTATCGAAGTGCAGTTCGCCAAGCGCTTCTCGGTGAGGGGTGAGTATCTCTATGCGAACTTCGGCAGCCTGACGCCCATGACCAGTACGAACTTCACGGCCTTCACGCCGCCGATCCCGTTTACGGCGAACCCGTTTACGAGCAACGCCAGCCTCACGAGCCGTATCGTGCGGTTCGGCTTCAACGTGCGGTTCTAGGCCTGTGACCGGCCGGCGCCTCGGTGCCGGCCGTCTTCTCCCGGGCGGATGCGGGCGCTACGCCCGTCCCAGGAACTCGCGGGTTTCGGTGTTCACCTTGACCCGCTCGCCGGTCTTGATGAACAGCGGCACCCGGATCTCGATGCCGGTTTCAAGCGTGGCCGGCTTGGTCACGTTGCCGCTGGCCGTATCTCCGCGGATGCCGGGCTCGGTGTAGGTCACGGCCAGTTCGACCGCCTGCGGCAGCTGGATGCCGATCACGTTCCCGTTGAACGTCAGGATCTGCACGGCCTGCCCGTCGAGCAGGAAGTCGAGCGCGTCGCCGAGCAACTCCTTGTTCAGCGTGAGCGTGTCGTAGCTGGTCTGGTCGAGGAAGTGCGAGCCGGCGGCATCGCTGTACAGGTAGCTGGCGGTGATCTCGTCGAGGTCGGGCTCCTTGAACTTGTCGCCGGCCTTGAAGGTCTTGTCGAACACGGCCCGCGTCTTCAGGTTGCGCATCTTGACGCGCACCAGCGTCTGCCCGCCTCTCGCCGTGGGCGTCGAGACGTCCACGTCGAGGCACACGTACGGCGCATCCTCGAACTCGAAGAACAGTTTGCGCTTGATGTCGATTGCTTCAATCAACGCGGCCATGAAACCCCCTCTCTCAGCTTAGCGTACGAGGAGCTCCCGCGGCCGCCGGTCCGGTGGAACTTCGGGTCGAAGACCGGTATGCTAAGAGGATCGGACCGCGCCAGACACCCCTTTCATACAGCCCGGCCGGTGTTGAAGGAGAACTCATGCAGACGAAGACATCGACGATTATCTGGACGCAGATTGACGAGGCCCCCGCGCTGGCGACGCTGTCGTTCCTGCCCGTGGTCCAGGCCTTTACCCACGGCACGGGCGTCTCGGTTGAAACCCGCGACATTTCGCTCGCCGGCCGCGTCATCGCCAACTTTCCCGAGCACCTGACCGAGGCGCAGCGCATCCCGGACTACCTGACGCAGCTGGGCGAACTGACGCAGAAGCCCGACGCGAACATCATCAAGCTGCCGAACATCTCGGCCTCGATCCCGCAGCTCAAGGACGCGATCAAGGAACTGCAGTCGCAGGGCTACAAAGTGCCGGACTACCCCGAGGCGCCTCGCGACGAAGCCGAGAAGGCCATCCAGACGCGGTATGCCAAGGTACTCGGCAGCGCCGTCAACCCGGTGCTGCGCGAAGGCAACTCCGACCGCCGGTCGCCGCTGTCGGTGAAGGCGTTTTCGAAGAAGCACCCGCACAAGCTGGGCGCCTTTGCCCCCGACTCGAAGTCCCACGTGGCGCACATGTCGGGAGGCGACTTCTACGGCAGCGAGAACTCCACGGTGATGGCGACGGCCACCGAGGTCCGCTACGAATTCGCGGCGGCCGGCGGCGCGGTGACGGTGCTCAAGAAGCAGATGCCGGTGCAGGCGGGCGAGATTCTGGACACGTCGGTCATGCACGTCCGCCCGCTGCGGGCCTTCTTCGAACAGCAGATCGAGGACGCGAAACAGAAGGGCCTGCTGCTCTCGCTGCACCTCAAGGCCACGATGATGAAGGTCTCGGACCCCGTGATCTTCGGTCATGCGGTCAGCGTGTTCTTCAAGCCGGTTTTCGAGAAGCACGCCGCCAGCTTCGCGCAGCTCGGCGTCAATCCGAACATGGGCATGGGCGACCTGTACGCCAAACTGCAGACGCTGCCCGCCGAGAAGAGAGCCGCGATCGAAGCCGACATCCAGGCCGTCTACGCGATGCGGCCGGCGCTGGCGATGGTCGATTCCGACAAGGGCATCACGAACCTCCACGTGCCCAACGACATCATCGTCGACGCGTCCATGCCGGTCGTGGTCCGCGAGTCGGGCAAGATGTGGGGCCCGGACGGCAAGCTGCACGATACCAAGGCGATGATTCCGGATCGCTGCTACGCCACGACGTACAAGACGATCATCGAGGACTGCCAGCAGCACGGTGCGTTTGATCCGGCGACGATGGGCAGCGTACCCAATGTCGGCCTGATGGCACAGAAGGCCGAGGAATA